>JAAUXT010033943.1_pt1 | contig 14669 bp, 21 predicted proteins | sample 7278171 | NCBI WGS metagenome assembly JAAUXT01 (sample SAMN14350112, study PRJNA611818) | marine sediment metagenome | isolation source: surface marine sediment (1.8m) | place: French Polynesia: Moorea | collected 2018-08 | reverse complement strand
TGAAACTCAACTGCAAACTACTTTCAAATACCTTTCATATGAGCCATATATTATGTCTCTATCATGAAAAGAACCTGAGATTTGGCCATTTGCATCTGGTTGCTAAGGAGCTTTGCATCTGGTTGCTAGGGAGGTTGCCATGGAGATTCCATTTTTCGAAATTTGAAATGTGGATTCAAAGACCTTTCCAGTGAGCCCTAGATCAAGTCTGTACCTTCAGCAGTTGCTGAGATAGGCCACCAATAGCCCTCCACAGGGGGAGGGCAGATGTGATGGGATGGGACGTGACAGGGACATCTTCCCCAAAGTGCCATGTATACAAAAAAATTTTCGGCACACCGCTAAGTGCTCTTCCCTAAAGGGACATCGCACAAAGGGATTTGTACAGACCCAGGGACTCAGAGTGGGCAGGCACAGAGATCCAGGGCTCTTGTGCATTCGGGGTCCTGCATAACTGTCGGGGTGAAGGACAGTCTGCATCCTTGAGCCTGGGACTAAAGGCCCCCCAAAGTGCCCCCACCGTGCAACCACCCAACCCTGCAGCCTGAGAATACACCAGGTTGTGTGCATACCCAGGGACTCGCGTCCAAAGAGCAGGGGACTGGGGCTCAGGGGTGGGGCACTTCAGGAGATTTGAATAATCCAGGGGTTTTCCCCGATGACCCAGCTCTGTGCACTCGTTCCCATCTACAGATGGTCACTTCAATATCCTGTTTGGTCCCCAAGGGGGCAGCCAGAACCAGAGCTGGCGTGGTTTCTGAAGGCGGGCAAACCATGGCGTCTTGTCTGGGTATCCATATCACAGAATAACACCCCTATGCAGTCCGACTTCTGTCAGTGTGCGTAGTTCCCTCTTCAAGGATGGAAGGTGTTGCCCCCTGTCGGATCTCACCGTATCTGTTGGCGAGGAAGCGTTCGAGCGCGACGCTCTGGTGGAAGACCTCTCCGTCGATCTCCAGTAGGGGGCACTTGAGGAACGGCGTCGCTGAGGAATAGAACGCGCGTGCGTGTCGGGATCAGAGACGAAGGTTGAGCAACCCATCACAATACAACAATGTTTTTTGGAAAACCCGAAATAGAATAATTCCAAAGTCCAAAATTTTATGGAACATAACAGAACATCAGAATAAGAATAGTGAGTGTGTTTCCTGCCCAGCTGTGCCTTACACCTGTCCGCCCCTCCCTCCCTCCCTCTGTCCATCCGTCCATCTGTCCATCCGTCCATCTGTCCATCCATCCAGCCGTCCCTCCGTCCGTCCGTCCCTCCCTGCTTCCCTCCCTCCCTCCCTGCTTCCCTCCCTCCGTCCCTCCCTCCGTTCCTCCCTCGCTCCCTCCCTCCCTCCCTCCCTCCCTCCCTCCCTCCCTCCCTCACTCACTCACTCTGTTTGATGCCTGCCCACCACTCGGAGCTCTTGTATCTGTGGTCCTCGTACTCAACGCTATAGCGAAGATCATGCGGCACACCTCTCCCCGTCCCTTCGCATTGAAGTAGCGCAGCACATACTGAGGCATCGCCAAGCCTGCAAAACCAGGGGCTTTTCACGTGACGCGCGGTCTATGTTTTCGACGTCAGCGTCAGAATTTAACATTCAACCCAATGGTGGAACTTTGACGTCAACCCAGAAAACGACCGCGCGTTACCCAATAGGCTGTTGAGGTTCAGCCTGATTCCTGCTCGCAGGGTCTTCCGTCGGATTCGGGGGGGGGGGCGAACCCCCCACCCAAGCTCAAGCTGACTCTATGCATTTCGTTCTACTGTCCACTCACATGTTGCTGCAAATCATCAACGAAGATTCCATCAGAATTTGTTCATTGCTGTCCAATTGTTGAATTTGTTGGCCAAAAGAATCGGGGTTTTCACATTGGTGAGGCAGCGACAAAAAATTGACGCCTGCATAAAAAAGTTGTGATCAGTCTGGACTGATAATTTGATGCTCTCCATTGGGTGTCATGTTAAATTTGATGCCCATGCATCAAAAATTCTGACGCCGCCCAGCCAGTGTGAAAACCCTTAATGGAACAGGCACCCACGTACACTACACACAGGCACACACGCACTCACCCAAACGCACACATAACAGGCGCTCATACTCACACACGCACCCACGCACGCACACACGCACATACCACACGCACACAGAGGCGCTGTCAAACGTCGGTCCGGGTCCACTGATGTTGCCCCCCCTCACCAACTATGTGAGCAGCTCTCCATCTGCCTTGGCTTTTGGTGCGAGTCCCTGATGTGAAAAACAAGGGACTTGTGCACGCGCTTGAAATTTGATGGGGTGACAGTTCAGGGTGCCGCTCAAGGGGCAAAACAAACATGACGTTACCTTGCAATACGAATATCCCTGACGCCACTCAACATGCAGCAGTGGCTGAAGTGCCTTCTGTTTTGAGGGAGAAAACCAGGGCACAAAGTGGAACCTTGAAAGGGACCAAAAATGGAGCGCTCTATATTTGGTGATGATGACACAGATTTCCTTTTGAGGTTGAAGTGCCCGTTGTTGGCGGGAGTGAGGACCACGCAGAGACGGGGGGCTGACCCCTCGTGCTGATCCAGGCCCCACCGGAGCCAGGCCCGGCTCAGGCTGACGTGACCACTCTGATTCTTCACCCTGCTGAGCACACTATACCTGAGACTGAGACCAGCCACCCTGATCCCACATTCACCATGGCCGACCCTGTCTTGAACTGAGGCCACGGCCTACCATGGTTCTGCACCTACATGAGGAGACCCTGGGAGGGGGAGAGCGTCGAGGCTGGACCCAATTTCCCGAACCACTGGAACAGACCCGATCCTGGACCAGTCTGGTTGAGATGAGGGCCGGGCTTGTCGCTCTGTCACATACCGTGTGCCAACAGTAGGGAAGACGTTTTGCTGAGGCCTTGGCCCCAACCAATCCCAATGCAGTGTGCCCGATTGACTTGTGTTACAAATGACACGTGTCAGTGGGGAACGGGCCTGTTGACCCACTCCCTATTGATATGTGTTCTTTGGGCATGCTGGCAGACCCATGCCGCATTGACACCTGTCAGTGGGGCGTGCTCTTGAGGGATGCCTGATTGAATGGACCCATGCCTGAGAGGCAGTATCCCAGTTTGTTATTGAAGTTCAATATCAGTCCTTGGAGGCTTCAGTAACACAGTTGAAAAAGCTAATGATATCACACATGAAAGGCTCCTTTCTGAAGAGGACTCTCCCTTGAAGATAACTCTGATGTTTCATTCATCATTCCTGGATCAGTTTGGCTGCCCAGAAAATGATTGGAATCTCTTTCTTAACCCTTTCTGAGTATCAGATGGTCCAATTCAATCTATGTTGTTGGAAGCAAATGGTAGCTTCCTTTGTTGTTTCTGGGCACCTTTTGCACCAGAGCAACTCTTGCATTGTCCAAAAAGCCATTCTACACACCCTACACTTGAAACTATAATGTGAAGCAGATTGTTTCTTTGTCTTACCCTTTTCAGAGCCTGCACCCCTGGTGATTGCATTGACACACAACATTTGTTTGTTTCAATGTGTGACTCACAGACTGTGCTCTTTAGCCAGGTGCTGTCATCTTTCTGGTCTTCACTGCAAAGTATCATTTGGATTTTGCTTTTGCAATTCAAGTTATTTGCTGCAGAGACAAGACATGTTGTGGTGTTCACTGTTTTTTCTCATTGAGAACTCACCTGAAGGCCTTGGTGAAAACAGTTCATCACCCTCAGTTCTGAATATTGTCTCTGTGCTTTCAACTTCAGCTTGATTTTGAGAATCAGTCTGTGGTGGAACTTCTGTCCCAATTTTTACAATGCACTGATGTTGTGTTTTGAATGTTTCAAGCATCCTCTGAGCTTCTATGTGGATGAGCTCTTGGATTTCTGTCAGGATTTGTTCTCTTCCATCTGACACAAAAGATCCTGGCAAATATAGAAACAAGCATTTCATGTGGTGACTGTTTCAAACTACATCATCATGAAAGGTTTTTGCATGCAATGAATTTCATAATATTTGGCCTGTTTGAGGCTGCAATTTGTGTTTCTATTGTGGAATTTTCACATTTTAACAGCTGTTGTTTTTGCAAGAACCTAACACAAAACTACTTTGTATTCCAATGGAGCTGCCAAAAGGTGACTTTTTAGGCCAGTTCTCTCTTTCTGACTCCAGAAAAGTGAGATTTTGTTTTCCACATCATGATAGACCTCACCTGTGAGCCCTGACCCATTGAAACCTTCTGTGGTGCTGAGCCCTGCTCCTGAGGCCAGAAACAGCACCAGGGAAAGGTCAAGTTTCAGCAATGAGCCACTCATCATGCAGTTGAAGACAAGTGACACAATGTTGGCAAAAACAGAACAAGTTTTTGAGAAAGCAATAAAAAGGAAACCAAGTTCCCAGCTCAGGTACAAAAGGTGCATAAAGTGTCTTTTTGATGAATATCTGTAGTCTTTATTTCTGAAGCCATTGTGAGACACATTGTGAAAACCACACACTTTCATTCATTGTGTTGAGCTTTGTCAAAAGATCTCTTTGTTTATCATACTCCCTGCATGACAAGGATGCCAGCAAAACTGTTCCCCTTCGAACAAAACACACTCATACAACAGTGCTGCAAGTCAGCCATGAAACACTGCATGTTTATCAGCATGGAAACATCAAAGCTGCAATTATGCGTGCACAAAGAGAAAAATAACACATCAGAGGCTTTTTTGTGAAACTTCAGACACTGTGTGACACAAAACAACACTGTTTTGTGTTTGTTTTTCAACATCAAAGGTTGGTTTTCCTCTCAAACTAAGCCACAGGAGGATTGAGAGAAAAATTGATTTTTAAGCCTTGAGGCTCATCCTTCATACGTGTGTACTGCCACAGCATTTTTTGAAAAATCTCACTTGGGCCTGCAAAAATAGTTTGAAATGTGCATCTTTTGCATGTTTCTCTGAAAGGTATTTGAGGCTCACATCCATCTTCAAGATTTGCAGACTACAGATCAATATATCCTCCAATTTTGAGCACTTTTGGACCGAGCACCTGCTGATATCTTTTTCACTGAATTCCTTCTCAATCAAAGAGGGGATACTTCAAAATATTGCACAATCTGTTCCCCACAAATGGTTACCATTTTTCAACTTCAGTTTCACAACTTCTTGAATGTTTCAGCATCAGCATAATTTGTCCTGTGTGTGAGTGTGCATGTTATGGTGTAAATTGGTCCAGAAATTCCACTTTGGTATCCAGCTTGCTTTTGGTGCTGGTTCTAAACTATCATTTGATTGTTGATGTCAGCATTGTTGCCTTTGTGGCCGTTCCTTAATGTTCTTTCCTCCTGTGTTCGAAAATTTATATTCCTCTCCTGAGAAGAAAGTGAGCAGCAGGAGACCTCTGCATCAAGAAGCGCTGTGCGGGAAATGAATTCATCAATGAAGAAACACACACAATGTGCTCAAATTGGAGATTCAACTACGGTTTCCTTTCTCTCCCAAAGCTAAGCGAAGCAACATCCAAAAGATTGACCTTTCTTGTTCCTTTGTGAGCTTGGCATCACAGCTGAAACTGCTGGTTGCGTGCTACATTACATGCTGCAGCACCAAACATTCAGACAGAGAAGTTCAACATGTTCCTTGAAGAAGTTGTCAAATTGTACCTATTTATTGCAAAGCTAATTTTGCAATGAATCTCTTTCGGTCAGACCAAAGTTGCTCATCTTCAATGCAGAATTTTTTGTTTTCTTTCACATCACATCCAGGATGGAACAAGTGAATCTGGCATCTCCCAAACAGAAACCTTTGAAGAAGCAGCAGGAAAGTACAAGTCTTTCCAAAGATCATCACGTGCTCTTTGTCTGTTCACTTGAGGTCAGCATAGACCTTGACCTCTCTCAAAGGCTGGGCATTCTCATACTCTGATTTCTTGGCCAAAAGCTCATATCCAGATGGTATTTCTTCATATTGTCCTGATCCAACATCAAGGTAGTGCCCTGATCCAAGACTTGTAACAGCTTTTGATGCTTCTACATTCTGGTACCCTGAACCCTGTTTTGGTATGTTGTAGTACCCAGTGGGCATGGCCCCAGGCTGCAGGACATCTTCATACTGGACAGGCTTGGAAGAGGGGTCTGGGAGGGGCAGAGCTTGAACCATGTGATCTGGGATGATGTCATATGTGCTGGGTTGGGTTGCTTCAGGCTGAGTGGGTTGAGTTTGGGTTGTGTCAGGCTGTGGATCAGACTGGGCAGTGGCAGGTGTGGCTGACTTGGCATTTTCTGTTCCATTTCTGTTTCTCCTCCTGAAACATAAGCAATAATACTTTTTTCGATCTTGCACAATAATTGGTTCAGTTTGCAGAAACAAACATACAGAAAACACAAACTTGGATCACAGCTCGCCTAACTGTTTGGACTCGTTTGCACTGTAATGTCAACAGATGGAAACATTCTGCACTTGTTGCAATCACCATCCAACTACAGGTGGTACTGCCTTGATCTTCACCAAATTGCACTATTTTGAGGTTGTTTTGAATAGACTCCGAAACTCGCCTGAGATTCCTGTGTTTCCAGTAGAAGACAGCAGCCACCACAGCGAGAAGAACGATGACGACACAGGCAGCAACCAGCCCACCAATCAGAGCAGCGGAACCTGCACAGGGAAGAGTTGCGGGAAGCTTTCTGCATTGCAGCAACAACAGTAACATCCACCAAGGCAACAGTTGTCACGACTGGAACACCAATCAACAACATCAAGCTTGCAGAAACATTGCAAATGTGTATTGGTTGGACCAACTGGGTGAACTGCTCTCGCTGATGTTGTCGAGTATCAACTCACTGTTTGTGTTGTCTACAGTTTTCTCTTTCTCGTCGTCGCCTTGGCCATCTCCGTCCCCTGCTTGACCTGTTCCAGCGGGTCCGTTGGCCCCTTGACCGGTTCCGGCACTTCCGCCTCCAGTCCCAGCCGGGATTACATGGCGAGGGTCGGGAGTGGGTGGTGGGGCGGTGGCAGGGGGAGGAGGAGCGGGCATGTGTGGGGATGGGGTGGGATCGGGTGGAGGTGGAGGAGAGAGGATTGCTGGAGGTGGCTGCACAGGCGGTGGTGGGCTCGGAGTGGGTGGAAATATCACGTCTCCGTGAGACATGCAGGACGGAGATGACTGAAAAAGAGCAAAACAAGAGGAAAGGATACAGGAAATAACCACAGCTACCACTGCATAAAACAAACATTCTCTGGCAGGGAGAAGAGGGTTTACTGTTTCAAGTTGATAGACATTCAGATCCGATGTTCATCACAAGAGATTTTCCTGTGCTTCACACACTGAAACAAGACAATGCACAGGACTGAAACTCACAGCCCGCGCTGGAAGATCGCTCAGACCCGTGCACGTGATGTCCAGCTGCGCAGGCTGGAAGTTGCCACTTCCCAGATCCTCAGTGGCTGAAGAAGAACAAGCGCAAAATGAACAAAGTTTGGAAGTATGCAAACTTCACATCAACAACATCTCACTGATGGATCTCGCGTATTCCGTCGGTTCTGCTGTTGTGCTGCTGTTGGACGTAAATCTATTTTTTGAAGATCATGGAACACTCACCTTCGACCTGAAGCCAGAACCTGGTCCTGGACGCGCTGTCTCTCACGAACTTGATGACAAACTTTTCTGGCGTCCACATGATTTCCACCTTGTTCCGGTTCCACCTCTCGTAGGGCCGCACCCAGTTGGGATGAACGTATCTCTGCACAGACACGCCCTCTCGCTCCAGAGTGATGTAATCTGCGTTCCCCGTGTACCTCTCCATCCACAGATCCTTTATAATGACCTTGGGCGAGAAGTATCTTCCTGGCCGATGGCTGAAACAGGTTCATACGTCTGTCACTTAAATCCCGGAGATTGTTTATTGTAAAGATTTTTGTGGGAATCCGCAGTTTTTTAGGTGAATTTGCAAATGCAATCAATGGTGAACAAGATGTGCCCTGTGTGTGGAGTTCCTCCTTATCAAACCTGTGTGCTCAAGGAAGATGCACTCACCCCACTGGAAGGATGTCACACGTGATCTCGTACGTTCCGCTAGGCGCGCTGCAGGTGTAGTAGGGGCTGAAAATGTCCAGGGTTTCTCCTCTTGCTGATACTTGAAACGGCAACAGCAATACCGCTTCAGTATTGACTGAAATAAGGCAAAATATAAACGACTCAAATCTTTTCTTGCGTGTGGTGTCAGTCCGAAAAGCAAATCTTTTTGGAACACATGTGGCTTGGACGACGAATTGTGTGTTTCATTCTTGGTTGCGATGCCAAAGCGTTTCGTTGTTTGGTTCACCTGATTTGCACGTGTATTCAAACTGCAGAACCTTTGCCCTGCAGGTCCCACCAGTGTCCAGAGCTTCCCAGTTTCCCCCGAGCCATCGGTTGAGCACACAGCTGAACCGGCCGTGGCAGCTGAGAAAAACCAATCATGTAGAGTGTGATTGCATGACCAGAGAAACATACGAGGCCGGTCCAAATGAAAGTGAATAATCCGGTTTTTGCGGTACTCAACTATATTTTTGCGTGAAGACAAAATACTATACAGGTACAATGGACACTGTGCTCAATATTTACATTGGTTTCAATTGAAAAATTACTTTGTGAACCATTTTTTTTGGTTGAGACTGTTGTCAGTATCGGAGTATCCTGCACATGTGAGTACTCAAGTTTGCGCAACAGCAACTGCTCAGTTTCTTGTGTCCATGAGGTCAACAAGTCTGACAACCAGTTCCACCCACTGAAGGTGAACAGAGAGCACTATTTCCTCTCGAAATACTCGCCGTTAGCCTCAATGCACTTCCTGAGGCATGGCAAATAGCGGTCAATTGCAGCTTGGTATTCTTCTGGGTCAACCATGAAGATGACGTTGTTCAGGGCAGTCTGCAGTTCATCTGCATCACGGAAACGGATCCCTCTGAGACAAGACTTCACTCTGTTAAAGAACCAGTAGTCCGCTGGACTCAGATCTGGGCTGTATCCGGGGTGGGGCACAAGTTCAATGTTCTTGTCTGCTAGCCAATCCAGAACATCTGTCGCACAGTGCGCAGGAGCGCCATCATGAAGCAAGGCCCAGGTCTGTTCTCCGGACCAGTACTGTGGTCTTTTGCGGCGCAACTGCTCTCTGAATCGCTCCAGAATTCCCAGATACACTTCCGCACTGATGCCCAACCCCCTGGGCGTGCACTCCTTGTGGATGGTTCCTTTTGAGTCAAAAAAACCACCAGCATCAGCTTTGCTTCTGACCGCTGCATGCGAGGTTTGCCAGGTCTGGGTTGACCCTTCTCCACCCACTCCGCAGTGGACTGCTTGCTTCCAGGATCCCAGGAAAGGATCCAGGATTCATCCTTGACGACAATGTTGTCGACAGGAACAGGGTTACTCCTGCGTCAGACCATTTGCAGTGCAGCTCTTGCTTGGTGAACCTGCCTTTCCTTGTTCTGCTGCGTCAGGTTGTGAGGCAACCACTTGGCTGGGCATTTGGTCTGGTGCAAATCCTTCCGGATTATCGTGTGAGCAGTTTCTTTGGATACATCACAGAATCTGGTTACTTCACTCACTGAAGTCTTGGGGTCACTGTCCACAAAGTCTCTGACCTCCTGGATCTTCTCAGCAGTCCTTTTGAGTGTCGCACCAGGGCGTGGTCGATCCCGGACTTCCTGTTCACCAGACCAGAATCTTGTCCACCATCTGTGGATTGTTGGCTGTGACAGAGTTGCGCGACCATAAATTGCCTCCAGGCGAAGTTTGGTCTCATTTTGGGTTAATCCAGAATGTACACAAAAGCGAATGTCACTCCGTTGTTGCAGCCGGAGTTGCAACATGTTCGGACGGTCGACACAAGTGCATTTCTGTATTGATTTTTACACAGTCAAATGGATCACAGCAAGTCGACACACTTAGTGCATGCAGTCAGTGGCATGAACTCCGCGCACCCCGAAAAGGAAAAAAAAAAAAAAATTTCTTGTGGAAAAACCGGATTGTTCATTTTCATTTGGACCGGCCTCGTATAGCCCAGCACAAGCCTGTTTTGGTGTTTGCTAGGGTCTAACCTTCTGTAGAGTTCATCCCAAATATTCTGCTGGTCGGTGTTGGTGTCGGCTGTGAGCCTGCAGGAGTCCGGAGCCTCTATCAGGTGATTCCATCTGGTGCCGTCACAGGGTTCAGCGGGCTCAGTAGGGTGTCCAGCGAAGACAACAGATGAGATGTCGATCACCGAGCCGTGGTCACACCGAACCTCCAGGTCAGGGGAACTCGAACAGAATAACTGACGTTGAAGTTGACCTGAAAAATAGAAACACTGCAGAAATCAAGGAGAAACAATGAACATCTTTTCTGATAATTCATGGCAGGTCTGGGTCCAGAAAGCGCCATGAAACCTGACCCTGACCTGACAACCCGAACAAACAAGCTGCCCCTTCAAATCACCTAAAAACTGAGGACACGATGACGTCACAGGCCTTTGGGATCCACCTCATCAAGAGCAAAACAATGACAAAGACAATGGGCGTGTTTACGTGTTGCGGTCGGCCGAATAAGCGGACACGGCTGAGTTCGCCCTGTCTCCAACTCAGGTGCGAAGTCGCGCGACTTCCCCTGAGACCAGCCACACGTGTGAATCGAACCGTGCCCTTGTTCAAAAAAGGCTTCAAAGTGCACAATTAGTGTTGATCTTTTCGGCAGACTTGTTCTGTTTGCCTGTGTGGCTGGTCGGCTGCAAAGTCGCGTACGTTTGCCCTGGGTCGGATGGCAAAGTGGGTGACGTCAGCCATTTTGATAACTCGGCTTGCCTCGGGGGGGGTTTACATTCGGTGACGCGCGGTCGTTTTTGGGCTGACGTCTACTATTTTTACCTTCAAATTTTGACGTCAACGTCAAAAAACGTTCACGTGTCACCCATTGTGAAAAACACTTCACGCGTGTGTCGAACTCGACCATTGCATTCAGACTCACCCTCGACGACCAGACCGGAAGTGATGATCAAGGTCAGAACGTGCAGCAGCGACGCCATTTCCGGTTCACGACGAGTTTTAGCTGCACCTCCAACTTCTCTCAAACGCGTAGCGTTTGTCTCAAGTTTGATAGTACTTCTTGAAGTACATAAACAAGTTTGACCTGTGCCTCTTCTTCCCTCTCCTTATGTTTATCTAAGCGCACAAGGCGATAATCTACGCACAAAATTGTTTGTTTGTACACAGATTTCAAACAACACTGACAGAACAACACGTAAACAGGTAGAATTCGTCCAGCGAGACGCACGGTCGCTGAACCCGGACAATACAAGTATCACCCACATACTCACCCATCGTAAACGCGCTCACGATTTCTATGGTTGCGGTTTCCTTCCTCTTTGCTCGGTTCAGCGCTTTCTCACGATTCTTACTATCAAAATAGCAAAAAAGGTAGACGCGGGATGCAAGGAACAGGGTGCGTCATCACAACCTGATTCAGCAGAAATTTCCCTTGCCGTCCGGGATTGCTGCTGCACGTACAAACAGTTGTTTTGCCAGTGGGCATGTTTGATGAACTTCGGGATGTCGTAACATCTGGGTTGGGGATGGGGTGAAGTCAGCCATTTCAGCTGACTCGGGTTGTCGCAAAGCGTGAATGAAACACGGTCAATTTTCCCAGTTTGAAATCCCACAGACCATATGTGCTGGAATCTCCCCGTGCCATTTGTACCCCCTTCCGGCCTCATTCCGATTTCAACCAACAAATTTCAAAGATCGCTCTTCTTCACTGATGCACGCAGATGCTGCAGCGATGTTCGCGGTTTCTTCCTTCTCGCAGCGGTTCACCAGTTCAGCCCGATTCCTTTGGCAGCGCTGCGCGCGTGTGTGTGTGTGTATGTGTGTGTGCGTGTGTTGTGTGCGTGTGTTGAGGTTGTATGTGTTGTGTGTGTGTGTGTGTGTGTGTGTGTGTGTGTGTCTGTGCGTGTGTGTGTGTGAGTGTCTGTTGTGTGTGTGTGTGTGCGTGTGTGTGCACATATGTGTGTGTGCACATATGTGTGTGTGTTTGTGTGTGTGTCTGTGTGTGTCATGTGTGTGTTGAGTGTTGTGTGCGTGTGTGTTGTGTGTGTTTGTGTGTGTGCGTGTGTGTGCCTGCGAGTGTGTGTGAGTGTGTGTGAGTGTGTACGTGTGTGCGTATGTGCGTGTGTGTGTACATGTGTTATCTCAGGGTCTGAACTGCCGGCAGGATTCCCACAGCCTGACCTGTGTGAGCTCAAGATCCAACCAATTTCAAAACAAATGGAGGAAGACTGTTCCCGTTCCGGTGCGGGTCTCCACATGGGGCCTGACCCGGTGTGAAGGTGATCAGAGACCTCCGGTACCCACACACTTCAGGTATCCGGGGCTGCAGTGGTACGGTACCCACAGACCTCAAGCTTGCCTCAAGCACAGGGAAGCCTGTGGTCTGTGGGTACAGAGCTCAGGCATCCAGGTAATAGTGGCAGGACCAGCCCTCGAAGAGCTCAGGAGTGTGAGTACTGAGGTCTCTCGGTGCCATCACATCGCCTTCTTGATCAAAACGATTCAAGACAAGAGCACCCCACAGGGCTGTGTCTGAAACCTTGCCCAAATCAACATTCACCATGAAGCTAGCTTTCATTCAAACACATGGGTGATTCATTTCAACTTATGAACATCTGAAGGGAGAATGTAGAAATGGAAATTCACAGTGTTTGTTGTTGTTGAATCACACTTCTTTCTTGAATTGTAATGAGTATTGTAAGCAGCAACTTTTCAACCAAGAGAACAAAGTGGATGAAGAACAGAACACAAAAACACACAGGGAAAAGTAGCAAATCCAGCAAAAGATCCAGGAGGACAAAGGAACCCACGAAACATGAGACAAAATATGTTGACATTCCTCTTTGTGATACATGAGATAAATTCCTCTTTTTTCACACATTTTTCTTCAGGTTGAAGATCAAGGATGGCCCCTCTCAACCAGACCCTGCATCTGTCCCTTCCTTAGCGTATTTGTCCTGGCCCACTGGCCCGTACTCCTGAACTGTGGCAGCACCCATCACAGAGTAATTGTCATACAGAGGGGCTGGAAGAGGCTCATCTGGATCACAGGTATGCTCCTGAGACATCCCATCACCATTTTCATTTGTGACGTCATCACCATCGCCAATTGTGTGACGTCACCCCACTGCAGAACAGGCAGGTGGTAGGGTACCTGAGGTCGGTGGTGACCATATGGCTCAGCGTACTCATTCTCATCATTGACACCATACCTCTGAATGGTTGCTTCACCCAAACTGGAGTAGTTGGCATAGAGAGGGGCGGGATTGAGTTCAATGATCTCCTCGTAGGTGTGGCGTGGAGGAGGGTTCGGTGCAGAAGGGTCACCAGGGGTGGAGTCACCAGGGATGGGGTGGGGTTCACCAGTCTTGTGGTCCTCCTTCTGTCTCAAAGCGTCCCTGTGTTTCCTGTTGAAAAAAAGACAAGACAACTGTCTCTCAACATCTCAGCTTCTTGAAATCCCACAGCTGCTCAGTTTGGAATGTTGCTGACTTTTGTGCTCATTTTGACCCTTGAGTGGAAGAAGGCTCCAGTAGATCTACTTGACAGAAAATACCAAGAGGAAATCTGGACCAGATTGATTGCAAATTGAGGTAAACGATGCCTTTCTGACTGTGTTCTGAAGAGTCTGAAACCCTTCACCAAAACTTTTGTTGCAGCAGACCCCCACCTCGAACAAAGCCACAGCTGACTAATTTTGAGGTCAAACCAATTTTTCTCAAACAGTGAAAAAATTCTACTGCGACTTTGGCGGTTTTCACATTGGTGTTGGAGTCAGCTTTTTTGACGACGTCAAAGCAAGGTCTGGACCGTTTTTTGACGCCCACCAATTGGGCGTCAGGTTTTTTTTACGTCAACGGCACCATTGTGAAAATGGCTTTTGGTGTCATGCCCTCTGGAGACTTGTCCACTTCTCACTCTTCCCAGTCCTTTCCTCAGGAATTCTTGTTGCCTGGGCAGCACGAATAGATGCTGGGGCACGAGCACAAACCTGCTTCTCCAGTAGCACACAGCAGCCAGCACAGCAAGAACAACGATGACAACAGCCATGGCAACGAGTCCGCCAATCAGACCTGCAGAACCTGCAGAGAAGAACACATGTACGATGTATGAGTACGATGTATGAACAACAAATAACTGCAAGCATCACCCTGACAACCAGTCCGCCAATCAAACCTGCGGAATGTGGAGAGGGACATGAAAACAGTTTGGTTGTGCGAGTGTAAGTGCGTGTGTGTGTGTGTGTGTGTGATCATCGCAAGCAGAACAGACACCTGAGTAAGGGTTGTGGCCGCTGTAGTGTAACATTCCAACTCAACTGATGTCTTTTCATCGCTGATGACACAGAGGAAAACCTGATGTCACTGCTGGTCAAAAGAGCCACACACACACCCACACACACACCCCCACACACACACACCCCCCACACACACACACGAACACACACACACATACACCACACTCACACAGACACCCCACACACACACACGAACACACACACATACACCACACTCACACAGACACACACACACACGAACACACACACATACACCACACTCACACAGACACACACACACTCACACACACACTCACACACACACACTCACACACACACACTCACACACACACACAAACACACACACACACAC
>JAAUXT010096583.1_pt1 | contig 14675 bp, 17 predicted proteins | sample 7278171 | NCBI WGS metagenome assembly JAAUXT01 (sample SAMN14350112, study PRJNA611818) | marine sediment metagenome | isolation source: surface marine sediment (1.8m) | place: French Polynesia: Moorea | collected 2018-08 | reverse complement strand
TGGTGAAGAAGAAGAATCTTCACTCTGCTTGTTTGTGTTCAAGTGTGACAAAATGTTCAAGTGTAAGTTCACAAACCATATGTGCATACCTCTGAGAGATATCTGCAACAATAGAAGTGATTGTCCATTTTATGATGATGAGCAGCTTTGTAAGATTGACACATTTGTTTGCCCACAGTCCTGTGACTGTCTGTCTTTGGCAGTCTCATGCAAAAATTTCACAACCTTTGTTGATTTGCAATTTTTGTTGATGGTAGCCATTTCACATTCACCTCTATATTTTAGGACTGACTCCTATCCTCTATTTTTCAATTCTGTGAGGCTCATCTTTGTTTATAATCAGTTGGAAAGTGTCTGTTTCAGCAATTTTTCAAGAAAATTAGTGTTTTTGAATGTATCTTTCAACAGAATTCAGTGTGTTCAGAGCTGCTTTCCTGAGAGTATCAAAATTTTGGACATGAATTCCAATGACATAAACCATCTTTCAGAAACTAATTTTGGAAATCTTTTCTGTTTAGTTTTTTTGAGTTTGTCAAGTAACCCATTGCATAACTTTCCATGTGGTTTGTTTGCAAACTCAGATTCTTTTGAGCTGCTCACCCTCATGAATGTAACATTCTCCCAAATACACCTTTCAGCTCTGGCACAAGTCAACATAAATATCCTTATTTCTACTGATTATCACATTTGTTGCATTTCTTTACATTCCACACTGTGTAGAGCAGGAACTCCCTGGTACATCTCTTGCACTGAACTGCTGCCTCAGACTTCAGTGAAGGTACTTTTTGTTACCATGACTGTGCTTGTCCTTCTTCTGAATATTTTTACATTTACATTTCATGTAAAATTATTCCACTTATTTCAAAAGACTTTTGTAATGATTGTTGCAGCAACCAACATCACTGACTGTTTGCCTGGTGTGTTCTTTGCTATTATTTGGGTGAGTGACTTCACTTTGGCTGGCACATTTGTAGTAAATAGCAGGTGGTGGAGATCTGGAGTTGCATGTTTCAGTGCATTTTGCATTTTGCTTTTGTTTTCAATGTTGACTCAGTTTCTGATGTGCTTTCTCTCTCTTGCTAGACTACAAATTGTTCTGAAGCCTTTGGACACCAAGTTTAAAACTGGTACCTTTGTTCTCAAAACAATTACAGCTCTTTCAATTGCATCAGTCAGTTTTGCACTCTTGCTCACTTTCATTTCATATTTTTTGTCTGGTGTGATCTCATTCAATCTATGTTCTCCTTTTGTGGACCCCAGTCACACCTCAGTTGTCACAAATGTCTTGACCTGGTTTCTGGCAATCAGCCAAACAGCTTCATCAGTATCAATTTTATGGATGCATCTCAGTCTGGTTACAAACCTGAGGGAGTCACAGAAAAAACTTATGAAATCTAAACAGGACTCCACAAAGGCATTGGTCATTCAACTTGTGTTTTTATCAGCCTCCAACATTATATGTTGGTTTCCTATGAACTGCATCTACCTTGTTGTCATGTTTCTATCACAATATCCCCTGATGATAGTTGTCTTAGCAACAGGTGCCATTTTGCCCATCAACTCTCTTTTGATGCCCTCTACTTTCTGGAGTTTTGCAGTGAAAAGATACTTCAAAGAGAAGAAACAAACGACCAAAGTTAATCCGAAAGAAGAACAAAGAAGATTCTGAACAACTGTCAGCAAGTGAAGTTTGTGCTCTCTCTCTCCGTCTCTCTCTCTCTCTCACTCCTCTCTCTCTCCCTCTTTCTCTCTCACACACACTCCTCTCTTTCTCCCCCCTCTCTCTCCCACACACACACACTCCTCTCTCTCTCCCTCTCTCTCTGTCTGTCTCTCTCTGTCTCTCTGTCTCCCTCTCTCTCTCCCTCTCTCTCTCACACTCCTCTCTCTCTCTCTCTCTCTCTCTCTCTCTCTTTCGGGTGCTTGCTGTTTGATGTCAGACCTTGGTTGTTGCTCTGTGCTTCACCCTGGGCCTGGTGCTTGCCGAGACTTAACCAAAGCATTGCGAAAATAATGCTGATGCAAAACAAGCCTGCCTGAGTTTCAAAAAGCAAATATTTATTTGTCAAAAACGGTCACTCACAAGTCTCGACTTTTTCAGTTCCAAGATATATTTGCTTTTGGCTGAGCAGATGTTTGAATTCTTCAAGCTTTGTGGTGTTACTTGTGAATCTGCATGCTTCACTCGGAACTGAACCTGCCCTCTCTCCCTGGTAAAGCTATGGTACAGCTTAACCTGCCAGAGTACTGAGACTAGCCTGAGTACTGGAAGCTTTTAGGTTATTGTTCATAGACCTTTGAATTGTCAAGAGCTCCACAATAAATCAGGTCAGGAAATGTTCTTTCCGACTGGACTTGTAGCACGATAGTATTGTGAAGAAGTCAAGAGTTGGATGTGAGAGTCGCCGGGACCGTCGGGCACGCCCGTGGGTACGGGCGAACCCCAGTGGCTCATTGTCCACTTTCTGAGTACCATTCTTTTGATAATAAGAGAGTCCCAACCACGTTAAACAACACCACAGATCCTGAAACAAACGACGATGTGTGTGATTCTGTCGCTGCTGATGCTGTGGTGACAGGTCCTGAAATACAACAACGCACATCGTCAGCTGTCGGAAACAATTCATGTTTTCTTCTGGCCAGCAACTTTTGGGAATTTACACTGGACAACCTATCAACTTTGAAGTGGTTGTGACAGACAGATCTCCTCTCAACTTGTCCTCTTTGTTCTTGTTGCTACTCACTGAAACATCAAATTTGTGCTGAGTCAGTTAAAAAATTTATTTGAAGAAGAATCTTAACAAAAGGAGCATGTCCAGTCAACAACAGGAATTACTGACCACTACAAGTGGGAATTTTTGTCCATGTCCAGTTCTTCAAGCACTTGATGTTTCCTCCTCCAGAGAGTCCAGGCAAGCAGAAATATTTTACTTCAGAGCCAACAGAGAATGGTGCACTGCCAAGTCTTGTAGCATTGGGAACAAGAACAGGATCTGAGCAGGTTCCTGAAAGAACAGTGTCAAATTCTGAACTGCAGACTGTTATTAACAGGGTTTTCTTCTCATCTCAAAATGTACAGCACAGTTCTTGACGTGAGAAAATGATTTTGCACTTTCAAAGTCACAAAGAAAACTTGTCCATTCAATGTTCCCTTCACAGTCTGGTTTATCAGTGGCTTTTGTCATTTCGATCTTGCCATTTGCTTGTTCCTTTTTCAACCAGCAGAGGGCAGGGCAGTTCATCAATGTTCCCTTTTCTGCAAAAGGCAATCAGCATTTATCTGGGCCAAGCAGATGCAAACTGCAACACAAACATGCCAGACAATCAGACCAACCTGCACCTCCACCAAGACCAAGATACAAAGGCTTCTCTTTGGAAGGATTTAACTTGGAGAGAAGGTGTGACTCAAAGCTAGTCAGCTTGTTCCGTCGCAGTGACAGAAATGTCAGACATTTCAGTGTATCAAATGTGTGTTTCTTTATTTCTTGAATGTTGTTGTCTTCAACAAGCAGTGTCTGTGTTTGTATCAATCCCAGGAAAATACCAGGGTTTAGAAGAGTCAGAGAATTGCGATTAAGATCGAGATATGATAGACAGTTTAATGATTGAAAAGTACCAGAAGCAATCCTACTGATGTTGTTGTTCGCAAGACAAAGTGTTTCCAACTTGTAAAGTGAAGCAAATGTGAAAGGGCCCAATTTTCTCAGTTTGTTCGATCCCAAATACAAACTTTGCAATTTCTTGAGGCCCAAAAATGCATTTGGTTCAATGAGAGAAATCTGATTCTTGAAAATATTCAATTTTGTACAATTTGCCAGGTGAACAAAGGTGTTGTTCCTGAGACTGCTGATGTTGGAGTGTCTGATGTTAACTTCCAGCGTTTTTGCTGGAATCTTTTCAATGGGAACTTCTGTTATACCAGGAATGTCCCAGGCTTGCCACGTGCTGTCAGAATAACGAAGAGACATGAGCGCTCTCATTCCACAGGCAAACTGGGACATCACAGCAACGTGGACAACTGCCACTGAAATTAGAAATGAGCACATGATGTACTGTATTTACATTGAACCAAAGTGACTGTGCAAACTCCCAGTTCTGCAATTCAGAAGCCACTAGAAGTGATTGTGTTTGACGGTGCCAGCATTGCAAACCCTGGGCTGATATTTGTATGCTTCAGAAAACCAAAGCTGGAAGAATCTTCAAGCAGCCTCTCTGGGTTCCTTACCTTGAAGTGAGATCTTATGAGTACTCATTCAGTTGGTATCAAGACTATTGCACTCTGGTGCCCCAACTTTACAGCTTCTCTGGGACATTTGTTCACAGTTTGGACATCCACTGTTGTGATCTGCTGAATCAGTTCATCACAAACCCATTTACTTCACAATGCTCTATTACTTTTCCATATCTTTGTAACAATGTACAAATATGACAATGTGTGCAGGGATGAATTGAAATCCATAGTGAGGTTTGAAAAGTTTTCCTGCAAATGATGAACAGCAAAGTAAGTTGGTTGAATATGTCTGTCCAAAAAACACGCAGAAGCGAAGAGTAGTAGAGGAAGAGGAAGGGAACCAGAATTCGACACTTGATCGGAAACGCGCGATGCAGCCCTCTGTGCCTGAGGTTGGACAAGAACCCAAAGTGGGCAAACGTCGCATTGCTTGTGCCTCACCAACTCCGGTGTCTTGATTCTCCGTTGCTTGGCAGTTTTAACAAGAGGCCACAATGCTGTGTACCCACGTCGCCCCTACCCAGGGACAACCCGACCCTGGACCCTGGACCCTGGACCCTGGACCCTGGACCCTGGACCCCCTCATCCCTCAAGGTCAATAAATGTGACACCTGTTGTCAAAAATGTTGCAGACGGGTCAGGGTCCCTCTGTAGTATTTTTCACATTGGTGACGCGCGGCCGTTTTCTTGACGCCGGCGTCAAAAATTTAACGTGGAACTCAATGTTGAAATGTTTGACGTTACCCAATGTGAAAACCCCAATTGGCGGTCCGTCTGGAGCCGACGCAATGACCTCGTTTTCAATGGCGGTCTCCCATTTCCGGGCGCGTCCCCCTCTCTGCGGTGAGAGGCTCCTCGAGGCAGTGCGAGCCGCAGTCTGTTCATTACCAGCCAATATCGCCGTGTCAATCCCACTTTCTACCGCATTGGCTCTCCAGAACCCTGGGGCGTCAGTCAGTCATGCTCTCACAGCGGTTGAGAGAGACGAAAGGATGGAGAGAGAGACGGAAGAGAGAGGGGAGAGAGATAAGGGAGGGGATGGAGAAAGAGAGAGCGAGAGAGAGAGAGAGAGAGAGAGAGAGAGAGAGAGAGAGGAGAGGAGAGAGGAGAGGAGAGGAGAGGGGTTGGAGGGAAGGAGGGTGAGATGGAAAAAAGAACGACAACAAAGATGAAGAACGAGAGGAGAGGGACACAGAGACCGAAAGACACTGGGAGATGAGGCAAGAAGTGGCGGGCAGAAAAAGAAGAGAGAGACAGACATCACCGGGACAAGTGTCCATCTGATGCACTCCTTCCTTTGTGCGCTCTTCATGTTCCTTGAGTGTCAATTTGTGTTCTCAGTCTGAGATCGAGAGGGGAGGAGAGAGCGGGACCAGAGGAGGCAAGAGGAAGGAAGGAAATAACGTGGAGAGAGGGGCGGTAAAGAGAGGGAAGAGACAAAGGGGAGGAAGAGGGAGAGAGAAGAGAGAGAGAAGAGAGAACGTGGAAATTTTTCGATTGAGGAAAGAACAGACTGAAACATTCATGTAGCAGCATGAAGCTGGACAAAGTTCAGTGGTTTTCACATTGGGTGACGCGCGGTCGTTTTTTGGACTGACGTCAAAAATTCCACCATTGGGTTCAATGTTAAATTCTGACACTGACGTCAAGAAAACGACCTCGCGTCATCAATGTGAAAACTACTTTTCGCACACAAAGTCTGCCGATACGTTGATGAAATTTGCTTTGGACATTGCATCAAACTTCAACGTCGACACCAATGTCGAATGTCGAGTGGTGTTTTGTGATTGGCCAGCGCGTGCAGGAAATTGTGCCCTTTTTAACACAGGCGTTGGTGCGGCAGGTGTTCGAGCAAGTCGGCAAAGGTTCAAGCGGCTCCAGGTTCGTACTGAGGCTCAACCTGGATCTGACTGTGGTCATTGGGGTACCCAACTCCAGTATTCAAACAAGCTTCTTGGGGCCGAATCATTGTCGTGAAGGGGTTGCTCATAGGTGACGGCGTCAACTTTTTCTGCCGTTGACGGCAACTTTTTTGATGACGACAAAGAATGGTCTGGACCATTTGGGCGTCAGATTAAGTTTTGACGTTCACGTCACAATTCTGCTGTCGACGTCAAAACTTTGACGTGGACAGTACCAACGTGAAAGTGAGATGAGGCCCCTGAATCCGCTGCAGGAGGAAGTGACTGTCCGCGCTGCTTCAACTGCTGTCATTTCCCCCTGCAAACGCACCGGCCGAGGGCTTTCCAATTCCACCCTAGCTTTTCATTGGTCAATAATTTAGACGCGAGTTGTCTCAATCGGCGTCAATTAATTCCCGCGGCGCACTTTATCGATCAGCGGAAGCGGGCGTCGAAGCGGGAAGCGCCCAATTTGTCGCCATGGAAACTCAAAAAAATTACGGCTCGACAAGATTTTGTGTTTCGTGTCATTTTGTCGTTGTTTCCAAGCGTTGTTGGTTCAGACGACACAGCTTCGTCAAGTTGTGTCTGGATTCGGAGAACCAGCGAATCTGTAGCTACTCAAGCAGCCATCACCTCCAAGTGACCTGCTGAACAACAACGCCTTTGTGGCTGAGGCTTCCGGATTGGCTGTGTCGCTGCTTCCTCTGACGCGCTGTTTGCCTGTCCTCTTCACGAGCAGAGCTTCTGTTGACCATCCCTCTCGAGTGGGTCTGAGGGACACAAGATATTGCGTGGAGGGAGGGAGGGACGGACGGACGGATGGACGGATGGACAGACAGATGGACAGATGGACAGACGGATGGACGGATGGATGGATGGATGGACGGATGGATGGACAGACAGACGGAGGGAGGGAGGGAGGGAGGGAGGGAGGGAGCGAGCGAGCGAGGGAGGGAGCGAGCGAGCCAGGCAGCGAGGGAGGGAGGGAGCCAGGGAGGGCCAAATGATTCCCCAACACAAGCTTTATTGCTGGATGGAGAGTCTTGGGCTGCACTGACAAGCCGATATCTCGCTCAACACCCTGGTGAAAGGAGCTGCAACGTTTTGGGTGAGTTTCTGTGTCCACAGGAGGACACTTGAGACCAGGGGCTGCACTATGGGCTGCACACCTTTCACATCAACGTTCCCGTCGTCCCCATTGAGACTCCCATGCAGTCAGTGAGACGAGCTCAAACAAACTGCGCCCGTCACCCCATTGAGACTGATTCGATAAACCCCTCCCGAGTGTTCGCTCCCTGCTGAGGCTGGGTTCACACTCGATGCGTCACGTGCGTCTGTGTGCGCGGCGATGGGCGCTGTGTCACACGTTGTGCCTTTGCCCAAGTCAAAGGGCGTTGTGGAAACTGTTTGTTTGAAGAGTGACGCAGCGTCCAAGCGTACGACGCGTGCTAGCTGCTCGGCATTCTGTGAGCACTGCGTTCCTGAATTGAGATGGACGCTGCGTCGTCGTTGTTCTTCGCAACGCGCGACGCTTCCAGCGAGACCTCAGCGCATGCGCGTCGCGCGAAGAGGCGAGGGGCGTGAAACGGACCTGATTGGGTGGGGGAATGAGTTGCAAATTCGATTGGAGGGTTCAGCGCCTTTATCCAGCTTCGCGCACGTGCGCTCAGAGCTCTTTTTTCAGATTGAGTCGAGAGGCAGATCCAGGGGACGGGTTTCCCGGCCCTCGCTGATCCGTGCTGCTTCTCTCCATGGCGTGGATGTGTGTGTGTGTGTGTGTGTGTGTGTCTGTGTGTCTGTGTGTGTGTGTGTGTATCTAGTGTCCGTGTGTGTCTGTGTGTATGTATCTGTGTGTCCGTGTGTGTGTGTGTGTGTGTGTGTGTGTGTGTATCTATGTGTCCGTGTGTGTGTGTGTGTCTGTGTGTGTGTGCGGCGACTCTAGAAAATTCCTTGCTCTGGTCAACAGAGGAGAAAACTCAACTTCCCTGTGATCGTTTTGCTCCTGATGTGTTTTCTATCGTTGGCGATGTGGTTTGGGCGACTCTGCTGACTCGCAGCTTCCTTTGTGAGACAGGAGTGTGAGCCTTCCGACTGCAGACGACACGCAGAGGATCAGTCTGTCCTCACTGAGCGCTGCAGGCGGGTCCTGGATTTGGGCCAGGAGAGTCCGACTCCAGGTGGCGTGACTGGGTTTCCTATCCTTTCCTTCGAATGAAGGGCGGCGTCTGGGAAGGGTCCAATGAAGGTCAAAACGAGGTTGAAATTCAAGCCCTCGGACATCCACCTGTTTGTCGTTGGAAAGTCTTAAGATGCGACGAACGCAGTTGCAACGCCTGAGTCCTGCTTCGCATTGGGTGCATCATGTAGAAGGTCAGTGCCTGCTGCATCATCGTGTTATTGTGAAAACGGGTTGATTTGCACAGGGACGCAATGCGTGACGCGGCCTGTGTACAAAACCAGTCAGACCCCCGTCCGCGCTGCAAGGACGTCGCCCCCCGTGCGCACAGACCCCAACACACGCAGGACGCACGTTAGCAAATCAAGGGTCCTGATTGGCTGTGGATGGTGCGTTGATTCCGCGTTGATTGGCGCCTGATTCGATTCCCCGAGGCTCGTTACGCCAATGACAACAACAAACATCGTTACCGAGGTAACCACTGTGTAACCACAGTGAGGATCTACGGAGGCTGACAATAGAGACGCAGGGTTTGAAGCAGAGGAGCCTCGTCACCTCATCATAGATCTACAGAACTTCTGTGGGGCGGATCTGGGGTTTGGCCAATGGGGAGGGGACGATCCATGGAGGACTAAAAACATGGGGTGAATGATGAAATTGTTTTTGGTTGGGAGGGTATTTTTCTTTCCAGAGAGCGACCCTCCAGTGTGCACGAGTTCGGCGGCGCCTCACCTCTTGGCAGGGGCGTCAACTCCATCCGAGCCAATCACGATCTCACATGACACGCCCCTGGATTTTGTGACCTTCATATGCAAACAATCGGGAAGGAAACTTTGCAGGGTCCGGGGGTCAGGAGGGTGGCAGGCTGTATCCCCCCACCCACCAACCCACCGGTGCACACACACACGCACACACACATACACACACACGCACACACACACACATACACACACACAGGCGCACAGGGGGTCAGGAGGGTAGCAGGCTGTATCCCAACCCACCGGCGCACATACACACACGCACACACACGCGCGCACACACACACTTATGAGCGCTCTTCGCCCAAGTCCACCAGAGGGCCCCTCTGGCTCCACCCTTCCGGCTCCGCCCCTCCCTGAATCCGGTGCACCAGAATCCGGTACAGCACCCGTCCCTGGGAATCAACATCAATCTCTCGTTTGTTCAGCTCTCCGTTCAGCTCTATTTTGTAATGCAGATTCACCTGATTCTTCCTTCATGTTGCAAAGGGGCTATTTTTCTGCTTGGTCCATCCTGTCTCACTTTTCCAATGGACAATGCATCTGCGTTGTATGTATGAAACTCGTAGGGGTGGATCCAGTTGACCTGACAGTGATAAACTTGCGTTTTGTTTGTGCGGTTAGGGACTGCGCAGGATCCTGCATCTTGGGCCCCTGGATCCTCCCCAGTTTTCTGTGTCAGGACCCCCGCTCGCACACAGAGATATTTCACGTCTACAGAAGTGTGAAGCAGAATTAAAAGCAAAGAATGCCAATTTCATTTTTCGTTGTCAATGAGAATCAAGGTTTTCATAATTACGTTGCCAAGGAAAACACATCAATGCGAAATTAGCATAAAGTGCTCATCAGGCCCTGACTGCACGTGGGCGGGCTTCACGCTTGATGCGTCACGCCTTGCGATGCGTGGGAGACTTGACGCAAAGCCCATTGACCTGTGTATTGTGACGTACGGTGCTTCTCTTGCCAGCGACACAGCGCCACTTCAGGCCTGTTCGCGTCACGTCTTGCGTCCCTTTTCAAGTAGATCGACGTCATCTTCCAACGTGTTCCAATGTGACGCAACGCCAAACCTGACGTATTGACGTTTCTCAAGTGAAACACACCATCACACTGCACGCGCCTTTCCTGGGACAAAAGCTGCAGTGCCTGTGATCGTGACTCAAAACCGTGTGCGAGACGCATCCAATGCGAAACCTCAACCGCTTGAGACGTGCGGGCGCAGGCCTCGCGGCGGCGGCGGCGGCGGCGGCGCGGGGTCCCGCTGATGGATTCGTCCCGGCGCGTCGGGCTTAACTCCCCGCCGTCCATCACCCGTCTCCGCCCGCGTCACACGCGCCGCCGCAGCCGCGGCTTGCGTCCCAGGAACCCTAACACGTGCGTGCGCAGAGGTGCTGGAGCCAAGGGGCAGATCCAGCACGTGGTTGAGGGGTGGAAGCCGCTGATGTACGTTGTGAAGGAGACAGATTTGAGAAGCTGGTTGGGTCCGTGTCCGTGATGGAATGCTGTGTGCAAATTGTGAGTGAAATGGTGCACACACATGTCAACAGTGCTGTCCACACTGGTTCCTCGAATCCATGATGGAAAGGTTTTGGCTCCAAGAGGCAAAACTGTCCATCACGGATGCAGTCATCACGGATCACGGAAGCAGTGTGAACCGGGAGTCAGTTGAGGATTTCTCGGTTTGTGCCTGGAGGACGGCTGACCCCGAGGTGTGCCAAGTTCATCCGGAGCTGTGCATCTTGGTGACCCACAGGACAATGACTCTGGTCCCCACCTCATTCTTTATGAGGAAAGTGCAATCACTGCAACTTCAAAGCAAATGAAAGACTAGTCTTTGTCACTGAATGAGAGAAACAATCGCAATATTTGTTCAAACAAGCGAATTGCTGCTACGTACTAACTTGTGACAGGGCAGTTCAAAGAGGTCTGCATTTTTCTTGAGCTTTGTGGTGGAATCAATGGTCCTGTTGTTCAAACAAGAGAGATTCAGAACAAGCCCATGTTTAATGAGCCTGGACGACTGTCATCCACCCTGCAGAAATGACGAAAGGCTTCCACAGCACACATACATACATACACACGTGTACACACACACACACACACACACACACACACACACACACACAGAGAGAGAGAGAGAGAGAGAGAGAGAGAGAGAGAGCTCACGGTTGTCTCGGCCCCACCCATTCTCATAGAGCCACACACGCACACGCACACAGACACACTCACACACACAAATAGACCCACGCACACAAACACACACACACGCACACACACACACACACACACACACACACACACACGGACCACGGCGCGACCCGCGCGGCAGCTGAACCCGCCTAACGACGATGAGATGTGCGGTGATTTAGCGCCATGTTTTTCTCATTCTCGTCAGCGGCGGCGACGCGCGTTCTCTAATCCCCCAGATCCGCCGGTCGCTACAACCGGCCTCATCCCGGAGGAGGAGGGTCCAGGGCAGGAGGGAGGCGGGGGGAGGTCTGGGAGGGTGTGAGGAGGGTCCAGGGGAGAATCTGGGGAGGGTCCAGGGGAGGATTTGCGGAGGATATGGCGAGGATGTGGGGAGGATTCAGAGGGGCGTCCAGAGAGAAGATCCAGCCTGTCAGTGTGCCCTGGCTGATCCTGCAGGAGGATCCAGGGGAGGAGAGGGGTGGTTCTGAGCAGGTTGTGGGAAGGACCCATGGGAGTTCATTGAGGAACTAACTGGTCAGTGCGCTCCACCAACTTCCAGAGGAGGATCCAGGAGCTGATTTCTGACTCCCGTGATTGATTCAATTCCGCCAAAAAATTGCAATGCCGACCACCTCCATCCTGTTCAAAACACCCTGGATAATGACCCAGCGGAGTTCCTGGTGTGTTGACCCTCGCCCTTGTGCGTGTCGTCCCCACGCTGAGACAGTACCACGCCCACAGCGGGACTGTGGCGACACGCTCACGGGCGATCGCGTCGTTTACACAGCGATCAGACGGGCGGCGGCGCGGGTCAGGTTCACACGGGCGGCGGCGCGGGTCAGGTTCAGATGGGCGGCGGCGCGGGTCAGGCTCAGGCGGGCGTCGGCGCGGGTCAGATTCCAGGGAGCGAGCGACAACAAAGCAAAGGCAAATTTACACCAATACTTCATCCGCTTCTGGCGTGGTATCAAACCATCGAATCTGCATGTTTCCATTGATGTTTGCACAGTAAATGTTGGATGAATTTCAGTTCAATACAGCAGGGTCTCTCTGCAGGGGTCAAGATCTAGGCTGCTTTGAACAGGATTTGGCGTGATGAATCCCAGAGTCAGAAATCGGCTTCTTCAAATTCAGCCAGTCGAATCAAGTATTGATTCGGACGGGCTAAATTCGAACTCAAGGAGTTCAAATTGGGGCTCGTTCGAATTGGGCGAGTCTAGATTGGGCTTGTTCTACACGCGAGTTGAAGTCTGAACAAGTGAAATCGAACGGAGCCAGTTCAAACTCGATGACACGGACTGGGTCGGGTTGTAAGAGGAAGAGTCTGGGGGGGGGGGCTGAATATTGATCCGGTCAGAACCGAAGCGCCGTCTCAGAGCGTAAAGTCCAGTGGCGAAGACCCTGTCAATGGAACCAGAGCAGGAGTCAGGACGGAGGGTCCCAGACGAGCCATGGAAACTTGGGGCGGCAGGGGGCGCACCCAAGGCTCGGCACGCACCGAGGCAAAGCACTTTACATTTGGTGCGCTTCGTATCAATCCCCACCCAAGTTTGAAATTTGACGTGTTCAAAGGAAGGATTCACCTCACACGAGGACGGACCTCTCGGGTCAGAGGGCGTTTCCCTCTGGATCCGCCCGTGGAATCGGCAGAGAACATCGAGGATGTTCCGGACATCCACAGAGGACAGGCTCATCAGAGATCACGGCAGGGTTGACTTTACGGAAACATTTGAGAACGAAAAACCTCTCTCTCTCTCTCTCTCTCTCTCTCTCTCTCTCTCTCTCTCTCTCTCTCTCTCTCTCTCTCGCTCTCTCGCTCTCTCGCTCTCTCGCTCTCTCGCTCTTTCTCTGTCTCCGTCTCTCTGCATCTCTCTCTTGCATCCATGCCCATCTCTCTCTGTCTCTCTTGGTTCTACTTCTGAGGCGCGAGGTTCATCACACTTGAAGGTGCTGAGCAGTGTTTTTGTCGTTTTATCAATGGAGCCATCTGTGCGGATTATCCCATCTGCGAGAGGACAAGGACGACACGAGCTGCTGTCAACAGAACAACTTAATTCGTGTTTCGCAACAAGTTTGTCTCAATTTGAGGACGTGGCTGCGCTCTTCGCAGGTTTCTGCAAGGTACTTTCCGGTGTGATCGAATTTCAAAACAAGAAAGGAGGCTGGCAATGCGTGCGTGTGAGCAAGAAAAAAATCACCTGCTTCTAAGGAGCTTCCGGAGAATTTTTACAACGAATAACTACTCAGCAACGAAGGGGCAGGAAGAACAACGGAAAGCACGCAACCTTGTATGCGATTCTGTCACAAATATTTTGCGGCTATATAACGAGAATCAACGTTACAGTGCATGAAGAGACATTCTTTCATCAAGTGGAAATAACAAGGTCGCAAAACACAGTGAAGATGCATGCATGCTTCGTAAATGAAAGCCGAGTGCTAATTCTTCCAAGAAGTTTTCAGGAAGAATCAGGGGGAACAAAGGAGCACGACGTGTGTAAGTCCATCCACCTGACATTTCGTGCGCTGTTGGTTGGTTCTCAACAGGTTCTGCCTTTTTTCACCTTCCATGAAAGCAGGGCGAAGGTTACTGGCCGTGCGAAGAGCTGCTTTGATTCCAAACGTTGCCTGCATGCCTGTTTTGAACCCTTCATCACCAAAGGTTGGCGAACGTCTCCACAAGAGACCAGCCTCAGGTTAAACTCCATGCGAAACCACACTGGCGAACTCCAACGATTTGTTGAGCATGGGAAGGCTGTTGGTGACTGCATGGGTGCAAAAACAGTACTGATCCACAGTTGGTGCGACGCCCATAGATGCATGAGCCTCCCAAAGAAAGTGAATCCACTCCCATGGTCCCCCCCCCCGTGGTTTACCCTGCCAGTCAGTTGACGCCTCACGCATGCGCTCCCCGAAGTCAGCTGAACCTCATGGTTGGCTGAACCATTCCCTGCGGAAAGCCAACCCCCAATGGTCAACCAACCCCGAGCAGCGACAAAACACATCTGTCAAACCTGGTTGGAATTTTTCTGTGCAGGACAAACTCGTATTCGCAAACGCATGCAGACGAGCTCGTGTGAATCTGTGTGCAGACACGGTTCCTTTTTCTTTGTTAGAGAAGTTGTTCAGAATGGTTTAAATGTAGAAAACGAAATTTTACAAACATGATACTGAAGCAGGTACGAAGAAAGTCCAAAATGTTGGGAAAAAAGGAGCAGAAAAAGTCTGCAGATTCCTGTCATGCTCTTCAAGACTGAGGACCAAATTTTCATGAAATCAGAACAGAAACAATCAAACTTGAAGTCTAAACTAGAGAAGAGCCCCCCACTATGGGGCAGCGCTAATGAGGGCGGGAAGGCTTCTGATTGGTCTAGAATTCAAAATACAGCCTTCTGATTGGTCAAAAGGCCATTTGCCCC
>JAAUXT010037715.1_pt1 | contig 14675 bp, 12 predicted proteins | sample 7278171 | NCBI WGS metagenome assembly JAAUXT01 (sample SAMN14350112, study PRJNA611818) | marine sediment metagenome | isolation source: surface marine sediment (1.8m) | place: French Polynesia: Moorea | collected 2018-08 | reverse complement strand
TGAATTATGAGGACATGGATCTCTCAGATGTTGAAATAAAGGGACCCCCCTTAATTCGACAGCCGCAAGAGTCGTGAAAATAGGCTGTCGGATTAAGAGAACATGAATCTGGGTATGTCGGATTAAAAGGAAGGGTCACAAGAGTCGTCAAAAAGTTATCGAATTATGAGGTGCAGGATCTCAGATTCTGCTTCAATACTGCCGAAATAGGCGGGGTGTCCGAATTAAGAGGATACGAACTATCCGGGGTGAACGCAATGCTTTTCAAATGGACTGAGTTCGAGGCACGGAAAAATTGACTGATTATGTGGGGCGACGTACTAACCGGGGTCGAATTAAGCGGGGACGACAGTAGTTTGGAAATGGAAACGCGTTGTTTCTCCATTTACTCAAAACTGGTTCAATCCTGTTTTGTTGCAGATTCATTTCACCCAACATTTGCATCGTTTTTGTACCACTGATACCATACAATGCAAACTTTTTTTCCAAGAAGGCGCACCTTGTTGATCCTTATTTTGGGGGCCAAAAACGTGCGTGTTGCACGAACAAGTGTTCGCACTTGGCTCACGGGCCGCTCCTCTGCTCGCAGGGCGGATGAGATCCCGGTGCTGCGGAAGCGAGGCTACGAGGTGAACGTGGAGCTGCTCGAGGAGACGGGCTTCTCCGTGCCGATCCTCGTCGACTGTAAGGACGGGCTCGACCTGCGCGTCCCGCCGCCCAACTTCACCGTGCAGGACGTCGAGAACTACGTCGGTGCGTCGGGCAAAACAAAACACACGAAATTTTTCAAAACATGCGCAGTATTTCAAAAGTGTTTGGGTTCGCAGGTTCGTTGCACACATCGGTGCAGCAGATGTTGAGGATCCAATGTGTGTTGGTTGAAGTGTGATCCCTGCTGCAAGGTGTTGGACGATTTGGATTCTTAACACCAACCACAGAACAGTCCATTGCTCCAGGTGGATCAGTTGACACCGTTTGGCTGTCTTCAGAGCAAAGCAAGCAAAAGAAACTGGAACTGCTTTCTTCAGACCGACGTGTTTCCCAAATTGATTTTTGGGGCGGGCGTCCGCCTGAGAAAGGCATCTGTCGTGTTCCTCTCTTTGAGGCGCATTGCTTGACGCGTGTTTCTTGTTCCCGCGGCAGGTTCGATGCGGGAGATCGACGTCATCGACGTGGCTCGACAGGAGGACTGCAAGATGCTGATGCGCGAGTGGACCGAGTACTACAACGCGACCAACCGCGGCAAGGTGTACAACGTCATCAGCCTCGAGTTCAGCAAAACCAAGTGAGTCAGGCCGCCGCCGCTGCTGCTGCTGCTGCTGCGCGGAACTTTCAAACGACACTGGACGGTTGGGTGGTGGGTAATGGCGTGGCGTTGCGGCCTGGTGCTGTCTGGAGCAACCGTGAAAATGTCAGCAAAAGATTCCTTTTGACACTGGGCTTTACCCTCCCCCCACAATGATGTCAAAACGCAAAGGCAAGAAATCACATCGGAGATATTGCTCTGGTGACGACAAAAAATCGAACCCATACAAATTCAGAGTGTTTATGGCTTGCTCCGCAGACTGGCCGAACTGGTGACGCCGCCTCGCGTCGTCCAAGAGGTCAGTTGGGTCAACAACTTCTGGCCGGAGGACTTCCCCGGGGACCAGGTGCAGTTCGAGCGTCCCCTGGTGCAGCGCTACTGCCTCATGGGCGTCAAGGACTCGTACACAGACTTCCACGTGGACTTCGGCGGGACGTCCGTCTGGTACCACGTGCTCAGGGTGCGTGTGTTGTTGCTCTGTGATTTTCAGTGCAAGGGCGCGTTCGATTCATGCGCTCTTGTTTGCAGTTTGGTTGTCGTCGCAAGCGTTGTTGACTGTGCAATCGACCCTTGTAGAAGCACTGGCACGCTCGCTCCAACTTCAAAGTACTTGAATTAAGCCAGCTTTCAGTTATCAATAAAGATGGCCAAATCTTGAAGGTTTGTTGTGTTCCAGGGAGAGAAGGTGTTTTACCTGATTCGCCCGACGGACGTGAACCTGGAGCTGTACGAACGCTGGGTCTCCTCGTCCAATCAGAGCGAGATGTTCTTCGGGGACCAGGTCAGTCGCGGCGTTTCACAACCTGGAAATTCAATATCCTTCATCTCACTGTCGCCCGTGGGTGAGGAGCTGCAGCAAGTGCATCAAACAAGAACACTGGACCCTGTCCGCCAGGCACATTTGCTTGTTCTGAACACACTATTCTGTTGAGCCCGATGGAAAATTACTCTTGAGTGCCTCACAAAATCGAACGCGGTCTGTGATAACTTGCGCGCGCAGGTGGACGCGTGTTACAAGATGGTGGTGCGCACGGGGCAGACGCTCTTCATCCCGTCGGGCTGGATCCACGCCGTACTCACCCCGATGGACTCGCTCGTCTTCGGCGGAAACTTCCTCAACAGCTTCACGATCGGACTCCAGATCAGGTGAGAGAGGCGCTGGGAGGGAGGCTCCAGTTGTGGGAAGATGAGGGCGGAAGCACCTGTTTGTGTGTCTGTGCGTACGCCAGTGTGTGTGCGTGTGTGTGTGTGTGTGTGTGTGTGTAGAGCTGTACAGTAAATGTGGCGCAAAGATCAGTCGCTCCTGAGATGCGAACTCCGGTTTCACGAAGGCCTCAGACACGGTTCTGTAACACGTGTTCCTTGTCGTGTTTCACAGGGTGTACGAGATCGAGAAGGCGGTGGGAACGCCTGGCAAGTACCTCTTCCCGAACTTCGAGACGATCCACTGGCACGCTGCCAAACACATCCTCGACATGATCAAAGGTTAGTGACGTACATCCTCCGTGTCATGCGTGGTAAGATTTAGGACGGGTGAAACAGACTCTCAATGCCGACGCTCACTGTCTCCGTTTGGTAACAAAGAAACTTGTGTGTAGCTGCAGCAGACAACGCAGTCTGCTCAAAAGAAGAGGCTTCGAGTTGCAAGGGTCCTGAGGCCGATGTAGTTTTCGCCACTTTTGTCACCAAGAAGTAGTTTGCAAAAGTCTTGTAAATTTCGGGTTTGTTCCATACGCTTTTGGTCTGAAATGCCGCGTTGTTTCTGTGCAGAAATGAAGGAGGAGGGCATCAAGGTCAAGGACTACCTGGCGCAAGGGGCCAAGTGTCTGGTGGAGGCGCTGCGCTCCTGGACCCACAAGAAAGAGGTGAGCTACTCATCATTCACTTCGATAGAGGGCGGTCCTTTGTTGTCAAGAAGAGCATTTCCTTCACTTGAGAAACTGCGCTCCAGCTTGCGTTAAGTTTCGGTCCAAACGAGTCCGAGAAGTACGGGAGGTCCCAGGGTGGTTTGCCCAGTGTTGCTGTTCTACTGACCAAACTAAAGTGTATGAACTGGGCATGGATGTAGAAGGACTAACCACGAACAAGACGACAACCTCGCAACGTAACCATGACGCCGTGTTGCGTGGAGACACAGGAAATGTTCAAGCGTTACCAACGTGTCTACATTTTCAAATTGCAGTTGACAAGTCGAACAGTTGTGAGTCGAACTTTTTTATTCATTGAAGCGAATCGCAACATAAAAATCTCTTTGCCTCATGTCTGTTCGTGTGTGTGATACATTTACCCACCACTCGTGCCTTGCTTCCTGACATTGAAATGGACAACCACAGATTTTTGACTGGAGTCTGGAAAAGTTTCTGAAGCAAATATTTTCACAAGTGGGTCCATTGCAATTTTGTCGTCAGTCTGAAGACCTGAAGTCCATTTCAATCAGAACTGTGTAATGCTTGTCACGTGCATGATGCTGCGGTAGATGTCTGTGGTGACATGACTGGAACGAGTGAAAGGAAGAAGCACCTGGAACTTGTCTGACGGTCGTCATCCGTTGTGGACAATTTCAACATGAAGATAAAAATCGCAGCTGGAGAATGTCAAGTTCTGCCTCGAGTAATGTGTCAGTTATTGTCAGGCTACAAGAAAGAACCAATGGTTGGCAATGACAGCCGTGAAAATGGCAGCAACATTTCAGCCGCAGAAAAATGTTTGTCGATATTGCGGTCGGCACCGGCACATTTTGTTCTTGTGAGAAATGTGTGAGCGAGTGGATAACAGTGTTTGTAACAAACTAAGATTCTGTAGTTAACAGCAACAGGGGCCTCAGGTTCTGTTAGAGTGTCGTTTCCCCTGCTGCTTTGTGGTTTGATCGACAAAGAGTATTTGTGTGAGCGAATGGTTGCGTGCAAGGCGAAGCTTGTGCACTGTCTCACACACGCAGTTTTGTCACAACTTTGTATGGCTGGTCTCGAGAATGTTTCTGGTCGTCTTGTGATGAACGTCAATTGTGTCAGAAATTCAGGGTTCAATTCTGTTGTTGAAAAAATCCACGGAAAGTTGCACTCCTTGTCATGTCAAACAGCAAGTTTGCGACCCTTTTTTCTTTGTCGCCGAACAACACAACGAGCGAATCCTTACGCGGATCACGTGAAATGTCTGACGTCATTTTCAGGTGATCCGGAGGGAGGGTATCCCGGACTCGATCCAGTACGGGAAGCTGCTCAAGGACCTGGAGAAGGAAACAAAACACTTCCAGGTGAGAACGGCTCCGCAGATCTTCGCGCGTTTTGTCTGTTGAGTGCAGAAATGGGAAAAGCCAATGACCTTCGTTGTGAAACGTTTTCAGTTGCCCAAGGGACTCCGGTTGAATCTCAAGGCCGAGCGGAAGGAACGGGAGAAGGAAGCCAAGAAAGAGCAGAAGAAGAGGAAGAAGAAAGCACAAACCAAGACGAAAGACAAAAGCGGCTTCGATGCCATGAATTCCTACACGCAGGAAGAGATCCAGGCCAACGCCGCCAAACTGGCGGCGCTCGCCCCTCGCTCGGCGTCGCAGGTACCAGTCGACCAAGTGGCGCCCCCGCCGCCGTACTCCCCAGTGACGATGACGTCACAACACAGCATGGTGACGTCATCGCTCAACTCGTCACAGAGCTCGGTGTTGTCTTCGGCTTCGCTGTCGTCGCGGCCGGAGTCGTTTGACGGCGACTTCAGCGGTTTTAGTGCAGGCGCTGGGCCTGAGGTTAGTTCTGTGTATTTCTTTTGTTCACGTTCTATCAGTTTGCGATTTTGGTTTGTCAGTCTGGGTTTACGTTGTTGTGTGTTGTCATTTTGAGCAGTTGTCTGGTGCTTGGTTCGTGAACGTGTGTGGTGTCTTGTAGTTGTTAGATTCACAGTCTTTTTCATTCGTGTGTGTTATCTTGTGCACCCCGAAATGTGTGAGATTATTTTCGTGTTGATTGTGCCATTTGGTTGCTGTGACACCTGCAAAAGAAAAACAGATCGACATGACCTCTGGCGGATCTCGGGTCGGGGTTTGATTGGAAGGGGGGGGGGGCTCATCTGTCTTGGCTTGTGTTCCACCATCAGAGTTTCAAAATCAGTGGGTCAACCAGTTTGAGGAGTTCCGAGGAACCACGCCCCAGATCCGCAACAGACGCCTCTCGCTCCCCCTGGTGGTGACTGACCCGCGCTTCCTCCCGCAGCGCCCGGACGCGTCATCGCTGAAGCTGCGCATCCTGAAGCCCGACGTCGCCAAGACGGAGGACGACAAGTCCGGCCTCGCCGTCTACGACTTCGACTTCGAGGACACGAAGCCGCCGCCTCCCGCCGACCCCATCGGCGCCAAGACGTCGGTGCTGCCCTCGCCGAGCAAGAGCAGCCCGAGCGCCGGGGGGCGCCACCCGCTCTCCGCCTCGCCCAGGGTGAGTACGCAGTGGAGCAAGAGGCTCCATCGTGATTTCTTTTCAACTGAGTTGTTGTGTTGCTTGATATTGGCTGCAACATTTTATTGCGTGCAGGTGATCTTGGATTTGTGACGAATGATCGTCACGTCTGGGCGAGGGTTTGGCCAGTCCTGAAGCACTTTCCATCACGCAGTCACTCGTGATGAGTGGTCTCTGGTTTCTTTCTCCAGGCGAAAGCGTCGACGTCACCATCGGCCTCGTCCGGCGTCAAGCTGAAGCTCAACATGGGCAAGATACTCAGGTCAGTCCGCAAAGTTCAGAAGAGGGTCGGAGCACAGAGTTCAGCTTCACTGTCCTGTTTTTCCTGTTGGTTGACCTTAAATATTTGTGTGTTACAGCGGTGGTTTTGGAGCAGAATCTCAGCCGCAACAACAGCAGCAACAACAACAACCTTCTCTGTATTCAACGTCCAGCATCTCGCCACAGCAACAACAACGACAGCAGCAGCAGGCGGGTTACACCTCTCAGTCCGTGTACAATCCCAGTGCCACGCCCCCCTCCGCAGCGTCGGTGTATCAACACCCAGCCTACTCCCACCCGCCGCCTCCCTACCCGCTCTACAACACGCAGCAGCAGCAACAACAGCAGCAGCAGCAGTACTCCCCTCAGTACCAGCAGTACGTGTCGCTGCCGTCAGTCACTCAGTACTCCCCGCACCTGCAGCAGCAGCAGTACTCCCCAACTTCGCAACAACAGTTCTCGCCAACCTTGCAGCAACAACAGCAGCAGCAGCATTATTCGCCCAATTCGGGGCAACAGTTTTCTCCAGCATCGCAACAGCAATACTCCCCGTCGCAACAACCCTACTCTCCAACCATATCGCCACAACAGTATTCTTCGCAACAGCAATATTCTCCGTCGCAACCACAGGTTTCACCTTCCTCTCCACGCCAGTATTCCCCAAATTTGCAACAACCGCAACAGCAGCAGCAGCCTTATCTGCCGCAACCGCAGTTGCGGAAAGACTCTGACTCTGACGATGAGAATCTGGTTGTGGATGAGAACCCGCAGCGGCGGAAGTCCGCGCAGCAGCCGCGGGTTCCGGCTGCGCATGCGCACGGCTACGACCCCAGCGCCACCTTCCTGTCCCAGGGCTTCGCTGCGGCCGACACGGGGTCGCTGAAGCTCAAACTGTCAGGTGAGGTCGCCTCGCAGAAAACATGCTCTGTCGCACGATCTGATTTGAAATATTTCTGGAGAAACGTTGTCAATGTGCGTCAGTTGGAAACTGCCTTAAACTTCACAAGGCGTGATCTGGTGTAAAAAGAAGCCGGCACTTTTTGTTTCGACTCGGACCCCCCCCCCTGAGAAATTTGACCAATTTCAGGGGTGAATTTTGAATGATTTTCGTCAATTTTCAGTGGGGAAGTACCAGGAGTATGCTCTGAACACGTCGGGCCACGACACGTCGCAGGACTCGAGTTACGTCAGTTCTGCGCAGGACTCGAGCTGCGCGAGCGACACCTCGGTGTCCGCAGCCGGGTCGCCCGCCAAACACGCCCCCTACCGACAACACGCCGCGCTTGGTAACCGTCAAGAATCGTGCTTGCAATATGACAGTCGTGCATCAGATGTCTGGAATCTCTCGTCGAGAAAGATTGACGAGGTTTGGCACATCGCTGTCGCCGGTGTGGTCGCTCGTACAGCGTTGCCCAGCACCGCAGTGAGAGCCAGTCACAAGTCACAGTCTCAACCTCGTCATTGTTGTCATGACACGTCACGGTGGCGGTTTCCACGTAGGTGCCGGGGCGCGCGGCAGCAGCAGCTACAACGGCGGCGGCATCGCCGACATCCTCGAGGCGAGCGGCTACAACTCGGGCACCGAGTTGAAGGTCGAGGACCAGATCGGGTGCGTTGCTGTAGCTTCTCAGGAAGGGTCGGGTCAAGCAGTCTTGAGAACATGTTTTGCACCTTGAACAAACAGTTCAGTGTCCAGGTGGTGCGTTTGGAATTTCCCACCGAAAATGGGCGAATCTGCGTTTTGCCACCACACGTCAATTTGTTCAACTGAACCAGACATTCGCCTTCTCAGATTTGTTTTTGCACATTTCCGCGGACGGGGTACGAGTGGCTGATCAATTATTTCCGATGTCTGGTTGAATTTAGTCGCCGCGCAATCGACTCACGATGGTCATAAACTCACAATCGTTACGTTGGCACTTTGTCCGAGAAAGTAACCCCTTTGTCTTTGAAACGTTTACAGGAACGCCTCTCCGAGTATGCGAGAAGCCATCCAGGGCATGTTGGCCATCGGTCAGCTGGGGAGCGCGGGGGGTGTGGGCGGCGCGGCCGGCTCCGCGTCCTCCTCCGCCGCGCCCCCCGCGTCCTCCGGCGGCGGGAGCGGCGTCGGCCTCTCGCTGCTCGACAACCCGCAGCCGTTCGTGCCGCGCCCGAGCGGGGCGGCGCTGCGGCTCGAGCGGGAGGCGGCGGCGCGGAAGCGGAAGGCGATGGTGGAGGACGAGTCGGGAGAGAGGATGCCGACCTGCTTCCGGGACGAGGAGTTCGGTGAGTCGCGTGTTCGATTTTGCACACCGCATCGTTCTGAAAGACATGTACCTTTTGCCCCATTGAATGTGCTTGTTATGAAGGAAGAGCCTTGGGTGAGCTGTGCACAACGTACTCTTGAGATGTTGAAAGACAGAGGCTGAAGCCGTGTGTGTGAGCAATGCACTCCTCTGCCCCCCCCCCCCACACACACACCTTGTTCCTTGTGCTGCAAATGTTATCTTGTGAGGTGGGTTGTGTTGCTAAATTCACCGGTTTGTTCGTCCCTGGAGATAACATTCAAAGACAAGGGCAACGACACACGCGTGGGTGATCTGTGAGAGTGTGGGATGCCAGAACCAAGCCTCCAATTTGACCAGTTTGTTCCCGCGCGCATTGCAGTGTATCCGACCCTGGATCTGTCCGACAACGAGGACGAACACGTGTTCAAACCGCGGGGCCGCGCCAAGAAGGACGAGACTTGGAATCCCAAGGGTTAGTACCAAAGCGCGCGTACCCTCGCCTGCACCCCCTCACACACATACGCGCGCGCGCATTCAGGCGTGCGTACACGCGTGTTTGCGTGTTCGCGCGCGCGTGCGCCCTGGCTAAAATAGAGAAGCCGAAGGTTTGGTAGAGGGGTGCCCACAATTGCTATCTTGTTCACACTGTGAGTCAACCACTCAGTGGGTACATTGACGTGAACCAATCCCTTTGTGTGACACGAATGTGTGAATCTCTGCTTGTTGTCAACAGCGAAGCTGCACCCGAACTGCCCGAAGCCGGAGCGTCCTCCGCGAGAGGGCGTGCGCAAAGAGTCCGTGGAGAGCGGGCTGGCGGCCGCCGCCGCGCGCCTCTCCAACCAACCGGTGAGCAACGCGTTCGTTTCCAGCGCTGCGATTCAAAACCCAGCTAAAACGTCAAAACCACAGCCACAAAGCGGGAAAACTGCACCTGGCTCCCATCTGAACCGTCTTTCACCTTTTGTGACTTGAATCTTGAGGGTGAGATGTACAGTTCAGTTTGAAGTGCAGCGCGGATCCTTTTGCATTGACCTGTGCGCATGTCCGCAGGTGTAAAATCACGTGACCTGCTCGTTGTAGCCGGCGAAGCGGCAGTACATCCGGAAGAAGCCGAAGAAGATGAAGGTGGAGCCGCCCCTGAGTCAGTCGGTCGACTTCGAGTCGTGGCCGTACGACGCGGAGGCGAGCACGTCCACCGGGAGGCTGTCCACCAGCGCGCCAGGTGCGAGCGCATTGCGCGCACACAGACACACACAGACACACACACACACATACACACATACACACACACACACGCGCTCATGCGCATGAAGTCTCACACACACACACACACACACAAACACACACACACACACACACACACACACACACACTGCCATATCTTGCACCGGTGAGAGTATTGTCAGTTGTGCTTTTGTGGCACTTTCTTGAATGCCAGACTTCTCGGTTCTTACTGGATTACCCCACATATCTCTTCACACAACCGTCTGCAACACCGGTAGATGTTTCGTTGTCCATTTCAGCATCAGCTTTGCAAGCAGGGCTGTCTTCCAAAGGCTCCGGTGAGTCAGCATTTTCTTCATCGTCTGAAGCTGTGTATCGAAAATTGGGTGGTTTTCTTCCCAACTTTCAGAGGGACTTTGACAGAAATCAACCGAACAATGTGGTTAGTGGCTTCTCATGTCTTCATAATTGCACCTGAAAAGACCGTTGTTGCGTCTGCATTTCAGGTCCGCCTGGCAAGAAACCGAAGAAAGGCATGGCGACTGCGAAGCAGCGACTTGGAAAAATTCTCAAACTGAGCAAAATGATGAAATAGGCGGAGGAGCCCTGCACGAACAGTGGGCGAGCAGATCCCTGTCGAAATGCTGTCAACGACGCTCCTGTTGAGAGCTGGAGATAGTCCAGACAACAAGTCGTCAACTTGAAGAAAAAATACAGACACAGCCGACGAAGTCTAAATCGTGCGGCACAAGTTGCTCTGTTGATCAGAGAGTGTTGAGGAACAGCTGTTCGGCCACAAGTTTCAGCCTTGTGTGAGCGAACTCCACTTGCGTCTGATTGTGGTTCAAACGATTTTGTTGTTTTCAATGCACTCACGTTGGCGCCTTGGGAGTGCAAACAGTGACGTTCTTCTAAACTGAGGGTAACATGTTCAAATCTGTGCAGCTGAACAAAGGAAGGAGCTGACTGGTCGAAACTCAGGTGTGAGATGACTGTGGCACCAGGTGCTGTCGGATCTCAAAATGCGAACGAAGCAAATTGTTAGTTCTGTGGTGTGTGGCGTTCTCTGGATTCTACTTTTGGGTGACCAAAACACCACTACTCAGTGTTGCAAGCCGATGCAAAGCGATCGTGTGCTGCACGAGTTGATCATTTTTCCAGGGACTGGAATGAAAAATTGTGCAAACTGTAAATCACGATGCGGCATTCTTTTGTCCATACAGATGTACATAGGTGCAGAGTATTGATCAGAGTAATTTATGTCATGTACAAAGGTGCAACTAGGAAATCGTGTGTACGTGTGAATGGTTGGTTGGTTTGCGGTCGAGACTTGTCGAGGTTTTCAATTTCTTAGTGGTTTGGTTGAAAACATTGTTGTGCATGTGCTCGTGTGTCTTCTGCATGAGATGCTCCTGAGTTACGCAAAGTCAAAGCTTCACGTTTTCACTCTTGATTTTGAAGTCATTTTCATGTCATTTTGGCGCTCGGATTTGTGTCAGTGTCTCAGACGACAGATGTACATCACTGTGTGTTCCGGAGTGTTTCCTGTGTTGTGTTCTGTGAGTGTCGTGAGTCATCGAGAGGCATTCTTAGTGAGGTTCGTTTTCTTGAATTGCGCGTTGTTCTTTGTGAAGTGTGAAATGTGCAGTTCTTTTTCATTCTGTCACTCTTTCAAAATGGTGCTTTCCTCGTTTTCTGTCCGCTGTGTGCATGTGCTGTTGTGGCTGATTGGTGTTTGTTTTACTTGGCTGACAATCGTAGCGATCCAGTGATCGCGTTGCGAAGACACTGAATCTCATGTACAAATGTTCATACTGTACAACGTTCTCTGCTGTGGCAAGTGCGCTGGCAAATCGTCTGTGAACCGGGCAAGTCAGAGTCGCACAAAAATACGCGTGAAAACAGTCCGGCATGGGATTTTCTGCGTAGACCAGGCAATCTGTTGCCATTGTGAGAAGTTTACTTGTTGAAACCAGGCACAAAAAGCACAAAAACGATTTACTGATGCAAAAAAGTGGCAAACGAATAGAATCTGGGATGATGAACTGTTCGTTCGGATCAAGTCGCCTCCTCTGTCTCCAGAGACAACGGCTCTTGTATGACCAATGCACCTCAACGTGTTTGCTTCTTCCAGATCCAGTGGGGCACGCCCCACGCCTCCGCACAAAGAATAAAACGCACCGATGATCCATGCAACGCATCTCGGGAGGGGGGCACCCCGTGGCCCCTGAAGAATTCTATTGCCCTCTGGTTGTGGTGGTGCAATTTTCTGTGTGTTAAACTTGTTCAAAGCTCTGTCTCTGACTCCAAGGCCCCGCGACGCGGTGGGGGAGTTTGGGGGCTGTGGTTCAGACAAACAGATGCCGTCCTGCGGGACTATGGGTCAAGCACTTGAGCCCAGCTGAAAAGTTTGCAAATCAAATTGCTTGGTTCCGTCAGGTGACTGATGCTCCGTGCAATGTCCCCAGAGGTAAAGGAACAACATGGCGGGGGCAGAACGAGTTTCACGTGGTGAAGAAAGGTTGTACAAAAGGGCTTTCTTGCCTGCGACGTTTGTAAATTATTTTTCATGTTACAAGCAAAACACACTTGCGTTGAAGTAAACAAAAAACAGTTTCACCGCCTCGAGTTGTAGTTTTCAAACACGAAGTTGAAATGAAGAGGACCTTCTGCCATGAACTTTCAAGGAGCGAAGACTAGATATCTATTTGATGAATGTTGAAACCTAAATTTCACATTGCCAGCTGCATTGGCGTTTTGCTCTTGTGGGATGTTTACAAGCGATGGGTGGAGAAGGCTGAATCTTTTGTTTCGCACATTTCTCTGTCAGTTCTGTCTCGGAACGCACTCCCTCTTTCACATTCGTGAGCAGCAAATTTGTGAGCTCGGCGCGGGAACCGGTGCTGACCTCTGCAAACTGCGGTTTTACCCCGTTTCCTGTCAACCCGGTGCGTCTTTTCCGGTTGCAGACGAACAGGCGTGCTTTTCTATTTTCAAGCTTTTCAGCTCTTGTCAGTCATTTTTCAAGAGTTTTGCAAGCGATCTGCACAGATACCTCAGAAAATTAAAGGACGTAGGTTGTGTTTCCAGTATTTTGAGAGGATGTCGACTGAAAATTCCGGTGACATGCAGGATAAGAAACGGACCGGTGCATGCAGTTTCGTTGGGAAAAAGGTGAGGTGTGTGTGTGTGTGTGTGTGTGTGTGTGTGTGTGTGTGTGTGTGTGTGTGTGTGTGTGCGCGCAGAGTCCATGCTCTCGCACGTTTAGAGACTGATCCTGATTGCACGAAGTGCCTTCAGGTTTGTGAACCCAGTGTTTGGTGGTGGTGGTGGGGGTCATTCCAAGGGTGTATGAAAATGGAAGGGGGGATACCAGAGGGTCATACAAGAGGCTGCACACAGAGGATCTCAAGTCGTGTGACCTATCAAATCAAAGCTCTCAATGAATTCTCAAGGAGATGCGAAATCACTGAAAGAATGTTTTTGTTGGCAATAGAAAAGCATCTGTGGGTGACAATGGGGAGCCTGTGTGGGGTGACATGAACCGGCTTAAATGTGGAAAACCAATCACCTTAAAAAGAATGGGTGATTTGATGAACTGTGTTGTAGAATAGCCTGTATGGGGCTGGTGCCAGGTTGGAGTAGTTGACTACCACAGCAATTACTAGCGGATCCCTTTTATCTCTATTTTGTCTGCTTACTTCCTCCAACAATTTCCTAACAACATTTTGTCACAGGAAACTCAATAACTTGATTTTGTTGTTTGTGATGTATCTTGGTGCATTGGCAGCCATTTTGAAAAGGAAAACCTCCAGGGGTCATGTAACCACCCCATGGGGGGAGGAATACTGGAAAAACCCAGCAAAATAGTGATATTATGCTCTTATGCATCTATTTTCTATCTAATTAATTATTATAAAATTATTTAGAATATTAAAATTTATAGTTGAACCCCTCTGCCCCCTAGTGGGGGAGGAGTGTGGTGTGACACACCAGCTGTGAGTTTAGAACCACCACTCACTAGATGGTGTGATTGGAATGAGGTCAATAAATACGGAGGTTCCCACCCTCGGGGACAGTCTCTCCTGAGATACCAACCAGTGTGTTTGTGATATCACTACACTGAACGCTCTGCACTTGATCAAGAGTGACACCGTGAAGGGAGGGGGGGGTGTTGCGAAAACATCACGTCTTCGTTTGGCCCTCTGACACGCGAACAGAAGACTGGATCTGTTGGTCTGCTGTTTTGTGTTTCGAGCTGGCTTGAGGTGGGTGAATCGAACACGACCTTTGCCTCGGGGTCAGTCAACATGTGACTGGCGACACTATGAAGCGCGTGTCAACACAGATAAACTTCGTGTTTACTAACAGTTTAAAACCCCTCTGCGCCCAAGCGACGGTCTGGTTCGGGGGACCGACCGTCTTGTTTTGGGGGTGGGAAACCGCAACATTCAAGCATTGGCCGTGGTTGTTTTTTATCTCCGTTGCAGACGGACTGCGAACCAGAAAATTCTCTGTCGTGATTCGTTGTGGCAGTTTACAGCCAGAAGTCGTGAAGAGTGAAGAAACTTATGGTTCGTGCGTTATCTGGTCCACAAATCGAACACAGCCTTTGACTCGAAAAATTGAAGAATTATTCGGGGGGCTGGGAAGGCCCCCAGAGTCCGCTGGATCTGCCCCTTGCGGCCCCGTCGATGCTTTCCTTGTGTGTGCACAACAAACGCCGTTGATAAGGGAGGATCAAGATCAGATGGAGGGAAATGTCGCTTCGGCTGTCAACAATGAGGGTCTTCGCGTGCACAGAAATGCACTGAAAAGCCTTTTCTTCCTGTGAGGTGGTGTAAATGTTGTCGGGCATTCCTGTTGTGCTTTGTCGATGTTTTAGGATGTTGCCTGGTTGTTCTTTTCTTCTGGCGTGTTGATGCTTTTCCAGATACAAAATTTTCTGTTTCGTGTTCACTTTCTTGTCTGGGTGTCTCCAATGTTGTTCGTTCTTGTTGCGACTGCATTGGTTTTTAAGCGTGTGGTCGCCCGAAGGGCCGTGTACCACAAGCTTAATGTAATCACCATCAGTCTCTAAGGCTGTCCATACGTGTGTGTAAAGTGGGTCTAACTGGGGGGGGGGGCTTGGAACCAATTATGTAAAAAAGCGCAGGCGCCAGCAATGGACAAATAACT
>JAAUXT010001859.1_pt1 | contig 14675 bp, 14 predicted proteins | sample 7278171 | NCBI WGS metagenome assembly JAAUXT01 (sample SAMN14350112, study PRJNA611818) | marine sediment metagenome | isolation source: surface marine sediment (1.8m) | place: French Polynesia: Moorea | collected 2018-08 | reverse complement strand
TCTCTCTCTCTCTCTCTCTCTCTCTCTCTCTCTCTCTCTCTCTCTCTCTCTCTCTCTCTCTCTCTCTCTCACAAATTTGGGGCAAGATCACAGAAAGCAGAAAAGTGTACATGCATGGCTACATATTCCAGGGTGAGACAGGCCTTATGAGAAATGTGTTGCAATCCAAATGAAAATTGACTACATTTGTATGCATAAAGCCTTGCAGCACTCTGACCAACTGTCAAAATGTTTTTGGAGACAAAAGTGGCCATTGTCATCTTCATTGCTGTCTGAACAGTCATTGGAGGAATCTCTCCTAATGTCTTATAGAGTGCATCTAATGTGGCTGTTCCAGCTTCTGCAAAGTGGCCATGGCTTCCTTCTTCTCTGCACAGTGTTTGGGGTGGACCTCTATGACCTGCATCTTGGTGCAGAAGACTGGAGCCAGAACTGACATTGCCAACTGTGCACTCACAAGGAAATTTTTGTTGTCAGTATGCTTTGTGTACATTTCTTTACTTGAGCATGCAATGGATTCAATTCAGAGTAATAGTAGATGGTAGCAAGACATGTCTTGCACCAGATGAAGAGACTAATGTTGGTGATGTACAGCCCTTGGCATCTTTTAATGTAATGCAACGTTGGTCACTGTTTGATGAGGAACCATAGTCTGGAGCAACCACAATATGTTCACTTGAGATGCATTGTCACCTTTATACATTTCAGTCCTCTGCAAGAATTGCAGTATTTTAACCAACAGGATTGCTGTGTTACCTGTTTTTGTTTTTCTTTACAACTACTTTTCTTGTAATTTCCTGAAATTTAGAACAAGAAAGATTGTAGGATTTAAGAAGGAATTGATGGGTGAAACAGCTATAATGATCCAAACTACCATTTGGATTGGGTACTCTGTGAGAAACATTGACAACAAAAACACCACACAACTTGGGATCCAACATAAGATACTTGAGCTGGTAATCGCAATAATTTGAATAATTACTGGCAGATTATCTCTTTGTTTGGAAACAGAGTCTTTAAGTCTTTGCTGTGATTCTTGCAGTGACTTGAACATCTTTATGTAAGTTACCAAAATGGCCACTGTTGAACTGCATTGCAGGATAACAACAAACCAAGCAAATATTTTGATTGAAATGGTGTTGTCTTCAGGGTCAACAAATGGGGAACAGACACCCATTGGAATATGAATATTGTGGTAAAATGCCCACTGCATGGTTGTAGAAAATAATGCCACACAAACAGAAGCACTAAATAAAACAGCAATAATTTTTAGCACAAAGATAGGTTCTGTAAAATTTGTCTCCAATGGTTTGGAAACAACCTGCAGTCTGGACAATGCAAGAACACTCAACATGAAAGGAGATGTAAAGTTGTAGAAGAGAAATAATCCAAAAATGATGTAGCATACAACACTTGACTTCCAAAGCTCCTCATATAGGATGTAGTTTCCTTTGTAAACAAGATCATTTGCCCACAAAATAACAAAAGGGGTGAACAGAAGGAATCAATCACATTTAGTCCCAAAACTAGGATATTATTTGCCTTTGCTTTCTCAGAGTCCTTACCATAAGAAATTATGTGCATAATTATTGACCAAAGATTGACCAGAATTGTGCTGGACATGATGTAGCAGGTAACTGTGATACCTTGATTCAGCAAAAGATTGGCACATGAGACAAACCATGGTATTTGAATTGAGCATTGAGATGTGCCTTGTTTCTGGCAGCAAAAAATATATTCATCTGTTTCAAGGAACTGCAAATTCATTTTTTCTAAATTTGTCAGGATATTTTCTCCTTTGAATTTAATATTCAAGATAGCCAGCACTTTCAGTTGAGGCATTGTAACAAATGAACTTTGGTGCACACTACACAAAGGGTTGTTTGAAATATTAACTATCCTCAATGTTTCTATTCTGTTCAGTGATAATTGAGATATCCATGTCAAATTATTGTCATTCAAGTTTATCACCAAAACAGAAACTAGTCCACCAAAGCAATCAGAACTCAACTCAAAGTTTTTGTTGAATTGTATGTTCAGTAGTTTGACTTTACTGTTTTGCTGAAGAGACTTGCACAAATTTTGCACAGGTGAGTTCTGGATAGAAAGAATGATGAGTTTTGGACTGAAATAATCAAGTGAAGACAAGGACAATGTGACATTCTCCAAATACAGAACTGTGAAAACAGACAGTGATGCAAGTTCATCACCATTGGGCATGAATACCAGCTGAGTGCACTCTGCTGCAAATGTGAGACAGATACACCAGTGTGGACATGTTATGTCATGCAGGGAGCACATTTCCTCATCATCTCCAAAAGGGCATTCCTTGACATGGTTGCAGATTGACATTTTGTGGACACAGAGTTGACTATTTCTACAGGAAAACAGCATTGGACAGGATCTATTTACTCCACAATTGAATACTTCTGACTCATCTGTGCCAAAAGGACAGTCCCATTTCCCATCACATATGTATCTCCAAGGAACACAATAGTAGTGTGGGCATTTAAAGTCAAGATTACATTCAAACTCTTCACATTGCTGAAGATGCTCCCCCATTTTACAGGGCAAAAGATACCCTGAGCTATCTAATGTGTAGCTGCATATCTCAAAGACATCATAGTGTGAAAAATCCTCTTCCCTGCACCTAATTTGGTATTCATTCCCCTTTTTCTGTTGCTGCCTGTCTGTCACATTTTGAGAGCCACTGGTGTGATTGATACCTGTCCAGAAATTTTGCACCATCCTGTCTCCTTGGCTTTGTTTATCATCTTTATTGTTGACATTCTCAACAGAGAATGTTGCCCAGTTATCTGCAGCAAAATAGTACACCTGGCACCTGTTGTCATGTGCTTGGAAAAACAAAGCAGGGCATTTTCCTGTTTTGCCAATAGTATAGAGATGCTTGCAATGATTAGAAATGTTGCTCTTCAAGTTACATTGACAAAAGATTTCATCAGAAGCAACAGGTCCTGGGCAATCAGAAATATTGTCACAGAGAAACAATGCTGATATGACCATGTTGTTGTCACAAAGGAATGTGTTCTCATTCTGAGACACTGTCTTTGGGTTTGATCTTTGAATGCAAAAACCATCTTTTTGTGAATTTTTTCTCTCAAAATATAAACTTGTGAGATATCTTGCAACATGCAGCATTGCATTATGATCAATAATGATGGGCAAGAACTGATTGACTGATATTGCCTTGAACAAATGTATCAACAATTGTATCTGTTCTTCTGAGGCACACTGCTCTTTTGTTGACTGTGTTTGCCATTTAAAGAGAAAACATTGCTGATGTTTTCTCACACTTTGTGGATTACAGCTGTCTTGTGCTGGCTGGGGCTTGATATCACCCAGTGTGTGCCAATATGTATTTGGAATCATACAATAAATAAACTTAAAAATGCTGCTGTCACAGCTGATGTGAGTGAACATCAGTGAAGCCAAGCCATGGAATAAAAGTGCTGAGCAATCAGATTTGTTTGCAAATTGTTGAGTTTTCATATTATGAGAAAGGCAGAGTTTAGTACTTGCAAACTCCTTTCTCTGAAAATCTATTTCCTTGAGTTTTAAGGCACCTAAAATTTGATATTTAACTTTTGCATTGTTGTGCCACTCCTGAATACCTACAGGGTTTCCATTCTGCCAGGAGCCCTGAAAGTATTCAAGCAAATAGGTGAGCAGAACTGTGACAGCTGCTTTTGACATTTGTGAGAATCAAACTGTTCTTGCTTTTTCCCTGTGACCAGTAAAATGTCATTTTGGAGAATACAGAACTCTTACTGAAGATTGAAGTCCCAGAGGAACAAAATTGATTGTGTCACATATTGCAGTGCAAGTGTGTTGGAGAAGAAAAAAGCTTCTCAAGTCTTCTTTGCTGCCAAACACTGGCAAATGTCCTCCAGCTAATTTGCACCAATCAGAAGCCTGTGTCCAGTCTACTTTCTTCTCACACCCAACTGGCATGAGGAGAATAAGATCAAGGTGTTTCCAGAGATGGTAAATTCCTGGATCTACTCCTCTTCCAGGTGATGTTGTCACATTTAAATATTTTGCAACCACTGGTAAAATTTTGTTTTCAACTTTGCTTTGGCATTGTGCCAACAAGCACTTGTACTTTGTCACAAATTTGTTATCACAAAGCCAAACAATCTCCACTAGGAAGGAGTTACCCTGGGAAGAGGGCTCTGAATCAAACTGCACAGAAACATCTTGGGGAATCTGCCCCCACTGCCGGACAAACTCAAAGCTCCTCTTTGTATCATAAAGAAGAATATCAGCTCCAAAACAGGTAGGCTGTCGACGTCTCTTGCACCTTGGTGCATTGTAATCACACACCTCATTCTTTTCCCTTGGATTTTCAGCCAATCCCCATTCACTGTAATCTATCATGATGAAATGGAGCCACACCTGGAAAGGGTCTGACTGATCAGCACAAAATGCATCAAGACAAAATGGCACAAAAATTTCATTTTCCATTTTTCGGTTCAAATCTGGGGAAACCTCCTTTGAGGTACAATACAGAAATTGTGAAACTCAACATTGGATAAGCTTGCCATCAAGTTTCCCCCTGCCATTTCATTTCAAAATTGCAAAGATCCTGCCTGACACAACATGATTTTTATCTTGCTTAGTTTGACCACAACAACAAATCACCACCTTGTTTTCAGTCAAAGAATGCAAGCACTGAATTTGTGGTCCAAATGGGCTGCATAGATCTGGCAGAGTAAGACCTTCAATTTGTCAAGTTTTTTGATGTGGGCATGTATTCTCCAAATATTCTCACTGTGTTGAGCAGTAATCTGATGCCACACCAACATTCTGGGGTTGACAAAATGAACATAACTGCCACTCTGTCTCCTTGAGCTTTTGGTTGAGCTTGTTTTCAAAGAAACCCTGACCTTGCTCTGGAATTCTGCAGTCTTCATTCTTTTGTAGCAGAACAAACTTTTTTGTGTTGATCTAGGAAGGACAAATTAAATTGTTTTGTTTTCTTACCTTTCTATTGTCCTGAGGGAGCACAGAGACTGAAAAACTGAAATACCTGCGGGTGTTACATAGATTATAATGTGTACATCCAACATATGGAAAAGCAAATCTGTTGGAGAAAACTATATGTGGGGCTTGTGTGCCATCAGTGAAAGTCAGTTCATTTGTTGTTGATTTGATAGCTTCAAACTTCATGGTGACCCAATCATCATGAAGAAAGTGCCAAGAATAGAGATACAGACAAGCAGAGTATCCCCATTCTGTTGGGCCAGATGAATGGAAGGAAAACTTATATCCACTGACAAGGGATTTTGGAGATTTGACGTGGTGTGGTTCCAGAACCAACTCAGGATGGCGTGGATCAGCAGTCAAATGGTTGGTGCAATCTTGTGACACTTCTCCAGGGAAAACCAGATTGCACTTCTGTACCTCTGACATCAAACTTTCATGGTATTTCATTGTGATCCTTCCTGGAAAGGTAAAATAGAAAAGAAATATAATCATTTGTCCTGCATAAAAATTGTGAGACACCCCTTGTTAACTTTGATTTGTGTACCTACCTTCTATGAATCCAACTGCTGACAAACTGTAATGTTGTTTATTCTTCAGGTAGAATTCAAAATAGAGGTTTCTACAACTGGCACCCCTCTTTTGCTGCCAATGAAGCATTTGGACAATGATGCATTGATCATGAGAAAACTTAAATTCACACTGTGTTTTGTTGATGATATCTGAGCCAACAGTTTCAATTGTACAGCTTGTAAAAGAAATTGATACATTTACTGAAAGGAACCCAAATTCCTTGAATGAATACCAGACCAAGTGCACCAGTTCAGCTGAGGAGAACACACTTTTGGAGTCATTCTGTTGTGGGTATGTGAACTTCCTGTCTTCCTTGTTGTGGATCAGTGTGAGTCCCCACAGAAAATTACAGCCACAAATGTGTTCAAAAACATGTTTCTCAAGAACTTTCACACATTCTGTTGTTACCAGCTGATAGTTATTCTTGAACAACACATTGTACAATGCAACTCCTGCAAAGTCACACATAAATGTGTTTGGATCACCTGTATATTTATAATCTGAAAAAGTTATATTGAATGAGTTTCCTTGCATTGCTGCAAGACCCAAACACTGAGTATTCTTTTTTGTATTGACTGGCAGCAGCATTGCCTCAGTGACATCCTCAGCCTGAAGAAACTCACATTCTAAGAGGTATATTTTAAACTCAATTTTCTGCAAAGGGTCAAAAAACTTGGTGGTGAAGGACAAGAAAACCACAAAAGAAGTGGAGATATAAATTTCCTTCCCACGAGGGATCCATGATGGCAATATTTCTGCAGACTTTTTTCCAGGTCCATCTAAAACTGTGAATCCACTTTCACTTGCCAGAGATGTGCACACGTGGATATATTCTAAATGCTGGGCTCTCAACAAAAAAGTCTGAGTTATCTCCTTTCCCTGGAACCAATAGTAAGTTGAAAGTGGGGCAAGAACAAAATCATGACTTCCTTGGGCTGAATTTGACTGAGATTCAATGATACTTTGGTCCATAACTGAGTGAGAAAATACAAATATTTTCCTCTTCAGTATGATGTCAAATATTTCTGTCAAAATCACCCAATGTGATGGAGGAAAGACATTTGTTCCTGAACTGTGCTTTCCACAAAACTTTATAGAATTGTTCCTTGAAAGAGACAGACTTTGAACTGCAATGTAATCATGTGTACATTTAGAGATGTGATAAGAAAGGACTTCCAGTTTCAAAATGGTGATGTTCAGTCTCAGATAGGTATGAAGGTAAAATGAGTATTTCTTGATGGTTATTTTGTGGAGTGTTGAGGGATATGGAAAAGAGGGAACACAGCTTAAAAAATGCCTATATTTTGCTGGGACCACCTCAATTGTGTTTGTGCTTTCAAATTTGCCAACTGGTGTTCTTGGAATCATGACTCCAATGTCTTCAGAGTACCCCAAGCTGGGAGTGTTTTTTCTGGATAATAAGTTTCTGCATGCCCAATCATAGCCCTCCTTGTTCAAATGGTTTTGATCCTTGAGATAAATTGTCACCACTTTTTGTATTATTTCTCATCAGTGTGAGCTTTTCCTGGTTTACAAGCCTCGATACTGCCTTCAGAGTCATTGTTTCTTTCATCATGAAGAGATAAACATCAGGAAATACATCAGATGCCTCTTGATAAGTCTTCATTTTAAGAACTATTCTTTGACAGAGTGTGAAGCTGAAAGCTCTGATGTACAAGAGCCAACACTTGGTACAGTTTAGACTGCTTGGCTGGTCTGACTCCTTTTTAGACTGAGATATTGCAGCAAAGTGACACAACACAATCCAAACAAGTGTTTGCATAGCTTCTCATGTATATGTGTGCCCAGTTTGTGTTTGGCTCTGATTCATAACCTTGTGAAGAGAAAACAGGTTCAGAATTTGCTCTGACAGCAGCAAATACTGCAAAGATCTGATGTAAAATGAACATTGTGAAATTTACACCCAGCAATTTTGATTCCTATTGTGTGTCCCATTCACATGCAAATTTGCTCAGCCCAAACTATTCAATTTGAAATCACTTTAAAGAAGGCTGCACATTCTTTGACCTGTCAGAGGCATTCATGCCTTTGATTGTACTGGACAAATCATCATTGATGCATGAATGCAAAATCCGTTAAAGCAGAAAAGCAATGAAAGAAATGAAAGGCCCTTCTAAGCTTGGCCAAATCACAGATCCTTTGTTTGGTGAAAAAAATGTCCTCTGTAACTGTTTCAAGCTTTTCGCACAAAAACAAATGTCTGAACTTCGTCCAAAACCACACAAGTGCATATTTGCTTGAATGTTTTGTCAACACAATTGATTCATTCTGCAAAGTGCCTTTGCGGAGGAGCAACTCTCAGGTAGTGTGAGCCTGTTGTTTCACCTTTCCTCTCCCAAGCACCTTCACCCCCTCCCCGGTCATTTACACCTATTCGGCCAATACCTACATAGCCACCCCCACACATGGTCAATTCCCCTGCAGCCAATTCCTCTCTCATCTTTTTCATCTCTTTTCCTTCTGTCTCTCTTTCATCCTTTCTTTCTTCCTTTCAAGAGAATCAACAGGGGTCTTCACACCCACACAGTATTTGAGCACTCTTATTTCTGTTGGTCCTGTTTGTTCCTGCCTCACCCATGGAAAGGAACCTTAGTCCCTTTCACTCATGCAGAAAATTCCAAAGACCAAAGCTGATGATGAATTGTCCCAAGAGCTTCAGGCCCATCTAGGCAAGCAAATATGACTCACTAACACTGAATTGGCAGGCTGTATCATTGTTCTTTTGCAAACTGTTCTTGGTTAAAAATCAAATGGTGGATTTCAGAGTGAAAAAGCAAAGACTTCTTGTGTGATGCACACAAAAGAAAATTTATTTGGATATTTGTACAGGTTCAGTGAAGAAAGAATTATTTCTTCTCTTGCTCTTTCTTGGTGTGACCAGCTGCTGCTTTCTTATTCTTCCTGCAAAAACACCAACAAGTGTCAGTTTTTTATTTTGTGCATCTATCCAGATGCTTGCAACAGTGCCACAGACAACACCAACAAATTTAAAAATCCCCTGTTAATGCAAGGAGTGGCCCTCAAGTACCAGAATTACAGTCACACAAACAGCAAGTCATGGCAGGTTCACCAGTTCAGCCAGACGCACAAGCTGTTTTATGGCTAAATGGGCAATTCAACAGAGTGCAGACTTGCCTTTTCTTGTACTGCACCAGGCACACTGCTATTGCTGCACCAACCAAAATCAGCAGAACAGGTGATGTATTTCTAAGCCGCATCTCAGTGGGAGTTAATTCTGCAACAGAAAGGGAAATTTGGAACAAAGAACAAAGGAACACCAACTTTTCTTCAACTGTGTTTGTGCACCAAAGACAAATTTCATTCCTCCAGTGGTATTTGCCTCTTCTGATTGTTGATGCAATAGCTGACCTTGACTGTTCCCCTTTTCTTCTTTTGTTGGGACCGTGCTCTTTTTGGATTCACCCTATATTGTTGCTGTTGCTGGTGTTGTGTTTGTACCAAATGAACTTGTTGTCTTTGCATGAAGTCCTTCTGATTCATTGATCATCACTGGTGTCAGAGCTGGTTGTAACAAACAAATGAAAAAATGAAATGAAAAAACATTCATTTGAACAGAGTCACTTCAACACACACCAAACCACAATGTTATTGATGAGATATGTAAGGCACAAACAACAACAGCAGGAACACAACCTGCACAATTCAGTGTCTCTTTCCAGTGGCCATTCCTCTGGCATGTGATGGTTTTATTTGTTTGTCCTCTGTTGATGTAGATCACCTGGTCACAAAGATTGTATGGGCCACTGAATCTGGTCCTGGTTGTGTTTGGTCTGCCTCCAGGTTCAGGACAGATACCTGCATGAGTTTCATTGGATGAACCAGGTGTTCTCATCAAGGACCAACAAAAGTTTTTCACATGAAATTTGGCCAAACTTCTTGTGGTCTTCTACAGCTTGACCTGCTGTCCAACTTACCATGTTGCCCACTACTTAGATTGCTCCAGGTTCTATTGCCAGCACAAACAGGAGGATTTGGTACTTCTTTCCTCCATGTGATGGTGTTGTGGTGTTCCTCATGCATTAACCAGGACAACAAGCTGCAGTTCCACTGGTTCCTGTCATGAGCATGCAAATTGACACTCAGGAGCAATGGGCGGGGCAGATTGGTAAACAAGTTGGGGTCAAGTGTGACAAGTCTGTTGTTGTGCAGGGTGATTTCATTCAAATGATGAAGGGAACCAAATTCTCCTTTGGTCTTTTGCAACATATTTTTACCAAACAGCAAAGGTCCTGAAAAGAGCATACCAGCAGAAAGCAGTTGCATTTAAATCAAGAATTTAGAGCAGTTATGCCAGACTGTAAAGAAATGGCACATTGGACAACACACCTGCCTTGAAGGCTGCAGGATCAATTGATGTTATGAAGTTGTTGTGCAGAGTCAACAATTGTATGGACTCCAACCCCGTAAAGCTGCCCTTGTTTATAGATGTGAGCATATTGTTGTGAAGATAGAGCTCTGAACAAAGTGGCAAATGAATGAAAACACCAGGAACAAGGTGGGTAATTTCATTGTGCTTCAGACAAAGCACTCTGAGAGATTTCAACCCCTTGAAACTCTGTGAACCAACAGATGAAATATAATTGTAAAACAGAAACAGCTTCACACAATGATGCAGAGGAGTAAATACTCCAGCTGGAAGAATAGTGATGTCATTGCTGTCAAGACTCAGCACTTTCAATGACTCCAAACCCAAAAAGCTGCCACTTGTGATGTTGGTGATATAATTGTTATGTAGTATCAACTCCAAACACTGAGCAAGGCCAGTGAAGACTCCTGCAGGCAGAGCAGTGATGGCATTGTGACTCAGCTCCAACTTAGTGAGGGAGGCAAGTCCATTAAAGCTTCCCTCAGTGACAAATGTGATGACATTGTGGTCCAGATAAAGTTCCTCACAACTGGACAAGCGACTGAAAATTCCCTTGTGGAGGAAGGTGATTTCATTGTGGTCAAGATGCAGATCCTCCAAGTGCTTCAGCCCTGCCAATGTGTTCTTGGTGATGGATGAGATTGCATTCATATCAAGACTCAGTTTTGCCAAACAAGGCAGAGTTCTGAAGGCTCGATCAGACAGAGAAGTGATGTTGTTTTCATTCAATGTCAGTATTTCTAGAGAAGTGAGGCCCAGAAAAGTTTTCTTTCCAATAACAGTGATTTGATTGTTATCCAGGTACAGTGTCACACAAACTGAAATAGATTCAAAGGCTCCATCTACAAGATGTTTTATTGCATTGTTCTCCAAATGCAGTGATTCCAGAGACTCCAGTCCACTGAAACTTTTGGCTGAGAAGAATGTGAGGGCATTGTGATTCAGATACAGTTTCTTCAGAGATTCAAGGCAGGAGAAACTTTTTGGGGCAATTTTTGTGATTTGGTTATGCCCCAAATACAGCACTTGTGAACCTGAAGGTGAAGCTAGAAACACAGTGTTGATGAAGGTTTCTCCTGTGATGCTTTTGATGTTGTTGTAACCCAGTGACAACTTCTCCAGGAAACGGAAACCAGCAAAGCTTTTGGCTGAAAGAAATGTGATGGAATTGTGTCCCAGATGTAGTTCTCTCAAATGTTTCAGACCCACAATGCTGACAGAAGAGATGGCATTGTGTTCAAAGTGCAACACCTCAACACCCTTCTCTTCTTGGCCTTTGAAAATTTCAGGAATAATGGATGTGATAGAGTTATGTACCAAACACAGCTTTTGCAGACTCCTCAGATCCCTGAAGGTTTCAGCAGAAATGAATGAAATAGAATTATATTGGAGTTCCAATCTTTTCAAACTGGGTAGGTAACCAAATGATTGCTGGGATATTGAAGTGATGTTGTTGTGATCCAACTCCAGCTTTTCAAGAAATGCTAGGCCATTGAAAGCTCCTGTCTCAATTGACATGATTTGATTGTTATCCAGTTCTAGTTCCACACACATGGACACTTCTATGAAGGTTCTGGTAGAAATTGTAGTGATAAGATTGTATTGCAAGTCCAGTTTTTTCAACTGCTTCAGCTTCAACACTCTATGTGGAATATGAGTGATTCTGTTGTGTTTCAGTTTCAACTGCTTCAGAGACTCCCACCCTGTGAAGCTTTCCTCTGCAAAAGATTTTATTATATTCCTGTCCAAGCAGAGAATACGACATTTACTCAATGGTCTGAAGACTCCAGAAGTGAGATCAGTGATTCTATTACTGGTCAGATACAATTCCTCCAGCACTGAGAGTCCCAACAAAGCTTTCAGCTGAGATAGAGGGGATGTTGTTGAAACTGAGATCAAGATACAAACAATTGGGTAGGTTGCTGAAGGAATAATGTGAAATAGAAGTGATTAAATTGCTTTGAAGATACACAGTCTCAGCAGTGGAAGGGAGATCTTCAGGCACCTCCATCAGTTTGCACTCCATCAAGTTGATTGTTTTGATTTCTGGACCAAAATTCTCTGTTTTACACTTTTCCAACTCTGTGCAAGAAACATCAGTGCCTGAAAGAAGTGACAGCAATGGGACATCCGAAACATTCTGAATCTTGTTTGTTGAAATTGATGAAGTCAGGAAGGTCTTGTTTCACTGGACTCAAAGATGTTGCTTTGCTACTGGGATTTTTATCAAGTTGGTACTGGTTGATATTGCAATGGCTCACCCATGAAACAGAGGTATATCCAAATCCAGACCATGAGGAATTTTTGGTTCTTCAAGCAGGTGTGACAACAGGTTTCCATAGGGTTGATGTCTTTTGGAAAACTTCACCACAAGATGGAAACATTTCACTGGTTGTAGATCTTTGTTCAGTTTCCTGTCAACAATTGGCAACAGGTTTGCTGGCTGCACTGGGCAAAAAGTAGCAACTGGGAATCAAGAACTTTCAAGTCAAAGTCACATTGACTGTCAAATTTTTCACACAACACAACACAGCAGAATTGAAAAATAATATTTCCTTGAAACAAATATACTCTGTGTGAGACACAATGTCAAAAAAAGGTGTGGAGTCCTGAGAATCTAGATGGAGGTCATATGACTTTTTCAACCATTGATGAATAACAAGCCAAACCATACCTGGTGAAATTTTGGAAATCAGACCAACATTGAGTTCTGTTCAGTCTCCTTGTTATCACACTTACAAGTCTGCAATACAAATATAAAAAGTATCCAGAATGACCCCTTCAACTCTTGATGTCAGAAGAAAATTCCTCTTTGATTTTCTTTGTGACTGAGAGCCAACAAGTCCAATTGTGATTCTTTTGTAGGGAATGATTGGGTCAGGAAGCTGAAACCCATGTTTCTGTGGTGCAACAATAACTGTAATTTGGCCTGACAACAACACCTTTTGTCATGGCCAACTTTACATTTTGAGAAATGCAAGTTGACATCTGATCTTTTGTTCCTTCTGTTGTCCACACTTTGAAGAAAAGCCTCATATTGCTGCGTTCTGAGGGCAGGGCTCTGAAAGCTTTCGTCTGTGTGAAAGAATTCAGCAATTGTTTCTCGGAAAACAGTGCATTCTGGCCAAACAGCAGCTCTGAATTTTTCTGTACACTGTGCCTTTTTTTGAGATTGGACTGTCAATACCAGTATTGACTGCCAGTAGGCATCTAGTAATTTTCAAAATACATTTGTGGGAAACAGAGTGGACAGAGTCTTTTCGGGGTTCCACAGGATTAAGCTTTGCACTGCTCAGAGACCTGTGTCACCCCTGGTTTTTACATTCTTCACACAACAAATAGAAGAACAAAACAAATGACTGCATGGTGGTGTGTCAGGAGGTGGTTGCAATCAAAATTTAATACCAAAAGCACCAATGTTTCATTGTAACCTTCACACCACAAATTAAATTTTTTCTGTGTGCTGACATAAATTTTGGCCTTCTATCTTTTTCCTATTTTCAAAGCAATCAGAGAAAATTTCATGATTTGCCAAATTATCCCAATTTCAATATATCTTATTTCTTATTGATTCAATGCTGCATTCAGAAGTTTTGACAGATACATTACCACCAATGCAAAACATGCAGAAAGATGTCATCCACTATATGTTGAACAGTCCAATGCACCAACAAAAGCTGGAACTCATGACTGCCAAGAACTCAGAGGACTAAGGCAAAATGAGAAGTTAAGCAGAAAAGACTAATCTTCAAAGCAAGAGGGTTGTAAATGTACCCTCAAGGCTTTCCAGATGGTTGACAGAAATGTGGAATACAAGACTTCCAATATGCAGTCAGTAGAGTCAGAATGCTAAGACAGGATACTGATGAGCCATGAACCAAGAAATAATAATATGCAAGGCAATTTGACTCCTGTCCTGTTCTTTGCACAAATATGGCCATCAGCATTGCCACAAATGTTGCCCTTGTTGACCCTTTGCTTGCCAGGATCTATGTCTTCCTGATCTCAGTGTGAGTTTGAGAGTGGTTGCCTGGTTGAGTGAGAAAGTGAGTTGAGTGATTATGGGTCTTAAGATTCTATTATTTTTGTGTGGTGTCAATTCATCTGCCAAGGTTCATGCATGCACAAATCAATTTTTGATATATTTCTACAGAATCTAAGGCCACCACTGGACAACATTTTGTGCCTGTTACTGATCAACAACATTAGAACCAGGCTGTCAGTGCTTCATAAGCAGTTATGTTGTCAGTGTTTCATCAGCTGTGAGGGCATCAGTGCTTCATCTGCTGTTGGAGTGTCATTGTTTCCTCAGTTGTTGTCGAATCAGTATCAACTGTTGGGGTGTCAGTGTTTCCTCATCTGTCAGGGTGTCAGTGTTTCGTCAGCTGTTGGGGTGTCAGTGTTTCATCAGCTGTTGGAGTGTTAGTGTTTCATAAGCAATTGGAGTATCAGTGTTTCATCAGCTGTTGGGATACCAGTGTTTCATCAGCCATTGTAATGTCAGTATTTCCTTGGGTGTTGGGATGTCAGTGCTTCATCAGCTGTTGGAGTGTCAGTGTTTCATCAGCTGTTGGGGTACCAGTATCAGCTGTTAAGGTGTCAGAGTTTTACCAGCTGTTGGGATGTCAGTGCTTCTTCAGCTGCTGGAGTGTCAGTGTTTCATCAGCTGTTGAGGTGTCAGTATCAGCTG
>JAAUXT010142174.1_pt1 | contig 14677 bp, 13 predicted proteins | sample 7278171 | NCBI WGS metagenome assembly JAAUXT01 (sample SAMN14350112, study PRJNA611818) | marine sediment metagenome | isolation source: surface marine sediment (1.8m) | place: French Polynesia: Moorea | collected 2018-08 | reverse complement strand
CCGGAGATATCGTTTTCCCGGCTTTTCAGTGGCTAGATTTGAGCACTGACTCTGTCAAAATAACCAAATTTCCATCGCTTTGCAAGTCAAATTGGCTCATGACATTTTTTGGAGAACTAACCTTGCCGAATTGTCTGGGTTCGCCTGTATTTCTCTTTCTTCGTCCCTTTCTTTCTGTCTCTTACTGTGTGTTTGTGTCTGTCACTCCCTGTCTCTCTCTCCTCTGGTTGTCAACAACTGAAGACACAGCAGTGACTGGACGCAGTTAAATACAACACAGTGAGTCACAAGGGAACAGTCGAGAACTCGCGCCCCACCCATTTCACAACGAGTTGAAACTGCAACTGTGCAATTTTGTGTCTTATTCATACCCTATTGACGTCAATTGGACTGAGGGCCTTGTTCTGACTCAGCCGTTCTTGACGCATGCCGCAGCCATTGTTTTGTTTGGGGCTCAGGGTGTTCCCGCTGAATGTGCGCGATGATGTGGCTGCGCAGCGAACAGAGAACAGTGAGTCAAAAGTCACTCAACCGTGGACCACATTTAAAAACACCCAGCCGCGTTCACTAAGGACCAAACATTTTGCGCACAGCCACTCACATACACACACACACACACACACAGACACAGACACAGACACAGACACAGACACAGACACACACACACACACACACACACACACACACACACACACACATGTACATACACACAGAAGTTGACCCGAAAAACAAAATCCGGAAAAATCCGGAATACAACGTGGATGAATCGAAGCGGGTCAAATGAAGTTGGCCTGCTATGGATAGAGCAAGATTCTGGAACACGGGGCTGCATGCGTTCTTCTGTACGGAAACACACGGCTCTCTGCCCTGGCTCTGTGACACGCAACCAAAGATGCAGCGGCCAGTAAGCGCTGGTTTGCTGCGAGATCGCTGGACCTTGCAGCCAAGTGTGTTGTGGCTGTTGCCCTCTCAATTGAATTGGACTCTCATTTCTCAATGGCTGTTTCTTTGCAGAAACCAAACAGTGCGGTCTCTCTCCCGCTCTGGTAATCTGGGAAGACACTCATCCACAAACCAAACGCGTGCGCACACGTGCGTGTGTGTGTGTGCGTGTGCCTGTTTGCACGTGCACATTCGTGCCCTTATAACGTATCTATTGTGTGTGTGCATGCGTGTGTGCACGTTGTTGCCCTTGTAACGTGTATGCTGTGTGTGTACGTGTGTGTGTTCGCTTGCGTGTGTGTGTATCTCTGCATTGTGCTTGCCTGCTCTGATAAACTGAAGAGGCAGCAGCCGTACGTCGCTGCGAATAGGCCTCAACTGCTCCGCGTAGCTTTGCTCTGCAAAATCACTCAACCACGCAACCGTTGTGTGTATCATGTGTATGCAAATTATCGCTCGCTGGACACGGCAGCCACTGCGCAGTTTTGCTTTGTGTTCTCTCAACCTTGACACAACACGTGTACCACCATCGCTGAGAGCCTACTTGGCTGTGTGTGGCGCTTACTGACTGAAGATACAGCAGCCTCTGGGTGCAGTGTGGTTGCGAGGGTCACTCAACCGTATATGGGATGGTGTGTGTTCTGTTTGTGTGGGCCAGTTTTACCAAACAGCCCGCAACCCTGGAAATGCAACTCGTGCGATATATTCAAACATGAAATCTGAGACTACGACCACTCATTCTCTGGCCACGATCTCTTGTAGTTTTGACTTGCTGTATATACAAGTCACTCATCTTTTGTTCCAAATGTGAAGGAAGAACTTGTTCATTCAGAACACAAAATGAAAGATGACTCGTGCAATATTTGTGATGTATATTGTGATTGTATAGGTCGCGGGCTGTTCGCTAAAAAATCGCCTGTGTATCCACAATCCCCATCGCACACTTATGCTAACACTCTGCATGCACAGCTCACATTTGGAGTCAAGCCCGAACTGCAACAACGATGTACGATTTGCTTATATGCAAGGTACAATGTAGTGTGAAAACCACGTGTTTGCATGAGACCCGTTTTTGGTGCCCGAGAAACTGCGGCGTACGTGTGTGTGCTCGAGCATGTGGTGTGAATCAAGGATGACTGTCACTCTCAAGAATCTGAAAGAGAGGAGTGCAGTTTTGCTCCTACAGATCGTCCATGCGTGACGCGTACAAGAGATAGAGAAGAGATTCAAACAAAAGAGAGGCGGTTTGCATGATCTCGCACAGCAAAAAAATGAGCTCGCTGGTTGTTCCATCCCAGACAAAACAGATTGAAACATTCGCCAGGACACATAAACACACACGTACATACACACACACACTGCCACACGCATTCTGAGCAGCCTATGATTTTGAGGAAAATGAGTCAAATAGCTCTTAGAACATGGAAAAACTAGGACGCAAAGGCTTTGTCTTCACTCGTTCATCGGAAGATACAGCAGTCCATGTGCGAACAGAAAACTGTGCTTATCTCCGCAGGCAAATGGGTGTGTTTCTTTTGCGAGTCAGCGGTGAACTTGCGCACTTTGCCTCAGGGTTGCCAAAAAATCTTGGATTGCCACACCTTACATTGGAAACCAGCCACTGACTGTCATTGCACTTTTTGTACGTAGGTATCGAAATGGCACAAAATCACGAGTGCTATCAGCTCATTTTATTTTAAATTAACACCAAAACCAGCCAAGCCATATGCAGCATCAAAAAATGCGTAGCTCTATTGTGATGAAGCCACGATCACAAAGGAAATAGGGTGTTCTCCCCAGTGTTGACATATTTGACCATTTGAATCTGTGCTTCAAAAGTACACATTTCAGTAGGAAGAACAATCGTTTTCAGGGCAACTCAAGGGACAAAGTAACGTTTCCAAGAACAAGGGTTCGAGAATGGGTTCCAAGATTTGACAATAGATCTGAGATAAGTTTTATCCCCTTAACTGCCATGTTGTTAGAAAACTAGTGCACCTGCAACACCTGACGAAAATAGCAACACAATAAACAATCTCAATATCTACAACTTGAATAACTGTAATTCTTATCTCGTTTTCTGTATTTTCAGGTAAGTACAACATTCCGCCTGTGGAATTTTTTTCCGACTCAGAAGGAATTCCGGTCTGGATCCACTTCCGGTTTGAAATATTTTTTTGTTCTCTGATTGTGTCCTGTTCACGCAGGACGTCGTAATGTTCCGGGCCTCCACATGTTAGTGACTAAAATGCGGGACCGCTTCCTGCAGGTCTGGGCTTCAGGACCTTTGGCAATGTGAAATATCACATGGATCCGGGCTGCATGAATAATCCCGTTCTTTGGGCCCAAATTATACCAAGCGGGGCGATGTGAGTGTATGGGTTCTATCAACACGGATTTTCCCCTGGATCCAATCATGCTCATTAAATATGCAGCGGTGAAACATACCCAGCGGAGTGATTGGCAGGTGGTGATGCATATGTATTTCCTCAGTCTGAGTTGCGTTGCTCACGAGTCAGCTCATGGTGGAGATAGCAAGCGACCGGTATAACTTCGGCTTAGCTGCATGATGTTTCACCTGGGGATTCTTGCTCTTGAGTCAGCAGCCAATTGACAAGGTCCGCTACACTGAAGAGCACATGTCTCCACTCACGTATTGTCGCTCACGAAACATGTTGGTTGTTTTTGAGTTTGTCGGTGGATATGTTGGAAACCGTGATCCATGTTTCCCTTCCCTGCACAAATTCACGTCAGGCTTGGGTTTACAGCAGCCGTGTCTTGAACTGTTGTTACATGCCATCAACGTTATGTCGTTGCAGTGATCAAACATTCAGATCCCAATGTCCAGATTCTGATCGTACACAATGTACGAAACGAGTTTCTCATGCAGTCCTGCGCTGTCGTCAGTCGTCCCCAGCTGAGGAACCCGGATGAAGAGGTTGGTGTGGGGATCCAGGGTCAACAGGTGCTTCCTGATGACCTTTCTGCACTGGTTCTTTAAGGCAAGGTCTTGCCAGTCTGGAGGGAAATAGGTCGTCTCTTCCGGAATGTAATTCCCAATAGGAAACTCGCATGGGTCCCATTCGCATGGAGGGAAGACGTGTGTTTGCACAAAGTGATGTTACACCACTACATGTATATCCTGCTCTCCCGCACTGAACAACAGAGCAGCGGCTTCTGTGTCAACGGAGGATACAGGTGGAAACAAATTAACTTTGGCTCCCATCTTCAGCAACAGCTTCATTTGTGTCATCTTGCCGAATTCGGCTGAAAGCAACAATGGCGTGCTACGAAAACTACCCACACAGTTCACGTCAGCTCCGGCCTCCAGCAACATTTTAATTTGGTCAATGTTTCTTCCTCTGCTTGCTTTCAACAATGGTGTCGCACCATTACCACAGGGCTGGTTCACGTCAGCACCTGCTTCCAGCAACAGTTTCATTGGCTCAGTGTCAGAAGCACGTGTGGCAAGCCACAAAGGTGTCTCATCTTCATCAGTAAGTTTGTTGACATCAGCTCCTGCTTCAAGCATCAACTTCATTTGCTCAGTGTCGGACCTATAGACTGCAGCCGTGAAGGGTGTGTCACCAATATCACAAGGTTGGTTCACGTCTGCCCCTGCGTCCAGTAAGAGTTTAACTTTATCAATGTAACGACATGCGAACGCAATGAGCAATGGTGTCTCACCATATTTTTCTTCAGCCTGGTTCACATCAGCTCCCGCTTCAATCAACAGCTTCATTTGGTCAATGTCACCTTCACCAGTTGCGAACGCCAACGGTGTGCATTCATCGCTATCCAACTGGTTCACATCACCGCCTGCCTGCAGCAATTGCCTGATACTTTCAGCACTGTGGACTTGTGGTCTGTTGGTGTGTCTGCCAACTTCGTTCATATTAGCTCCGGTCTCCTCCACACCGTCAGTTCCCTCCTGCCCTTCCACAGATTTCTGGTCCTCCATTTCGTCTGAAGAACGTAGCCTTGGTACGTATGTGGAGTTGATTGAGAGTGTCACTGGCAAAATTGTTCTTCACCTTGTGATTTGATTTGCAAATCAGGTTCTATGTTCGTGCACCGCTATGTGTGCGTGCACAGACGTGTGTGTAGGTGTGTGTATGACAGCTGGTGCTCTCCACAACTACGCACTTCTCGGCTGCCTGTACGTGTGAAAAAGATGTGATCCGGCTTACCAAGCGCTGCCAAATACACTCCGATCACTCCGATCCCCGCCTTCACTCGGACGATCATAAGACCCAACAGCCGCAAGGCGTAGTGTGTTGTTGGTGCGCTTGCCAGTTGCAAGTGGTCGGTGGCTCAGCACAGTGTTTTTGTTTTTGTTTCGCTGATATTTGTGTGTCCCATTTCTGGTGTGACTCTGTCCTCTGTCTCGTTTTGCGCTGATTTCTCTATTGCCCGTGCACTGCTGCTGTTATGTTGTCCATGGCTGTTCAGTTTTTGACTCCAATGTCTTCGATTGCAGTGATATATTTTCTCTCTATATTCCAGCCTGTCCGTGTTGGTGCTTCCGTGTTCTGAAGATGCTACATTGATGCAGTTATTGTGAAGTGATCCACTTAGTCCTGTGTTTATTTGCACCTTTGTCTCTCTCTCTCTCTCTCTCTCTCTCTCTCTCTCTCTCTCTCTCTCTGTATCAGACACATTAAGTGCTCTTTCCAACCATTGACCAAGCAGTCTCACTCTCTCCTTCCCCTGATCCACAATCGGAACAATCACTGAGCAAAGTTTCAGTCGGTTGAATCGCTCAATGGTGCAGCACAGTATGTGTCTATCTGTGGGTCTGCCGTGTGCAGTATTGTTGTGTGAATATCACAGGTCTCTCTCCCTCGTCCCTCACTGAGGCTTGCTATGTGTCTTTGTCGCTTAATTCTGTCTCAGTGTCCAATGGCCTGAAGACTTGGCAACTGTTGTGAATTCATTCAACAGTGTCACACTGTGCGTTCTCTCGCGGTCGCTGCTGCTCTTCTCTGTCTCTTGATGCACAGCAGCCACTGAGCGCAGTTTTGTTTTTCCCGCTGTACCGTTGAACACATTCAACACAACCCACGCACTTATGTCTTGTTCTTGGTATATTGTGTGTGTCGCTGCAACTGTGTCTGAGTCCTCTACGCACGAACTACTGATGACTTTGTCCTTTGTTTACTGGGGTTCGGTATGCGGTCCTCAGCTCTGTACTGGTGACGAGAACCACTCGACTGAAGCCCTCTAGGCCAAGATTCCACACTGCGCACAAATGCACAAAGCAGCCGCCATTTTCCTTGCATTTACATTGGCTGAACGTTGCACTGGTTTGAGGTGAATATCTGAACCAGGGATAATTTGATATTACATCTGCCTGACTGAATCAAAAATATAGTTTGAACCATTCCTGACTGAATAGCTCAACTGATTGAGTTGAGAATGGGGAAACCAAATAGACCATGCTACTGCCCAATGTCAAGTGATTATAAGTTGACCTACAACTTGTCAGTAGTGACTGACTTTGCCAGAGTAGGTCGACCTACCTGTGTCAATGGGGAAATAAAGTGGGACCTAACAGTAGGAATGTACAAGTATGACTGACTTTTCAGTTCAGACCGACCCAATAGGGAAAGGGGTCAACACTTTAGTGCACGTGTATGTACACAGCCTTCACTGACGGTTTGGGAGATCACAAACAGGTTTATGTGGTCCACTATCAGAGGGTGGTCCGTGGTGACCTGTATGCTCAGGTTAAACACAAATATTTTCCCAGTGTAGCAGACATGTTAGATCTACATCTTTGTTTTGGATTGAAACAGTAGACAGTATTCTGATGGCTGTGATTGGTTGAAATTGTGCGGAGTGCTAAAATTGAATCATGTGGTGAATTTGGACCAGTTGGAAAGAAAAACAACCGCTGATTTTGTACAAAGTTTGATTTTACCAACCGGTCAAGAACCTTGTTTTCTTCATGTTTCTTTCGTGGGATACAGTCACTTCAGGCTATGACTGGGCGGCTTTTGACACTTTCCCGGAAAAGCTGTGATGGCCAAGTGATTTCTTCATCTCAACAGTGCTTCTTGTTCATTCGGTTGACTCGCATAAGTCCAGGTTTTCGCCATACAACAGGTACGACACCAGATAGTCAGGTATTCCTGCTCTTTGAGAAGTCATTTGGAGGTCAGGGATCCTCATGAAGAGGTTGGTGTGGAGGTCTATTTTGAGCAGATACCTTCTGATGGCCTTTCTGCACTGGTTCTTGAGACCTAGGTCTTCCCAGTCTGGACGGCGGAATGCAATAAGCTCATTGTGATTATGTTTCAGAAACACATATCTCTCCCCAGCAGTGAACAGCAATAAAGCTACAGCTTCTCTACAGGCACTTGGAGGCCTGGCCATGTTCACATTGGCTCCTGCTCCCAACAACAGTTTCAAATGATCTGTGTCATACTTTTGACTTGCCACCGATAAAGGATGATTCCACAAAGGATCATATCTCCTTGGACCTGTTTGGTTCGGATCAGCTCCTGCTTCTACCAACAGCTTCATTTTGTGAGGCGTGCCTTTTTTGAGCGCTGTCAACAATGGTGTGTATACTTTGTGCTCACCTTGGTTCACATCAGCTCCTGCTTTCAGCAGCAACTTCACCTGGTGAGGTTGACAATATCGGAGAGCTGTCAACAATGGGGTTTCACCATTATTGTCAGCTTGGTTCACATCAGCTCCTGCTTCTAGCAGCAACTTTACATTTTGTGGTTGACAATATCGGAGAGCTGTCAACAACGGTCTGTCTCCTTTCTTGTCAGCCTGGTTCACATCAGCTCCTGATTCCACTAGCAACTTCACTTTGTTTGACAGACGATGTGTGAGAGCTATCAACAATGGTGTGTCTCCTTTCTGGTCAGTCTGATTCACATCAGCTCCTGCTTCCAGCAGCAACTTCACCTGGTGAGGTTGAAAATATCGGAGAGCTGTCAACAATGGAGTTTCACCATTATTGTGAGCTTGGTTCACATTAGCCCCTGCTTCAAGCAGCAACTTTATGTTGTGAGCTTGATAAAATCGGAGAGCTGTCAACAATGGTGTGTCACCCTTGTTGTCAGGTTGATTCACATCAGCTCCTGCTTCCAGCAGCAACTTCACATTGTGAGGTTCACACTCCTTGTGAGGTTTACAATCTCGTAGAGTTGTCAACAATGGTGTTTCACCTTTTTTGTCAACTTGGTTCACATCAGCTCCTGCTCCCAGCAGCAACTTCACTCTCTCAGGTGGACAATATTTGAGAGCTGTCAACAATGGTGTGTTTCCTTTCTGGTCAGCCTGGTTCACATCAGCTCCTGCATCCAACAGGAGTTTCACTTTTTCAGTCTCACAAGATGTAATGGCAATTATACAGGGCAGGTTTCCATGTTTGTCAGCTTTATTCACATCAGCTCCTGCATCCAGCAGTTTCTTCACAATGTCAATGCAATATCTCAAAGCGTATGTCAGGTCGTCCAGACCTTCTCCAGAAAACCTGGCCATGTTCTTCTGAGATGAGATCAAGACGTTACAGGATGTGAAGCTGCCTCTGAATCCCGTGATGATGTGGGATCACTCAAAAGACATCCTCTCCAGCGTCACAGTCACCAGTGTGCATCCCTTGTTTTCACTCTCAGTCACAACACGATGAGGACCTGAAGTGCACGACAGTCTCAGAGTGTAGGTCTCAGTCCTGGAGGTATTTAGTGTAGTGTTTCTCTCTCTCTCTGACTTTTTCTGCAAATGTATGTCCCTGTTTTCGGATGTCTGTGCAGGGAATGCGAGACTCTGAATATCTCCCGTCTTAACCCTCTCCTAACTTACACTCAGGTTCTTCCGTTTGGCCCTTGCGCACCCTCCAGAAAAGAACCATTGAGGGCGGAATGTCAAACCAACAAACCAACCTCTGACAACTCCTCAAACAACCACAGGTGATTGAAAACAAGCTGGACAGACCTGGTGTACGTTCTATATCTTCCTTCTGTCTCTCTGTGTCTGTCTCTCGCTCTCTGTCAATTTGTCCAGCTGCTTCTTTCTCTCGTACTTTCCTTCTCTGTGCAATCAATGATGCCCTGTCCTGTAACACATGAAACAATCTCCGTTGAATTCAGTTTCAAAATGTGATCAATGTGAAGTTTCCCGGTGTTGATTGTTATGCGTAGCACACAGAACTGAAGAAACAACCCGCATGTTGTCCGCGGCCGGGTAAGGGACAATCAGCTACGATAAATGTGTGTGTGTTTGTGTGTGTGTATGTCTGTCTGTCTGTCTGTTTGTCTGTCCCTTTGGCTTTCCGTTTGTCTGTCTGTCTGTCTCTCTGTCTCTCACAAGCAATTTGCACGTGTATGTGTCTCCTCACCCGCACACCGTTGAATTCGCACTCTGTCGCGAATCCGACTGGCGAGCTGATCAAACGCGATAGCAGATTCAGGTGCAACAAAGTGAGTACCTAAACGCGTGCAGAAACGGATACACAGAGGGCAGAACAGTACGTGTGTGCGTACGTGTACACGTGAGTGTGTTCCTACCCGATGTTATGTTCCCTTTTAGGCGCACTGACATAGCTGACCGTCTCGTGTTCGTTTTCAACACCTGCACGCCCAGCCTTTCTACCCAAAGTTCAGTTGAGCAGAAATTGCGGACAATCACAGTTTATTTCAAGAGTTGAGCCATTTACACTGTCAGAAAAAAAGTTATATTTCGTATGGAAATATAGCTGGCTTATCTCGCCTGCGGGTAGTTTGCATTCTTGGCATTTTCAACTTGAAAATGAAACCAAACAAACACTTCCGAATTTCACCAGAACTGTTGTTTATTGAGGAAGGAAATTTGTCCGAAAAGTACTGCAAAATATGTGATGTACACGGGATGAATTTCTGTTCAATTGAATTGAAAGTTTTCCCTTTGATTTCTTCCTGTGGCACACAATCGCTGCACCTATCCCTGTGTGTGTTACTGGGCATTGCTAGGGTGACACGAATGTGCAGGGGGCCTGTCGTCCACACTGTTTTGCAGAGGCAGATCATCCAACCCGCAGTTTTTCTGCGTCTGAGTGCACGTGTGTGTGGTGTGAAATGAGTGTGTCCTGTCATTCTTGCCATCACACACTGATACAGCAAGCAGAGACCTGAGTGCAGTTTTGCGATGTGGCGTCACTGGAAAATGAAGCGCAGTGCCCCACTGTTGCTGTGGCTGTGTCCTCCAAAGGGGTGTTCACATTGGGAGACGCGCTGTCCTTTTCTGGGTTGACGTCAACAATTACACCATTCGGTTCTGTATTTTCGCCGACGTCAAAAATACGACCGCGTGTCACCAAAGTGGAGACTGCTTCACTGTGCATACACTGGATTCACTGAGTGCAGTACTGCACAGTCAGATCTCACAGTGTGTTTGTCACTTTCCTGGTCGTTGGACGATCTGCACTGCTGTGCTATTCAGCAGCCAAGAGTGTGTTCTTCCTGTTCTGGTGAAGGATGTTTCGTCTGTGTTTAGTGGTGACTCAGTTATCAGTTGCCCCCACCCCTACAGCAACAACACAGCTATTATGTGGGGTCACTCAGCAATCAATGGGTGTGCTGCTGAGTGCTGTTCCTGTTGTCAAGAGAAAAAAATGTCACAACTCATAACTTTCTGGCAGCTTTACTGTTTCTTTGTTTTTATTTTGGTTTTCTCAAATATATTAAGTTTATTTTGCTGTTTATTATATGTCCATATATTTTTGGGAAAATTTGAACATCCCAGTGATTGATCACTCATGTTCGTCTCGTGCAGAAGACAAGTTCTACCACCGGTTATGGAGTGTGCAGACCACATGATGGATTTCAAATCTTGAATCCAGTGAAACCATTGGAGAAGCTTGTGACAACCAAAGGCCTTGCCTCTGTTGCAGAGGTGACTTGCACTGCAGATCAGTGTAATGTTCTGTCCTTTCTTGTGTGAAACCGGCAGTCAAATATATATCCCTTTTCACTCTCGGTGTCTGTGTCACGTGATTGTCTGGCCGTCACACGTCTGTGACAGTCAACCGAGTCCGGTGCAGTGGTCCGATAACCAATGCAGACTTTTTGTGCCATGCTGTTAGGTCAGCCAGAAGAGATCACACTCTGCACCCCGAGTACTCACTTCGGACTTGCAGCTGCTTCCCTACATCCGGGCACTTACACTCTTTCTTACTGCATGATGCATATGCATTAACTGAGCTATTAATATTTCATAGTATTTTTCTGTCATACACATTCAACACACGGATGCTCAGCATTGTTTTGAATGTGCTATTTCAAATCATACCCGACAATGCAACTTCCAAGTACAAGTTGATCCTACTGTATATCACAGTCAACGCTGATGAAATATACATATTTGTTTTTGGCAGAACAGACTCTCACTTACTCGATACTCGGTTTACACCTTCCACTACTACCACCGTCCTTGCAGTAACCCTTGATCAGAGAGGTTTCGATGCACAACGCCGCGTGCCCCGTTTACGTGCCAAAAATGTCACAAAACTGTCTCCGACCGAATTGCATCTTGTAGCACTGATATCAACGGACAGGGTAACAAACACATGTTGGGTTGTGGACAGGCAATACTGGTCCAAGGTTTCACCACAGATGGTCTCTCTCCCGTGACTGCAACAGTTCGAAGAACAAACAGCAAAATGCATTGTTATTCCACCATTTATTGTTCTTTTATTTCAGAAATGATAAACAGAGAGAAGAGCATTTCTTTTGCTGAGAAAATTTACGAATAGTTTTTCATTTGTTCGAAGGAGTGAATTCAGGTTTCACAAAATCAGAATTATTTTTTCTCCCAAAATGAGAACATTGGTATCAATCGAGCTTGGGATCGTACTGGTGACCGAGGGTCATGTTCTCAAATGCCTTGTGCCACCCTTTAACTCTATCTTCCTTCGTTGTCGCCAGCCCGAGCTTGACGGATTCGTTGGTTCCCCAGCAGGTCCCAGCTGCCCAATAGGAGCTTCTCATTCCCGGCATGGTCGCTCCCCTCACCACTTCATCCACGGTTCTCTCCGCTTTTACAACCAACTCTCCTGAAAACAAAATCACAGTTTGTGACAAAGACAAGACGTGCATTGTTATTGTAGAGTTTCAGCAGTTCAACATTGTGTGGAAAAATGTGCGGCAGTAACAACGGAAACTCCAGCATGTGCCAGGCATTTCGTCAGCAACAAAGTGCCACTAAAATTCCCCCAACCCTCTTTTTTGTTTCTGTCATGATTTGAAAGATAATTGGAAACCAAAATACAAACCTCTTCTGTTCCATTGGGAAGAGTCCACCTCACACGGCTCGGCCACCACACCCCTGTTCCAGTCATCGTGGACACGGAAACACTTCCCCTCTTTGGTTATCAACTGCACAAAATAAAATATGTCATGTGTTATTCGAATAGACATAGTGGGTCGCCAAATATTGAGCCTTCGCAGAAAAGCAGGACCAAAACATCGTGATTTTGCACAAGCAATCAAAAAGACATTTGGACGATTTGAGAGCGAATTACCATCAGGATTTTTCTTCGCTTTCTGGTCCTTGCCATCACACAAGACAAAAATAACAAAGAGGTTTGGATGTGCAGTACAACCCCGGATTTTTCACTTGCCACCTGTGACAACCCCATGTGTGGTCACACCAAACCTGCCGAACCTCACCTCAGTTCCGTAGTGATTCGCCTTTCTTTCCTTGGTACGCATTGGCCTATCTGCGGTGTACGCCTTCACGACCGTGCCTTTGGGCTTCGCCCGTCTCCCGCTGGAATCTGTCCAAAGTATTGCATTAAATTGGACGCGAAATGACAATTTGCTTTTTAGTACCAATTCACGAATCATACACCTTGTTACGGTCAATTCAGATTCATGTTTTGGTCACTTTTCTGTCCCGATAAAGCATTTTTGCACAAGGTGAACTTCCTTTGATGATTTCTGACAAACCTGCAGCATCGGAATGCTCACTCCCATCTCGTTCTCCTGCCACTTTCCTTGCTGTCGTCTTTTTCTGCAAGGAAAAAAGTGGCGTTGGAACAACTTTTCGTGTTTTGCTTCCAGACAGACCAAAGCCAGATTCAGGGCCTGTCATATGGCGGCAAAAAAATACCGTGCAGTACCGTATCCGGACAAATTCTGCTGAATGTGGGGACGGGGGGTAAACATTTGAGCATCCCTCACCCTGGCTCCAGTGTCCTGCATTTTCTGTTTCTCTCTTCGACTTTGGTGGCTTGGAAATCGTTCTTCCCTCTCCCTTCGTCGTTCCTCTTCCCTCTCCTTTCTCCGCCTCTCCATCTCACCCCGGCGACTGCTCATCTTGAACCTGGATTGGTGAGAGAAATCTGTTCCGTTATAAACATTGTTTTGCTGGAAGGACCTTTCACTTGGTACTTTTTGTTGGAGCAGGCAATGTTTTGGTGTGTGTGAACAAGTTGCGTTCATGATGAGGTGTGTGTCAACACACACTGTGGAGGAAAAACATCAAATTGTCTTTGATTTCACCACAATGGTTTTCGAGCAGTGAGTCAAAGAGGGTCTTCAGATTGCACATTCTGTGTGAAGGCAAACGCCCCGGGTGGCACATGGCACACGCATGCTCCACTGGGCAGCAGGTTGAACCACATCCCACGTCCAGATAGCGTGCTGGGGGGGTTAAGACGTGACCGCGCGTTCTTGGGCGAACCTTGGGCGAGCGTCTCACATTGACCTGCGACCTGTGTGACACAACACGATGTCCAATTGCACAGCACAAGAGAGAACAGTCGATCCCACATCACCAACGCACTTTTTCGAGAGTCCCGCCTGATTGGATACATTTTTGTGTAGTGACAATGAGACGTTTCAGATGCAACCCGTGGGAGCCAATTTTTCAACTTTTCCGATTTTATGTTGGAGTGCGACGCGGTTCAACAGAGCGGACTATCTCTGAGTGGATAGTTTCAGCAAGCACCCAGCAACCCTGGAAACGCAAACGTAACTTTTGCCTGATCCAATGTTTCGTTTCCATTTCCACGTTGCGGGCTGCTTGCTAAACCTCTGCACTTGTGACTGAATACGCTGGATACGTGGCCCCACGGATGACAGTTGCCACGTGTGACGTTTACCCGTGTGCTGCATTGTCCATCTGAACCTACCAACCAGAACACGAACACTCACCCTTGAACGCTCTTCCCACCAACAGCACCAAATACAAAAAGAAAGCAAATTTGACTCCAGGCAGATAAAAGTCAGAGTTCTGACAAATAGAACACTTCAACACACTCCTATCGGCACTTGACACAAAGATAAAGAAATCATGTCAGTGCCTCAGATACTTGAAGTGGAGTCATATTTTCAAAAACACAGCCGAACGAACATTTTGGAAACTTGCATCAATTTTTAAAGAAATCCAAAAATTATATGAACAGAAGGGATTCGGAAACCCTCGATTATTAGGTGATTTGAGGTGGGTTGCGCGATTTGGGCTCAAATGAGCCAAATCGGTGCGAGCCAAATCAAAGCACCTGAAGGCAGCATCTCCCAAAAGTATGTGTACTGCAGATTGATGGTCAAAATGAGGATTGATTTGGATCTTTTGAGCTCTTCAGGTTCAATTTGGGTTGAGGATAATGTGTGAGGAAGGAATTTGTCAAATTTGAATTTTTGGGTTTCTGAGGTCAAAAAGTTCAAATTTTGAAGTGTGGAAAAAATGGGGTGAATGTAGAAATGTCTCCATATCTCAGAAGGTACAAATATTT
>JAAUXT010053101.1_pt1 | contig 14681 bp, 13 predicted proteins | sample 7278171 | NCBI WGS metagenome assembly JAAUXT01 (sample SAMN14350112, study PRJNA611818) | marine sediment metagenome | isolation source: surface marine sediment (1.8m) | place: French Polynesia: Moorea | collected 2018-08 | reverse complement strand
TCTGGCTTCGCTTTTCTCTTCTGGCATCAGATCAATTGTTGTGATTAACACTCACATATAAAGTGTGTGTGTGTGTGTGTGTGTGTGTGTGTGTGTGTGTGTGTGTGTGTGTGTGTAGAACTGGAGTGGGGACGCGAGACGGTGCGCACCAAGACACAGCCGCTCCCGAAACAATTAGGTATGTGTGTGTGCGTGTGTGTGTGTGTGTGCGTGTGTGTGGAGCTGGAGTGGGGGCACGAGACGGTGCGCACCAAACCACATGGTAATGTGTGTGTGTGTGTGTGTGTGTGTGTGTGTGCGTGCAGGTTCGCACAAGATATGCGTGTGTGTATGTGTGGTGTGGAGTGTGTGTGCATGTGTGTATGTGTGTGTGCATGTGTGTGTGTGTGTGTGTGTGTGTGTGGAGCTGGAGTGGGGACGCGAGACGGTGCGCATCAAGACAGCCGCTTCCGAAACAACTGGGCATGTGTGTGTGCGTGTGTGTGTGTGTGTGTGCGTGTGGTGTGCGTTCAGCGTTGTGGTGTGCGTTCAGCTGTATAGGGGCTGGAAATGATGCGCACCAACACCCAGTCGCTCCCCAAAGAATCAGGTACGTGTGCGTATGGTGTGTGCGAGGAGCGTTGACCAGACCAGAATACAGCATACCCAGACTTCATCCACCCAACTCTGCAATTTAGCAGAGCTGAAGTCAGATGAATGAGAGTCCCATTCATCCCCAGTCCCAAAAGAAACCACAATGTCTAGTGAAGTAAACCAGTCTCGTACTTGAGTTGAAGAGACCTGAGGTGCACCTCACAACTGTGCAATCTGTCCCTCAATGCCTGCCTCGTCTGGGGCTCAAACGAAGCCACTCGGATGGCGAGCCGTGTTCTCATTAGTGTCTCTGGGACTGAGCCTCTCATCAGAGCCGTGCAGCCCCAGGGGGACAAGGTCCTTTTCCCAGGCACGGGGCAGATCCAGGGGACCTGGTCCAGGGTATCAATCCCGTGGGGCCTGACCCCGGGCCACCAGGATTTTGTGCCATTTGGCGCAAAATGAGCAAACGCTGTGAAATTTGGCACACCACATTGTAGTCACACAACTTCCTTATGAGGCCGCAACCTTCAAATCACCCCTGGATCCGCACGTGCCTGGTTCTCTGGTTCACACCGAGGACTTTGGTCGGTCCGTGTCAAGTGGGTGTCGTTCAATATTGCGGAGACTGAGGACGGGGGCACGGTCACAGGGGAGATGGAACCCGCCGGATTCACACTGGATGCGTCACGTGTTGCTGCGTCAATTCTCAATGGCCATTGGGTTGGTTGTACTTGGGGCTGATTGGTGCTTGATGCAAGGGTAACGTGTTGACCAAGCGTCTCATGGAGGCAAAAGGACACCTCAAGCACGCACACACACACATACACACACACGTTGTGCGCCATTCTGACACCACACAACGGAGTTGAGGATAACCGCACCCAACGTTACACTTTGCACGCATACATGACACACACCCACATTCTCTGTTCCAGCGTTCTGTACCATTTGATCACCCCACCACGTGCGGGAGGACCTCGAGCTAACAGCTGGATCCCCCCAAATACCTGCACGCATACCCGACTCACACACACGCACACTCTGTGTTGCAGCATTCTGCACCATATAGTCGCTCCACCACATGCGGCAGAACCTCGTGCTGACAACAGCTGGATTCCCAAGTACCCTGCACGCATACCTGACACACACACGCACACTCTCTGTTGCAGCCTTCTGCACCATCCTGACGCGTCACCACGTGCGCCAGGACCTCGAGCTCAAGATGGTCGGATCCTACCACACGATCGGAAACTGGAACACCCTGAAGGCGCCCAAAACGAGGCTCGTCCCCGGAACCTCCGACTGGCACTACACATGCGCAGGTGAGCATGCGTGGGATTTTGAGCAGAAAACCCTGATGTGGGCAGAGTTCGGTTTGGTTTGTCAGTTTTGCAGTGACGCAGATGAACTGACTCAGGAGCCACGTGTTTCACGAACGCAATCGTGTTTTGTTTTGCTTCCAATAACAAATGGCTGTGACGTGGAGTTGTTCTTGACGTCAGGCTGACAAAGACATCAGGTTCAAGAATCAGGCACCAACAGCATTACGGCTAAATCTCACCATTTGTATCTCATCGTGCGCAAGCAGTGAAGTGACTGACGCTCTTGTGAGGCTTTCGTCAGACAGAAAGGAGAACGCACCACGCTGAACCACAGTCAAACTCCCATTTCCATTCAACTCTGTCAAAGTGGGGTGTAACATCGGGTTGACCCACGTACCACGTCACGGCTAAAACTCACCATTTGCATCCCATTTCTCCACAGCTCTACCGAAGGGGTGTGATGTGGAGTGGAAGTGGAGCTTGTGTCGCGCGGACGGTTCCACCGTCTGTATGGAGCGGTGGACGAACCGCTTCACGCTGCTGACGGCTCCGAGGGTCGCGGGGTTTCTCATCCTGGCGCCCTGGGAGGTGTACGCGCTGGTCATGAGCCTCCACCTGGAAAATCGTGAGTGTGCGTGCGGGTGGTGGTATGCGTGCGTGTGAGAAGTGTGTGTGTGCGTGGTGGAGGTATGCGTGCGTGTGAGGTGTGTGTGCGTGTGGTGTGTGTGTGTGTGTGTGTGTTTTTTTCTCAGCGAATGCGCCTTGTGCCTACTTTGCCGGATACGAGCAATTGACCGAATTGCGTGCGGCGTGGATCAATGAGAAACTTCTTGATCTACGTGAAAATTAATTGAATGAAGTTGCAACGGTGCGTGATGAAGAAATGAACTGTTGCAATTGCAGTTACCGCCTCATTGAATCTGTGTCAAAAATTCCGTTCGGCCCTGCAATCAGTATATCAAGGAAAACGACTGAAAACTTATCTTCATACAGACCAGAATCTTATGCGGGGGAAGGGGGCACCAGGAGTCTTGAATTTGACATCAACGTATGTTCGTGTGGAAACTGAATAAAACAACAACAACAAAAGACATTTGTGTATGTAGCACAAAATAGTGAGCGCAAAATATTACTTGGTGGGCACTGGGACCCCTGAGTTCCCGTGAATCCAGTTCTTTTCCACAGTTTTTTTCCACCAAGCTTTTTGCCAGGAGGCAAAAAACACGCAAAATTAAGTCATCAATTCCTTCCAGGTCTGCACACAAATTAATGATTCAATCTTAACGCAATAAAGCAATTACTTTCGGCACTTGCCTTTGGCCCGGGAAATCAATATGTTGATCCTGTTAGCCCAGTCGGCGCGAATGAAGCAGTTTTCACATTGGGTGACGCCCGGTCGTGTTTTAGACGTCGGCGTCAAAATTTAGCATTGAAACCAATGGTGGAATTTTTGACGTCAGCCCAGAAAACGACCGCGCGTCACCCAATATGAAAACCTCCTTGAGTCGCGATAAGCTCGGCGTCAAAAACGAACGCGTTCATTTTTCCCTTCAGATCTACGCACCCCCGATCGAGACGACTCGAACGCGACGTCCCCGTCGGGCTCGAGCGGCGGGTCGGGGCTCGGGCCTCCCGGCCTCCCGTCCCCGGACTCCCTCCCGGACTTCCGGCACGTCGGGCAGGGCGGCGCCCCGGACCCGGGCGGCAGCTCCCCGGGCGGGGGGTTCCGCCCCGGCGGCGGTGGGTGGTACATGGGCGGGAGGCAGTGCGGCGCCGCCGCCGCTGACCCAGACTGGAACAATGAGCTGAGTCTCATTGACCAGGACATTGAGCATTACAAGATGTCGTTCCCTCCTGTCTGTACCCGCTCACCCGAGAGGTTGTCCAAGTTCAAGAGAAGAAGGCAAAAGTCACTGGAAGAGAAGGAAGGTAATGAGGGAGATGCGAAGGAGATGTTTGGGCTGCCGGAAACACGTGGCCTGGAGAAAGATGGACGCGGATTGGACGAGCCGTTCCCTGCGCATGCGCGCGCGAAGACGGCCGCCGAGGAGAAACTGAAGACACTCATGCCACAGACGCTGGAACTGCTCAAGAAGATGATCATCGCAGAGGATGAGGAAGACAAGAAGGAGAAGGAGAAGGAAATGGCCGAGAAGAAAGAGAAGGAGCTGGCTCCCAACGGAGAGAGGTCACCAAGCCGAAGGGCGAGTCGGGTGTCCCCGCTCCCGCCCATAGAGGAGGAAGAAGGTCACCTCGCCATCGAAGTGCGCACGCGTCAGGAATTCTCGCCCACCGGAAGTAAGCAGCACGTGGACATCTCTCTTCACTTCGGGGGGAATGAAGCGTGGAGATCAGAACTGACGGACCCTTCCCCCGAGGGTGAGGAGGTCAGGGCCTGGATGCACCCGATGCCAAACTTAGTTCAACCAATCCCGCAACACCACAATGGAGATATGGAATCGAGGCTGCACACATCACCAGACAGCAATGCATTGAACTCAGACTCCTGCAGTCCAGATTATCCTGAACTCCTGGATTTTCACCCGGGGTTTGAAGGGGGCGTTGACAATGGTGAACGTGAACTTGAAGTGAATGAGGAGAGGGTGGAGGAGGGGAAGGGGAGTGTGGATGGAGAGAGCTGCTATGGATCCATGGCGAGTCTGGACTCGGCCGACAAACTGGACGCGCCTCCTGCTGCTCCGTCGGGGGACGGGGACGGCGCGGACGAGACCTCACCCTCGTCCGACGAGATGAACCTTGAATGCCGCAACGCTTTGTATGGCAACAGACGTGTCGCCAAGTCTTGCCAGGAAGTCTCTCATTGGCTGCTGAACTACACGCAGGAACCAATGAGGAAGTCCGCCTCACTTGACCGCGAGATGAAGTCAGGAGCAACAACAACAGCCACAGCAAAACGAGTTTGCAACGGGACCACAAGCGGAAGAGGGACACTTGAACCGGAAGTCATGATGGATTCCACCGGAAGTGATGAACTCGACCTTGGCGCCGAGCCTTTGGGCGCCGCCCTGGCTCTAGGCTTCAGGGGCCCCTGTAGCCTGAGGGCAGAGCTTCTGGAGAACACTGCTCCAGGAGCTCCAGGCTCCCCGGCCTCCAGTCGCAGTGCGGAGCCTCTCGGGTTCTGGACCCCTGAATCCAGATTCTCTCCAGGCTCCGTGAGGCTGGACACAGATCCATTGGATTCTGCCCTGGTACCCCCGGGGTCCCCAGCCGGCATTGAGCGGGATCACACAGATTCCTCCGTGGCAGCTCCAGGTTCCCCTGGGTTCACCAGGGTGGACCCGGAGCCCCTGGGGTTCCGGGCCCTCGCCGGCCCAGGCTCCCCCGGGGAGGACGTCGCAGGAGCCGCCGCCCCTGGGTCCCCCGCCTCCCGCGGGGACTCCCCGAGCCCCTCTCCGCCGGGCTCCCCAGGGTCCTCGTCCAGCAGGATGATAGGGTACACGACCACATTCCCGTCGGGCTGGGACTGCAGCGCCACCGCAGACGACGAGCAGTTCATCAGTGCAGATGGTACGTGACGTTTAGATCAGGGATCAGACAGACTAACGCCTGGTGATTGTGCTTCACTGTGGCCTCACTTTTCACGCAGTTCGGTGGAGGGGGGGGGGTGCGCCAAACTCAACAAATTCACCACGGCACGCTTTTGATAACCAGATGTCATTTTGGTGTGGTTTCCCGGCAGTAGCCACGCGCCACAAACAACTGACCACCGCTGAACACAGCCAGTGAGGACGGGTGTCAGATTTGGTCGTGAGGGCCCGGCCTCCAGTGGAGGGTCTGACCCCAAGTTTTTGGGAAAACGCTGCTTGGGAAAAGGACCAATCTGAATCTGGTAGTGCAAAATTTTCGGGGTGTTTGATCTGTTTCCTCCGACCCCTGTATCAAACACTCAAAACAGAAAAATTGGGTTTTCCCTCAAACCCTTTTTAACTCTCTGTGTTCATAGTGTTCCCTTGTATGGTTTCAGGGAGAGCCCGCCTGTTTGCATGTCGACGTTCTGTCCCCTTCGGTTGTGTTCTCGTTGCATCACTGTAGATACCATGGTAACCAGTTTCTTTACTCACAAATAATTTTGAATTTTGTTCGGTGTTGAAATACTTTTTGAACTAACTCTCAATGTTGGTAGGGAAGAAAGTCATTTCTTCTTCTTTTGATATTTTTGACCAATTCTCTTATTTGTGTTCAGTGGAGATTCTGTAGAATTCTTGATTTGCATGGAGGCAATAAATTAGCAAATTTCACAACGCTGCTGTTCAGTAGAGCCAGACTGCATCCTTCTAGTGTTTTCATGTTACGATCAGGTGGACCTTCTCTGTCCAAGTCTCTGCCCCTCTCAACCTGCCTGTTTCCGCTTTCTGCTGTCTCCATTTCTTTCTTTCTTTCTTTCTTTTTTTCTTTCTTTTTTTCTTTCTTTCTTCCTTTCTTTCCTTCATTCTTTCTTTCTTTTTTTCTTTCTTTCTTTCTTTCTGTCTGTCTCAGCTTTCATTCTCCACTTTCTCTTTTCATTGTCTCCTACTCTCTCTGTATGTGTGTCTGTCTCTCTCTTAGTCTTTCATCTCTGATCTTTCCCCTCTCTCACTCTGTCTCCCTCTCTCCCTGCTCCCTCACTGTCTCTCCTATGTCTCTTCTCTCTCACTTTCTTGCCCCTCTCTCCCACTCTGTCCCTTCTACCCCCCATTCTCTGCGTCCTGTCCCCTTCTCTCTCTTTCTCTCTCTCATCTCTCTCTCTCTCTCTCATATCCTCTCTTCCCCTTCCAGAAGGCAGTTCTGTGCGGCACGCCGGTGTGCTGGGGCGCCTCCGGAGCGCGGTGCGCTGGGCGGGACGCTGGTTCAAACCGCTGCAGCGCTGCGACAAACACCGCTCCACGTCCCCGGAACCGGAACCGGAACCCGTCTAGGCACCAGAGGTCGCTCCGGGAGATCCAGGGCTTCATGATGCAGAGCGAGAAGATCCAGGGCTGCGCAGACGTGTGGATTCAGAGCTGGCGGTCCAGAAGAAGCTGGTCCAGGACTGACTGGTCAAGAAACAGTCATGACCAATGGATAAGAACAGGCGTTGAGCTTTGTCGCACTGGTCAGACTGGCTGCGGGGAGGGTTGCGTCCCTGAAACGTCAATGCGCTCGTTGATTCGAGCACTGTCTTATGCAGTGAGTAACATCTGTGAACAACCGAGAAAAAGCAATATCTGTGTCACAAAACACATTGTACATGCGTGTACAAACATGTCTCTTGCCGAGTTAGATTCATTTGAACTTTCGTGTTGCCAAGGGAAACAAACGTACGTATGAGAACGGATTCTGTGTAGGAACACGCGGCTGTTGAAGTTGTTGAAAGATGTGACGTTGATGGTTGTATCCCGTGGCAACCGATTGCGGTTTGTCGCGACGGTTCACTTCGAGTGCGACACCCATCAGCCTCTAGTTGTAGATCTAGAAAATGAAAACTGTAGGCACCACAAGTTCGAGTGTCAGTTACAGTGGTATGGCCAGCGTTCCGGTGTTTGTTGTATGTTGGCAAAAACCAATGCAGAATCCAAGGTAGTGATCAGGGCGATAATATAGACAGAGCAATGAAGCGATAGAGACAGGAAGGAACATATCATTGTTGACAAGAAGCTTAGAATGCACATGTAGATCTCTGGAATATACTGGGTCTGTCCGTTTCAATCTTCTCAACATGAGCCATGATTCCACCCTTTGTTTTCAATGGTATCACGACAAATGTTGGGGAGGTTGACATGGACATGGGTCTCGTGGGCGTGGGAAGACTCCAACGGATCCAGGGAGGGGTGGGGCCCCTCGGATACACTGATACCTTGTTGTGGGAAGGGCAGGGCCTTTTGGACCCCTCGCCCTGATGCATTGTTGTTTCCAAGGGTATTTTGAAGCCTGGCTTGTTCCGGTCAGCTTGAGCTGTAGATCCCTTTCAGCTTTGGCGCCCCCCCCCGCACCCGCCCCTCCCCCCGACCCGCGACCCTGGATCCGCTGGAGGGCAACTTGAAACGTAGATCTCAGATCCCCCTCTTCAGCCCCACCCTGTTGGACGGTAGAGTAGAGTGCGCAGAATCAGTTGTTGAATTCATGACCATAGAACACGTGTGTTTGCTATATCACAGTGCGTCTTGTGCCATATTCACTCAAAGTGCGACATTGTTCAAACATAGATCTGCAGTCGTTCCCGGATGACTCCGTGTTACACAAGGCCACAGACCGTTTACTTTTCTCCTTTGGAATTCGCTTAGCTTTGTTTGAGCGTGCAGCAGGAGCGTCGAGGTTCAAGGGGTTTTCACGTTGGTGACGCCGTCATGTTTTGTTGGTTTATTTTTTGATGTCGACTGCAACTGTTTTGCTGTTGACTGCAGTTTTCTCTTCATATTGGCACTGCATCAAAGTTGCAGTCAACATCTGCTGCAGTGGCTGATGTCAACTGCAACTTTACATCACCACATAGATCTAGTATTCCAACAGGTGTTTTTACTGCGTGATGCATGCAGTAAAAATGGTCTGGACTGATGTCTAATGACTTCAAAAATGCTGCCAAGGTGTGCAGCAACTACCAAAGATTGAAGTCAACATCAAAAGAACATGACGGCGTCACCAACGTAGGAACCCCTTCAGGAGTGTAGAAATGTCCGGGAGCGGCTGTGTCTTCAGGGTAAAAACTTGGCGCCGCTTCGTACGACGGAGCATTGCGGAGGTTCAGCAAATACGTCCTCCTTTTCCGACGTGCCCCAATGGCCAGATCAGTGCCACAGATTCCATTTGGTCACTTGTCATTGGCTGTCCAATGAGGGGAACTGTGCCACCGATCTGGCAATTGGGGCACCGCACGTGAGGATGTTGAGGCCGTGCTGAACCTCCCTATTGAGTGAGGGTGGACCGCGGGATGATCCGACCGACACACTTTCCCACACCATAAAGGGCTTGCATATTGAGCCGACGTCAACGTCATACTGCGACGTCAAGCAGCAAAATTGATGTCAGCTGCTGGGTTTTGATGTTGACGTCAATCCATTTTTGACTTTGACTACAAAATCCTTGACACAAGCCCAATATGGAAACAACCCGCAGTCAGGGTATAAAAAGTTGTAGTTGACGTCGAGTTGTGACGTCGGCGTCACCAATATGAAAACCCTCTGCCTGTTCACATTTGTTTTGTTCAGGACGGCAACTGGACTGGCTTTTTACGAGGTAGTATCAAAGAATTCTGGGACTCAACATTTCTCGACCGCGCGCAAGCATTTCGCTCACGACCGTTATCGTGCACAGGCTCAGAATTCTCGGATACCACCTCGTGTTCCAGTTTCCAAGTTCGAAAAAGAGGGGACATGTGAAACAGGATGGGGTGTCTGCAACGGATTCTGATGCTGAATTCATACAGAGCTGCGGCATGCATGCGACATGCGTTTTGCGGCTTCATTGACACCTGTACCCACATCAAGAATCAGATTCCATCGTTTATCTGCTGCAAGCCACCTGAGGCACATAGGGCATCATGCTAAATTTTGATGCCGCCCAACATTTTGCCACAAAACGCAGAACGCAAAACGCAGAACGCAACAAGCTTGCGGCAGCTCTATATGAAATCACCTTGAGGCGGTTTTGTTCTGTGGTGAATACCGCGCGAAGCTCAGGTCAAGGTCACGTCAAGGTAAGGTCAAGGTCAGAGGTTCCGGCCCCTGGACCCGCAGGTTTTGTCTGGTGAAGGCGTCCTGCGATTCTCGTTGTTGTGTCGGAGTGGTGCCCAGTCAAACATCATGTGATCACAGCATTAATTATATACAAACTTGTATATTTTCCCTCAGAAGAACTGTAGTTCAAACCAGTTCAACTGCAAGCGTCATCTTGCCAGATTTTCCAGAGACAGAATTTTATTCTCTTGTACAAAAGTCGCGATGCATCCCCCAACTGAATGTAGATGTGTGTAAGAGCACAAACTGCTACAACTGGCAACTGCTATACACAGAACTGTGAACCAGAGAATTTTGTGTTGAAAATAGCATTGTAGGGAGATGTCCCTGGCACCTGGTAAATTTTGCTGGGGAAAATATGTGTCAAAGGTCAACTGCAGTTTTCGCACTCTGACACCCCACAGAGTGTCACCCATGTGCACTAAGTTCTGCACCACCGGTTGTGCACCCGCAGTTTCTCCGTGTACATCAGTATGTTCTACGAACACCTGACACTTGTAAGTCTCTCCCTCCTGCAGCACAGTTCTAAACACATGTTGGTCTTTCACATGCGTACGTGTGATGAAGATAGAAATACATCGTGGAAATACAATGGAAACACGTGTCTTTGATTTTTGTCGGGTCCTTTGCATTGGCCTCCTCCAGTGAGGGTGGCATTTGGGCCTCTGCGTCTGCTGGAGATGAAGATTAGATTTTGCGGAAAGCTTGCTCGAAGTCCTTGATGAGGTCCTCGACGTTCTCCAGCCCCACGCTGCAAGAGATGAAACAGGGACGGCTGTCATCCCGAGTCTGAAGCATTTCCTGACAAAATTGCTCCACGTCAACCACCAAGAATCGCTGCAAGTTTCTCAAATACACTCCCGGCTTGAGCCTGACCTGACCACAAACCATGAGCTGAACCTGTGAAACCCAGCTGGATCTGACGACCTCTACTGAACCTGACCCGAACCTGAACCCGACCTGACCTTGAAAACATCACTCAAACCTGACCTGTTTGACCTGAACTGAACCTGACAAACTTGTGAAGCTGAGACCCGCATCTGAACTCATCTGAACCTGACGCACCCAAAAGAACCGGAGGACCCCACCTGAACGTGATGACCCCACCTGAACATGGTGACCCCACCCAAACTGATGACCCCACCCAAATCTGATGACCCCACCCAAATCTGATGACCCCACCCAAACTGATGACCCCACCCAAATCTGATGACCCCACCCAAACTGATGACCCCACCTAAATCTGATGACCCCACGCAAATCTGATGACTCCAACCAAACTGTTGACCCCACCCAAACCTCACTACTCCACCCGACTTCACCTACACCTACCGCACCCACCTGAAACTGACCTTCACCTGCTGACCCGTCTGCACCTCATGACCCCACCTGCACCTCATGACCCCGCTTGCACCTGCCTTACCCACCTGAACCTGACGAGCCCCGGGGTGATCTGCGCGTCCTGCCGCTCCTCGTCGCTCATGATCTGTGGCCCGTGCGTCATGGTCGCCGGGTGCTCGATGAGAGACTCGACTCCGCCCAGCGACACCGCCAGCTGCACCACGCGCAGTCTCTGGAGCGTCAGAGAATACTGAGAGTATGTCGTGAGTGTGTGTGTGTGTGTGTGTGTGTGTGTGTGTGTGCATTGCACCCCCTAAATCGGTGTGCGTGCATATGTGAGGTGTGCGTGCACGTCTCACCTCCAAAGGAGTGCTTGCACTCCGCTCCACCCTTCATGTCATTGTTTGTGTGCGAGTGTGTGTGTCACCTCTATGAGTGCTCGCGCCGGCTCCGCCCCGCCCTTCACCTGTGTGTGTGTGTGTGTTTGTGTGTGTGTGTGTGTAAGTGTGAGTGCGTGTGTGTGTGTGTGTGTGCGTGTCACCTCTATGAGTGCTCTCGCCGGTTCCGCCCCGCCCTTCACCTCGAACGCTATCATCCCTCCGAACATACGCATCTGCCGCTTCGCGACTTCGTGACCCGAGTGAGACTTCAGGCCTGAAATGAGATTTGGTTCTTGCAGTGTGATTGTCTGTGCGTGTGTGTACGTTGGTGCTTTGTATGTGTGTGCCCGCGTGGTTTTGTACGTGTGGTCGTGTGTGCATGTGTGCCAGGTGTACGTTTGTGCTTGCACGCACTGCAGTGTGTTTGTGAGTGCTTGCGTTCGTGTGTGCGTTCTTTTCTGTAGTTCGAGTGAAAACATGGGAACTGAGATCCGTGCAGATGGCCATGTTTGGAAGACACAGATTCATCCACCTTGATTTTCTGTCATTGTGTTCCACGTTACGCGGCTGCTATTTTGCATGGGGAAATCGCCGGCCAGAAAAGGACGTGATGGCTTCAGGTGCTCAGCGCCTCGAGGTCAATTTGCCACGCCCATCACCATGACGCCCGACCCGTCTCCTCCAGCTCCTGCAGCGCAACTTCATCAGAGCAGCAGCGCACACTTGACGACACCGCACCCATTAACTCGCACAGTAACGAGACTCAAAACCCATCTCATAGGTTTCAATTTGCTTTCATGGCAACACGAGTCATAGCGTGGCGGACGCGTCCGTTTTGGCGCAGGACTGAAGCAACCACTTCTGTCTGTAAATATTCTGACCTCGGTGACTTTCTCCAGCTTAGAAGACTTATTCAGGCAAGAGACTCTTCACTGAGGTCACTCACTGGGGTCACAGACTCTCTCCTTGAGGTGAACAACCCGTATGGAAGACGCCGCTGCACCATATGGGTACCCCAGAGGTACTCACCCAGGCAGTGGATTGTCTCTGCCAGGGATGCTCACCTGGGTTGCAGACTCTCATCCCAGAGAGACTGGGGGACTTACCCACGAAGAAGACTCCTTCCACCTGAGGGACTCACCTGGGTAGTGGACCCGCTCCACCTGAGGGACTCACCTGGGTAGTAGACCCTCTCCACCAGAGGGACTCACCTGGGTAGTAGACCCACTCCACTAGAGGGACTCACCTGGGTAGTAGACCCACTCCACTAGAGAGACTCACCTGGGTAGTAGACCCGCTCCACTAGAGGGACTCACCTGGGTAGTACACCCTCTCCACTAGAGAGACTCACCTGGGTAGTAGACCTGCTCCACTAGAGGGACTCACCTGGGTAGTAGACCTGCTCCACTAGAGGGACTCACCTGGGTAGTAGACCCACTCCACTAGAGGGACTCACCTGGGTAGTAGACCCTCTCCACCAGAGGGACTCACCTGGGTAGTAGACCTGTTCCACTAGAGGGACTCACCTGGGTAGTAGACCCACTCCACTAGAGGGACTCACCTGGGTAGTAGACCTGCTCCACTAGAGGGACTCACCTGGGTAGTTCACCCGCTCCACCAGAGGGACTCACCTGGGTAGTAGACCCGCTCCACCAGGGGGTGCTGCTCGAGGAACTCGGCGAGACGCTGCGCGTTGCTGCAGTGGCGCTCCATGCGGACGTGCAGCGTCTTCATCCCGCGAATCAGCAGCGACGAGTCAAACGGAGACTGCGTGGGAGCGATAATAGGGACTTTCAGCAAACTCAGGTGAAAACGTCACTTTTGAGCTGACGTCCGAGCTGGGTGAGGTTTTGAAGCGTTTGCTACAACAGCGAAAGTCAACTTGAAACAAAGTTGTTCTCAGGTGGGCGTGGTGACCCTCTGGTTCACCCACGCGGGGCTGCGTTTGCTGGGCCCAAGTTGCGCTCGCGTGAATGAGAGCATTGTTCGCGCTTCCATCCAGTTAGTAAGGTGGTTGGGACCCTCCTCCAGCATCTGCATGGATAGTGACTGGAGCGTCGCTCACAGACTTGAGCGAGAACGCGTGTCCAGCCTGCAGCATCTGGGGCTTTTGACGGGTTGGAACGTCACTGTCTGCTGCAGCTGGAGGGACTCAACGTGTCACGTGTCAGTGGATCCAGGGAACATGATAGGGGTCTCCTTCCAGGGATGCAGTGCAGCATTCAAAACCCCAAACATCAAGTGAATTTTGAAAAAAATTGGGAGAAACATCGAGGGCTATCTTTTGTCGTGATGTTGGTCCCCTGCCCCCTCCTGGATCCACTGCACAAAGTCACTTTGTGAAGGAAATAGCTTTTCTCTCCGGCAGTGGTGCTTCTCTCCTCATCCCTGGCGCAATGCAATTCTGCAGCATCAGCTGAGATGGAGGAAGCAGGTTAACGACAGTAATGGGTTTGGAGGGACGGGAGACGTAGTTTTGCTGTAGAACCATCAACCACCGTCAGCTGTCTCGTTCTGCGGTTCCATGGCAGTCAGATCACGGAACTGTCACACGCCTTTGTGACTGCAGACCTGTGACCAGATCTGCACGTGGCAATCTTGGGCCCACAGCAGCATTCACTTGTATCCACAAAATACAAATTTTGATGTGTTTTTTGCTTCGGCTGCCAAAAACTCACAGGAACGCAAAAGAGCCACACTGGACGTTTGCCACCTCAATCCTACCCACGGACACCGTGTTCCTGTGCCAGGAACACCAACTGCACACACACACACACACACACACACACAACCCATCACACGTCCACCCACGACACACAGTACACCCCAAAAGGTAGATCTACCTGCCTGCACCCTACTTCAAGGCCCCTTCACCCCTCCACCCACCCCTCAAACCCCACACCCACACCCACGCACAGATGCACGTATACCCACCGCGATGTTTCCGACTGTTTGCTTCAGGATGTTGAGCTCGCTCCACATCTCCTTCGTCTTGGTGGTCAACACTCCCATGAGGAGGTCGCTGTGCCCGCCCAGGTACTTGGTTCTGTGAGAGAAACGCAGAAGGGGTGTCATCACACAAGCGCACACGCACACACAGACACACCCAGGAAAACGGATTGATAGGATCGGGAGTGTGTGCGTGTGTGTGAGTGTGTGTGTGTGTGTGGGAGAGAGAGAGAGAGAGAGAGAGAGAGAGAGAGAGAGAGAGAGAGAGAGAGAGAGAGACTGACTGACTGACTGACTGACTGACTGACTGACCAACCAACTGACCAACCAACTGACCAACAGACCGACTGACTGACTGACCGACAGACAAACAGACAGACAGACACACACATACATACACACAT
>JAAUXT010039248.1_pt1 | contig 14681 bp, 17 predicted proteins | sample 7278171 | NCBI WGS metagenome assembly JAAUXT01 (sample SAMN14350112, study PRJNA611818) | marine sediment metagenome | isolation source: surface marine sediment (1.8m) | place: French Polynesia: Moorea | collected 2018-08 | reverse complement strand
CCGAGTTTGCTTTGGCATGCGGCATGATGAATTTAAAGCTGATTAGAAGCGATTTCAATTGAGAAGTGAAAAATGTTGCAAAGGCAAATGGCTGCGAGGTCAGGAAGACCGGAACGTAGTGAAATTGTGATGTATGACCTATGACGTCATGTGACATCACAATTATTGATTTGTGTTCCGTGACGGAACAAAAACGGACCCAGTGTAGCTGAGTGTCACGGAACACAGCGCGGAAACATCGGCGGAACAATTCGCGACGGAACCTGTGTGGACAGCGCGTAACCCTACCTCTGGATCTGCTCCGGGGTTGGTGCACCCCTGGATCCATGCCTGTGTCAGATCAAAAACCTGTGGTGTAAAATCCACTTTCCTGCTCGGTTGGGACAACGAAGACAGGTTCTGTGTGGGTAGATCTGCGTCCTGACCCCACCTGTGGGTATGCTCTGAGATGCTGGTACATCCCCTGGATCCACCCCTGTGTCCGAGCTGCACCTGGAGATGGATCGAAGCTGCCACAATGAAACGGCGGAAGCCGAGCCCACCGCGCGGCAGAAACACGGGAGACTCGGCTCGGCGCAGAGGGAACTTTACTCGTGCACGGGACAGGCTCACGCGAGGTGCGTCATGCAGCGATCCTGGACGTGTGGAAGGCACCTCGCTGTCGAGCTCATGAAGCGCAATTTTAATTTTGCACTAACGCAATGTGAGGCAAAATGGTTGGCAGATAGTGAAGCAGGGATTTGAAATAATTCCAGACCTTTTGTTGCTGAAAAGTCGAGTTCACACTGGACATGACGTGTTTCATGTTTGAGTGCAAGTGCAGGCGTTGAGTTGATCATGCATGACGCAGTGTCCGTTGATTTACGTGGCCACAAAACGCGTGGCGTGTGAATCGGACATGATTCGAGTTTCAGACAGTCAGATACTCCAGATCTCGATCTGGTTTCCACTTAAATCTTCCCGCGCTCTGAAAGGAAGACAGACTGGGGAAGGTCTCTTCCTGAGAGAGCACATCGGAAGCGTTTCGGCGCACGTGAATTGTGCGTTGCGTTGCTGGGCGTTGCGTTTCCTGCGACAACGCCGTGCACGCCATCCCTGCAGTAATCGTACAACGCGTGACGCATCCAGTGCGAGCACGGCCTGACAATGCGAGGGAACCATCACAGCTTTCAAATCAACACAGGTGCGCAGAGCGATTTCACAGTGCCGGCCGGATTCGCTTTCAGTGCTTTTCTGTGTCCAGGGCAGCAGGAAATAGCGGCGGTTCACATGGCAACCACGTGGTGTCACTGTCCTTGAAGCTTCTTCAGGAGAGTGATTCACGTGTCAGCGACTTTGACAGCAAACAGCAGGAACTGCGACGTACACACTCAGGCATTCATAGGCACTGGAATCAGCGAGTGCGTGAGAGGCACCAGGAAGTCGATGTGAAACGAGACTTGGGTTCTGAAGTGCGTATGGTTGTGAAATCACACACCGACACGCATTTTTTCTGTGGAGTGGAAACACTTTCTCCGATTCAGACACGACACACGTCTACGACGGATGAACAGGAGGTTATTCAGGAAGCACTGACCGGAACTACTGAGCGGAAATACGTACAAATACCAACCGGAAGTACTGAGCGGAAGTAGCCATGTGCCTGCAGTGCTGCCGCCGGCGGCTGTTCACAGAAGTGCGCGGGGACTACATCCTGCTCGGAGTCTACCGCAAGGTCACGTCCGACGAGTACCGCCGCAAACACTGGTACGTACTCGCAGTACTCACCGGAAGTACTCACCGGAAGTGCTCACCGGAAGTACTCACCGGAAGTACTCACCGGAAGTACTTACCGGAAGTACTCACCGAACCTACTTTCTCTATGCACCAACTGCGACCAATTGGTGACGTCCATTGGTCCAATGATATTTTTGAGACAAATTCAGGGTAAGGCTTCAGAGACCAGGCTGCTGCAGGAACCAAACTTCCGTGTTTCAGTTTGCAAATAAACACGATGGTGCGCCTTGCAACTTCATCAGTCCAGACGCGATAAACTACGCGGCGCGACCCTGCGTAACTTCGGGCTTAATCAGGCATCAGGCCACAAAAGGCTCTCGCGGCGGCTGCGGCGGGTGATAGGGGTCCCGCGGCTCCGTGTGGACGCACCGCGGCGTGATGTAAGCCAGACGTCCGGCCGCGCAGCAGCCTTCCTCCCCCAGACCCAGCAGGGGCTCAGCGCCCGCAAGCCCCGTTTACCTTGTGGAGTCTGAAGCGCGAGAATGGGGTTGCAGCGCCGTACTTTCAGTCTGATGACATGATAGATGCAGTGTGGTTGAGTCAGATTGTTTCCTGTTGGATGGCAGGAGAGGGGGAGTGGAGAGTCTTCACCTGAGGATCACAAGTTACGTTGCCAATTTTGCTTCGTTGAGCGAACAATTGAGGCTTTTTGAAGTTATCTGGAAACTGGGTTGTCCACAGAGGGTGTTCCAACCCCTCAAGACAATTGCGTGCCTCCCCCACGATGAAATGCAAAACCTGGCTGGAACAGAACGCTGTTCTGACGTCGCACTGAACACGTCACGCGGTGTGTCTGTTGTGGCCTTGTGCAAGTCGGTCGAATCTGAATTTTGAAGGGAGTGACGCACACGACACAACCCATACGCAGTGCCCGACTGTGAACAACACCTCAAAGCAACTGCAACATCAGTGCATCTGCGACACATTTCATTGTTTCTGACCCTGTGAATTTTCCGTGTGTTTCACAAAATTTTACATTGCGGAAAAGTAAAGACGCACGGCCAACTGCTTCACTGCGAGGTCTGCGCTGGATGAAGCTTGAGGTGCAGATAGCGCAGCCAGACGCATTAGGGACTTTGGTGCTGGGCTGAGGGGACCAAATGAACTGCAAACTTCCTTCAGCCTGTGCGGCTCACACCAACTGGGGTCCGTAAAGAACTGTGAAGTCGTATTCTCATTGCGTGCGTCACGCAGCGTGTTGACGGGTGCTGCGTCGTCGACTCAGGTACAAAATGCGAATTGATTCGCAGAGAAATGCAATACGTAGCGCTCTTGCGTTTTTCCCCAATAATTCGAACGCGGCCTGCTCGAAATCCCACTTCATTCGGAACAAAGACGGATGCCTCAGCAACTTTTGACCCCCATGCATCCCTGGAACGGAAAGCTCAAAAATGCTGCCAATCAGAACAAATTCTGTGGTATTTTCATGTCTCAATGTGTAAAAGTGCCCGCCGACTGGCACGTACTTTGATGCACTACAGAGATTCGAACAACTGTTTTGTTTGGGGGGGGGGTTCGTTTGAAAATGAAAACAAAAATTTTACAAAGAAAATCAAAGCTTGCAACCTTGTGTTTATTCAAAAGAAGCGAAAATACTTCAGTTCCAACAAAAACTTGTACGTTTTATTGTCACTCGAAGCTCCAAAAAATTGAAATTTGAAGTGTTGCGACTCTGATTGATCACTTGATTTTGAACATCCACTGGAAGAGGAGGACGGTTCCGACCCAGAAGAGGCCTCTCTTCCCTCGGGAGCCCCTGCTCTGGCGGGGGGAACCCCGGGCGCCCCTCGGACCTGCTGCCTTCTGACCTACAACGAGACAAAAGATGCACTAGAGGTGTGGCACGCATCAGGTGTTCAGATGCGGCAAGTGAAAGGACATCTGGGCTTGGCTGAGTGGTTGCCCGCTTGAGCTGCAATGAAAGGAAAACAATTTTATTCTCAACAGCGTAAGTTTCTGCACCAATCGATCCAAGACAACAGTTGTGGAGTGGAGGAAAATCGGTTGAAATCAACAGGATCAAGAACAGTGACTGACAAAAAAATCAACGTTCGAGACAATGGTTGCACATGTCGACACGGCTGTTCATCTGGAACCTTGAAAAGACATTTCAAAGATTGTGGAGACGAGATCAATCAAAGAAAGGCAAGAAAATGTTTTATGAAACAATTCCTTGTTGCTGCAACAAGAGCCTTCAAGCACATTGAAAAAGAAACAAACAAACCATGCAGCATGCAAGCCTGTCGATTGGGAAGACATGCACACAGCGGATGTATTCAGCAATTAATGTTCACAAAAAGTTTGCATGAGACTTGTGGATGGAAACACAAAGTTCACAAAGCAGTGTCATGATGCGGGTAGGAGCGGATCTTGCCTTTGGCAAAGAGCCCGATTCCAATGACAACGCTGCAAAGAGACAAATTTTATTTGAGAGAGGCTTTTGGCTTGGTTGGGGCGAATCTTCCCGTGCTTTCTGTACAAATGATTCTGAAAAACTGTGCAGTATGACTGCCTGCATGGACGTCCCACATTGGCGATTTTTGACCAATGAGTGGGTGGAGCGCACACAGGTTGGCTTGTTTGTAGCACCCATTGAATTGAATCCAGGAACCCCCTGTTGAACCTTCGACATTGTGACCTTAAAATCTTACCCTGCATCTACGTTCGGGTCTTCAGCGAACAAAAGTCTTCCCAACGAAGAAACACAAGTCACAGTGAAGTGAAATCTCAGTTTTATTGCTCAGTCGCTCAATTTCAGCGCAGCACGTCCTCTGTTATTAACCCTTCTTTTTGTGAACGACGTATCTGTCGAGCAGATAGAGCGCGATCCACAGAATGAAGCGCTTCTGTCGCCTGGGACCCCGGCCTTTCCTCGCAGCCACCGTTCCTGTCAACCCTGCAGAAAATGAAAGCGACGTCAAGCGCAGCAGAGGCAGATACAGGATTGATTCAAGCGTGGTTTGTTCCCTGGTGGAGTCTCCCTCGGACCGGTGGGATCCAGGGGCGTGCGTGTGGTACAGGAGCACCAGGGGCCCAGACTCAGCCACCACGACCCTGCCAGGGATGAGAGCGGCCTGATGGCTGCAAAAACAACACTTTTCAACAACGGTCGTTGGTCAGTCAGCTGTGCATAAAAGTATATTTGCTCTTCACACGCTTCCTGTTTGGTGCGGTGCGTCCAGTGCATCCTTGAAACACACCGCAGGACTAACAACTCTCAGCACACTCTCACACTCTGTTTGGAGCGAAATCCTCAACAGATGCTGACCAAACAGGCCGAAAGGAACACGAATGGGCCACCGAACATGTTTTACCATTTCTATCCAAAGCAGACACCACCTTTGAACCGATTATAGCTCACTTGGGTCTCTGTCTGGAAAAGAAAGTTTTGCAATGTGGAGTACAACCCCCTTCCAAGCAGAATCTTCACTGTCACTGGGAACTTTCACAATTCTGGACCAGTCTGAGCTTGAACTCAATGTTTCAACTTACTCAGGCCATTGATGCCAATGAAGACACAGGTGCCAGTTTCTGAGACAAAAGGTTTATTCAAGATCTTCTTGTTTGTTTCATCACAAAGAAATTATGTGTTGCAATGTGTCTCTCATAATAAAACCAAAATGTGGTGTTCAGTTTACTGTGGAAGCTTCAGCCACCCAATTGTTTTCTGATCCAGATTTTGCTCTTGTTGAAAGGAAAAGATTGATTGATTGATTGATTGATTGATTGGCAGATGTCTGAGCTTTTGCAGTAGGAGCTGCAGCACCATCAAATTTGTAAAGTTAAGGACGTGCAACATTGCCTGCTTTCACAACACTCTCCACATTGACAATTTACAGGACCACAAATGAAGAAAGGCAAAGTTCATTTTTCAATCATGAGATCCTCGATCTGCGCCTTGTGCTTTTCTTTCGCCCGCACGTGTTGCCGACCACCATGATCCGCTTTCCCATTTTTAACAACAGCCAAACTCCAAAGATCTACAGAGAGCGCTGTTGTCGCCTGTGAACCCGGCCCTTCCTCCTCCCGGCTCCCGCTCACTGCAGCCCTGCAGAGATGAGAACAAAAGAGACGGCAGACACCCACACAGAGGCGCATCCAACATTGTGGACCGTGCATGATCACGGGGTTGGGGGGTTGGGTGGCCTGGACCCCACAACAAGCCCGTGAAAAAAAAACAGGCCCTGAAATTGAAATTCTGACGGCAAATTTTTCAACGTTGCGTTTGGGCTCCTGGGGTTCCAACCCCTGTTTGCCCTGAAGAGACGGACGGAAAAACGTCAAGAGCAGGAAGCTTTAACCTTGTGATGTCGTCTGAAGCATTTCGGGGCTTTTCGTTCCTGAACTCAAAACTCCTGCTTCACGCTGGAGGGGTCACGTACGCAGTATTTGCCTGTCATTTCAAATCGCAAGTGACAGATAGAATCACAGGGCGTGATTCACCACAGGGATGACACAAACTCCCAATTCAAATCACCCCCTCGGATCCACTCTCCCACCCCTGGATCAACTCAAGGTTGACAAATTGTCTTCATTGACCCTGGTAGTTTCCATGAAGTCAAAGCGGACGTGAGTGTGCGTGAAAATTCAAATTTTATTGTGTTATTTCTTCCTGAGGTCATGCGCACTGTGTCACAAACTCAAACGCGCAGGTCAAACGTGATCAGATCAACAGTGGCAGAAACCGGCGCACAAATACACTATCCGCGATATTTTTTCCAGCCGAATTCATAGGCGAGCCAGCCCCCGAGTGAGAGGAGCATGGAGGCGAGGAAGCGCTTCGGGCGGCGGCGGGGTCCAGGGCGGCGCCGCCTCAACCCGGCACCCGCTCCTCTCCACCCTGAAGAGACGGCAAGAGTTAGCATTAGGCATCTCAGGCACAGCGATTTGGTGCGGGGCAAACAAAACGCCAGGGGTGGTCCTTGTTGAACCCGAACCCGAGGTAACCTCAACCTTGATGCACCAAGCAAGTGAAGCGATAACAACGTTTCAGTCCAGCATGAGCCAGTTGAGCTGAAAGAGAAAAAAATATATGGACCTGAAACTGCAGTAAAGAATAGCGAGGTGAAGCTTGCGAGTTTCAGCACGTCCGTGGCTCGTGAGGCTATGACGCATGGAATGGCGCCAAGCCGTCACTTCCGGTCCAGGTCACTGCGAATGACGACGACTGAATCCAACCACTTGACACAAGAATCAATTTGTTTCATTTATTGGTCAAACACTAACTACACTGAACTGGAATTTCAAAATGTCGGCGTCGGTTCCACGGTCGCAGCGAGCGCTCAGCCCTCTCGGATTTTGCTCATCATCAGCTTCCACAGGAAGTAGCCGACGGCAATGAACCCCCAGCGTTTGTGTCGCCTGGGTCCCTGGCCTTTCCCCGCCAACCCAGCACCCGCTGCATTCTGCCCTGAAGAATGAAAAGCGAACGTTTCTCAACCTCTGAGACAAAAAATAGTGGAGCAGGTGAGCTGAAAGAGAAAAAATATACTGTATGGACCTGAAACTGCAGCAAAGAATAGCGAGGTAAAGCCTGCGAGTTTCAGCACGTCCGTCCGTGGCTCGTGAGGTTATGACGCATGGCATGACGTCAAGCCGTCACTTCCGGTCCAGGTCACTGAATAACGACGACGCGTCTACTGAATCCAACCACTTGACACAAGAATCTATTTGCTTCATTTATTGGTCAAACACTAACTACACTGAAGTGAAATTTCAAAACACATTTCTCGACGTCGGTTCCACAGTCGCAGTGAGCACTCAGCCTCGGATTTTGCTCATCATCAGCTTCCACAGGAAGTAGCCGACGGCGATGATCACCATGCGCTTGTGTCGCCTGGGTCCCCAGCCTTTCCCCGCCAACCCGGCGCTCGCTGCATTCTGCCCTGAAGAATGAAAATCGTGCGTTTCTCAACCTCTGAGACAGGAAATCTTGGAGCAGGCGAGCTGAAAGAGAACGATTTTGCTCCTGAAATTACGGCAAGAATAGTGAGGTAAAGCTGGCGAGAGGTGGCGCCTCAGTGGCTCGTGAGGCTGTAGCGCATGGGAGGGCACCAAACCGTCACTTCCGCTCAGCCTCACAACGCTCGCTGCGTACGACTGACTGGCACAAGAGGCAATTAGGTTTATTTCTTGGCTTAAAATCTAAATGGAATTGTGTGACGCCATGTGGTCCCACCGTCGGTCGCTCAGCCTCGGATCCGCGACATGATCAGTTTCCAGAGGAAGTAGCCGCCGTGCACCAGACCGAAGCGCTTGTGTCGTCTCGGGCCGCGACCTCGTCCAGCCGGGCCTGCAGTGGGAAACGTGAACCATGTTCAGCTAAGGGGGTGTGCTGGAGCCTGAGGCATCCAAGCTGCTTCAACGACTCGTGTGCAAACAGATGTACAGAGCAAAGTTGTGGACCCAAGCGAGACACCCAGTGTGACTTCTGCTCCTGAAACAAAAACAAGGGAATCAGCAGAAAGTTTGGTGTCAGGAACTCAAACACAGTGTCAGTGATCGGGATTTTCTGTGTTCACCATCTCCAACTGAGAGTGAACTGCGAAAACGGGCAAGGACCAAACAGTCTGGCACAGAGAACTCCTCATCCACACAACTCTCCCAACAGACGCAGGTTTCTGTAGAAAGAATAATGCCAGACGAGTTTCTGCAGTGCAACAGATCCAATTTATTGATCAATTCAAGCAAACATCATCACTTGAAGACATCTAAAAATCAATCCAGAAGACATCATTATTTTTGAAACTGGGTGAAACATCGTGTGCCCTGGTGCCCATTGCGACGGGTCTCAGCCGCGGCGGGCGCGGCGCCTGCGCACGATGGACCTCCACAGCATGATGCTGGCGATGATGAGGAAGCGCTTCCGGCGACTGGGTCCCGCGCCTCTCCGGCTCAACCCGGCACCCGCTCCTGCACAGGGAAGACGCAGTGGTGATGAGTAACAACTGAGAAATATACGTATACAGTGTCAGAGGCTCAAGATAAGCCGGGGGTGTCTTCGGGGTGGCCTGGGTCCCTGGGCCTACCCTGTGCTTTTGGAGCTCTGGACACTTTTTGCAGGGATAGACTGAGTACAGCAAAACATTTCCTGCAAGTGTAAGCAAGGTGCGAGAAAGGATGGGCATTTTTCTTTTATCCAGTGTTGAACCAAACCAAACGTTTTTGAAACATCACCTGTCCTGAGTACTCTGGTGTGTCCACAATAGCTGGAGTGATCACAAACAACTTGCTGCTTTTTCCACTCTTTGAATTTATTGTCAGAAGAACAATTACTTTTCAAACTCATGAGTCGGAATTGAAAGGATGTTGGCTTTGGTTTCACACACAGAGCGCTGCTTGACTCCCACATCGGCGCACAAGGCGTCTGAACCAACCCCTCATCTTTGACCACACTCCTCCTGCGCTGACGCCGACCTGAAATGCACCAAATAGGCTCACGTCACCGACTGCAATCGGAGCGAGACCATTATTGCAGGGATAGACTGAGTACAGCAAAACATTCCGATCCTGCAGGTGTGAGAAGAATGTCAAAAGGCTGGGCGTTATATTTTTCATCCAGTGTTTTTTCAGACATCACCAGTCCTGAGCGACACTGGCGTGTCCACACGTCTCAAACAGCTGGAGTGATCACAAAACAACTTGCTGCTTTTTCACTCTTCAAGTTCAGTGTCAAAGGATGAATTGGTGAGTCGGATTTCAAGGGATTTTGGCTTTGGTTTCACACACTAAGCGCTGCCTAACGCCGCCCACATCGGCGCACAATGCGTCTGAACCAACCAAGCATCTTTTTCCACAGACCCCTCCTCCGGTAACGCCTAGATCTACCTGAAATGCACCAAACAGACTTGACTGATTGCTTTTGCACTGCAGGACAGATCACGAACAACTTGCTGCTTTCATCCACTCTGCAAATTTGTTTTCAAAATGGGTATTATTTTTTGGAATTGGGGAGCCCAATTTGAAGGGATTTTAGTTTTGGTTTTCACAGTTTGCTCGGGATGGCGATGTTCCTTGCGCATGGCGCCACCTAACGTCGGCGTCAAAGGCGTTGGAACCAATTACATGGCACGCGTCTGCGCACCCCTTGCACGATGTGCAGTTTATTGGCCGAGTTCCACACGGCCCCATTGAAACCCACGTCACCATAGCGACTGATGCTTTTGGAACTGAAACGGGGTCTAGATTCTGCACAGCTGGAGAGATCACAAACGACCCGTTACTGCTCGTCATCACTCGTCCACTTTACTGTCTTCAAGATCTATTCAAAAAGCGAGAGAAATCAAAGCGAGTGAACCCAAACCAAAATTAATTTCCAACAAGAAATTTGAGGTTGGATCCATTCACTCTAAATAAATTCGGACCCGAAAGGTTCAAATTTCAGAAGCAAAAGCTTTGCTGGTGCATCAGAATGAGGCACTCGGGGGTCGGGGCCCCTGGACCTCCTGGATCTGATGACACACAGGGCACAGGTGTGGACATCAGCGGTAGTGGATTCCGGGGACGGGACGGGAGGAGCGGCTGCGGAAGGCTCGGCGAATCCGCCGCACCGCGCGCCCGAACCAACCCCTGAGCTTGGACCAGACTCCCCTCCGCAACCGCCGCGACCCTGAAAATGAGACCCAGGTCATTGCAGCGCCTGACGTGTTGGGGCTGAAACGACGTGGAGATTCTGCACTCCTGGAGAGATGACAAACAATTCACGGCTGCTTTTCATCACCAGTCTCGTTTATTGTCATCAAGAGGAAAAAAAGAGAGGAGGAATCAGAAATTAAGTTGATCGAATACAAGGAATTTAATTCAGTTTCAGTCTCACAGTTTCCTCAGTTCATGCACCCGGGGGTTGTGGTCGAACCTCCAGCAGAACCAGACAAGTTGGGGCCGAAAACACTCTGACCCTTGAAACAGAGAGTCTTTCCAATTTGTCCGAATTCTGGACCTGCAATCTGCAATTCTTGGGGGGGAAGTGTGGGAATAGGTCGGAACAAGAGTTGACACAGGGGCCGAAAAGTGAGTCTCGGGGTCCCCCGGACTTCCTGGATCTGCTGGAGCACAAGTGTGGGCAGCACTAGTAGACGGCTCCGGGGGCGGTGTGGTAGGGGTGGCGGTATCCCCTTCGCATGGCTTGGCCCACCCCGTGCACGATGCGCCAGAAGAGCCTCTTTATGGAGCCCCAGAAGCCCCTGCGGTGCCTCCCACCTGAAATGCACCACACCACTGAAGAAACGTGCAACTTAAAACCGTGTTGTGCGACAATGGACTGAACGGTTTTTACTGCTGAACAGATCAACTGAAATCTACCAAAATTTCATCAACTTGCTGAAACTGAGAAATGAACATGAATCTAGGATCTGGGTGTGGCTATCCTGAATCTGGCCCTCTTGAATCTAGAGTCTGGCCCTCCTGGCTCTGGCCCTCCTCGTCATCTCCTCGATACGACGCTGGATCCGGTCGCGCTCGTACAGGTAGAAGCCGTAGATGCGGCTGAAGAGCCCCGCGATACGCGCCCTGAGCCGCAACCGCAGCTGCCTCTTGTACCTCCCTCCTGAAAAATGTCACGCTGACATTTCAGCTTTTGAGTGCAAAAAGGTGGTGCGAACAACAAATGTCTGTCCAGCCTGCAAAGGTTTGGTGCTCAACATGTGGAAGAGGACTTTGATCAGCATCTCATCGCTTCCAGACGAAGACGTGCGTTCTCTGGAGTCGAAAACGGACAAACAAGAACAGTCAGTGAGCTTTGGCCAGACCTGCTACAAGAGAAAAATTTTCCTTATTTGTAGTCGCAGCGCATTTTATCCTCAGATGAGCAGGCACATTCGCACCCCGTCAACGGCAAGAGCAACCTGACTCTGAGAGCTCCACTCCGGAATGAACTGCGGTTCGTTTCAGCAGGTCCCTCGTTGTGAGGTTCTTCCTCAGCAGTGTTCGAAACCCACACGAGAACAAGGGTGTTGGACGGGACGGACTGACACGGTCCCAACAGTTGTGACTGTGACACAAAACCAACCAATTTTCTTGTGGCCGTCCTCAGGGGCTGTTGGCCGTGCCTGTGGGGTATCTTTATTCCGTGAACTTTCAGCAAGACAAAATCAGCGGTGTCCGTGGTCCCGCCCCTGGATCCGTAGGATCACTGCGTCTTCGAACCACCACAAACTACGGATTGCTTTTCAACTGCTGTGATTTATTATCACTATGAGAAGAGTACGATCTTGGACATTCTTCAGCATTTTATCCGTGTTCGTTTTAGCAGTGACGGGTTTGGAGGATCCAGGGGCGAACCAAGAACCTTGAGCAGAGGAGAGGGGGACGGGCGCGAGCTTTCTTTCTGTGTTGCCAAGTGCAGAAAAACAACTCTCTCAATTTTGATTCACGATTTTGTTTCGACCCTGTTCAGAGCATCCAAATTATGGGAAGATAGCCTGTCCCTGCCCGCTGCCCCTCCCCCAATGAATTATACTGTCTCCCAGGCCCTGAGCCTTCCCCTGGTGTCTCCCCTGGACGCGCCCCGCCCGCAGGGATCCCCAGCTCAGCCGCGGATACGAGAGATGAAGCGACGATAGCTCCTGCGCAGGGCCCGTTGGAACCTGATGATATGTCGGCCGAGGAACCTCTCGAGGGGGCGGAATATGGATCTCAGGCCGCGCTTCTGGCGCTGCGCTCCCGCACCGCGCTCTGAAACACAGGGGTCGCTGCTTTTGAAGTCACTTTCGTCCGTATTTGTTTCAAGCGTGCACCCTCTCGGCTTCGCCCCTGGACCCGCTCAGTCCCGCCCCTGGGTCCTCCCTCAGCCCCGGTAGAATCTGTAGCGCCTCCGGAAGGCTCGCTTGATGCTGCGAAAGAATCTGCTGATTCCGAGCCTGATGCGGGAGAGGATGCTGCCGTCGCGCTTGTGGCGCCCTCCTGCGCTGCCGTCTGCAATCACCAGGTCACAGTGACGTACAAGCCTAAAAACACATGACGTATCATTTCTACTCACATCTTCTCTCTCTGGTCTCAAAGCACTTGACGCTGTGCCAAAAGGAACCCCAGACCCCCCAACCAAACCCCAAGGTTCTTCCTCAGTCCCACCCCTGGACCCCTACGCCCTACCCCCTCAGCTCTGCCCCTGGACCCCCTCAGTCCCGCCCCTGCACCCCCTCAGCTCTGCCCCTGGACCCCCTCCTTCAGTCCCGCCCCTGGATCCTCCCTCAGCCCCGGTAGAATCTGAATCGCCTGTGGATGGCACGCCGGATGCTGCGTATGAATCTGCGGAATCCAGGTCTGATGCGGGAGAAGATGCCGCTCTGCAGCAGCTCCCCGATCCCGCGCCTGTGGCGCCCTCCAGCGACGCCGCCTGCAATCACCAGGGCACAGTGACGCACAAAGCTGAAAACTCACACACATTACAGTATCACACGTTCTTCCAACCACGCAGCCCCGCGTCAAACTGAGATACATTTTTCAAAGTTTGACTCGGGGCCCTTTCCCATTGTGCCCAACTCGGGACCATGTTGCGCATCGTCCCCGAAACACAGATCCGAATTTTTCATTTTTCTCAAGTGCAGCCTGGAACATAAACAAGTGACAAACACATTCTGTTTTGCAATGCACATTTATTTCACAAAGAGCTTGACAGGTCAGAAGGATCAGAGAAATGGACTTCAGTCAAGGGTCTTCTTGACCAGCAGTCCGAAGGCGGTGAAGAGCCACGTGATCCCAAACACAGCCAATGCGGGCAAGCCTCGCTTCTGGCGTTTGTGACCACTGCGCCCTCTCCCGCCAGAGCCTGCAGTTCAACACTCTTGATCACAAAGGGCGTGAGAACAGAGGAGTACACGTAGATGTACACGCGTACTGACCACAGTAACGCAACCCCTCTCGGTGCAAAATCCCGTAAAATTGTCAACCTGAAAAATCAGGTTTGTCAGTTTTCTTTACCCGTGCAGGTTGAGCAATGTTTGACGACAGCGACTCATACCAGGCGAGTTTCCACACCGAGAGGTGTTCTCGTTTGTGTCGCTCTGAAAGGGTTTGCACTAGAAAAACACCCTGTTTTCTTTCCGTTTGCAACAGCGCCTAGACAAGACAAAACAGTTCGTGATATTTCAATTCAGATAGTCTTTTCTTGAAACATTCGCAATTCCGGATTGTGTACAGAAAACACCGGGAAGATCTACATTAGAACAAGAGCACAGAAGAAAAATCTTGTTTAACTCGGGAATCTGTCGGGGATGAGTGTTCCGGCCACGGTGAAGGTGATGGCGATCGCGAGCCACCAGAGACCTGGAACAAACCGCTTCCGGCGTCCCTTCCGGCGCGCGCCCTGCCCCCTACCGGCCGCGCCTGGAAATCAAGAATAATGTGCTGCTTCAGTTGTCACGGTTTCTTCAGGTGCGGGTCCAGTGGCCAGAGCCAAGATCAAACAATTTGCTCCCTGGAATTTTCTCCTTGTGTGTTGGATGATTTCAAAGTTGAATTTCACTCCTCGCCGTCTCCTTAGAGATCGACTCTCCTTGACCCAGCCCTGGATCCACATTTCCTGAATTGTTTTTCACGACGAATTATTGGTAAGAAGAATAGAATAAGGTATTGACGTATTTCCCCCTTCACGGCGCACCTACAGAAAACAAACTTTTTTGAATTTGGAGTGAGAAATTCAATTTATTGTGACTTTTCTGACATACGTAGAAACGTGCAAACCTGACACACACCTGAAAGCGCAACAGACAAATTTCAGCGCAGCAGTTCTATTTTCCGTGGGGCGGGAGGGCGGTGCCGAAGATGGTGCCGGCCACGGCGATGATGAACCAACCGAGCCCGGGGATCCACCTCCTGACCCTACGGGCCCCCCCCCGCCCCCCCCCCCCCCCCCCCCCCCCCCCCCCCCCACCCCCACACCACACGAGCGCGGGAATGGGGGGGGGGGG
>JAAUXT010000737.1_pt1 | contig 14682 bp, 8 predicted proteins | sample 7278171 | NCBI WGS metagenome assembly JAAUXT01 (sample SAMN14350112, study PRJNA611818) | marine sediment metagenome | isolation source: surface marine sediment (1.8m) | place: French Polynesia: Moorea | collected 2018-08 | reverse complement strand
CTGCCCCTCTACAACCCCACCAAAACACCTCCCACACCCCCTCCAATTGCTGCTGTTTGATTTGCACTGATGAAAGAGGATTTGTGTTTGCATGACTTGTGGAAGACAAGGAGGACAAGGAAGAATGGACGACATTACTGGCAAGGGACTTCGCACTGCAGTTGCCTTGAGCACTGCTTCTTGTTCTCAGAACTGTAGAAGACGGAACAGTATGCATTCTCCCCCTCTGACCCACTCTGCTGTTGAACCAATGTTACACTGCAGTGCAGTGAGCACGTGCCATTCACTATGGAGTGTGCGAATAGAGCTCCCGAGAGGGCAGAGCTCGACACACAGCAGAACTGAATACACTCACAGAACTGTTCTGCTTCTGATCAAGCTGAGTGAGTGGCAGACATGTCCCAGGGTCGCAGCCAATGGGTACGAAATAGGTAACTCAAAGGTAGTGTGGAGAGGAGTTACTGGGAGTTGCACGCATTCGTTTTGATCATCTTTGAATGCATGTTGTCAGTGAGGTGATGCCTTGAAACTGGTGGCAAATGTGGACTGTGTGTTGAAGAAAGTCTGCGCAACCAGCGAAGGCTGGAATGGTGAATGAATCCCCAGGCCTGTTGAGCAGAGATTCCTGTCAATAGACTGCTGTTCAGCAAAGGAAGTTGTCCGTCAACAGTGGGGGATGTTGCAAAAGTTCCTGATTGCTTCTGTCTGCCTGGCTCCAGATACCACAGACAAGAGGCAAAGATTACAGGGGGGGTGCCCACCTAACCAAGGGCTGGGAAACCAAGGCAATAGTCAGTGCATATGTGCTTTCTATGTTGAAGGTTTTGAAGAACAAGGACAAATTGGACAGCAAACCCGGTCTGGTCTTCCAGGCCTGCTTTCCAGCGTGGTTCGTGCAAATACAGCCATGAAATTTTGACAAAGGAAAGCCACATTCTTCACACAAACATCAGATGCAAATCTGACAAACTTTATGTGTTCACCCCAGAAAGAGGATTGGATGAGAGGAAAACTGTGACCAAACTGATCTTGGGTGAAGCTCACAGGCCAGCATTAATTTTGCACGGATGACACCATTTGTTCCGTAAAGAAACTGACTTTAAAAAGTTGGTAAATGTGCAGAGGTGAGACGCCAATATTTGTGCAAGATCATTCAATTTGACGTATTCTGGCAAGTCTGTCTGTTGAGGTTGTTGTTAGTCTAATGAAGATCTCAGTCAGGTAGAAATAGCTTCATGGATTCAAGGAACTGGAGTCAGAAGTGGACACCAAAGATGTTGGATGGAATTCACACACGTCACACCATAATTTATCTCAAAATCATTGAATGTGAAGTTTCCTGGATGATTCTTCCTGTAGCACATGTTGTTTTTCTATAGAAGATCTAAGTATTGATCTCAGTGATGTAGAAATAAAAACAGTAGGATTGACAAGCCCATTCAGGGAACCAGTCACGAGAGCCAAGGGAATCAGCCAAGATGGATACCTGGTGAGGTACAAACAACACAAGTAAACAACATTTGATGGAACCCAGGAGAGAATATTAGAACAGGTTATTGTAATCAGTTGAATGTACATTGCAGCAGAAATAGGTTTGACTGTACTGCCTTCTCTGATTACATTTTGAGTGTCCCAAACTGTTTTCACCAAAAATAAATGACACAAACAGACTGACACTGTTGCTGCTATTTGATAGCAGCCCAATATCCAAGCAACAAAATGGACAAGCAAAATGGATTTTGTGGGATCTTCAACTGGGAGACAAAATTTTGATGGAAATGGATTGGTTTGGTATTTTAGAGCAAAGGTGAATGCAACTGCAACAAGCAACCAAACAATTGTTGTGCTTGCAACCCAATTTTTGCAATGGTGAACTTCTTTGTATTTGTTACAAAGAGGATTTGCTACCAGCCTGAACCTGACATAACTCAACAGAAGAACAACAGATGGATCACTGAAACTGATGGCAAGATAACTGCCAGTAATTGTATAACACAAGACACTGTTTTTCCAGTGCTTCTCACACAAAACAAATGACTCACTAAACATTTTATCATTGACATAAATTATGCAGAACAACAATGACCAGATAACCTCTGTGGCATTTGTAGAAAGAACCAAAGTGTTGAATCCTTTGTGTTTGCCAGCTTGACACAGACAAATGATCATACAGAGAACATTTGCAAGCAACAATAGAACAGGTAGAACCAGAAACAAAACTTTTATGTTTTGCCTTGACAGCAGGCCAGCACAGGACACATACCATGGTTTTCTTTTCTTTGAGACACACTTGACATTTTCTGGTGTTAAACAACAAATTTGGAAAGATGTTGTTTGAATAGTTTTTGCAAACACAGAAGAGAACAGGTTCAGATCTGCTTCCGTGATACTGTTTCCTGACAAAGACAGGAATTTCAACTGACAGACACTTCCAAAGACATGTCTTTTGAAACCAACAAGGCTGTTGTTAGCCAAGGACAAAATCTGTAAAGAAGATACATTTGTGAAGGCATTTTCTTTTATGTATTTCAGCCCATTCCTGTCAAGGAAAATGCTGTGCAAGTGCTTGTGATTTGCAAAACAGAAACTTTGAATCAGTGTCATGTTGTTGAGTGTGACAGAAACCCTGAACAATTTTCTGCTGCTGAAAATCCCACAAACGTCACTGAGGTCGGTCTTTCTTATCTCCACATTCATCAAGGTAGAGAATACCTTGAAAATCGTCATTTTCGGGACAGTTGCACTGGAAATATGAACAAAAACATAAGGATAATGCTTCTCAGGAAATGTCAGCAATCCTCTTGTTTGTGCACACACAATTGCAAATGCTAAACATTTACACAAGTGTGGACATTTGATATTCTTCAATTCACAGAAATATTCATCATCTTGATGTGGACAGTTTTCAAATCCATCACAGACTTGACCAATATGAATGCACAATGATGATTTTGCACATTTAAACATATTTGAACAATGATTGCTGGACATGCAAGTAAGTACTTCATCTGTTCCCAATGGACAATCCCACACCCCATTGCAAATGTATTCCCATGCAATGCAATAATATCGAGTGCACTTGAACATCATATTGCAAGTGAAGTTTATGCACTTCTCCACATGTTTTCCATCAGAGCAAGGACTCAGAAATCCATTGGTGTTGAGCCTGTAGATGCAAATGTCATGCAAATAGAACATTTCTGTTGGAGAATTACATGCAAAAGCTTCTTGGTTTTGGCAACACTCCAAGGCACTGCTTTTTTTGTCTGGAACATTGTTGGCAGAGTGTGGGAAGCTGTACTTGGCAAATGAACCATTCATTGTTTTGAAATGCAGTGGTCTGTGTACATTTGCAGTGTTATTTGTAACACATGATGTACTGTTTATTTTTGGTTGCTCAAAATCAGTCCCACAGTGAAATTCTTCATCAGAATTGTCAGGACAATGTTGCTGGTTGTCAAGGAAATACAATATTGATATGAAATGTGATGCATTGCATTTGAAAATATTGCTGTTTGTTGGGAAAGTTTTTCTGGGTAATTTGTAAAATTGATGTGTAACTGGTGATTGGTATAGTGGAATCAGAACTTGTTGGTAAGTTTCCTTTGTTTTGTCATAAAAGTACACAGCTGTCACAGTGCTGTCTGTTGAAGGGTGTGAACTTATTGGGGAAATCTTCACGATATTAGTCAAAAACTGGATTTCATGAAAATTATGCACCAAATAAAAAGCTGGTTTTGTCTTGTGGGCAGAAACTAGTCTTTCACCTGCTCTCCATCGTGACATAGATCTAAACACAGCAAAATAGCAATTTTTCAATTTTTGGATATGACATGACACGCATGCTTCTGATGCTTCTGTGGATGACACAAAGCTCTTGTTTCTGGTGTTGGTATTTTTCTTTGTACAGATTACCTGTATAAGAATAGGTTGAGTGCAGGGTAGTTTGAACCATTCTGGTTCTAACAGGTTCACCAAAACCATAGCCAGACACAAGACAGGAGACTTATCTGAAGTGTTGTGTGCTTTTGTGAAATGATATTTGTATGTGTGGTAGTTGTCTCCATCAAAGACTTTGTACAGGTTTTCCAGTGAATACGTAAATATGTCAGCGTATGTTTTGAACAGGTATTTGTTCTGGTGTGAGAGATCACTTTTTGTCAGCTTTTGGAATGCAACTGGGGATTTGTCCACCCACCTGAATCTCTGAAAATAGAGGAAATGATTTCTGTCAAATGGAGGCAATTTCAGAAAGGATTCCCTGGCCCCGCAAAAAGTGTCACAACTATATTCCACAACATGAAAGTAAGTGGCAAAGCAGCATTTATGTTTCCAACCAATCAGGAAGGACAACAAATGAAGTCACCTTGGTAACAGGTTGTTGCTTTTCTACCAAACCAATAAAAATAGCCTCAACAATTGGTGGTGCCTTCAGAAACTTTACCATGGCAGAAATTTCATCCAGCTCAGTTGTGTCAAACAACATTGGTAAACTAGCCCCCTGTGCTTTGCACAAGATATATGCATGTCCCCAAGATTTGGGCTGTGTAAACCACATAATTCTGATCTTGTGATGATGCAAGTGAGAAAAATACAAACATTTGTTGGCAATTTTGGGACTGTTGGAGCACAGTGACTGTTCTTGTCTGACAGACTTTAGATAAGAATATCTATAATATCTGTCTATTATCAGTTGAAACACAAAATGATCCATGCATGGATCACACTTGGGATCTGAAATTGCCAGTCTGTTTTTGCAACACATCACAAGCATTGTAGGTTGCTGCAGGGACAACTCATAACCTTGCACTGCAAGAAAGTTCACCACTGTTTTCATTGACCACTTGAAATAATAGAAATCCCCCAAGTCAGCATGGACATACAAGTATATTTTGCTGAGCATGTTGTCTTTTGTGTTTTTGCCATATACAAATTTTACTGTGCTGCCTGCTGGTGACAAAAAGTCACTGCAGAGGTCAAGTGGGTTGTCGAAAAATGTTTCTTTTGAAATACCCCCAGGAAGAAGCTGAATCCGCGAATCATGTTCCACTTCTGACATCCAGAAAGTAACTTCCACCCAAGATGGTGACCACTCTGGGTAAAATGTGTAGAGAATCTCAAGCATCTTTCTGTGAAAATTTGGTTGTTCAAAATGTGCATGCACAAACATGTTGTGCAATTTATTTGTAGCAACAAATGATTTCATTCGAGAACTGGGTAGTTTCCACAGTGTCACTCCCTTTCGTTTGCTCATTTTCAATTGCCCATTGCTGAATTTGTCTGTGGATAAAAACTTATCGAAGCCACTGGTGTGGTTATCTTCATGGTGAGAAACAGTAAGATTCTGTACTGCTGTTGAAGGAAACCCCAAAAAGGCTCTTATGCTGTGGTGAAGGACTTTTCTTTGGTGGTTGTTGATGTAATCTGGCAGCAATTGTACCACACAATCAGTATGGTGTATTTTGGACCAGGTAAACACTTGATCATTGATTCCTTGGAATTGGAACACTGTGCACAACAAGTCACTCAGTGGTTTGTACATAATTGAGGACCAACCATATTTTCTTTCATGGAGAAAACCAAACATGTTTGTGAATTGCACAGCTCTATTTCCAGGTGGAGAAAAGGGACAAAGGTGTGTCAAACTTCTGCAATACTGATGGAACAAGCATGGACTGAAGTGAAAAGCCTGACACCTTGTTGTTCCCACACTTAAGTCTGCTTCAATTGCACTGTAAAATTTGTAGGAGAACAACACCAAAAATGCACTTGACTGGGCAGTGTAAATACTTCTTTTCTGCAATTGATTGACACTGAAGTTTTGACAAAATTTTGATGTGCTGCCAGTCCCTTCTGCCCAGACTTCAACAAGTATAATTCCTCCCAGCTCACAGGAATAAAAGTCATTTCCTCTGAAGTTCATGTGATGAACAGTGATGTTGAAACGTAGTTTGGGATCAGTGTGGATAACTATCATGCAAGTCGTGTGACATGAATTGCTTGGAATTGTGATATTTTTCTCTACTGTCTCATTTACAAAGACATGCTGATTAACTCTTTGCAGTCGCGCTACATATTGAAGCTTGTAATTTTGTGTTGCTTTGAGTTGCCCAAATATGAGTGTGCACTGAAAAGTGCTGGTGTGGAATTTCTTCTCAACTGGAGTCAGTTGTGTAGACAATATGCCAGGACCATCAAACACTTTCATCACATAGTCAACATTCCCTGGTCTGTGGATTATTATTGTGTTTAAGAAAGACACTTGAATTAAAAATGAGTACACATATTTGTCCTCCAATACATTCAGCAGGGAGCCTGATGATCTGGACACAAATATACTTAGTAGCTTTGTTGGTGGAGCCAATGATGTGACAATCTTGTCACAAACAGAGATATGCATGTCTATTGAAAGATCAGAGATGTACACAAGCCAGAGCTGGAAGCAAATCACCAGAGGACTGAGAAAAAGTTCTGTTGATGGATATGCCCCACATAATATGTGATTTCTACTCCTGGGTTCATTGCACCCATAAAACCTGAGGTAACCCATTTTGCAAGTCTGAGAATTGCCTGTGGGGATGGACATGTTTGTGACAAGAAATTTGGACATGAAATGTGAATTCAAGTGTGCAAACCAAGTGATGTTTGGACTCCATTTGTGAATGTGATCACTGAGATCCTGGTTGGACTTCGGCAGCAAAAATGAATATTTCTCTATCTTCGTCCACAAAGTGGGTCTTTTGAAGAGTAGCAATATATCAGATGAACCAGCTGGACGTTGGAAACCAAAGTCAACATATTTTGACGCAAAACTCTTGAAAATTTTGGCACGTAAAGCAAGCAACTGCTCTGCCATTCTCAGATTGTTTCTTGGCTTTGTAAAATTTAGGTGATCACAAACAATGTGCTGAATTGTTTGGTGCAAATGTGTTTTCACGTACCAATGCCAGTGTTTTGGAGCTCTGTTATAAATATCTTCTGATGGAAACACAATTTTGGGCAAGAAAACTCCAGATACACTGTGTTTGTTTGGGGAAATATTGAACATAAAATAACAAAACAGTATGAGTATCATGGCAAATTGTTCTCTTGATATGAATGGCAAAGATGTTTGAAACCAAATCCAAAACCTGTCCACATTTGGGCAACAAATTAATTGTTATGGGCAACAAGGGGTGATTTATATGACATTCATATCTCTCAAGAACTGACATATACTTGTTAAATTAAATTCATTTGATCAGTATCAGCAGGAAAATGGAAGCTTTGTGTATGAACAAAGGTGATGAGAAAAGCAAACACGTGTTCAATGTTGTGACTGTGTCAGTTCAGCTCTTGCTCATCTGGTCATTTTGCATCAAGAAGATGGTACCCATTGTCAATAAGTGATAGAAGTATTCTCAGCTGGCGTCACAATCTACCAGTACACAATGTGAACATCCAAACAGAACAGTGTGAGTCAAACAAATGTGGTCAAACCCAAAATAAGCTCAAAACCACTAGTAGCACCATCTTCACCTTTCAGCACTTGTTTGTACATTTGACTTAATCTGCTCCATGTTCTGTGCAAGATGTCAAAGTCAATGTCACCTTTACTGAAACTATTTCGCAGAACATTTCCGTTTGAAAATTGAATTTGAACTCCGTTTCCTACCAGTTTCCTGCCGCAAAATTTATCACAGGATTTTTCGGTGAAGAACCCTTTTCAAAAATTTGTCAGATGTGAGAGAAATCTCAGCAACAAATTTTTCTGGCAGTTTTCGTGAAGTTAATGTGCCAAATATATTTTCGCTCTCAAAGAAAGTGTTCCCTACTCAAGCAATGCAAACAATCCAGATGAACATAACAAACAACATTCTCTGACAAATTGTTTTATTTTCCGTATGTTTTGTGAAATCCTGCGGTTTTCGTGAAGTGAAAATATAATTATTTTTGCGTTTCAATCTCAACAGAAAAAATGATCGAGAGAAAACAAACACACACTTGCAATCACGGGAATATTTTGCACAGGGAATTGGAAATTATAGCATTCAGCAGTCAGTGTTTTGCAAAAAGGCAGCAAAATTGAACTCAAAGTAAGCGAAACACTGACAAAAGCAATGCCTGCCTGTGTGAAGTAAGATCACGAGATAAAGCTTGCATATACAGTGTGCGGGGCAAGACTGTTCTAATTCTGTACAGAAAGTCGGTCTGTACAACGAGCATGTACACAAGTTCACAAAGACAATCACATTGTGTACAAAATGCATCAAAGAGGAGCTGAGGTTCAGAACCAAGAAAACAATAAAAAATACACTGGTTGAGGCAACTTTACCAGAATAAAGGAACAACACCCTTCACAATTTTGCCAGACTCATTTCAAAAATTTCAGAACTTTTGAGTCTACATTGTTTCTCCTCATTCAACATCCTCATACACGTGCTCTGAAGCGCTATCTCTTGGAAATTTGGAGCTGGGCTGGTACCGCTCGGGGTAGATGGAACTCGTTTGGTATGCCCTATAGGCTCCATCGCTTTCATTGCCGAAATTGGGTGTTTTAAGAAGGGTGGGTTGGTAAGGCTGAGGAAAGATGGAACTGGTCTGGGATGCCCCATAATCTGGATTCTCATTCTCATCAAACACATTGGTACCTTGGGTACACACTGGTTTCTCATAGCCATCAGAGCCCGAGGCAACATCCACATCCTCGTAGACATGAGAGTTCTGGGTTTGTGCAGATAGTGGTCGCCTAGGTGCTGTGGTCTCGTAGGCAGGGTTCTTTGTGTGTACAATGGGAGGGTTGATCAGGATCTCCTGCATCTCATTGAGGTCCTCAATGCCCGGCACAGGTCGACGGCTCGTCTTTCTACGTTTCTTTGTCTTGCTGCAAAACAGAAGAATGTGGCACCGCAATGTGTTGCTATGTTTCAGGATATTTTCAGAAAATCTACTTTTGTGTTGTTTTGCAACATTTGTGACATCATAGGCACAGACAATTGACAGATTGAAACAGCAGGTCAGGTTCCCTTGCAGTGTTTCTCTCACCCATGAATATCGAACTACCATTTCTGTTGGCCCGAAAATTTTGATTGGTGCACACGAGTTTTTCAAAACACATTCATCTGAATTCAACTGTCATTGGAATTGATGAAACGCGGGGCTATTTCAGTTCTTCACACTGACCTCTTCTTGACACGGCAAATCACAATGACTTGAGCGGCGATGATGAGAACCAACGGACCTGCTATTCCGATCCCAATCCATACTGGGGTCCAATCTGATGCAAAAGGGAAAACAAGGAGACAAATGTACACAAGGCAGGGTGATGCAGCTGAAGGTATTCGCCATTGGCCACATCACAAAAGGCTGTGACTTTGAAGAAATCCATGCCTTGATCAGATCCTGTGTGAGACTCACCAAAGCCGTCTTCTGGTTTCTTGGTTGACGGGTCAAACTCAACCCCAGTAACAACGACATAATCAGGTGCTTCTGTTGTTGTCACATGATGAGTTGTCGAGGCTGCAGGTGATGAAGGTCTCAAATCTGCAAAAGTTAGAACAGAACCTTCACCTGTTTCTTTGCTGACAGCTCCAAGTATTTTCTCCTTTCGCAGCATGGGAAATGATGTTGCTTCTCGTTTCGTGCAGATGAATAGTTTTGATCGTAACCACTGGACATGCCAAGTTTCAATGTCACCATTTACCAACACATCAAAAGGATCAAACCTGGGCAGATTGGCTTTGGGGTCCAGGTGCCATCACTTTGACAAGTGATGAGAGCACTTGGGGTTCCACAGATGTAAGCCACCTCAGACTTGGTGGGATAAGGTGCATTGTATTTGGTCCTGGCTGCAAATGGGACACCTCCTGGCTCAGGGCACACACCTGCAACATTTCAAGACTCAAAGTGTTTCTTTGACAAAACAAGATTTGTCAGCACAAAAGTTCCCTTTTGCATTGGCTTGCAGCAAAAAATAGTGAAACATGACAGAGCCCAGCAACAAGGAAAAAATAGGTTTGATCTGCTTTGATGTTACAACAAAATAAGAAAATATTCAATGGAGACACTCTACCTTTGTCACCACACTGGAGAGAGGTCCAATTTCCACCTTTTTCACAGGCCACTCTTCCTGTCTCAAAGTGATGGTTCCATGTTGTTCTTCATGCTTCAGCCAGCAGAGGGAGCTGCAGTCCCACTTGTTGCTGTCTCCTGTTGTGTGGCTGAGGCTCAGTTTCAGTGGTCTGGTCTGGTTGATGAAGACATCAGGACTCAGGGTTGTGAAACTGTTGTCCAGTAAAGTTATCAGACTGAGCACGTGAAGGGAATCAAATGTTCCTGTTGCAATATTTTTCAGTCTGTTCCCATTCAGGTACAGTTGTTTCAGATTGAACAAACCAACAAATGCTTCAGGGTTGATCATGGTAATTTCATTGTCAGCAAGGTTGATCCATGTGCATTTGGACAACTTGTTGAAAACTCCTGCTCCAATGGTACTTATCTTATTTCTCCACAAGGTCAGATACTGAAGTGAGTCCAGACCCTGGAAAGCCTCTCTGGCAACAGATGAAATCTTGTTCCTGTGCAATTCAAGCTGAACACAATGAGACAATATCTTGAAGGCTCCAGCAGGAAGAGATGATATGGCATTGTTGTAGAGACTGACCCTCTTGGCCTCATGAGGAAAGTCACGTGGCACCTCAATCAGGCCCCAGTAGATCCTGTAATACTCTCTGGTTGTGATGTTGTACTCATTTCGGCACCACTCCGGATCCGTGCAACCAAAATCTGCAAAAAATACATAGAAACAACAATCACTTCAGTTACACAAGGAAGCTCCGTGCATGTTGGTACTCATAACTGACAAACATATTGCTGTTTTTCAGAAGGGAAAGCAGAAAATTTGCAAGCATGTGCTTTTCATTTGGTTGCAGTGGCAAGACGCCCTTCAATTCAGAAGGAAACTACATGCAAACAAGATTTCATTGTGCCCCAAACACACCTGCACAGGTTGGCTTTGGGGTCCAGGTGCCATTCTTTTGGCAGGTGATGATGGCACTTTGGCTTCCACAGATGTAAGCCACCTCAGACTTGGTGTGATAAGGTGCATTGTATTTGGTCCTGGCTGCAAATGGGACACCTCCTGGCTCAGGGCACACACCTACAATTCAATGTACACGCCTTCAAAATTTCCAAGCAGAAAAACATCACGGGGGGAATCGAGAAAATTTCTGGGTTTTGGTCAGCCATCACAAGTTGTGCACAGGTCAATTTGTTCTTACCAGTCTGTCTGATCAGTACCAGACCCAAGACCCAAGACATTCAGCTTTGATGTCAAAATGTGGTGGCATTTTTGACCTGAATTTGAACTGAGTACTCTTGCAATACCTGGTACCACTCACCTTTGTGCTCACACTGGATTGAGGTCCAGTTTCCACCATGTTCACAGGCCAGAGTTCCGATTTCTATTTTGACAGTTCCATGTTGCTGCTCATGTTTCAGCCAGCAGAGGGAGCTGCAGTTCCACTGGTTCAGACCGAGGCTCAGCTGCAGTGGTCGTGTTATGTTGATGAACAGATCTGGACTCAGTGATGCCAATGTGTTGTTGTGCAAATTAATGTCATCAAGTGATTGTAGGTGATCAAAAGTTCCTGGTTGAAAATCAGAAATGTTGTTGCCATGGAGACGCAGTTGTCTCAGCTTGGATAGTCCTGAGAAAGCTTCCAGTTCTATCAGAGAAATTACATTGTGATCCAAGTGAAGTGAGATGCACTGGGACAAGCTACTGAAGACTTGTGATCCAATGATGGCCAGTTTGTTGTTTGACAAAATCAGTTGCTGGAGAGAATCCAAGCCAACAAAAGCCTCCTTGTCTATGCAGGTGATGTTGTTCCATTGCAGATCCAGCTGAATGCATTCAGACAATAGGCTGAAGTCTCCACCATCAAGTGAAGAAATGGTATTGTTATTGAGGTTCACCCTCTTGGCATCAGAAGGGATGTCATGTGGCACCTCAGTCAGGTTGCAGTGGATTCTTGAGAACTCTCTGGTGTTGGGGTTGTACTCATTCAGACACAGTGTCTCATTGCTACTCTCAGCGGCCACAGTTGGTGCAAGAACCAACAGCAAAACTGCAGCTGAAACAGATGACATACTGACCCGTTTTATTTCTAAACTGCAAGAAGGACATCAACTTATGAAGATCTTCAGCACAATCAAAACCCATTTGAATACACCACAATGCAAACAGAGTCCGGACTATTTTTTAATTTGCCGTCCACATCTATCCAAAAGCACCCTGAAAGTTTGAACGTCTTAGTGCAAACATTCCAAGGATACAGCCTGCAAGCCGTTTTCACATTGGTGCCGTCCACGTCAAAGTTTTGACGTCAACGTCAAAGTTGAACCTGACGCCCAATTGGTGGGCGTCAAAAAGAAAAGCTGACGCCGTCACCAATGTGAAAACCAGTTTCGTTGGACTGCTCACTTGGGTACCTACCCCGGGGGGTGCAACTAAACCAGGCTGGAAAATTATAAGAATTTGGTCCTGATCATTTTCCAGCCTGGTTTAGTGACACGGTTTCGTTCCTTCCCCCACCCACATGCTAACCCTGCAACATACTGAACGGGATAGTCACAGGTTACGCTGGTAAACCATCACCAGTGACGTGCGATCGTTTTCTGGACGTCGGCGTCAAAATGTTTCAATGGTGGCCATTTTGACGACAGCCGAAAAGCGACTGCTCGTCACCCGATGAAAACCACCATTATCATCCGTCTTCGCGGGTGATAACTACGAGTTCAAATGCAGGGAGTCTGAGTTCGCTTCAGTGATCTTGGTCTCGGGAAAGTTAATCGAGTTCCACCCCCCCCTATCCTGCCTGGTTCTCTGACACCCTCCCTTTGGTAATCAAAACTTGTTGCCATTATTTTCATCCTCCAAGGGCCTATTCCATTGTGCCGCAAACAACCGCAAATTTGCAGTTGGTGTGGGTTGGTGTGCAAGCAATCAAACCGAACCATCTGAAACAGACTGCAAATTTCCACTGCAAACAGTGGAGACTCACTTTTATGGTTGAGTCAGTTTCGGGTGGGTGCAAACTCGGCTCGAAATTTGCAGTGCATGAAATATGCCTCAAGGCTGAATCAAGCCTGAAAACGAAGGTAGGCCCCTCCCAGACCACATTTTGCATCCACAAGAGCTATACCGGCACACCTTGAGTTGGAATTCGCAAACCTGTGATGCCCATATGAAAGAAAGATCACAAGGAGCAACGGACTGATTGCTGCCAACAACGAGCAAAGACAACGTACCATGCGTGTCCACGCACACTGTGCATGTCCACACTTGACTGACGACAACTGTTCAGACGAGTCTGAAACATGGACTTCTCGTATACGAGCCTTAGTACTGCAAGTTCTTTTCGGATGACAACATTCAAAACATGTGAGCTCGAGTGCATGGGAGGCGGCCAACATTGTGTGTTCAAAAAAGGATCAACTCACCAGTTGAGTGGATGAGAAGAATGTGCTGAGTCAGCATTTTGCCGGTTACTCGCTGTACCCGCTGGATCTGTCACGCTTCCACACTCACCGCGTTGCGTGCACTGAAATTACAGCAACATTTAGAGCAAAGGGAACTGACACGAAACACAGTTCTGAAGAAAATGACAGTCAGGCACGCAAACAATGCAAACATTGTCCCAGTTTTTGCATATTTTGTTTTGTTTTTGTACTTTGTCTACCGACAGTCGTTTCTGTCAAAGTCGCTTGTTTTTATTGTCTGTCAAGTTGTTGGGTCAAGGGCATCGCTGCATGCCAAAGCTCGCGTGAGAAACAGGACGACACACTCCACGCGTGCACGCAATTGAATCGGGACAAACCACGTTGTCTATTTCATCACCTGTGTTCATGTGAAAGTTATTCGGGTCTGCACGCACGCCAGCAGGGTTGTGGCAACAATTAAAGGGTATATACCATGGGAAATAAATAATTTGGAGATTTTCCCAAGCATAAAAACTTGATTTTGGTCCGTGCACATGTGTTGGATTCAGGCCTTGCGGCTCGCCCAGTGAGCCTATAAACAGCTGACTTCGCCCACTTCGGCCTGTCTCCAACCCGCAGGGGGCGAAGTGGCGCCACTTTCATGCCAGCCGGCCGCAGCTAGGTGTAATGGAACGCGACGTTGTTGGCGAGTCAGAAGGGTAGGGTCCGAAAACGTAACAGTACACTTCTGACTCAACGATCGTCCGTGTGGAAACTACCTATGGGTGCTTCTGACACTGAAATTGACCGTTTGAGTGGAAAGCTCCCTGCTGTGCTCGGAAGTATACTGTTGGGGTACCAATGGTGCACTTCTGACACTGACGGTATACTTATTTCTACTGGATTTGTTCCAACACTGCTACCCATTACTTTTCACCCCAAATGGGCATGTTTTGACTCATATCTGCGTTTCGATGACAACACTGCACTTTTCACCCCAGACGGTTACATTTTCACTCATCATCTGTGTTGAAGTAATGATTAGTCACTTATGCAACAGTAACTGGGTACATTCCTATTGGAACAGTCACCTTTTCACACATTTGTTAATGTCTATTCTTATCTACTGTGGAGATTTCCTCATTTCTCAGTGAGAATGTCACCATTGCATCTTGTACAAGCAACGGTATGGTTCTGACACTGGCTCGTTCAATTGACATG
>JAAUXT010027019.1_pt1 | contig 14683 bp, 17 predicted proteins | sample 7278171 | NCBI WGS metagenome assembly JAAUXT01 (sample SAMN14350112, study PRJNA611818) | marine sediment metagenome | isolation source: surface marine sediment (1.8m) | place: French Polynesia: Moorea | collected 2018-08 | reverse complement strand
GAGGTCACCATTGAGTGCAATGTCCGCACATTTCTTGCGTCAAGAATCGATTCCCAGCGATTATCTGCGGCAAGCTACCTGCGGCACATTGGGCGTCATGTTAAATTTTGACGCCACCCAACATTATGCCGCAAAACGCAGAACGCAACAAGTTCTATATGAAGTCACCTTTATTCTGACCGAGGGCGTCGCACCCCCAGACTATTGGTGCTCACCAATGACCTCAAGGTCATTCGAGAGTGCGGAACAGTGAACGTTCTGTGTGGGCAACCGGATCCTGTGGACCCATATTGGAAGAAGCTCCGCTCAAGTCACCAAAACGAAGCTTATTCCCAACCAAATCTGAAGGCAACTAATGCAGAATCGATGAACCCTACTTCTTTCTGCGAAATCGGATCGGAGAATTTGACTCGTTAGTCCACTGCCCCTCCCACGTGGACTCCGTCGTGACGTCACGCCCCGAATAATTAGCATTGTTTCTCGCTGCAAAGTGCCTCCCCCGTTGTTATTTCTGAGGGTCTCAGCAACACGATTAGCAGCCCTGGGAATTCATTAGTGCTTCTGCGACTCTGGGTTTTTTTGATCAGGGTAAATCTGAAGGGGGATTGTTCTGCGGATTCAAGACCCAGAAACTTTTTTCTTCAGCGGATGTTTGAACTGGTGGTGCCGCGGGGGGAGAGGGGGCAACCAGAAATGGGATGTTGGATGGGTCTTCAAGGCACGGCCTCTATGGCCGCCAAGAGAACTACTTGCGCCTTTTGTTTTTCCTTGTTGCTTGTTGACTTCTTGAAACTCAAGTCCCCCCCCCCCAACGCCCACCAGAGTCATGTGTTCAATACTGGGTCCAGGCCCAACGCTCCTTTCAGCAAGAAACACACTGAAACTTGTCGTCTGATTGTCAAACTTTGGAGACAAGGCACAGGAGCGTCCCCTCGTGGATCCGCTGGAGGAAACCTCACAGGAGCTCAGTTCGCGAAGGAAACAGAAGAAAGTCAAGTGCAGCAGCAGCTGCTGCAGCAGCAAAGTTCTTTTGTTCTGTTCTGTCTTTTGTTCGGTGAAGTTGGTGGATCTTGTGGTACTGTCATGAGAACGACAAGAAGCGGAAAGAATCGTCTGTTCATATTTTCCGATGAATGTCAAGGGGAAGTTGTCGCACGCACACCCGCTCACACACTCAAGCATACACACACACCTCTGCCTTGCTCTCAAATTGCGTGAACGCACACACACACAAACACACACGAACACACCCGCGTGGTCATGGCCCTCACAATGCTGCTCTTCCTGTTTTGTCCAGACTTCAACAAGAAAAAACACAAACCACATTTGATGCATGATCGTTGTCTCATTAGAGAGAAAGTTCGGCAGACGAGACAAAACTTCCTTCTCCTTCTCGAGTGACTAATTTCTGTGTCTCGAAGTCCAAAGATCTGTCTTTTCTGACTGCACAACACTTCCCCAATTATGCGGGCAGAAATAATTATGGCCAAACAGTGGAAACACAGACTGATTGATGTCATCACTTTGCACCCAGGTGCGCACGTTGCGTCTGTTCTTCACGTTCCTCAGGAAACTTTCGGGGGGGGGGAGTTGGGTAGGAGCCCAGGTTTCCACCTCTCCAGGGTATGCAGGAGGAGGGACAAGGGATCCGGCGCCCAGAAATTCAACAACGAGTCAATTGATTGGTTAAGTCCACGAATTTCTGCGCTGCAAGTGCAACTTTTCTTCTTGGTGTTCAACGTTGCAATCAACGCAAGCACCACGCCCTTCAGGTTCAACGTTGGTTCGGGTATCACGAGGCCCCTGAGGGGTCGTCGCCTCCCGAGCCAATCCAGGGTCCCCGCGGTCCCCCGATTGCTTTCCCCGAGACGTACAAGCGCTGCGGCCTGAGAGCAAATGATGATGCATGGGCTGCAGGAGAAATGGATGGGACACAACATCGAGATTCTCTCCCCTCAGCCATGCATTGTTCTGAAACTTTGAAAGTTACACATTGGTCGTTGTGGTGCTGTGTCTGTTGGACGGACTCAATAGGGATTTTTCACTCGTTAACTATTCTGGCGTAAAACTGGAACGTTCGTGAGGGTGTGGCCCAGCGAATAAGATCCGCGAGCCCAGGCTCCAGCTGTCCGCCTCCGAACAGTTCCCTGGATCTGTCTGGTCCGTGAATGGCAGTGTTGTCATGCAGGTCATAATGATTTCCAAATCCAAAGTCCACTCCCTGCTTTTGTTCTTCAGGTGGGAAAATTTACATTTTGATCTCACATTTCAAGAGTGCCTGACCAAAGCGTTTCATATCCTGGCTTGGGATTGTTTGTCTCAATTGTTCCGACCCGCAGCGAGAAGCTCTTGGTCGTCAGCAAGTCCTTGTTTGCGTCAGTTTTCCCAGGCACGACATACTCGTTTCTGATGATTCCACATAAAGCTCATATTGCACGTCAAGCTGCCTTGACTTCAACCCCTTCTAACTTCCTTTCCCAAATCTCTGCCCGTTTCCCCTCTGTGGCAATCCGTCCCCAGAGTCCCCCTCCCAACACTTCCACCAATGATCCCTCCTGCCACCTGGATTCGAGCAACCACCACTGCCCCTGAGCCCGCTGCCATCCTACCGCCTTCCCCTACTGTACCGCCCACCCTCCCACCCTGCCCCCTGGCCCCCCGCCCACCAGCCTGGAAACCTCACACCCTCCCCTGCGCCCACCTCCGCCCAGCACCGCTCCCGCCCGACGGGCGTGGATTTGTTTCCATTTGTAGCGAGGTACTCGGGAGGCGGCGGCGAGCAAGACAGATGGCATAATTTTCTTATATTTCACACCAAATTGAATCTCCACTTTGCATCGCTTCTGAAGCGGCGGCCCTGAGGCGCAGGGAATATCCATCCAGGGGAGGGAGGCCCAGCCTGCGGTGGATCCAGGGGAGGGAGGCCCAGCCTGTGGTGGATCCAGGGGGAGAGGGGCCCACCCTACAGTGGATCCAGAGGGAGGAAGGCCCAGCCTGTGGTGGATCCAGGGGGAGAGGGGCCCGGCCTGCAGTGGATCCAGAGGGAGGGAGGCCCAGCCTGCGGTGGATCCAGGAGAGGGGGGCCCAGCCTGTGGTGGATCCAGAGGATGGAGGCCCAGCCTGCAGTGGATCCAGAGGGAGGGAGGCCTGGTCTGCAGTGGATCCAGAGGGAGGAAGGCCCAGCCTGCAGTGGATCCAGAGGGAGGGAGGCCCAGCCTGTGGTGGATCCAGAGGGAGGGAGGTTCAGCCTGCAGTGGATCCAGAGGGAGGGAGGCTCAGCCTGTGGTGCATACAGAGGGAGGGAGGCCCAGCCTGCAGTGGATCCAGAGAGAGGGAGGCCCAGCCTGTGATGGATCCAGAGGGAGGGGCCCCAGCCTGCAGTCGATCCAGAGGGAGGTAGGCCCAGCTTGTGGTGGATCCAGAGGGAGGGAGGCCCATCCTGCAGTGGTTCCAGAGGGATGGAGGCCCAGCCTGTGGTGGATCCAGAGGGAGGTAGGCCCAGCCTGTGGTGGATCCAGAGGGAGGGAGGTTCAGCCTGCAGTGGATCCAGAGGGACAGAGGCCCAGCCTGTGGTGGATCCAGAGGGAGGGAGGCCCAGCCTGCGGTGGATCCAGAGGGACGGAGGCCCAGCCTGTGGTGGATCCAGAGGGAGGGAGGCCCAGCCTGCAGTGGATCCAGAGGGAGGGAGGCCCAGCCTGTGGTGGATCCAGGGGAGGGAGGCCCAGCCTGCGGTGGATCCAGAGGGAGGGAGGCCCAGCCTGTGGTGGATCCAGAGGCAGGGAGGCCCAGCCTGCGGTGGATCCAGAGGGAGGGAGGCCCAGCCTGCAGTGGATCCAGCCCTGCCGAAGGGAGGCGTTTCCAGGAGGAGGGGTTCCGGCGAATGCAAGGGATACTCTGGGTCATACCCTCAATTTTTTTTTCAAATTTCAGAACATTTTATGCACCTTTCGCATCACCTTTTTGTGGGATTGTCCTGGTAGTCCCGATTTGACGGTGTCACTGTGTGTGTCGAACAATCCAACGCTCTCATTTATTTGGTGCGAGGACTTACTGCGCGCAAATAGTTCCGCTGAAATGACAAAGGGTCTGACTTTTGGAATGTCGTTTGGCTGTCACATTCACATGCATCTTGTTTCAGAGCAAAATATTATTCTCTGTCCTTTGTCTGCAAAACAAAATTGGGAACAAACAAAGACAGATTTGTTGAGTCAAAATTCAGATGTGTTTTTCTTTCTTTGCCTGGAACTCAAACCAGCCGGTACGTGGAATGCGCAAACACTTGTACTTTCTCACCAGAGCCAATAAAAATGCAAGAGATTTTATTGGCCAGTAGATCACGCACGAGGCAGATTCGGATAGTTGTGACAAAGTACTCGTCTTTTGTGAATGGATATGAATTGGTGCGCGGGACTTGGGACTGTCAAAGACAACACAGCTGCTCACCTTCTCCTGCAAATATTGTGTTCTGAGTCTTTCCCAATTTGTTCAGATTTCTTTGTGGAAATTGCAAATTTGGATGGTTTGGACACAACCCCTTTTTGATTGCCCATTGACAAAATTGCTCAATTCATGAATCTTAGGACAAAACTTGCAGTTTCTCCAACACTGCAGCTCTGATCAAGATGATCTTGATACCTACAGAAAGCTGAGATCCTCAGCATTCCACTAGTACCACGATCATCTTGATCAGAGCTGTAGTTTTGGAGAACACACCTGTTTTATGTCATGTTTAGACCCTCCGAAATTGCAATTTTCCACTCAAGAACAATTTTGTGGCATAAGAGGGTCTTGATACTGCCATGTGTTCTCACCCACAAGACATGGAACTGTGTGTGCACTGACAGAAAGACAGGTTTGTTTGATCTTTGGTGGACACAAAGTCTGGATTTTATCACAACTTTCCGAACCCACCTCGTAGAATCCTGCAGAGATCTCGTCATCAGCGAGAGCGACTCGTTCGCAAAACCGCGGCGCAAAAATAAATTGACAAATGTTCAGAAAAATCCGTCAAGATTCCGCAATTTGCATTTCACCCATTTGGGCCATCAAAGAAACATAATTCTAATTTTTCTGCGCGGCAGTCTTTGAAAGTTTATTCCTTTTGCGATTCACGCTGCTTTGTGAAAAAGTACAGAGCTTTTGATCATTTTAGTTGTCTGTTCATGGGTCACACGGGACACATGAGGTCTCTCTGAGGAGACTCAGAGAGAAGGAGAATCCACATTTGGAAGTCTGTGTGTTGTTCCTTAGTGAGCAGAAGCCAACATGTCTTCCTTTAACTTCTGGATGAAAAATGACCCTGAAGAAATTTGAGCTCAACTGCCGATTCGCACAGAAGCTGCGGCGCCGGCCTTGCAGCGTTGATGCGACAGCGCCACGGTTAAAGAAAGCTGTAGCGCCATTTTGCAGTTCCGTCCTCGCAGGACAGTGGCTGCGGCGCCGTCCGCAACGGATCAAGACTGCAACGTCACCCCAGGGGCAGAGCGTCTTCTGTGGTGGGGGGTTCTTGAGGCCAAACCCCAGGGTCAGCCCAGGGTCTCTGTGCAACTGCAGGGACGGAACTGCAACCTCCACACAAACTCTGCCACAGCACATCTCCGCCGCATCTGCGCAGAACCTGACAAATCGCGCGCTTTGTTTTCGAGGCGCCGATTCAGTCGGCCGCTCCGGAGATGCGCCGCGGAACGAGCCGATACGTCTGTCGCCCGCAGCACGACCACTGCGCGGAGACGGGCAGCTGTCAGTCTGAAGAGAGGTGCTGGACAAGTAAACGAGAAGCAGTGCTCAAGGCAACTGCAGTGCAAAGTGACGAGTAGCGTATGTTTTATCTCATGCCAGGCTCTTGGTGCTCTGCCCAAAATAGATACCATACATAGGGGGGACAAAGTCCAGGGGGACAAAGTCTATGGGGGGGACAACAAAGTCGGCGGGGGACAAAGTGGGGATATCTTGCCCAGGCTGCCTTTGCCGCACTACCACCAGGTGCTTGGCATGAAGGGACTTCGCTCAACGACGGTTGAAGCTGGACTCGAACCCATGCAGGGCACATCCCACCGGAACTGTGACTGGACCTATCACGCAACGTGCTGTCACACACACACACACACACACACACACACACACACACACACACACGCACATCAACTACACACACAGAGCAACCACACACGCACGTGCACACATTCAACCGCACACATGTACCCGGACTGCACACACGCACACACACACACACACCAGCCTCACATACACGCACGTACATTATCAAGCACCAATGTTTGCACGGAAAGTTCAACAGAATCCTGCCCTGAATTGTCGAACGTCGGAGACTGGAGGATGCCGGGTGTCTCCTGTTGTTCCGGCCTCACGAGACCCACAAAATACCCTTGTTGGAAGTTGGTCGATCGCCTGACCGAATTCTGGACCGACCTGTGCCTTCTCTCCACGGACGGACTGTAATCCAGAAATCTCTTGTGCCTCAGACCCATTCTGAAAATTGACACTGCAGAAAATTGACATTGCTGTGCGCAGGAACCCATTCTTTGGGACATTCCTTGAGTGGTGCAGAGTTCAGTCTTTGTTGTCAAGAGAAACGCTTTCTGCATGGGGGCGGGTGAGGATGGGTGGGTCTCGGGTTACGCAGCGTGGGCGGTACTGTATCCATTCGTTCCAATACAAGGAAGGGCCCCGCCTCGCCCCTCCTGCCCGCTTCGGCCCATTCCATCCAGTACAATCTGGTCAATGCTGTCAGAGGCGCAACCAAACCCGACGCTTCCTTCCTGGTTCCCTCACACGAACGTTCCTTGGGGGGACTCGGCGCAACACAAGATCAAGACCAGAGTGGATCTAGGATTGGGTCAAGGGACTGGGTGAGGGGGGGGGGGACGCCGGGCGGTGGGCCCAGGATTGGGTCAAGGGCTTCAACACCTGCTGGCCCCGATTCCAACGTTGAAAACTTCACAAGGTCATCAAAAACAAACGGTGCGGCTGAAGCCGTCTGTCGGTGCCAGATGGGTACCCGTCCAGACACACCCAACAGGGACGGGTCCAGGGTTGCTCAAATTTCGGGGGGAGGGGTCGACATCCTGCTCTCCCTCCATCGCTGGATCCTCCGCTGGCGCCGCAAGATCCGCGCAGTTCCTTCCTTTTCCCCAATTTGTAGCCGCAGGACAGGGCGCCCTCCGCTGTCAGACCCATTCTGCGGCGCCGGGCTGTTGTCAATGGAGAGACACGTGACGCCTCGTCCCCGGCGCGCCGCCCGCCCGCCCGCTCCTCGGGTTACTTCTCAAGGCGTTAGTTCTCGGACTGTGAGGGAAGCCACAGTGGGTCGCGGGGGCGGATCCTGAGGGCGGGGCCCAACCGGGATCCAACCCAAACTTAGAAAATGTAACACGCAAACTCTCAAAGAAATTGTGATGGAAATATGGTGAGGATGACTTTTTGCTGGAGCAGAGCCACGGAGGTGACCCCAATGGCCTCAAAACAGAACTGAAAGTATGCAACACGCATTGGGTCCAATTTATTGCGGCGCAAGATGTCTAAGGCCATTATTTCTGTCCTTCGCAGGTGGTGTGCCCCTGGATCCTGCCCTTGATTGATCTACAGGATTTGAATGGGACGAACAGTGGGCGTGGCGGATGCTGGACTCGAAGACGAAGGCGCCACCGCTTCAGACTACAGAGTGCGGGGAGGAGCTGTGTGGAGGCCCAGACTGTTGTGTGTGTGTGTGTGTGTGCATGTGTGTATGTGTGTTTGTGTGTTTGTGCGTGTTTGTGCGTGTGTGTGTGTGTGCGTGAGTACGCACACATGGACCTTATGTGTGACTCTCTCTGAGTGGGCAGCCATTTTACAGCCACGAAACATATTTTATTTTCTCTCTGCGACTACACGTACAAAGCTACTCATGTGTTTCCCTTTACAGCTCGCGCGCGGGGAGACAGAGTCCAGAGCCCTCCGCTGATGGTGCGGAATTTTACCCGCTGGACTCGTGCTGCAGATGTTGTCGTCAAGTGTCACTTTGGATGAGGAATAGTCTTTCACTGCAAGGCTTATCCGTGGATTCCTCGAAATGTTTATTCTGGGGTGGAACAGCGAAAAAGGCATCCTCGGTGTTGGGGGCAGGGGGCTGAGTACAGCTTTGAAAGTTCACGGGCTTGCCCGCCCCCTCCCTGTGCCCTCAGCAGAGTTGGGATCGGGTCTTGGGCATCTTGTCTTCTGTCTTGGAGACTCAAATTTTAGAGGAAGAGAACTGGTTCCCGGTGAGGGCCGGGGCTCCCTGAATCCACTGGTGTCCAAGTCTGTATTTTTCAGGGGGCGTCTCACTCTAACTCCTGCGCCCCTGGATCCCTCAGCCTCATGTCACGTGTGTGACTTCCCAGAAAATATGTCAAACAATGCGTATCCATCCCTCAGGCTCTGCTTGAGGACGCCTGGCCTAAGTTATTGAATCATACTGAATCAGATATTCAGCGATAGAAGCGTTTATGTCTTCAGTTCCATCCCGGGTCCCATGAGAGATGCGTGTGATGGCAGCAGCATCACTGTATCTGTCCCCGAGATCCTGTTAGGAACGCATGTAGGTGTGAATAAAGAGTGCACACACCCCTGAGGACCGAACACGGGTCAAGCGGAGGAGCACAAACAATTCCATAAAGCATCTCCCACACAAACCGCGTGGGCTCCTGCTGTTTATGAGATGTCGGTTCAGAGTAAAGCGACTCGGAAGACGTGGCTCTCCAGTTCTGACGTTTTTTTCTGTAGCTGTTCAAAATTTCTGCCCTAGTGTGTGGTTGCATCAAATACTCAACTGTACTGAGACTTCAGGACCTCACATCATTCACAGTGTTGCTGACAAACAAATATAGTTTGTCCTCCTTTTTAACCAATCAGTTAAAGAGGGTCAGGCCCCAAATCAAATCCTGGGTCCGCCTCTGGTGTTCCTCCCCTGACGAAACTAACTGGTCAGTCAACAACCTCCGCGTGACAGTTGCAAATGACTGGAGTCCGGATTTCCGGCTCGTCCATTTTCCCAACCCATTTGTTTTTGCCCAATTGAGCCGCGATAAGAAAGTGTGTTGAGCAATGGCACCCTGAGCGCTCCGATGCAGGGTCGTGGCGGCCGGGCAGAATCCGACCAGCCAGCCGGCCTCAGGCCAGGGGCGGATTCGGGTGAGGGCGCGGGGTGGGTCTGGTCGGGGGTGAAGGTGAGGGGTCTGCAGGACGGGACAAGGGCCGGGATTTGGGGATCTGTGGCTTGGGCTGTAGGGTCGGTGATTTGGAGCAGTGTCAGCGTGCTGGAGGGCAGTTCATTTGTGATGTTCAATCCCTGGACCAGACGCCAGAAATTCTGGGTTGGGAACAGGAAGTGGGCCAGAGACCGGAGTGCGGAGTCTGAGAGTCTGGGAGCCAGAGAATGTGGGTTTGGGGACAAGGGATAAAGGTCAGTCGTTCTGGAATGCAGGTTCAGGGATGGGAACCAGTGGAGCTGGCGTTTGTGGTCAGGGCTCGCAGTTGAGAAGGGGGCGGGAAGGGCCCTTGGACAACACTGACCATCGGTTGGAGGCTGGGACACTGCCGAGGGGTCGACGGAAGGAGGGGGCCCGGCCGCCTGGATCCCCCCCCACGGGAGGCTGACAGCATTCATCAGCGCAGCCCGAGAGGCTCGGGACATGTGCCCGGAGACAAGAGGAAGACAAACACTCGCGCCGTCCACATATCTAACCCGGGACCCTGTGAGAAGGAAAACGCGCTGAGATGTGATAGCCTGTGTGGCTGTTCACCAACACACAGCGTGGCCTGTTTCCTTTTCCCAATCTGGCCACGCACTACAAAGGGATTTTCCTGCACAGAGTTAGAAACGGCTTGCCACGCCCACCCCGAAGCAAACAGGTGATGGATCCGTGAAGCATGGTACTTCAGAGTGTTTCTTCCAGACACTGATGATTCTGGCTGGGACAGAGCCATGAATCCAGATGCCAAACTGACGTGATTTTCACTGAGCCGAGCGCGGCGGATTCTCACGGTGTCGACTGCAGGTCCTGGAGGAGGCTCGGCATTGTTTGCTCGGAGGAGCGAGCTCCGTGAGGACCCGTCCCTCCGTCCCTCTCGAGACATGCACCACTCACACTCTCACGTCCCATCCCATATCACTCACCCAGAGCCCCAGCCCCAGCGATACCATGTTCAGGGGCCCTGGGCCCCTGCTCCAGCTTCCGTCTTATGGTAACTCTCTCATAGGTGCGCGCCACTCACAGTCCCACAGCACTCATCCCGTGCCCCAACACCAGTTCCACACACAGCACAACCCACAAGCCTCTGGTTCCCAGTCCAGGTTCCAGGCCCCCTCCACAATCACCACTTGCACACGCCCGATCGTATTCTGTCATTCACATATGAACTCCATATCCCAACCCCAGGGTCCTGGCCTTAGGTTCAGGCCACACCAAGCTTCAGGACATGTCAAGCCACGGAACAAAAGACGTGCAAAAGAGTCATGATGTGGGTTTTTCCCACCTGTCCACATTCTCAGGCCTAAGCACCGGAAAGCACCACTGTAACTGCCTGTCGTCCGCCGTTTGATGTGCACGCGAATTGGCACGGACACAGCGCTGAAGCACCACAATAGAACGCGCTCATCAAATTGTTGTGTCCCAGCAGGAGCGGACCTGAAGTTTGGTGGCGGACCACAGAGAGAGACCGAGTGCCAAACACATGACAACTGAAAATGCCGTGCAGTGAAAAGACTATGAGGGTGTGAGACTGATTTGGTTAAGCTCAGAGAGGGTCCCATGGTCCCTGGCTCAAACCTCCAGCGCCAGTGCCCAGCTTCTAAGTCCAGGTTCACTGCCCCTGGCCTCTGTCGCCCAGCAGCCAGACAACACCTTTCGGCCTCCTGCTCTGGCTCCAGACAAACCCCGGCCCTCAGCCTTGCAGCCCAAACAGGCACAGGTTGTGCACATGGGTGCGCACGGGAGTGAGGCACAAGGGACTCCCAGGACCCAGGCTCCAGCGCCCCCTCCCCCCCCCTCCGGCGGACCCCGCTGCCCAACCCCATCACGTCGCGTCTCGACTCTCTCCGCACTCACTGAGCGATAATAAACGGCTCGTAACTCAGGGGCTGCTCCTTATTTATTGAACAGAGGAATCCTGAAACAGAGGCGCAATGGCCCTTTTCTCTGGCAGTGCAACATTTATGAAGCGACTACAGAACCAGTTTACAGCCCATCTGTCTTGCGCCGCTATTTAGTGGTTCTGTTTACCAGGCGTCCGGTGTCCCGTTAGAGAATGGCACCGTCACAAAGTGACCCCAGGTCAGTCTGTAACGGGTCCACCACTGAAATAAAACAACTTTGTGACCTGAGGCATGTTGTAACAGCACTGCAAAAAGAACCAACATGTTACAGATGAGCTCACCCCAAAGTAACCAGACAGGCGTGCCGTGGGATGCCAGATACCCGACAGACTGGCCCGTCAGGACTTTTCGTGACGTGCACATGAACCTGCACAAGGTGTCGATGAATGACCTCAGACCACACGAGAAAGGTGTGCCAACCCACTCCATCACACCGGGCGCCGCAGGGGGGCACTGTGTGTTGGGAGCTCTGCGAGACAGGGGCGGGTCGTTGCGCAGCACACCGGATGTTCACGCGCACGTGATCCATCCAGTCCAGTCTCTGGTCACTGTCAAGGACACACTTCACGACAGTAATGCGTGACGCACACAGTGTGAATCCCGCCGGAAGAACGAATTCTTTTGTTCTGTACCAGAAATCTGAAGGCTCCAGTTGTCAGAAACTTTTCAGTCCAAACAATCTTTGGTACCACTAGTTAGACGACGTCTGATGACAGAACGACCTTCGAATGGCCAATGATGGGTTTCACACACTGTGGATGTTAATTGTGGGGTCTGTGTGGGCGATGTTTTCCAAATTGCCGAGTTTGAAATCTCTATCTCTCTCTGTGTCTGTCTGCCTGCTTCTCTCTCTCTGTCTCTCTCACCCTCTCTCTTTCTCTCACTCTGTCACACACACACAACTGTCCCTCTCTCCCTCATCTCTCTCTCTCTCTCTCTCTCTCTCTCTCTCTCACTCTCACCCTCTCGTTCTCTCACCACCTCTATCTCCCTCTCTTCCAACTCTTTGCTTCTCTGTATTTGGGTGCGTGTCTCCCTCTCGCACCCTCTCAGTTCGCACGACGCCAGCGCACTGCTTGAGAATCCGTGGGTACCGTTTCCGGGCGACGAATCTGTCAGCGTCGAGAGTTCCCATGGCGACAGGAGCCTCTCACGCGCCCAAGATACCGCTATTTGCACAATGGAATTTGTCAAGTTAAGCTCATTTATTCCCGGTAATTCTGCTGACAGGCACATAATTCAAATAGCTGCTTGTCGTCCTTGGAAACCTTTTTCGATTAAACTTCCCCCAACGAGGTGTGTGTGATTTTATCCTCCAATTTTCTCAGCAAAAACCTCCAGGGACGTCTTTTTCTGCAAAACTCTTCAAGCACAGAAGGCGTTGTAAAATTTGTTTAATTTTCTGCACAATTTTGCCAGACAAAACTTGTACAGCAGTGAGATGAGGTGTGGGGCCCGTGGATCCAGATCTAGCTCGATCTCTCCAACCAGACCCTTCGCCTGCCATGGAACCCCAGAGGCGAGATTCATCTCGTTGGGGTCGGGCAGCTGTCACAAGACAGGTTCTCACCCCCCCCCCACCTGGATCCGCCGGACTGTTATCAGTGGAGACTTTCGAACCAACAGCACCACACTTGCCCCGTGCAAAACCAACTCTGCGATTTCAAAATCCTCACTTGAAACCAAACATGGTGGCCAAATGTTTGCCTTTGTGCGAAAAATATCACTCGACCAAGGGACAGGGGGTCCACCCTCCTCCCCTGGACAGGTGCAGACACATGTTTGTGTCATTCCTGTCGGATTCATTCCGGATTGTTACTAATTTCCACATCTCGCTTTGACGTGCGAAAAGCAAAACCACATTCCTGTGTTGAAACGGCTTCCAGCGCCTGAGTGAAGAGTTCCGAGGGAGATCCACGCTGGGATTTGATGGAGTTACTATTTGCAAATTTTGCAATTTCACGGATTGTTCGGGCTGAGCGGAAACCCCCGTTAATCTGGGGAAGAGCCCGCTTTTAATTCCTTTTTTGACGCGCGGGTGACGGATGGGAAAAGAACTGGGGCCCAGAGCCCCAGAAACACAGATGCTGTTTGTGGATCCAAAAGGGGTTCAGGCCCCTCCTCACCCCCCACCCGCTCAAGTTTGTGCCGCTGGTTCTTTACCTGACCACTGCCTCTTCCCCATGTGAGCCAGAATGGCTGTATCGGGATCCACACCCCACATGGAGAGGGAGCCCCTCAAGCGGACCTCACCTGCAGCGTGTGTTGGGTCTCCTGACCCTAGTCTTTGACCCACAGGACAGGACTCCCCCCACCCCACTTGCGGGTCCCCAGAAGAAAGAATCCTCCCATCGTTGAGGTCAGGGTCCACAAAGGACCGGTTTCTCTTCCTTGTGGTTGAACCCATTCAGAACCGAGTTCCTCGACTCCGAATCTGGAAGTGCTGGAGTCCCACCCTACCTTGGTCGGACGTCAGTCAAAACAGAGTCAACCCCCCCCCACACACACACACACACATTTTTGAATCCACTTGAGAAGAAACGCCCACAGCTCGGACACCACTCGGACCTTGTCGGACAACCCTGGATCCGCTGCAGGCTCCCCAGCCAGATTTCAGTCAGGACAGGAAGGTCCCTGCCAAACCGTCCACTGTTTCCGGTGGAGGAATCCCGTGCTGCACGTCGCGGATCAGGGACCCATGGACCCATGTGGAGAGGATTACCTGTCGCAGAAGGGGAACAATACGCTCGAACACATCAGAACAGGTGCAAAGTGCCTTTAGAAGCCACATGGAACAAAACGTTTTCTTAGTCCAAGGACTGTGGTGATAGTCGAGGTGATAGAACATGCATGGTCAGTTCTTGCCGCGAACACATGCTGCTACATTTTCAGGGATCTCCTTGTGGGATCAACTTATACTTGGAAGGTTGTATTATCAACAGAATAAGACCGTAAATAGCATCATAGTTGTGTATATGAATATGTAAAAGCCATCCACAATAAGAGGCTGATTGTTGAGTGTAAAGGCCCAGATGGAAGGAAGCAGCTGCGGGTCCGATTGAGTACTCATGGTGCAGAGTATGCTCTCCTCTGGTTGAACTAACAGCTTGGCACAAAAATGTCTCAGAGTTGGTTTTCAGACTGCTGCACTGTACTCAGACTCTGTTATAGATATGTGACAACTGGACAGTATATGCATCACACTAATGCAGGAGTTGGTACAGGACTGTATAGCTCATGCACGGTGTCACGAATCAATGAATTTTGGCATTTTCTCCACCAAATCACACTCAATCTTTACAATTTTTTCACACAACCAAAAGGGAGTGACCACCTATCTACAATATATTTCACACAATAAAACAGTAAGCTATTTTCTTGTTCTGAACCAAAATAAATTTGAAGTGAGAAAAAACAAGCAAATTTGTCTGGAAATTATGACATCATACAGGCATCTCCATAGCAACTGACCAAGTGAGCATGCTCAGTGACACAGTTGACCCACTGAGCATGCTCAGAAGCCACCAAAAACTGTCATGGCTGCCAAAACAGCAT
>JAAUXT010100168.1_pt1 | contig 14684 bp, 16 predicted proteins | sample 7278171 | NCBI WGS metagenome assembly JAAUXT01 (sample SAMN14350112, study PRJNA611818) | marine sediment metagenome | isolation source: surface marine sediment (1.8m) | place: French Polynesia: Moorea | collected 2018-08 | reverse complement strand
TTATTTTATGTGTGTGTTTCTAATTTGCTTATTTTGGTGGGGTCCTGATCAGAAATAATAAAAGTTTTAGCCTGTTCCAGGTATTGGAGGCTAGTAATTTTTTGCATGCAAACGTGCCCAGGGGTACTCTATAAGTTGCACATGTCATTAGGTTCTGTTCTGACTACATGTTTTGCCCAAAAAACATAAAAGCCTTAGTGTGGTTCATTCTGGCATTGAGCTCCTGGTGATGATTTGAGAGGGGTTCAAAGTTTCAGATTTTGGTGGGGTCCTGATCACAAATCATCAAAGTTTTATATATGCCCGTTCCAGGTATTGGAGGTATTCTTCAATGGGCACTTGGAAACATATCTCCTGGTCCAGTGGAACACAAAAGTGTGGTTCTTTCTGGACCTCTCTCCCGCTCTCTCTTGCTCTCAATGTCTCTCTCTCGTGTCCCTCTCTTTCCCCCCCCTCTCTCTTTCCTGTCTCCATCCCTGTCTCTCCCTTTTTCATTCCTGCTGTATCCTTGTCTCAGAATTCCTTGTCTCTTCTTATTGATGGGCTGTTTCTCCTTCTCTCTCTTTCTCCCTCTCTCTCTCCATCTTTCTCTCTCTGTCTCTTTCGCACACCCTTCCTTCACCCACCCCCCCACCCACCCCCCCCCCCACACACGCCGTACTGCGCGTGACCACCACACCACTCCCTCCACACACACGCGCACACACACACCACACACACACACACACACACACACACACACACACACACACACACACACACACGAGAGAGACGCATTTCCCATTGGCTCATGGTGTACGTATATGATTTGTTCTCGTGTGTGTTGAGACCTCATGACGCACAGCAGCTGCGCCTGTCCCGCTCCCAGCACCGTCCATCACGCTATTTTTAACAATAGCAACTGCCTTCCTTGACTTCGCCTTGAAGGCAGCTATTGCGGAACTTGTCTGAGAACCTCATTTTGAAAACAACGACGGCGACGACGACGGCGCAGCTGCTGAAAGATTGCAGGGTTGGTGTCTGCGCGTAAGAAGGATTGCGTCGTAGAAAACTCAGGCCGGGTTCACACTGCACGGGGTGCGTCTGGCCTGGGGGTGAGATACAATGCAGGGGCATTTGATTTTGAATTGGGGTGGCCAGTGTTTCCTTTGGCTTGTGTTGAGTGTAACATTCTGGGCCCTGGATTGGCATCTGCATAGCGAGTGCCCCTCTTTGTCTTGCGAGGCTCCGAACACAAACGTTGGGAACTTTATACACGACGTTTTGACAAAGTCAACATCAAATGGTGTTTTATGATTGGCCAGAGCCATGGAAACGGTGCAAACTCGCTACGAACGCTGAAGGTCCCTCGTGTTTGCGACGCCCTGGAATCCCGCACACGCCCGCAGCGCACGTTCCACGAACGCACCAACGCTTAACGTCCCTGACGCTCACGACGCAGCCGGCGTCAACTCGAACACGCCCACGACGCATGCGCAACGCCCGCAGTGTGAAGCGGCGTCCCCGGCCCCCCATTGATCGCGCACGCACGCCTCTCTCACTCGGCCTGATCCTCCCCGAGAAAAGCGGGTCAGAAGCAATCAATTTAGCGCTTACCGGAGTCACAGGTCACTGTACTTAGTGCATGAGAGGCCAATTGTGTAGAGGCGTGTTCTGAAGTGGGCTTCTGCTGTGTAAAGGGCCCCTGTGAAAGAGCACGCATTCGAGTGGGAGATAACCTCGTGGACGTCGTTAACCTCTGCAGTGTTGATGGTCTCCGGGCACGGAAGGTTCTTCAGGGCTGCAGGGCCGGGACTCAAGCGGTTTTCACATTGGTGACGCGCTGTCGTCTTTTTGACGTCGGCGTCAAAATTTAGCATTGAACCACCCAATCACCCAATGGTGAAAACGACCGTGCGTCACCCAGTGTGAAAACCCCTTCACACACACACAGCACAGTGGACGAGCCAGGTCACTGTCCTGGTGGGAGGGGAGGGGACCCAGACCCCGACTTTGGAGAGGGAGAATAGAGCTTGTGTCTGATGGTTCTTTTGCCGGAGGCACAGGGGCCCTGGTCTCCAGCTTCGAGCCCCTGGTTCCAGCGCCCTTGTATCCATGGATACACGCGCAGAAGTTGGCTCCTCGCGTGGGCGAGTCTCGTGTTGACCATTCTGGGCTCTCGTCATTGACTTGATGCCTACGGGTGCTTTTCATGTTTTCAACCAAGGTCTGGCTCTGGCTCAGTATCACAGGCGCAACACTCTTGTGTGAATGCGGAGTCAGGGGCCTGAATCACAGAACCACACGAATCGGAACCATTTGCTGCACAGGTTCAAAGGTCACCGGAAGGACTGAAGTGTTTTTGTTCGTGAAGAGCGTTTTGCACTGCTGTTGCCACACTTGTAACTGAACGTGTGCTACTCAGCAAGCAGCAATGCAAGCTTGTTGACTTGAACACAGACGCAACCATTGACGCCTCCACTGTGAAACAGGCCTGGGGCTTGGGACTGGTGTAACTGATATATCGGGGTTTTCACATTGGGTGACGCGCAGTCGTTTTCAGCGCTGACGTCAGAAATTCCCCCATTGGACGCAATGTTAAATTTTGACGCCGACGTCAAGAATACGGCCGCACGTCACCCAAAACCACTTTACTGACAAACACGTTCTCAGAATCAGCGCTGACGTCACGTTGACCCTGGTTGACGTGGCAACGGAACCCCATCTCGACCCGAATTCACATTCACCACATAAATCCCAGGTTCCAATCAGGCCCGCTCGACCGTCTCTGCTCCGCTCGTAAACCGCGTTCAGGGCTGCAGCGCTCACAGGGAGTCGGGGGTGGATCCAGGGGGGACCAGGGGGCACACCTCCCTCATCTGTGGGGGCCAGCGGGTCCAACCGGTGGAACGAAATGGGGAGACACTGACCCAGCTGACTGCACACTCTGCACTGCAGGATCAAAGCTCCTCACACTGCGTGCACCCTCTTTCGCTCACTGTCTCTGTCTGTCTCTCGCTCTCTGTCTGTCTGTCTGCCTCTCTCTCTCTCTCTCTCTCTCTCTCTCTCTCTCTTTGATGTAGCGCCACTTTTTCTTCTGTTTTGATCATAAAGCGCGGGAGTGAAATCTCAAACATTGCGCCACCACAAATCAGTGAACTGAACAACTTGACACTTGGTACATCAAGTCATCCATCCGGAACACCCCACATGGTCACTCAACCGAGGACCCACCATCAACAACAACTCAGACGAAAGAGGAATTCTGCTCGAAACGCAGCGTCCACTCAAGGTAACAGCGCAACTTTTGAGACTTTAGCATCACTCAGACATGAGACGTGAACGTTCACGTCTACGTGAGCGGTCTGAAGTCACCGACCGGAAGTACACGTCGAGGGCTTCATGATGTTGCGTCCGTCAACGTAGATTTGCGGTTTGCAAGCCCCAAATACACAATTCTCTCTCTCTCTCTCTCTCTCTCTCTCTCTCTCTCTCTCTCTCTCTCTCTCTCTCTCTCTCTCTCTCTCTCGCTCTCTCTGTGCGTGCACGTGCATGCATGTGTTTATGTGTGTTTGTGCATGTGTGCGTGTGTGTGATTGTGTATGCTTGTGTGTGCGTGTGCATAAGTGCATGCGTGTTACTTTGTTTGGGTGTGCATGTGTATATGTGTTTGTGCGTGTGTGTGCATGCGGCGGGACGTCAATCCACTCATGACAAGCACAACAAATTACAGTTGTATTCGTGTGTCACTTTTCAGGATACAGACCCACACGCAGAGACGATGGCAGACGCAACTCAGGGAGACGACGCCGTCGACCCGACCAAACGCGCCGTCGAGCAGTGGATTCAGATCTACGGGCGCATCCTCAACCGGCTGACGGAGCTCTACTTCGAGAGCGAGGACGCGTGCGCGTACTGGAGCGACGAGGCGGAGCGCGACGAGCGCGCGCGCGTGGAGAGGACGTCCACCAGGGGGCGCTTCAGCTGGGACAACACGAACGCCGCCGGATACGTGAACGGGACGTGGTTCTGCTGCTTCAAACAGACGGGGGCCGTCAGGAGGGGCGTCCCCCTCGACAAGTGACGCATTTTTGTCTGGTGTGTTGATGAGTTTGAGTGACGATGCTAAGCTGTGAAAGCTATACCGAATTGTTTGTTGCTGAAATACATGAAAATCAATGTTTCACTTTTCCATGAAGAAAAGGGGGGGGGGCGTCTCTTCGGTCCTTGAAAATGGCCAGTTTTGTCCCACCAGTGTTCCCAAGGTTTTGGAATTTTTGTCTCGCCCTTGATCCGTGCCTCAGCGTAATCCAAGAGCTTGTGTTGATCATTGTCAAAGAACTTGGCTGTGTTCCTGCAAAAACGGATGGTGAAACAACGTTTGTTTATCCTCCTACAACGTGAATTTGTTGAACATTTGCTTTTCATGACAGAAAAAAAACAAAGAATCACAGAATCAAAAGCCCGATAGACTTTCTGAGGTTTGATTTTTCCACGGCACTTCCGGTCTGTTCCGCGGCCCGAGGGGCCTGTGTGACCTCATTCCGTCGTCAGCGCAGCGCCGCCGACGTTCGCGGTTTGTGAAGAAGCGCTTCGGCCCTTGATGCCAGAGACCGAAGCTCAACAGTTCAGGAGCAGTGCGGGCGGTTTGTCCTGGATGACTTGCAAAAGAGGACCGGAGTGCCTCGATCCTTGGGGAAAAATGGCGCATATTTTTCTTTGTCCGTTCTCTCAAAACTGATTCAGTCTTCCTTTGGGATGCACCCTTCCCCACCCACCAGGCTCTGCAGGGTGGGTCTGATGCTACGAGACATGAACGGGGCTCGTGTGTGCATGATCTGAGATACGAGCAGGATCCAAGCACCGAACTTTGCCTGAAACTGAGGGTAAGGGAACGCTGCTTTGGTGAACTTCCGGTCCGGTGGGCCTGAGGGGCCTGTGTGACCTCCTTCCGTCAGCGCAGCCCGGTCGCGAGCCGCATTTCGTTTTCCATTCGAGTTGGCTCGGTCTCGGCGAACTGAGCATGTTTGGCGGTCAACATGTTTTGTGGGAGAATAAGTTTTTTCATTTATTTTGAGACAAATACAACAACACCCCAGATATAAAAAAGCCACAAAATTGTGTAAAATGGAAGAAATATCAAATAAATTTGTACAAAATGTGGAAAGGGTGAGGTTGAAATATTTTTGCATCAGAAGGGCCCAAGAGCCTCAAGCCTGTACACCAAGTCACAGCGAATCCACAGAACACGGCCTTGCCTTGGTGAACTTCCGGTCCGGTGGGCCTGAGGGGCCTGTGTGACCTCCTTTCCGTCTGCACGCGCTCACAGGCCCGCGCGAAGTTTGAACGCGCCGCGGTGCTGGTCGCTGAGGGAACGTATGAACATGTTGAGCGGCATGTTCTGCGACGGAAAACGGGTTCTGGTTTTCATCGTGGTGGTTGGTTTCGGGGGGGGGGTTATATTTTTTTGCTGCTTTCTGAATGGTTTGCAAAGACTTGTTCTACAACTCTGAGATCACACAAACTCTCGTGTGTGCTCGCATTGTGGTAGATATGGGTTCTCACCTTACAAAAATGGTCTTGTTGTATTCAGAATGGTTTCCGAGGACATAAATCCAATTCTCCAATTTTTTTGATGCACACCGAGACTCTGCCAGCACATACAATTTTCATGCAAAAACATAAAGGAGGGAATAAATTGATCAAAATAAATAACTGTGTGTGTCGACACAAAATACACTGAATCAAACAGAAAATCTCGCTGGAAGATTCGACTGGAAGAATGCCGTGTCCCCCAGTGCGATTTGTTTCTCCGTCTGCCGCGGTGAACTTCCGGTCCCGTGAGGACGGCCTGAGGGGCCTGTGTGACCTCGTTCCGTCTGCGCGCACCAGGTGCATGAGTCCGCGCGACTTCGCGTCGACAGCAGCGCGCGCTTCGGTTGAGTGCACATGCACCCGTGAACATGTTGAGGCGACGAACTCTGTCCGCGCGATTTCGCGTCGCTGTTGCATGCGGTATTTCGCTCAGCATGACCATGTACACTCGCTCTGACACTAAATGCCCAACAATTAATTTTATTTTGAATAAAAAACAACCAAAATTGTTTGTTTCCCTTCATATCCTCGACTGTGATGGCCATGACGAGCAAGCATTCACAACTTACATTTTCGTGTCAAAAAGATGTGGTGCAAGCAAAACCTTTTTATTGCGTTGTTGATTCTTATTGTGAGAGTTATCTTTTTTTGTATAAAATGTCTTTCTTTGTTGGGTGAGTTTCAGGGCCCTTGGACCACGGCTGTGCCGCAGTGAAACTTCCGCCTAAGCGCGCGGCCTCAGGGACCGAGGGACCTTGGTCCCGCGCCAAACTGAGAAAGTAAACACACAGAGGAATCAACCTCGAACCTTGGAACTCAGACAAAAAGTTTGACCAAAAAAACTTCGTATCCTGTGAAATAAGTCAAATCCGTGTGAAACCGATGCCGTGGTGAACTTCCGGTGAAACCCGCCGCCTGAGGGACCCTGGTCCCATCCAGAGCTGAGAAAGTTGAGATTCTCATGCAGATCAGTCTCAAAAAGTGTGACGAATGTATGTGCTCGAATTGTGGTAGAAATGGGTTTTCACCTCAGAAAAAGTCCTGTTGAATCACACAACTCTTTTCTCAACCAAAGGTCTCGAAAAGTCATTGTGTGATTTCACAGGAACCATTTTTGTACAGTGTGAGAACCCTGTCAGTACCTGTGGAAGAAGTCAAATTCCGTGTTTCCCCAGCGCTGCCGTGGTGAACTTCCGGTTTGGGTCACGGCCTGAGGGGCCTGTGTGACCCACTTCTGTCCGCGCTCACTCACAGTGACCGGCGCTTCGTTGAGCGACTCCGTTTGTGCGCTGTGAGTGTCCAAAGCGATTGCACACGACCACAATCCTTCAACGCACAACTGTTTCTTTTCGGCAGAACCATTCTTGGAGATTCCCCGCGCTGCTACGAGGAACTTCCGGGCCTGAGGGGCCTGTGTGACCTCCTTTCGCCTGTAAGAACGGATTACCAACGCAATCATTCACGTCACAGTTGTTTGGCTTTCTGGTCAGTGGTCTGCCATTCCCTGCCTCCGAAACCCCCCCCCCCCCCCAGAAAATGAAAAGTCTCCAGAAGAAATGTCTGAAACAACAAGGAATTCGACAACGACTTGCTTTTCAGCGAAAGACCGTCGCAAGACAAAAAAATCGTGCTGCCTGGTGAACTTCCGGTCTGAGCCCCTGCCTGAGGGGCCTGTGTGACCTCCTTTTGTCCCACACGGCGCGCGATCGCTTGAGCTTCGCAGAACCGCGCTTCGCGCTCAGCATGATCAGCGACTCAACATGTTCAGCGGCCGCGCGCATGCACGCAGAACGCGTCGTTCGCAATTCTTGCGCTTGCTGTACATACGGACACACACAAGATCTGCATACTTTGAAACAGACTTCTGAGACATCCCTGGACAAACGAAATAATTTTTTTTTTAAAGTTCAGTACAGATACGAACATTATTATCAGGAAATAACCATCTCAAATGTTTGCTGTAATAAATGTGTGCACGTGCGGGCTATGTGTGGACGAGATGAAAATCTATGATTTTTTTTACAAAAAATATAACAAAGTACTTTCCTTGAAGTTCTCAAACGTCCTCTTCGATGACCGCACAAACTTGTGAACTTCCGGTTTGGTGGGCCTGAGGGGCCTGTGTGACCTCCTTTCGCCTGCGGGACGCACCGTTCTTGGAGCCTCGCAGGATCTGAGCAATGTTCGTGCGGAACCCTTCACCCACGGCTCAGACTCAATGTCTGACTGTGGCACACGAGACAGGACTGACAACGCAAAGAAACTTTCAAGAACGTTTCAGCACAAAAACCAGGCCCATGACTTCGGTAACTTCCCCTTTGAGTCTTGGCCTCAGGGTCCTGTGTGACCTCCTTTCAAACAATCAGAGTGACGAAACGTGGTTCCTCGACTTGACTCAAGCTTCTCAAAACACTGTGTTCGCAGTAAATTTGAGCCGAACGTTTTCAGCATGTTTTATCATCCCTTGACAAGTAAAACGCAGAATATCCAAAAACAAAACAAAACTCTCAGAATTTCCCTGCAAATGAGCTCTCACATAACACACAATCTAAAAAATAAATTTGGTGTCAGCTTTCTGGTAGCAGCTTGCAGAGATCGCTCTTTGCCTTGGACTTCCGGTACAATGGGCCTGAGGGGCCTGTGTGACCTCGTTTCGCCAGCGCTCAGTTGAAACGCGCGAGTCGAGAAACTTGCAGAGTTGCGTTGAGCGCTCAACATGTTTGGGGATTCACCATCTTGCGCGACTGTCCACAAGTGAAGTGCTCACGGAAAGAAGAATATTTTCAAGAAACAAAAATAATACTTAAAATTTTTGTTTGCCACCACATGAGCAAAAACAGCTCCCCATTTTTTCAAAATAAGTCGTATAATTTGAGGTTTGATATCGCACCTTGGTCCTTGGGAACTTCCGGGCCTGAGGGGCCTGTGTGACCTCCTTTCGTCACGGCTCAGTTCAAACGCAAGATTCTCGCAACATGCATTTGATTTGCGCTGAGTGTTCAGCATGTTCAGCGATTCATCTGTTGTGTGACTTTCCACATGTTTTTTGGCTGGTGAAAATATGTTTGTTTCAAAGCACATCCCTGTTGGAATTTCTATGTCGATCTGTTCTTCACAGCAAAAGGAATAAAGCTGCAAAAATTCTTTTCAGTTTTTATTTCGCGCTTGAGATCGCGCTTTGGGAACTTCCGGGACTGAGGGGCCTGTGTGACCTCGTTTCAAGGCTCAGTTGAAACGCGCGAGTCGTGAAACTTCCAGTTGAGTTGCGCTGAGCGCTCAACATGTTCAGCGACGTTCACAAGTTTTTCCTTCGTGAAAAGATCTTTTTTTTCAAAACCACAATATGTTGAATTGTTCCAGAAGAATGGCAGAAGAAAATAATCCTTTTCAGTTTATTTCGGGCTTGAGATCGCGCCTTGGACCTTGGGAACTTCTGGGCCTGAGGGTCCTGTGTGACCTCCTTTCGTCACGGCTTGCTTGACAACCCGCGATTCGCGAAACTCGCAACTTGCATTCGATTTGCGACGCGTAGCGCTCAACATGTTCAGCGACTAGACACCTACGAACTCTCGCAAAAACCTCTCATCAATGAAACACATTTTATTCAAAAATCTAGCCAAAATGGTTGATATTTGTTTGTTTGTTCTTGCATGGCCAACAAATAATTGCACGACTTGTTTTTAGGTATTTCAGCACGAAAATTTGAGATATTATTCGTGCTTGGTAACTTCCGGGCCTGAGGGGCCTGTGTGACCTCCTTTCGCCATGGCTTGAGATTCGCGAAACTCGCAACTTGCCTTCGAATTGCAACACGCAGCGCTCAACATGTTCAGCCACTCGCCGCCACAAGCGACTGACCAGGAACCTTTCGCCGTTTTCTCTATTTTTCGATATTTTTTTTCCAAGAAGTATCGGTGTTTGTTTGTTTCTTCTTGGATCGCACACAAAAATACAATGCAGATTTGTTTCTTGGTTTTTCTGCGTGGAGATTTGAAATCTCATTCTGGCTTGGTCCTTGGGAACTTCCGGGACTGAGGGTCCTGTGTGACCTCCTTTCGTCACGGCTTGAGATTCGCGAAACTCGCAACTTGCCTTCCTTGCCTTGGATTTGCGAGCGTTGGGCTTCAACATGTTCAAGGGGCGACCAAGGATGGGGTGCAAAGAATCCCCCCCCCCCCCAATTTTGTCGACATTTCTTTCCAACTATTCTTGCGTGAGACAATGCACAAAGGCACAAAAGTTCATTTTGCCGTTTTTGATTTTCATCGCGGAATCGCGCATGTGACTTCCGGGACTGAGGGGCCTGTGCGACCTCCTTTTCTGCAACGCGCGATTCGCGAAAGTCACCGTCGGTGCGCTCAACATGTTCAGCACTTGCACTTTGTGAGCGACATCACCCGAAGACCAAGGGGCCTTTGGCAAAACTGGCTGCCGTGTGTCCACGGAAATCTTTTTCGCTTTCTGGTCAAATAGAATTGCGTTGTGAGAAAGATGAACAAACTATTGATTTCATGTTTCATATTCTGTCGAGAGACCACACTATCTTGGTCAACTTCCGGTTCGATGGGCCTGAGGGGCCTGTGTGACCTCCTTTTGTGCAACGAGCGATTCGCCACAAGTGCCTCGGCACCCGACAGTCACTTCGCGTTCAACATGATCAGCATGCTGCACGACACAGCACTCTGAACAAACATCACGGCGGCTGTGGCACCTTGGGCCTTGTCTCAAAGAAATGTCTGGTATTCCTGATTTCTTGTCAAACAGAATTAGGCTGTGACAACGTGAACAATTACATGTATTAAATTATATTTTTATACACATACGAATATTCTGTGGAAAAACCGCACTGCTTTGGTGAACTTCCGGTTTGCTGGGACTGAGGGGCCTGTGTGACCTCCTTTTGTGCAACGCGCGATTCCCAACACTTGCCTCGCGCTCAACATGTTGGCACGGGAGCATGTTGCCAGCGACACCATGCAAGCAAAAAGGGCCTTGGGCAAAGGTTTTGCCTTTTCTTCAAGAAAGTCGTCTTTTCCCGCTTTCTAATGAAAAAGGACTGAGTTTTATGAACAAACTCTAAATTCCATTTTTCATACCCATATTCTGTGGAAAAATCGCACTGCCTTGGTCAACTTCCGGTTTGCTGGGCCTGAGGGGCCTGTGTGACCTCCTTTTGTTGCAACGCGCGATTCGCAACACTTGTCCCAACACTTGCCTCGGCTCGACAGTCGCTTCGCGTTCAACATGTTTGACCCTTGAGCATGTTGAGCGACACCGCGCGGAGACCACAGGGCCCTGGTCCCTTGGTCCCTTGGCGATTGCTTTCAAAAAAGAATAATTTTCGCTTTTCAGTCTAACTTAGTGGCGTTTTTGCCACAGCGTGAACAAATGCTTAGTTTTGATTGTTCGTGCACAGGTTCTGTCGAAAAATCGCACTGCCATGGTTGACTTCCGGTTCGCTGGGCCTGAGGGGCCTGTGTGACCTCCTTGTCCAGTCAAGTCAGAGACGCGCGATTTGCAAAGCACGCGTTCGTCTGTAGAAGCGCTCAGCATGATCATGTTGAGCGACCAAAGTGAAAACGACAATTTTTCATATTTTTGAACAAAACAAACACAAATTGTTTGTTTTTGAGCCGCAACCCAAGGACAGATCCGAATCCAGTTTCGTTCTCGAAGGACAAGCCAAGGAAATCGCTCTGCAGTGAACTTCCGGTTTGGTGGGCCTGAGGGGCCTGTGTGACCTCCTTTCGTCTGCGCGCTGTTGCAACACTGCGGCACCGCCGTTTCTCCCTGTGCACAAATTTCGTCGCGTGTCGACTTGCGCAGAGACGAACATGTTCAGACATGCTGAGCGAAGCACCGCACGTGTCTGTCGTGTGTGTGGACCCCTTCCATCGGCATTTCATGTTCTTCGGTACCCAGGGGCGGATCTACCGGGGGCTCGACTTGTCCACAAATTGGAATCTACAGGCCGACAATTCGCCTGGCAACAGCGACGGAGAGGATGTCGTTGCGGTTGGAACCCTCCTTCCAGATTAGACCAAACTGGACAAAAGTGAAAATTTTGACATTTCAGTACACGTGTACCGAAGGGCGGATCCACGGGGCATTGGAATTTGGATTTTACACCCCGACAATTTGCCTGGCAACAGTTGAGCGACTGTGGTGCGGGTGGACCCCTCCTTCGACGTGTATATACTTCCGCCAAACGGACAAAAACTGAAAATTTTTGGCGTTTCATGTTGTTCGGTACACAAGCACTAAAATGTGGATCCACACTTTGGCCTCCTCGACAAATTACACCCCAAAAACGGCATGGCAACAGCTGAACGTGGGAACCAGTTTCGATTTCGCGCGCCGCGCCGCGCTGTGACGTCATACGACGCGGCGCGTGGGAAAGTGGAAAGTCGGTCGCGAAAAGTCGGGCAGCGTCACCGACGCGTGTGAAACATTGCTTCAGCATTCAAGCAGGAACATTCGGTGGTTTTTCTCAAAGCTGCGGAAAGTTGCAGCTTTCAATGAAATCTTGGAACAGAAAACGGCCTTTTTTAGTGCCGCTGGGGGGCATATTGGGAGAGCCACATCAGTCACACGCAGACACAGACACGGAAGGCTGTATCCTGCAGACACGAACCAAAAGTAGGAATCACGAGTTTAAAGTGGCGGCTGGCCATGCCCAGGGGCAAGGGCGGGATCAGGTCGATCACGCCCTGCAGTTTTGGCGGGAAATGCTACCCGCTACCACGGCTCCATAACGGATCAGCAGCTGCCATCTTGACAGCGGGGAGTCAGCTTCCTGTTTCAACCCAAAACAGACATGCCTCGAAGAGCTCGTAGAAAAGGCGTTCTGAAATGACACAATGTTGGATATACACCTTGCCATGGAGTAAGAAGGCGTTGTTGGATTACTGTCATGGAATTATCTGCTCTTGGTGAGTTGTTTTACGTTTTTCGGGGGGAAAAGGCGCGGTTTTTTTGTTATGTTGATGGCAGGGGCTGCGTCTTGCTCGCTCGCGCCATGACGGGAGCTGCTGTCGCTTCGCCGCGGCTGCTGCTGCTGCTGCTGCATGGCGGCCGCCGCCGCAGAGCCGTTCCTTCCTTCACCAGCTGATACTGCAGGGAGAGCCATGGGAGAGCCTTGAAGCACACATCAATAGCCTTGTCTTGAGACCCGTTCTCTCTATTCACACCCCGCAGTGTTTGTCCGCTGTTCTTTTGAGAAACTGGAGGCCGAGAAGCCAAAGGTGGCGAGGCGAACAGACATGATGCTTTTGTGGGAAAATTTTCTTTTGGTCGAAAAGAAACACGGTTGTTTGTTGCTGTTGTGAGGGGAAAGATGATCCCTGTTTGAGTCCTGATTGCTGGTCGCTTGGTTTGGATTGAAAATCATTTCAACCTTGATTGGAACCGGAGTTTTGTGTCCAGATTGGAATTCAGTTCCCGCTGCTGGTATCATCCGTCACACAATTCCAGTGAAAAATTGAAATCCTGACACAACTGGGCGATGGAAATTTCGAGTCATCCAAAATTAATCATGGGAAATTGATGGGATTTGAAATTTTGTGATTCAGGGAACTAACATACAGTTCCCGAGTGGTGTGTGTGTGCGTGTGTGCGTGTGTGTGATGGAATTCGACTGCAGTTCTTGCTGAGTGAGGTGGTGGTTTCGCAGTGGACCTGGCTGCAGCATGTTCGGACCGTTGGTCCATCTCTCGATGCACGTTTCTGCTGTGGGAGACAAAACACAGACCTGTGACCACGTCAAAATAGGGGGGACAGTCAAGTCATGGATCCAGGACCACTGGGGGGGGGAGAGTAGACTAGACGTGGACAAATGAAAGACGAGTGCCCCCCACCAATGTGAATGGGTCAGCAGTCTTCATGGACCGGGGCCCCTGGACCACGTGTGGTCATAACGGGGACAGATTTCCTCAGAGTCAAGGCTTGTTTCCGGGACTGGTGGGGTGAGAGCAGACTTGGGTAAAAATGAGAGGCGAGTGGGGTCAGGACAATCTTCGTGGATCTGGACCCCGCCCCTGGATCCACCCCTGTAGCCAGTCTGTCATCAGCACAGCGCTCGTGGGAGCGGAACCTGTGCAGCCTGCAGGACGTACGGTCCGAGCCGTGGAGCCTGTTTCTGCCTCTCCCTCCCCCCACCCACCCAGCCGTGCCAAGGAGTCAATACTCCGTCCTTTAGAAGCATCGAGCTGGGTTTTCGTGTCTCGCTTTCGTGGGCGGCCGTGCGTGCATTGCGGGGACTGGGGCTGGTTTCCCATGTGGAGCTGTGAGATGAAGGGGGGGGGGGGCGTGGGGTCAAGGGAGTGACATGGAGGAACCGTCGCCCAAGTTAAAGATCAGGGCAATTGGAACTTTGGTTGGACTGTGAATTTGAGCCTTTGGATCTTGGCTCCATCGAACTGAGATCAGTTGGGTTTGGTTTTTGGGATCAGGTAGGGTGATGTGTGTTGAGGGTGAAGTGTGCTGCGATGGGTGAGGTGTGCTGGGTTTGGTGTGTTGGGGTAGGGTGGAGCAGGGTGTGTCCAGAAACGGCGGGGGCGGGTCTTGAACTTCACCCCTCATTTCAATTGGAGTTTTATCAAGGAACCTTGGGGTTTTCGGGAGTCAGGAAAAAAAAATTGGATCCGCCCCCTGAGGAAGAACGGAATCCTGAAGTGGGAGACAGACCCTCTTTTCCGCTGGTCTAATGACTCATTGCATCGGATTTGTTAGCGCTGGCAATTAGATTGCATGTGAGATAAAGCGTAATCCGTTCCCGCTGAGGGGCTTCGCTCGCTTACGGATCAGGCCGATTACGGATTTTTCGCAGCGGGGACTCGATTTGACAGCAGCAGCACAGGGTTGAAAGGAGAAAAGGAGTCTTTTCTTCTTTTTTCTTGGCTTTGCGGATCGAGGATTGAGGGGATAGGAGGGCGCGTCCTGAGTGTGTGTGTGTGTGTGTGTGTGTGTGTGTGTGTGTGTGTGCGTGTGTGTGCGTGTGTGTGCGTGTGTGTGTGTGCGTCTGTGTGTGTGTGCGTGTGTGTGTGCGTGTGTGTGTGCGTCTGTGTGTGCGTCTGTGTGTGTGCGTCTGTGTGTGTGTGTGTGTTGTGGAT
>JAAUXT010098128.1_pt1 | contig 14684 bp, 10 predicted proteins | sample 7278171 | NCBI WGS metagenome assembly JAAUXT01 (sample SAMN14350112, study PRJNA611818) | marine sediment metagenome | isolation source: surface marine sediment (1.8m) | place: French Polynesia: Moorea | collected 2018-08 | reverse complement strand
TGTTTCGTTTTCGTAGGACGTGCGGCACGTCCGTTCCCGCCAAATATGCAAATTAAGCCCCGCCTATCTCTCCCCTCTCCTCTTCACTCTCCTCTCGTATAATTCCACCTCGTGTGCAGGCCTGAAAGTTCTGCAAAAGTTTCTTCCTGAGAATAGTGTGGAGCTGGAGTCTGTGGTTTCAGGTTCTTCGCCCCAGAGCGAGGATGTTGACATCAGCTCGAGTCTGCAAGAGGCTCGGAATGGCTCCGCTCATCACCAGGTGAGACGTCGGCGTGTTCTGGGTGAAGGTCCAACTGAAATGCCTGTGGGCAAAGCAGCAGACTGCCTGGCATTTCAGGAATTCGCCCCTTTGTTTAGGGTGTACTGTAGATCTGTTTCTCAACATTCCTCACTCCCCATATTTAAGGGGGAAAAGGGCACACCCGCCTGACTTCGGAAAACTGGTCACCTTGGGCCACATTTCTTTTTCATGGGCAACTGCAACTTAGAACCCAGCTGTTTCTGTTTTTTGTTGACGTCGCGGTTCTGGAGTAATTTGGTGAACCTCTCACACGTGTCAATTCCAAGAGGTATTGTGCAATGTAATCTTTTCTTTCGTGCTTCAGTTTGTGGTCGGGAAGCATTACCTGACGCGCGCCTGGTCGAGCGACGCCTCTGCGGAGAGCGTCGCCGAAGCCGTCGACTGGTTGATCCTGGCGTCGAGACAGGGACATGACGAGGCGACCGACCTGCTCCGACAGTGCCTCGAAACCAAGTCAGGTCAGTGTTTACAATTGACTGTTTCTGGACAGTTCTGTGTGTTCCTGTGAAAAGATCCGGGCAAAGGTTCAAGAACCTCCTCGCAGAAATCAAGCAAACCAAGTCTGAGTGTTGGAATGTCTGTCAACAAAATCGTTCACACTGGGACATGATGATGTGTTGCCAAGTTTAATCCATGGCTTCAATCTTGGGGTGAATGCAGAAACGAAATAGCCTGTGGCACATACTTTTGTGTTTTCACGCACGCATTTCACGCACGCAGGCATCAATGAGGAGAACATCGATGACGTGGTGTGGTGCGTCGAGACGCCTCGCATCGAGAAGCAGGCGCGCGCTGCGGCGTCGAGCATCTTCCGCAAACTGAACCCGCTGCACGAGAAGAACCTGTCTCGGGACGAGTACATGAAAGCCGTGGACAGCCTGGCGGGCAACAAGGCGGAGAGAAAACTGCTCGAGAAAGCAGGTTACCAAACTCGTTCAAACCAAGAGTCCCTTTGCAGAGCTGGAACCGCTTGCCCTCAGCAGACAAATCATCCCACTGCACTGCTGCATCTACAGCAACAAAACAACATGCTTGCTTTCTTGTTTCCATTTCGTTCCTTTTGTGAAACAGCTTTTCGGTGGGTTTTGCGTTTGGTGTTGATGTTTTCTTCAGTTGAAACTAATGTCAAATTGGGATGGTGTGCCCTGAATGGTCCCGTCAGGTTGCCACTATCTGAAGGCTACGCACAGTCCAGCTTTATTTTCAATATACAGGGAGCCAAAGCTTTTCGATCACACGCAGCACACATTCGTTCAACAACAGTTGTGCCACACGAAGAAGTGGTGCCCGAAACGATGAAGGGTATGATAGTGTGGGCGGTGAAAGCTTCAGTGCGTGTTTCTGAGCAAGAAGCGCGAGCCTGTTCGCCCACAAGTCATTGCGTGAGGAGACGAGTTGCAGAGGCTACGATTTGGACACCGTTCCCTTTTCCGCTCCGAATGACACGGAGTGACCAGATTTGCATTGGATCCAATGGGAAACGAAGCGATCTGCTCTCTCTCCAGAGTGAAAAAGAACCGTATCTCTAACTCACGTCACAACCTGACTACTGTTGCAGTGAAGTTGCGGGGCGAGGTGAACGAGGACGCGTTCGTCGAGAAGCTGGTGAAGCGGCTGCAGGGTCAGGGCGGCGTCACCGTGCCCGGAGACGTGAGCGCCGAGGCGGACGCCGAGGCCTACAAGTCTTCCTCCGTGGTGCGCAAGGTGAGTGCTTTACCCTCCGAACTACTTCATGTTCTCATCCATCAGACAAAAACGCTATCATGAGAAAGCATTTCCAATCCTTCACTTGCCAACATTGAACCTGTACTTTCTGTTTACAGCTGACTCGGTATCCTGGGCGAACGATCATGTACATCGGAGACACGATGGTGGAGTTCTCGGCTAAACAGGGCGCGGGGTGGCTTCGCTCCTTCATCCCGACCCAGCAGATCCACATGCTGCTCGTCTTCTTCCTCTACAGCGTGCTCTCCGTGCACGTCTTCATCTTCGCCGTGCCGCTCTTCCTCTTCTGCATCTCCTTCTTGTCGCTCATCGTCTGCACGCTCCAGATGTTCTACAGTCAGCGCAAGATGCGGGACGTGCAGGCCCTGGCCAACATGCTGCAGCGCTTCAACGAGGCCATCGACACCAACTCAGCCGAGTCCGCCTACAAGTGGAACTCGCTCACGCCGTACATGACCTTCTTCGGTTCGATCTTTCTGTTTTTGTTTTCGTTTAGCCTGGTGGATAAAGAGTGGGTGCCGTGCTCCGAGTTTGTGGTGCTCGGTCTGTTTTTTACGGTCTCGTGTTTTCTCGCGCTCAGTGATAAGCATGATCACCTGGCTCTGATTAGCATAGGTTGCAGTGTTGTGTCTGACCTCCCCACCATCGTTGACCAGTTCCCTCACATCCCAGTTCTTTATCACGTTGTCCAGGTGTTCTGCGGGCCTGGGATTCCGGTTGAAATCATGCCGAATGTCCAGGTGAACCTGGGTCTTCCCAGCGCTATGTACCTTGTGGTCCCCGTGCTGTTCATTCGCATGGCTGCGAAGAACTCTTGGGAGGGAACGTACAGGGTCCTCATCCCGCATCTGGTCTGTTTCTTCTGGTGGCAGATCACGATGATGTTTTACCGGCACTCGACGTGGTTCGGGCTCCTCCGGGGCACCGTGGGCTGGGTCGCCGCCGTGCTGCTCATGCCCGTCCTGCTCGTGGGTCTCACTTTCTACACAGTGTACTACATCTCCTCCTTCCTCACTCTCTCTGGGCTTCTCAAGCTACTTACCACGATTTTGTTGCTGGCTATCCCGGCTGGCGTGGCGGTGTGGGCCAAGAAAGGCTTCAAGGTGAAAGGTTTCAGTTTTGAAAGCACAAAGGGCAAAGTTCTCCTCGGGTTGCTTTCGGTTTTCACAGTTGTTCCCCTGCTGGCTGTGTACTCGCCTCCAGAGCCTCACACCAAAGGCGCTTACCTCAGCTGGGAAACGTACAGGGAGCATTGCTCGAAACCAATGTGGGACCAACGCGACATTGCCTATTCTCAGATCCAGTGTGACCATCTGACGCATGTGATGGTCTCCTGGACGGGTACCATCAAAAAGGTCGTGGTCAAAAGCATCGACAACCCTTCCGAGCATTTCGTGGACATTTTTCCCTTGTTCATCGGCAATTGGTTGAAATGCACGTACGGTGAAGAATACCCCACAGATCCGGACAAGTGTGCAGAAATCTCTTCCAACCCGACGGAGGTCGAGATCTGCAAGCTGCGTGTCCAACAGGGGATCAAATGCCACATGAACAACATGAATCGCTATCTTTTCGAAATCTGGGTTCAAATGCCCATCGACGCTGACAACGTTCATGACGTTCGGGTTGAAGCACGCCACGCCTTCAAAGACGTCCTCCTGGGGCTCCGAGCTGGTGACGTCATCACGTTCCGTGCGTCGCTGCAGAGTGACCTTGGTAACGTGTGGCCCGTGCTCAAACTCTACCACGTCCAGTGCGTCTCGAAAGACGTGACGTCAGGCAACGTTGAGGATGACGATTTGGTTGGGGACGTTGTGGGTCAAATGCAGCGAGCTATGTTTGACACATTCAACTTCTTCACCGCTCCCGTCATCGAGTTCGGTGACTTCTACACAGATGATGAGGTGGAAGCTGAAGAAATCGTAGAGCCCGTCAGCCCTGAAAGTGGGGGTCAAAGCATGTGAAAGGTGCCACGATGCTTTTGTTTTTTGATGAACCTCAGATTTTGAAAACTGCCAGTCACCGATTCAGCTTCTTTGTGTTTGAGTACCCGTAGACTCAGCATGTCTTCCAAGTCATAATGCTTCAAAACCTCTGGTTTTCCTTTGTCTTTCTTGTCATGTTCGGCCACGGTGGATCTTGTGGATCGAGTCAATCAATCAATCAAACAATCGACTAGTTCCATTTGCACATCGGGATGTACTCTTGCAAACAGCGCAGACTCGACCTGAGGTCCAGGCCCCCGTGTGAGCAAAGAAAATGGTGGAGTCGAGACTTTTGAACATTCGGGGCGCTGTGTTGAAGAAAATACCCTGTTCACAAAAGGAATGGGCGCGTTGAGTTGTCTTTTTGTCGCTGTGCTTCAAATGTGTAGCTGCTTTGTTGCTGGCTTGACTAACCTTGCTGTTGAATCTCAACGAACATATCTGTCGGATACGACCTGTTTATATTGTTATCCATGTGCAAACTTTGTGATGTTTTATCCTGCCAAAACAAAATGTTTGGTGCGACGCGTACTCGTACGAGGGAGATCCAGGAATTGGTGTTCGTCGTCCGATAAATGCCGTTCCTATTTTGAAGTTCATTTCAGTTTTGGGTGCATGTGTCTGATCTTCATCTGCACCCTTTGAAATGTTGCTGCAATTGTTCTTCTTGATGAATTAAAAAACTGCATTTCAAAAGCTTCATCGGTTCCCCACATATCGGACGACGAACACCAATTCCTGGATCTCCCACGTACTTGTGTTTGGGTGACGGAAAAGCAGAACAATCTCGGAGTTTTCCGAAGGCACCTGCTTCGCAAAAAGTATATATATTTTCGTAGAATGTTTTGTGACATGACTCCATTTTGTTCTTTTGTGATAATCTTGTTTCTCCGTCGCTGTTTGTTCTTTTTCCTGTTGTTGTTCTTAAGAAAAGGGGAAAACGTCAGCAGCACCGAACCTGAACAGAATTTGTCCTCTGCGCCTTGTGAACGCAGTTGAATAATTCGTTGCGGCCGAAGTCTGGTCTTTATTTCGACAAGTGCAAGTGTTGTAAAGTTGGGTCGAGTTCAGCGGAATGTTGCGTTTAGCTGTTGTCCGCAGCTGACGAAATCGGCTTCCGAATGGCAGGTGGTGATTGTCAGTGTTTGATTTCTGACGTAGTCATATTTCTTCTCTTGCCGTTGTGATACTTTGAAAACGCATTTGCATGAGACAATGATGAGAAAGAATTGCCAGACGTTGCTTTCTGTTTGAACTGTTTCGTATGGAATGGCTTGTCTGAGACAGTCGGTGCTTCATGTTTCTGCGAGTTTGTGTTCTTTTCGTGGAGCGTCGAGTTTGCTGAACAATGATGCAGCTTCAGTGCATGAACGAACTCAACGTTTTGAATTTTTGCAAAACTTGATTGTTCTGATGAGTAATTGTGATAAGAAAACGATAATCAATTGCGGTGGGACTTTAAAAACAATTGCAACAAAACATTTCTGATCCCAGACACTTTTGCTGATCGCAGCTGAAAGTATCTGTTGGTGGAAGGCAAAACGATAGTGTGTTTGAACTCAATGATATATGCGTTGGTTTTGGATAATATGTACACTGCTTTTGTACAGGTAAAATGGCAGTTTATTGGTGTGAGGCTTGTCCCACCTGCAGAAGAGGGCTTTCATTGTTGAAGGATCTGCCTGTATCATTGTTGCTGTTTTGACTCATAAAGGTTTTGAGCAACACATCAGAAAAATCTTGTGTGGTTAATTTTTCCGACACTTGCCAAGGACAAGACCCAAAATTAAATAGTTGCAACACATTTGCGCCCGGTGTCCCATTCAACTGAATGGCCAGCTTCAGGGCGTGTCTTCCGTGCGCCACACATGCGATGGCTCTTGCTTCAAGACTTCCTTCATGATGGGCAGATTTCCCTGCAGCGTGTCGTGTCGTTTCTCGGCGTCACGTTTCTGGCGGCGCAGGCGCGCCAGCCTCGCCTCGCGTTCTCGAGCGGCGTCCCCCAGCACGCCGAGGTACCGCACGAACTCCGGGCGAATTTCCAGCTGAACCTGCAGGTGAAGAAGGCAACAATCGAAGAGCAAGAAATGTGTATAGGTCCAAATACAAGAGCTCCCTTTGATCAGTGCAAAAAGCTTGCACGTACGAGTATCAAGTTTGTCTCTGCTGGTTTTTTCACTCTGGCAAACCAGAAAGGTGGGGCCTAACACGCACAAAAGCGATCATCCTTTTCTCAGTCAAAACAAACTACATTTGCGCATTTGAGGACTTCGATTATCAAGGGAGACTTTCAACATGTGAATGCCATTATCTTGACGTGTTGTGCAATTTGACAGGTACCCAACCTGCCCCCTCTCCCAGTGAAAACTTCAACACTTCCAGTTTCTTCACTCCATTGGCCAGCCGTGCATGTCATCTTTACCTGCAGGTCCTGCAGAAGCAGTCCACACTTGAAAGACGTCAGCGTCAGTCGATTCTCAGCTCGAGCCAGGTCTGCGTTCAGCTCCTTCATGGAACTCTCGAGTTGCGCAAACTCCTCATCGTCACTCACATCGCCCAGTCTTGCTTGCAAAGTTTCTATTTCCCTCGTCAGGTTCAGATACTCGTCCGTCATGTGCGATTTGGTGTCGAGGAATGCTTTGCAGTCACTTTCCAATTCGTCGCACATTCTGTCTCGTTGCTCCACCGAACTCAGATCTTCCTGGATCAAGTTCAATGTTTCTTCTTCCTCTTCGATTTCTTCATCAATGTTCTGGACAATTTTGTTCAGTTCAATGATTCTTTCCTCTGTCTCAGCAATTGATGGAAAGCATTTCCCTGTCTTTCCAGGCAGCATTTCGTACACGTTGGAAGCTTTCTGCCACCAAATCGTCGCTTTCTCCATCGATTCCTGGCATTTTGCGAAAATACCATTAACAGCTCTCAAGACAAATTCAAAACCGCCCACGCTTGGGAATTCCAGAGTTTCTTGACAACTTTCAATACTCAAGGTGTCAGCTCGCGTATCGTCGTCCAGGCACAGAAGCTCCCATTTCTTGTTCAATGTGTGGAGTTCGTCTATGGTGTCCATCAACTCAGAACTCTCGGTCCATTGAGACTCTTTTAAGAAGCATCTGAAACTTCCGTTGTCGTTGCTGGTTGTGAGGAGTTGGTTTGCACAGTCTTCAGTCGACTCTTTCAGATTGACCTCCGGATCGTAAAAGTATTTGTAGAGACAGGTGTAGATTCTCTCATCAAAGTACTTCTTCAAGTTCTTCAAAACTTCCAGATCCGTGAAAAACTCATCCAGGTTCTCTTTCAAAGTGTCCAACTTTCCGTTCAGTTGAACTTCAGACTCACCTGACTGCAGTTTCAGAAGAATTTTGCCCAGAGTCCCGATGCAAGGATCAAGATGCTCCGAGCCCTCATGAGCGTTTTCTGCAAACTCTGAAACAAACTGGGAAGCCAGACTCAGCATTTGGAAAAGTTTTTCCTGAGGAAAATGACTTTTTGTTCGTTGGACGAGGTACTCAAAAGCTTCAATCTGCTTTTGAAGATTTTCTTGTTGTTTCGTCAGGGAAGCACCGTGCATTCTCTCTGTTGCAGTCTGTAAAAGAGGATACGTGAATGACGTTCGTGGACCAATCAAGTTCAAGCCTCTGCAAGACATGCAGATCTATACGTACATGTACGTACTTGCGTGTTGAATGCAATGGACACATGTACAAGTCCTTTTGAGTGAACGATCTGAGAAACTGCAGAGAAAGACAAATGAAGTTGGACTCACCCAGAACGTGTCGTCGTCTGAGATGTCGCGCTCCTTTCTCGACTCTTGCACCTCCTCCTCTTCCGTCTTCTCCTGCTCATTCTCGGGGGATTCGCCTCGTATGACGGGCAGCAGGAACACCTCATCTCCACAGCTCTCCACCACAAATGTGCCTCTTCTCTTCCTGAAGGTGCCACTGTCCGGAGACTCAATCCGTCCTGAGTCTGCGTTCGCTCTCCCTACCGCTGCAATGCTGAGATCATCCGAGGTGTCAGAAGTGAAGTCACCCTCAGCAATTGTTTCTTCTTTGTTGTGAATGAGCCCTTTTGTGTCGTCCTGTTCTTGTGTCTTTGTCAGGGATTTTGATGCTGAATCCAAGAGCGACTCTTGGTGTTCTGGGGTGTCTTCTTTCCTTTTGCGATAAATCTCCGGACTCTTTTTTACGTTGCAAGATCTCCCCGACTGCAGCTTGGGGTTGTCTGTGACCCTTCGTGGACTTTTGGATTGTTGGATCTTTTCACTCGCGCTTGGTGCCAAAGTAACTTTGCCAGTTTTCGCCACTGAGTCAGGTTTCTTGTTTTCTGTTATATTTTCTCGATTCCCTTCAGACTTCTCAAGTTTTTGATACAGTTTATCAACATCAATCTTCACAGGCACTTTTCCACCATTCTGCCTCGCCTTCTCCTTATCTTTTGGGTCCAAGTAAATGTTCAGCTTCACGTTCCGGATGTACGAAGGGCGTCGTTCACTCAATTTGTCTTTGTTTATCCTGAGATGATCCAAGGATTTGGCCATTTTGAACCTCAAAATTGAAAGTTGCGCTTCACATTCTCTGTGTCCTTCGCATTTCAAATTTGTGCGTTCAAAGAAATGTGGCAAATCAATGCAAAGTAACCATTTGTTTGTTTACCAGTTCGATACAGATGTGTTCTCGGCTGTGTCCGTGTTTCCAAGGCTCTGCAGGGTAGAATCTCGTTTTTTTTCTCCAACAAGGGTTCACACACGTGCGCGAGTGTGTCAAGGAGAAACAAGAGCTTCCCGTGGGAAGACGACCCAAAATTTGAACATTTTAACATTTTCACAAACAAAACTGAACAAACAAACAGGCCAATTGTGCGCGATGAGGGAACATGTAGATTCATTCTTCAATCAAGCGTTCTTCAACAAATGAGTTCTTCAGTGAACTCTTGGCATCAGATGTTTTCTAGCTCCATGTGTGTTCTCCATAGGTGTTGAGTGGTGTGTGTGTGTGTGTGTGTGTGTACGTGTACGTGTACGTGTACGTGTACGTGTGTACGTGTGTTTAAGAAATGGAGAGGAGGAGCTTGGATTGGCAATTCCTTGACAATTCAATGTCACGTAAATCCGTCCATGAATTTGCTTTGGCGAGGACAGAACCACCGTCCAGGATTTGGAATGGGGCGCTCACCTGGGGTCCGGCTGAAATTGAAGGGTCAAACTCCAGCCCCAAAAATAAGTAAAAAGGAAGGGAAATATGTCTTGGAGTGAGAGTAACAGGACCCCGTGTCCCTGCTAAATCTTGCAGAGCCCTTCACTGTGGGACAAATGAGCTTCCGCCACGATGACGTGTGAATCTCCCTTTCACTGCGTGCACGATTGTGGAGAAATGCATAGTGTGGATTGATTTCGTTGGGACGATCAGAATCAATGGAGCTTTCGTAGAAAGTACATTGGTTCAAGTTTCCTCGGGTAATCCCGTGGAAACAACATTGATTGGTACACATCCAGTCAAAACAACGAAAAATTGCAAATCTCGCTTCACAAAGATGTGTACCCAAAGCTCTGTCTCTGTCTCTGTCTCTCACACACATACATACAAGCACCCACGCACATGCCTTCTTTCGATTCTCAGTTTCTGGGCAAAAATGTACGTTTGACTCAGGTGTGAAAACGAAAAACGACGGCTCTTCGAAGCTTTTCTTGTGCCAACAGATGTTCGAACACTGTCAGTGCTCCCAAAAGAAAGCAGTCAAACAAATTAAAAGATTGAGATGATCAGGAATATACCTTCCCGAAAAGGTAACTTTTTTGCAACTCTCAGATCAAACACAGTCATCCCTTCAGGTTTTCGACTCACTTATGGGCAGACGTCCACGCATTCAACTGTTCTGAAGGTACTGAACAAAAGAAACTGAAAAGGATTTGACCCTCATATTTGTTTCGTTTTCTGTATGTTTCTCTGATCCGCATACACGGACATGATATTTGATCCAGGACTTCGAAACAGGATCTGACATGCATGGTTCCAAAACAGAAATGATCCAAAGATTTGCAGTCAAAGTTACAACTTTTCTGCTATGATTGTGTCGGTCGAGCTGAAAAGGCGCAACAGATGGAAAAGAGCGCATTTTAGAAAAGGACATTTGGACCAACAATGCTGCACAAACGGATGTCGCTACTTTGCGTGTTTGCTGTTTTGCTTGCACTTTGTTTGGGACTGACAACGGAATCGCCTCGAACTGTTCAGAAATGTCCGGTTGTCCATCCCTGCAGATGTGTGTGGGACAACCCCACAGTAAGTGCTCAAAAATGTCGCCTCAAAGCACTCCCTGATCCTGTTGTGATTTTTGTTTCTGAAGCAATCGACCTCTCACATACAAGCGCGTGACATGAAATGACAAGGCATCAAGAAGCGCGATATTTTTTCTGTTTTCAGATCAGCAAAGAGTCACAGAGAAATTCGATCATTTGTGCCAAAGCTGCCCTGAAAGATGATGGCCTTCCTACTTTGGAAGAATCCAACATCACTTTTCACAAGGTTTGTACTCGTGCGTATAGATGACACCAAGTACCCACGCACCTGGATGCCTTTTGATGCGATCATAATTGCGCTTGCAAATCATTTCAGGTTGACCTGAGCTTCAATTCTCTGGCCTCCCTTCCGGAGCACTATCTGTCTGACCTCAAGGGCGTCCGACTCGTCGATTTATCCGACAACGAACTCAAGTCGCTGCCTCCCACCGTGGCGGGCAACCGGAGACTCCAGTGGCTCCGCATGAGCCACAACGAGATCAACACCCTTCCGCCCAACTCCTTCCACAACCTCAAGTCCCTCCTGCTGCTCAACCTGACTCAGAACAAACTTACAGAACTGGAGGATGAAACTTTTACTGGACTGGACAGGGTGGAAAACCTCTTTCTGGACAAGAACAAAATCCGACGCATTTCAAATCATGCGTTTTCCGAAATGACCAGACTGAAGAAGATTGATTTGCAAGAAAATGAGATTTCTACGATTACCGTGGAAATGTTTTCGGAGCTTTCTTCTTTGCTTTATCTGCAGTTGGCCTCAAACAAACTGACCGAAGTTCCTGACAACATATTCAAGAACTTAAAAGCATTGAAAGACCTGAACTTGAGGAAGAACCAAATCAAAACATTGCATTCGAACAGCTTCGCCGGATTATCAAAACTGCAGTCATTTGAATTTGACCATAATCAGATCAAGAGTTTGCCCGATGGCTTGTTCAAGGACATGTTTTCAGTTTACTACCTTGGTTTGGGACACAATCTCTTCGACAACATCACGAGGGCGACCTTCGGGAACGAGAAAGCAGGAGCGAACCTGCGGTACTTGTTGCTGGGAGAAACTCACATCAAGCAGTTTGAGGACGAATTCTTTGCGCAGTTTCCGAGGATGACGAGCCTGTACCTCTACTCCTGTCCTTTGAAAACCCTCCCCATCCTGAGGTTCTGTCCTGGATTGAAGTACCTCAGCGTCGGCAACACTGACATCAGCACAATCTACCCGTGTGATCTGTGTAAGTTATCTATTTTTTTGGTCAAAATTACTTTCTGAACAACAACACTTTCAGTCAAACCGTGAGATCGTTGCTTCGCTTTCTGCAAAAAAATATCATGAAAACGCAAGGAAAGTTGATATCAGATCAAAATAGGAACCTGCAGCCATGGTTTGAAGTTTCTTGTTTCAATCTGGCAAATTTTTCGGGAAGAGAGAGAGAGAGAGAGAGAGAGAGAGAGAAAAGAGAGAGAGAGAGAGAGAGAGAGAGAGAGAGAGAGAGATTGTGACATGTGGACACACACACGCACACACACGCACACACACACACCTCAACAGCCAGTGCTCATGCCGATGTTGAACGTCAGATTGAATCAGGTGATTTTTCAATGCACAGAAGTCCATATCACTCTGGAGTACGCAAACCCTCAACAACATGAAGTGCATGCATTTTGTTCCCAGTGGGTCTGAACCAGCTGACGACAATAACATGGTATTCTGCGCCGATTTCCTGCGACTGTAACCTGCGTTGGCTCCGTTCTTGGTTCGACAACCATATGGACAAAGCCGCTCATCAAGATCAAGCAGGTTCGTACTCGGGGAACCTCTTGAGGTGCCACGGAATCTTTCAATTCCCGGCGAAGAATGTTTCGTGCATTTCAGAGTTTGACAGCATGGCAAGCAAGGATGACCCCAGCGATAACAACATAGGGCAATCTCCTTTTGCCCGTCGAAGACTTTTTCGCTGTGGCAATCCCTTCATAGAATCGAACATTCATTTCCAGGAGGAGCCTGGAAGTGTCAGAGTCCAGTCACCCTCAAAGGCACTCAGTTCCAGTTCATCCCCGCAGAGAAGTTCGTGTGCAAAGACGGGAAGCAGCCCATCAGCTGTCTCTACCAGTACAACCCGATCAGCGAGCACTTCGACCACATGCTCCCGACGTCCCGCAACTACTCGGTCCAGATGGCTGCGACTTACAAGAAAAATCGTCTCCAGGTCGAGTGGTCCCAAGAATCAATCCTGACCGCGGACAGCAAGATCAAAAGGTTTCAGGTCGTGCTTGAGTCCGATGGGGAGTACATGTCCAGAAGCTTCCCTGTCCCCAAGGATCAGTTTGAGTTTGTACTTGATGACGTCTTCACGTCGGTGGCAGGACAATTCAACGTTTGCGTCGAGGTCGTTGGGATAAGCAACGAAATAATCGCATTCAGTTGCAAGCAGTTCAACCACGGAACGCGGGATTTGGGTGCTACTGTCGTCGCACCCATTGTGGTCGTCTCAGTGCTGTTGGTGAGCACAGCGGCCGTGGTGTTCGTCGTCTGGTTCCTGCGGTTCCGCACTCGGGCGGCGGCGGGGCGCGGCTTGGTGGGCGGCGCGGGCGGCGGCAGCGTCGTCTACGAGCATTTCGCCGAGGACGACGCGAGTGCCGACCCGGCCGTCGGAACGTCGCACGTCACAATCTCGGGACTGCCGTCCGAGTTCGATGAGAAACCAGTGTGAGCGCGAACAAGAAGCAGCAGCAACAACAAACACCTCTTTCTGTGTGACATTTTTGTATTTATTGTTGACTGTATGCACACACAATGAAAGCCCACACATGTATTCGTGTTTGACACTTTTCAATCGGATTTTCAAGCATCACAGAACACACCAATTTCTTGGGGTTTCAAACGCGACACTTGTTTTTGTTGGTTCTGTGGTCAAAATAAACACTTCAACAACATTTTATCTTGTAAACACAAGCACCAATCATATTGAAGTACTTTCGCCGTTGGAAGGAAATGGGGCCTTTCTCCTCTGACCACTAAAAGGCGCTCTGTCGATGACACAACGACGGCCGTTGGTCTCGCTACTTCCAACACTCGGTCAGAAGGACAAAATACTGGCATGAAAATTGCGCTTCAGCTGCGGTGCGCTTCGCAGAGCAGTCGCGCCTCACAGCTGCGTGGTGGCGATGAGCGTGAGCGCGAAGCCGACGGTGGCGCCGACGACGCTCAGCGTCCACAACAGCGGCGTGTCACGTGACGTGCGGAAGGTGCGCACCACGTCCACCTGGTGGCGAGAGACCCCAAATGGCGGGAGACCACACAAATGCAAAACTTGTGAAAGTAAGCAAATGATAAACAACAGAAAAGCACAAAGAAAGATTCGATCCAGAATGAAAAACGTACAAATTTCAGTCGTTTGTTCGTTCCGAACATTGTCTCTTCTTTTTTCGTGTCTGACACAAAGCTCCCCTGGTTTCTCATTCAGTCACTCCAACACTGTTTATTTCCACCGTATTTGGAAACGTTTGCGCGTTGGCAGAAACAAGATGTACTCACCCATCCGCCTCGCTTGAGAATCCAGGCGGCGACGTGTTGGTTGAGGACGGACTCGAAGGCGTCGAGGACGGCAGAGATGAAGTCGGGGTGCCCCTGCTGCACGCAGTCCACAGCGAGTCCAGCTGCAACGCAAACACACGGTGCATCAGGGCCCGATCACACCAAAAGTTTTCGCCCTCAATCGAACGTTCTCTCCAGAAGGCCAGTCTTTTGGACAGAATGATTCTGAAAGCACCGAGCACACAGGAAACATTCTCTCTGGAATGCCAGCCTTCTGGAGAGCAAATGAGTCTGTGCAAGGCTGTTCTTCCTTTTCAGAAAAGTGAGTCCACAGAACAAAGTCAGTGCATCCTATCAAAAAAATGTTGGTATACTCATCAAAAAATCAAATGTTGGTGCATGCCATTGAAAAAAATGTCAGCACATCCTGGTGAAACAAACTGTTGGTGCACCCATCAAAATAAAATATTGGCACATCCCATCAAAAAATAAAACGTTGGTACATCCCACAAAACAAAATGTTCCATCATACCATCAAGAAAAAGCAACCATCGAATATTGGTGCATCCCATCAAAAAACAAAGCGTTGGTCATCTCATTCAAACAAAAAACCCATTGGTACATTCCACGAAAAACAAAATGTGAACAAGAATGCTACGAATAAAAAGCGTGTGGTCACACAAACGTTCGTTGTTCATAAATAGTCAGTGACCATCACTGATCATTTAATAAAAAAAAAAAAAATTCTAAAACGGGTCTTGGGGGGTTGGGTTGGGTTGGGGTTGGACCCACTTTGGGAAAAATGGCCAGAAATGATCAGTGATGTTCACTGACCATTTTTTT
>JAAUXT010020667.1_pt1 | contig 14684 bp, 12 predicted proteins | sample 7278171 | NCBI WGS metagenome assembly JAAUXT01 (sample SAMN14350112, study PRJNA611818) | marine sediment metagenome | isolation source: surface marine sediment (1.8m) | place: French Polynesia: Moorea | collected 2018-08 | reverse complement strand
TCTCTCTCTCTCTCTCTCTCTCTCTCTCTCTCTCTCTCTTTCTCTCTCTCTCTCTCTCTCAACTTGCTGCGTCTGTTCGTTCAGTGCCTGTGAGGTGGAGTAACTTACAATCATCAAAGACAAGTGACAAAAACACAGGTGAGACCATGTGCATGCAGAAAGATTCGCAGCACTGAAAATCGAAGCCCATCCCGTGCTGCAGGATTATCTTGTCAATTGAAATCTCCCTCAGTATTTGCATCAACCAATCAATATTTGCCTGGCTATGCTGCATGAATTAATTTGAGAGCATACGCATTTGTTTTGAAGAAGTCATCGGTCTATGGTTGTTTGTATTCTCTTACAATTGTGTTGTCAAAAGCAAGGAGCATAACCCACTACATCATTACACAACTGCACATAGCCTGAAGCCCACAGCGAGCGTTAGGCCTTCAACAGAGGTTTCACTCGAGAGCTAACTTTGGAAGTTTTGTTGTTGTTTTTCGTGCCAGGTGACCGTGGACCCACGCCCCTGTCTGCAGAACAGCCTCTTGACGGTCAGATCCTGGAACCGGGGTGTCCCACAGAACTGCCAAAAACAAAAAAGAAAGACCGACTCGTAGGTTCGCGCACGTGCGCACGTGGGTTTGCTTCTGTTTGAAGCTTGGATCCCTCCAAACTTGCATGTCCTTCGCTCTTCTGAGTGGAAGCACGTTTGAAAAACAAAACATAAAAGTCGGTGGACCTCTTTGGTGGCCCATGCGGACTTGGCAAAGTCCAGAGAATGACAAATTGACTCGCAGCTACGAACAAAGAGAGGACTTGGAGTGCAACCTGGCACAGGCCGTATGCTAAATGCCAGCTGAACAAACTCGAACCACGATAAGAGATGTCATCAGAACTTCCTCCCATCATACAGTCCACGCAAGCAGTTCGTTCTGAAATTGCCCGCGCTGGAAAGAAAAGTTTGCAGCTGAAACAAAACACCAAAACTTTTGCAGCGCTGGGGTTGTACTGAAATGTGTGAGAACATAACCCAACAACACGACATTCGAAAACACAAGCATGCAGAACCAGGGTTGTCTCAACATTTTTGAAAAGTGCCACCATGCACATTTGTAAGACAGTTCATGCCTGTCACACCCTGTTTGAAGGAGAGAATTCAATTATTTCCAATGTTTCCTTCTGATTCCCGGTTTGGTTCAACTTCACAAAATGACTCTGAGGTTGCATGGGAGTTCTTTCGTCATGTTTCGAACAGGATGGCTTTACGGAGCGCAAACCAGTGCACATCACAAGCTATTATTTTTTCATTGTGATGATGAGGATCAATTTCACACAACTTTGTTCCAACTAAACTTCGAGTTTTTGTTGATGTGAACAAAACTGCATCAAGTTTGCCACAACGCTTCCAAAAACTCGTCCCACTCATAGTTGACGAAAATGGGAACTTCAAGTTTTCATCGCACTAATCTACCTGCAGGTGAACTACCTCCAGGTGTTTCACCTGGAGGAAAATTCGATGTTTTCCATGAAATATTCAGTGCGCAGTACACAATAATTTACAGCAGTTACCTCTGGTGCGAGTCCCAATGGCCATTGGCCCTCACTGGCTCAAACTTCAAGTTGATTGGCAGGATTCCAGGTCACGTGTTCTCCAAATATTGCCAAGTATGTAAATTATCCCAACTAATCATTCTGGGTTGTTCATGCATTTATGTATCTCCCGCTGAGGTCATAGACACAGGCCAAGCAATCAATCATGGTCAGAGGAGGACTTTGTCAGCTAGTGTCCAGCGTCGATTGCTTTTATCATTTTTGACGAACAAAAATACACGTACGGACTCAGAAGCTCAGGCTTTCGTCGGTTGGGGACAAACACAGAAAAGAATCAGATTCACAACTGTTGTCGTGATCAAAACAACTGACGAATCACCCGTTCAGTTTTGTGCGTACTGTAACATCAGACGACCACCCCAGTTTGGAGGAACAGAATCTCACCCCACACCCGAAGATCTCTCCACGACTTACCAAGACTTTGTCGTCGACTTACAGAATCTCGGTGGTCGATCACAGCAGCTGTGTTGGTTTGGCGAAGACAGCTTTCGTGGAGATCAAATACCTTTATTGGATGTCTCTTGGCCTGAAGGGGGCTTCAAAGTTGCCAAAGTTGTCTTGGGTATTTTCGTTGAGTCTGTTTTGCTGCAACATGTCTTGTTGTGTGAATGTGCTCGTATGCTCCTTCTCCGCAGGTTTCACTCCAAACTGAGCACGAAATTCGACGCTTACCACAAACGAGTGAAAAAATTGCCCCCCCCCCTCATTTCGAGTCTTCACCTTCACTCAACAATTGTTCTGAAACTGACAGCTTTCCACTGGTTCAGCGTGTTGTGGTGAAGGGAATTAGACTTTGAGCAAATCCAGGACGAAATCTGTCAAAAGTTCTGTCTGACCATGAATGAATCTGTTGGCATGCAGTAGTGTTTCCAATGGTGTCTGCAGAACGACCATGGGGCAGCCGCACTCGCTGTGCCACACGTCCCTTTTTCCTCTTCTGTTGTGAAACAAAACATTTTTGTTTGAGTCACTCTTGTTGAACGCACAACGGTTGACGCATTGAATTGGGATGATCAGGACAGGACAATATCATGGAAGAAGAAGCCGCTGTGGCGTCACCTCCATCTGTTCTGGTCTGGAAAACAGATTTTTGTTCAGACTACCCGTGTCCACGTGTCCAGACTACCTGAAGAATTTTTGGAGGCGTAGAACATGAATCGTCTTTTGCCGTGTGTGTGTGTGTGTGTGTGTGTGTGTGTGTGTGTGTTCAGATGCGAATTTCAGTTTTTGAGGCGCTTTGACAAAGTGATGGGTGGGTCAAGACACCATGGCATTTTTTGAAGCAAAGCACCATCGGGTGTGGTTTCAGTCGACATAGCTGTACATCTGCGAATGTTCTGGCTCGAAATGGGTTGAATGTACACTCCCAAATCCAACTTCCCAGGAAAAACGTTCTTTGGATAATTTTGTTCTCCTTCACCGCAATGTTGGGAGTTGGGTTCGTGCGCGTTTGTGTGTTGGTGTGCGTGTGTGCGTGTGCGTGTGCGTGTCGTGGTGAAGGCGGGGTCACTTTGTCAGACAAAATGACAATGATTTTCTTTGACTGTTTTTGAACGCAGGGTTTGTGGTTTGTTTTCATTGGCATCAGTTCTGTGAAGGACCAAGGACCAAGGACCCTTTACAGGACTCGTTTGTCAAAACGATGCCCAACTGGTGAGAAAATTTGCCAGGAAGCAAACTGTCAACAAATATACAGGAATTTTGTTCTGTTCATTCGTGAGCAGCAAGACGAAGCTGTCTGACAATAGGAATCTGAACCGCTCCCTCGAACGAACATCCTTGGCCGTGACAACCTCCTGTTTATCCAGAAGGTTTGTGTTTCCACTTGCAGTGTTCCCAAGTCGAAAACCTGTCCTGGACTCTCATTTCCTTCTGTTGTGACTCATGCAGAGGCCCTGCGTGTGTCCTGAATCTATCCCGTCCCTGGGATTTCGGCGAAAGAAAGAGCTGTACGTCAACCAACACCCACAGACAAACAACCCGACAGACACCTGACACAAACTGGCGAAAACATCAATATTAGCACACACCTGTACCTGTGTAGGTTCAGCTTTGAAGCTACCTGAGTTACAATCAATGAGAAATGCAAGACTCCAGATCTTGAGATGCCTTTCATTGTTGTACACGCAAGTGATCCAGTCCATTTTATTTTCTGTGAAATTTTCACACCGACCAAACCGATGAAAATTTGTCAAAGAAATTTGCAGTCGCAGTCTTTGGGCCCTGTTACACAAAATTTCGGCATCTGCAATACAGTGGGTGACTCCTCTTGTCAAAACTATTTTCAAACAAAACCTCAAACCCCGTGGTTCGCTTCCTGTGAAGTATTTTTAAATCAAAGGAAGTGGGATGACTCCGTGCAAGCATGATGTCGTGTCCAGTGCCTTTTGTTTCACAGATAACGCCTCACAACGAGGCGTCAGGCTGTGCCTGCCCTCTGGTAACCGTATGGCCTTTGGAAACAACCCACAAAGTCGACAGTTTGCGCTTCGTGGTCACTCTGACCTCCACTCACTATGATTAACTGCGCACGGTCCAAAACCGGCAAAGTGAAAGAAAGACTCTTTCGTTGGAAAAAGTTTGAGAAGCTCAGTCTGCTACTTCCGAAATCAGTACTCGTGAAAGCCCGGATTTTTATTTCAAAATGAAAATCATCGATTGAAAATAAAAAAGGTCTTCGTTGAACGTCCTTAATCCTTTACTTTCAGGCCATTGTTCAAGTTCTTGTGACTTTGGGGTTCTCAACAATATCATCCCCACAACATCAGAAATCTTTGTCTCCCTATAGTTCTGATCACAGCTTTTGTGCTTGCATTTGATGCACTTCCCCCGCGGATTAGTCTGCAAACAGAAGACCCGACAAATTCACCACTGTAGCGGATTCACGAAAACTGTCCTTCTTCCCGACAAAAATTGTGATACAGGAACAGTAACTTGCATTTTTGCAGGTTGTCATTCTCACAGTCAGTCCACCCACCCACCCACCCACCCCCCATACAGAAAAATACGGCGCCAGATAAAAACCAAATCAGACGCCAGCCATGACTGGGTGGGTCGTTTCTTGTTCCAATCCTGGACAGACGACAAAGTTTGTTTGCCTGCCACCGTGAACGTTTTCAAGTCACCCACCTTGTGATGTCTGGCGTGGCCACAAGATGTCAGCGCTGTTCTGCGCGCAACTTGACGCGCGTTTGCGCGTTGCGCACAGGGGGTCTGGATCGGGAACCTCATTTCGACGAAAATGGAAACGGAAAATAAAATGTTCTTGGAATAGCCTGGAACCACACCCCCTGTGAAGTTTTGAACTGGTACTGCGGTTTCTTTCCTTGTTTTGTTGTTACTTTTTCCAGAAGAAATGGCGAAATTTCTTCTTTTTTTTGTGCAGAAATGCACAAGGAACGTTCTCCAGACTTTTGCAGACGTCCTCCAGGCTGAGCTTTTCAGCTGTTTGCTGTGAGGGGTTTTGTGGACATATCAAACGGGTATCTTGCACATTTAAGTCAATATCAATTCCATTTCCTCCCTTTTTTGTTGGCAGTGACTGTTCAGTGGGTGCCGAAACTGAAAGAGACGGTGAGGTTGCATTTTACAGCTGTGTTTAAAGCTCTTTGTTGATTGCATAGAAAAATTCATCAGGTACTTTCCAAGGGAACGGTGTCTTTAAATATTTACCCGAGCAGTATGGTTCAGTAAGTCTAATGTGAAAACTTCATGTGATGGGGCCATCATCGCAGAAATGCGCCTGTAATGTGCAAGGGTCCGACGGAAAGGGTTTAAAGCAAGAATTGCTATTGCTGCTAAGACTAGCCTTTGTAAGGGCTGTTTAATCTCCAAGGCAGGGTGTGAGATTAATGGCACCCAGTCACGGCACATGGCCTTTTACCCAGTCATCTTCTTTTGAACCAACAACACCATTGGAATTATAAATATTCCTTCAGCTCGTTAAATACAACACCTTGATTCAATGGCACAACAATTGACCATGCTATGAAGCCCGTGGGTGGGAAACATTAGCAACATAAGTTATCGGCCAATCAAGTGGATAGATCCTCACTGAGCACCATTCACCTGGAATATTTATGGGTCGTAGATTTTAGTGCCTTTGTCAAGAATGAATTCAATGAAAATCAACAACACTTGAAGTAGTGAAGTCGCGAAAGCTAATATTTGGGCCATGATTCCCACCAGAGTGGAAACATTTTCTGTTCCCTTGGTGTTTCTTTGTAGCAGAGCACAAGTGCTCAGGTGCGACAGAATCAAGATGGCTTCACTGGTCTGCGCAGGCGAAAGAAGGTCATAGAGCACATTTGTTGAACGACTCACACCGTTCCACGCAACAAAATCCAAGCGAATGCACGGAGTGGGTTTGCTGCTGAGTTCCAGCTCATCCATGAGCAGATGTCATCTTTGGGAGAACACAGAGCTTGCGGTGCCCTGCATCAGCGTTGACCCATTTGCACACCAAATCTGATCACCTCACGATACGCTGCAACCATGAACAAGCCGAGTTATGTTCTTGTGAATTCCGTGGTTGCCAAAACTCAGAGATTGGGAAATTGAGCTCTTTTTGTTGGTTTTTCGTTTGCTTGTTTTTTTGTTTTTTGTTCCTGTACGTGCGTCCGGTGGAACACAAATTGTACCCCAATAATGAGACCCTGCAGTCTGTTGGGTGTTGTATCAGTGAGCGGTGCCCAGTGAGGTGATCCTGGTTCCAGTCTTCTGAACCATGTTTTCTATCTCTCGTGTTCTGGCCAAGTGAAAGTCTCTCCCAGCGCTTCTCCATTCATCCATTTGTCGATCTGCCGCTGACAACCCAAGTCAAAATGCTTTTGTTCAAACTGAACGACTGGCATTACTTTGTTTTTGAACTGAGGTCAACAGATTTGTGTGATGAGAACGAGTGACGAGTTTTGTTCAAAAAATTTTGATGTCAACATTGCATCACCACATAGCTCCCACCTCAATGTTAATATTTACCAAGTAGTCCCCATAAAACCTCCCTGTAGAGGTTGCTCAAGCGTAAGCTATGGAGTTGGCTGTGCTGGAAACACAATGAGCACATAGAAATCAGATCGTTCGATTACAACTGACCTCACGACCTTGAACCACGGGCAATGGCCGTAAATCCAGGGACCCCCGACACTAACTTGTCACCCTCACTTAACATTTATCCCAACCTACCATACGGCCCGAAACAAATCAATAACTTTTCCATTAATAAACAATGAAGATGTGCCAAAAAGCCCATAGCAAGTGTCCATTGTTGTGCAGCTCATTGGAAGTCAACTCACGTTTGGCCTAGCAAAACATTTGCCTTCTCATTGTGAAGAAAATTGTAAGGATTTTGTTGGAAGGTCCATGGAGTGGAAATGATAAAGTTTCCACGTCGCCTCCAACCCTTTTTATTTCCATTTTGTATTTCCCGTAATCTCCAGATTAGAGCCCTCATCACATATTTCAGGAAGCCAACACAGGCTCAGTCAAGCATGGAATATAAATATGATTAAAGGCTTGCCGAACTGATGATTCGCATGTACTTTCTGACGAGGAACAAACAAAAAGTGATCCACATTGGTTTTTGTCCTGAATTATTTCCAAGAATCAATGTTTAATTAACTCTGGGATGCCAGAAGAATAACATTTCATAAACGTGAACCCTCGACTTTCTTATTCCACAAAACTATGGAAAAATAAAAATAGCACTTTTTGACATTTCCTTTGCTGGCCGACACGATCACGTTCTGTGCCTTGCTGACTGGCCATTTGCCTGTTCGATTTTCGGTGATCAGAAAAATGTTGTCTCCTGAGAAGTAGGTGAACATTGCAAAAAATGTACAGGTTTTTGTACACTTATTTTGTCGTCAAAGGCAAATGGTGTGTGCCCAGTGGGGCATAAGCGGACCTCGCGGGGCGCCTCCCTTTGACAAAAACCTCTCCAAATGGCCCAGCGACATTTTGCAAAGTTTGTTACAAATGTACCAGCAAACTTCAATCCAAGCGCGAACTGTCTCACGTTTCAAGACACTGGAGAGATTAGGACAATTTAATTAGGGGAATAATTGACTTGATTTGTCATTTGATTATAAAAGATTTGGTGAACAGATGTGCTTTCGTTATGTAGAGCTTTACGAAGAGCTTCAGTTTCCAGCACTTTTGTTCCGAACAGCAAATGATATTTTCCCGTGGTTTGTTCATTGTATACTGTGACCAGCCGCTTTGAATTCAGAAAGGAAACACCAACCATCACAGAGGGGTGGAATTATCTTTTGTGATCTTAACCACTAATTGAATAATTTGTTGTTGATTTTCAAGTCACAAACACTCTGGATAAACCTTTTCTTATGAACTGACGAACACCTGTGAGACCCTCCCCCTTCCCATGTTTGAATGCCTCGTGAATTTATATCACTTGGAGGTGGTTTGCATAATTGTGGGATGGTCTCTGGGCAGAAAAGTGCCTTTCTCTCGTTGTATTCAAATATAATTGGAACTCAGTAAAACTTTCGACGCAGAATATGCCTGTTCGAGAAGAATTGTGTGCGTGTGTGCGTGTTTTGTTGTTTTTTTTTTTTTGGGGGGGGGGGGTGGTGGTGGCACAAGACTGACAGCAAAACTCAGACGTGAACACAAGCCCTTCCAAGGGCAAAAGCGAGAACGAACTGTCAAAACCATTAAGACATTAATGACACTTTAGACATGAGCCTTTCAAATTGCTTTTGTGGACAGTTTCCTCAATCAAATTGAACAGTTGGAAATTCTAGTTGAAGGGAAACGCTGGTCTCATTGCGGTTCGCAGGTGGAAGTTGAGGGAAAGGCAGAAGCGTCCCCAGGGCTCGCAGTGTAATCCAAGCCATTGCTCCCCGCTGCTTTGCGTGGCAACATATTTTCTTCACACCTGTTTCTAACTGATTTATCTCCCTTTTGGGACACGTGAAACCCCTCGAGGTTGTTGGTTATAACCCCTCCCGGTTCAGCCATATCAATCCAATTCCCTTTAATGCTCTTGGCTCATATTTGGCCTCATCTTCTCAAACATCCTCAACAATCAACTTTCCGGCCAAATTTTCCTCCTCATCCACAGCGTGACTCTTGTGCGGTGCCTGAAGTGTCTAATCCAGTCTACAAATTACTTGAACCAATTATGCACGTGCAAACTTGACTTCAAACTGAAGATGCAACCAATCCACAAAAAGTCGCAAGTTAATGACAAGCGCAACTCAGTTGGAAAGGAAATAGGACTTGGTCATTGTCCGGGACGCCCTGTCATTAATCAGAGCTTCACTCTGTGCGCCGCAATTGAAGTTGTAAACTTCTGTAACGTTTTGGAAGAAACCCCGAATTGTTATGGTGAGGAAATGGCAGGGTGTATCACGGTAAAGAGGGACGACCTCCCTGCAAGAGGGAGGCCAGTAACTCAAATGATTCTCCCCTCAGGTGCCATTGGGGGATGAGCATCAAAAGTTGGAATCACTGACCTGTCCATAAAGTTTCCTCAACAAATTACTTCAACTCGAGTGATTTCCAAAGGGATCTTTCACCGAACTCATAAAACCAAGAAATTAAACTTGAATTTAAATAATGAATAGTGAACTGTAAATATTCTCAAATATGTGGTTGGCGCATCTTGTGACTGAGAAGAACACATCAACACAAAGTAGGCTTTAGTGCATGATTTTTGTGTTTGTACATCGCAACGACACACTTTCGTTGTCTTCAAAGATTTCAAGGACAAGAAGAAAACAAGGGAAGGTACAAGATGAATTTTTGACCGATCATTTTGCAATATGTGTGCCAAATTCTTTTCTTTAGTCGCAATCGAGATCAAAGCAAAACGCTTTGTTTTGCTTTTTCTGTGTTGATCTGTTTATCGAGACTTCGATGTGATTTCGCCACAAAATGTATGTGAAACTCAAAGGAACCACCAAAGCAACGACGTAGTGGAAATGTTGGATTTGTTGCAGAAGTCTGCCGTCAGATCACAGTTGTGTTGGTCTCATTCGAAATACAGTATATTCTCAGTGAATTTCAAAACATTTCTGGCCAGTTTTTGAGTTAAACGCGCGTTCTTGTATTGTGGCTTTGTTTCGTCGCCTCGCAAGCCAAGAAACCACTCAATAGTTGACTTGGTTGTTATTTTTTTCTCAGTGAGGTGACAAAGGAATCCCCACGAGCATTTTGGCTGCGCATTAACGTGGATGTACGCAAAAGTTATGATCGATGGACAGTCCCCTCGCAAATGGCCGCAGGACTGGTGTTGGTAAAGAAGAAGCGTGTTGTGTTTCATCTGTAACTGCTTGTAGGCAAATCTCATTCCTCCCTCCTCCAAAAGAATGGAGCCTGTAATAGAGCCCGCAGCTTGACGTCCGCGTGCAGGTGTGCAGTCAGTGCCGTGTCCCACTGCCATATAGCTACTCCGACGAGAAATATCACACCTTGCAGCACCCATTTCGCACCTTTGCCGTCTTTGATCCGAGCCGCTAATGTCGCCGATGATGGTGATGCTACACGGCGGAGGTGAGTTGAAAACTGCACGGAATCCGGCCATTTCTGTCGGGTCAGATCCCGCGTTCAGGTGCGACTTGATTGAAGGTCCAGGTGTGCTCAACTCAACTTCATTTGTCCCGTCCATTCATACTTTGCACCCTCAGAAAGGAGGAACAGTTGGACCGCATCACAAATGTTGTGTCTGTTGATCAAGTTGTTCTTCGACGACAAAAGGTATTTTTATTGGCCGAACGGACCACATAATATGAATGTTTTCTTTCTGCGAAAGGAACAACGGGAGGAAGATCAGGAAGAATTTTTAAGCGATGAAAGATGAACCTTTTATCAGGCAAAGAATGAAGTACTCATGTATCAAATGACCCAACTTCCTACTCGTTTGCAACACAAACTTCCACTTTGCATCAAAAAGGTTCGAACCAACTTTGTCATTGCCAAACGGCAGTCTAACTTCAAAGTCCACGTCAAAATGTCAGCTCCCGTCCCAGCAGGACACAAACCATATATTTGGTTCGCTTTTTGACAACAACAATTAGCTCGCACCAAATGTTTGGCCCAGGACCGCCATCAATAACCAATTATTTGAGCAGGCTTGTCGGCTTCGTGGGTCACAATGGGTTCGCGTATCGGGGATGCTCTCAAAACACCTCAGTACTCGCGACTTTTTGTGAGCCATCTTACTCGCTTCTTTTGTGGCTGAACGAACTCAGGTTGGCTTTTTTCACAGATTTTTATGCTGGGGTAATTCGTTTCAGAACGCAATGAAAACGCGCTCCTTCCTTCTCAGTTTCCCTTTTGTTGAAGTGGCTAAATGTCGAAGTCAAAAGGGAACAAGGTTAAACAAGGGATCGAAAATTTCGTTGTCAATCGGCCGACATTCTGTCCCGATGAAGGAGTATTGGTAGATGAGTATACAATCCCTGTTTGGTCTTGATAATATTTGGACAGTTGTGCGGCTACTTTATGGCCTCGTTGTATCCAGGCTGTACGCACGTTGTTTGCAGAAGCCACCTTTAGTTAGTGGTCTCCCAAGGCCAATTGTATCAATATTTCAACATGTTGTATATAATCACCCAATTTGTGGGGAGGTTTCAGCACATGGTTGTTTCTTTCGGCAATCTGGCAAAAAGTGAGCAACCCGTACTCAACATTATCATCGACTCAAATGTTTTTTCGTTGGTACTTTTGCGTTTTCCTTCTTTTTCTGAACTCTGCTCCTCGCGTACACAGAGGAAGTCTCGCACATTTCCCTTCAAGATGGGAAGATGATAAATATTCCTGGGGATGCACAAGTTATCCCACAAGAACATTTTTGTGGTGGCGAAATGTACAAGCAAGAGAAGTATGATCAGATTGTTCCCCTGCGCCTCTGGCTTTATTGGCCGGGAGACAGGGGCAATATCCTACAATATTGCCAATAGTGTCGTATCGACAGGCCCAATTTGCCAGCAGTGCCAGAAGGCCTCGTGCCATTGACACCTCTGTTACCTCTGTGTGGCTCTCGGGCCATGAAGATGAGCTCTAAAGCCACCACCAACAAATTACACCACAGCCTCAGCAATCATTTGTCATCATTTGTCAGCCATGGAGGGAGACCTCAGAAGCTGCTATCTTTTTCACTCGCGTTGAAAAGCAACCATTATTTATAGGCCTTTTTGCTGATGATTACATTTGACACTGTCGATATTTCACAATTAAGAAAGCCCCGTGGTCCCGTACGTTAGTTAGAGGTTCTTTGAAGGACAACCTTCTCGAGAAACTTTCCCCAGTTTATTTTAACTTTCTGGACAGGGGACATCAGTTTGCTCTTTGGCCCAGGTGCAGTGATCTTTTGATCTTCTTTATGAATGGCCGACTTGAGCTGGAATGGTCTTCAGCTCTGGATGTAAAAAGCAATCCGAGTAGAACCAACAAAGAACCTTCCCATCAATACATCCTCCTTGCAGACCCCTCTCACAACACCATATATTGGTTGAGACGTGCTTTTCTCGGTCGCCTAATAGTATTTGGTCACGAATCCAGTTCCTGCCTGAATCCACAACTTCTGATCGAAAATTGAGGAATCGCGTGGGGACCAGTCCCTTGATTGTCTTTAATTAGAATCATTCTGGTTGGTAATCTGCTTTTGTGCTGCAGAAGAAAAACGACGTTGCTCCAAGTGAGTCTGTGGGCTTCAACCTTCCAGGCACCAGATGTCGGGATTGTGGTTCTTTGGTTGGATTGATTCTGCAACACACACAACGGCTGGTATTTTTCTGAGTAAACTGGTGGAAGAATTGAAGATTCAAAATACCAGGCGTTTGTACAGATGTGTTCCTGAAATCAATCTTTTGCCTTGTGCATCTTTCTGGCTCTGTCGGGTTTCAAAAAGTTCCGAGGCGACTCGTCACATATTCTCCAAACTGCACGCCGAGAAAGAATGAAAAGACCGGAGAAACCAAACAAAATAAATACCACCAGAACCTGAGAGTATCAGTGACCTCAGTGCACAATGCAGTGAATGAGGTGTGACTCATGTGATATCCACTGACCACAGTGACGTGATGTTCATGTCCTGTGAATATGTCCCTCGGTTATTTCTTGACATCAATGTAGATGGGGCAATTTCGTGCAAAACAAATATAGATTCTCTTCTGTACAAACAGTTTGAAGACTGGCAAGAAAGGAACTCTCCCGAAACAAAACAAGCAAATCCTCCGCAGGCATCAATAGCAATCTGTCAACACGCTTCAACTTTGACAGCTTCACCCGATTGTTGGCCACACAAAGAGCAAGAGAAAAGTGCTCCTGCGTAACGCGTGCAGGGTGCACCATCTCAAATGGTCGGTGAGCAGCGCACGTTCCACCAGGAACTTGAAACAAACTTTATGAAGGGGAGGGGTGTCTGTGCGATCAAAATTCCAATGATCGACAAACGTACAAGGCTCCTGATGCCTATGGACAGCGGATCTGTGTTTGTCACATCTACAAAGGTCTGTCCGTGGTGTCGTTTTTGTACAAAAACATTCCGTATTCTAATCATCAATCGCTTTTGTTGTCAGAGAAAAATTAGTTGCAACACTCAAAATTAAAATGGGCATTTGTTAAAATTTTCATATCTCGGTGTTCTCTCTCATACACAGCTCTGTTGATTTATTTCACCTGAGAACTCAATTCCGTGTTTTCAAAACTATGGCTGGATGTTGAAATATAAACAGCTGCAGCTGAAATAATGATTGTACAATAAAGTTGATTGCGACAACACGGGCACAATACATGTTGTTCAAATATAATTCCTCCATTCTTTGTGCCTCAGCACATGCAGACCTGTTGTGGAGTCAACAAACTGTGCAGCTGACGGAAGCGTCGACGAGGCTCCCTGAACTGCAACGTTCTTCTCCACCAGGGAGTTGTTCACATCGGACGAGCTCAGTCCACCATTATTGAGTGCTTTACATGATCCAATATTTGCCGAAATGCGGCCAGTACTTTGCAGTGCGTGTTTTCATGTCAATCTGAATGGAAGGCGTGGTTCCGAACGGAAGATCAATCCAGCAACATTTCAAAAATTTTGCTGCTTCTCGACCTCTCGGACAATGTCAACAAAAATAACGATCAACACCTTTTCTGAAACTTTTCACCGCAACCAAAAAGAAACATCACCTGCGAAGATCAATTGAAATCGTTTTGTCTCTCAACTTTTCTTGTGGAAAATTGTTGTCAAATGTAAACGACAAAATCTACACAGAAACACATTGTCGGAGAAAACACCTTCAGCCAGATTAATCACCACTTCTTGTGTTCCATTACACAAATATTGATACACATGTCGCGCTTAAAGTGATATGTCTAATTTTGTTAATCGAGTTTCACTCACCATCCATCCATTTTAAATAGAATTAGGGCAGCATAAATGGATCGATGTGTCGAAAATTAATGTGCAGCGTCTGGTAGGGGTCCCATTCAGGCGGCGGAATTGGGGCTGCTTCACTTGAGAACACCGCATCAATAAAACAAGTGATTTTCATCTTCTTAAAACAATTGTTGGCAAAATGACGCAGCACTGCCGAACTATCAGATTGAAATTCTGCTGCCAGTGTCCTGTTGGTCATCGATAAGCTGTGCCTTCCTCCGTGCACTGCCTCTGGTTGTGTTAGGGCGCGGACACACTGAGGCCGGGCGGGGCGCCCCGTCCCCCCGGGCGGGCCGCCCCGCAACGCATCTGTCGCATCCACTGGATGGATCTCAGGCTTTTTCTATGTACTCACACACACTGGATGAGTTGCGGGGCGGCCTGCCCGGGGGGACGGGGCGCCCTGCCCGGCCTCTGGATCCAAAAGACATTCAATGGCTGGATGGGCCGACCCAGGACGGGGCAGTTGGGATTCTCCAGGGGTGTCCCCAACCATTTTTGGTGCTCTGGCTCTGCTGCAGACGATCAGTCAAAATTAAGCTCTTTTTCCTCATCCAGTTGGTTTGTGTGTTGCTTCCACTCACTGATGAGAATATTGCCATCCTGGCTGCTGCATAGTTGATTTTGAAGAAGAAACACAAAGCCAGACAGATCAGAAGATGTCGTACAGAATGGATCAGTTTGGTGAACAGAT
>JAAUXT010145673.1_pt1 | contig 14685 bp, 13 predicted proteins | sample 7278171 | NCBI WGS metagenome assembly JAAUXT01 (sample SAMN14350112, study PRJNA611818) | marine sediment metagenome | isolation source: surface marine sediment (1.8m) | place: French Polynesia: Moorea | collected 2018-08 | reverse complement strand
TGGGGCACTTGGCCTCTGGACCAATCAGAAGGCTGGATTTTGAATTCTAGACCAATCAGAGGCCTTCCCGCCCTCATTATCTCTGCCCCATAGTGGGGGGCTCTTCTCTGCGACATCGCTCATTGTGCTTGCAGGAAGCTGGAGCGTGCTGTTTACGTCTCCCCGATGCCACTCAAAGGTGAAGCTAATTCCCCAGTGAATCCTTTCTCGTAATGCAAAAAAGGCCGCAACTAAGTTCTGTTCTGCATGCAAGCCTACATTATCCACATTTCGCCATTTTCTAGGATTGTGCCATTTCCCCAAGTGAACTCTCGAATGATGGCGCGACGATTATTGTGAATACTCACAGCAAGGCCACTTTGTGACATGATGTAGTGCGTGGTCTGGGCGACGTCGGCACCGTGAACGAGGTTGTGGTAGGGGTTGTTGTACTTGCTGTACCCCTGCTCCACCCGCAGCAAGAAGCTCTCGAGCATCGACGTCTGGATCTGAAACAAGCGACAACCAAGGCTTGTGTGGGGGACTCAGTCCAGCAGGTTGGAGAAGAGGCGGGACAGACCCGTTGCCCGTTCACCTTTGAAACTCACACGAAACCAATTCGGAAAGTTGGAAGTTGGATCCCATGAATTTGCTCGACCTGGCTTCCCCCGTTCCGCCCAAATCTTGAGTCCGCTGAAAAGAACACTTGTTCAACTCACCTTGAACTTGGTGATGACGTCGTAGCGTTGTAGCAGTTCGTAGCCAACGTATTTGAGAGCGTGACTGTCTGAGGTCTCGTTGAGTCCAAACACGTCGAACGACCAATCGTCTACATTCTGAAAACACACGAGCGCGACACGTTGAAGCCAGCAACGGATTTTGTGAATCTGGTGTGGCGGTTTTCGACTTGAGGATCCGACTGGACATACGTAGTGACACCCAACTATTCCCAGTGTTGAAGAATCAACAACAGTTATGGCACAAGAAAGACGTTTTAAGGGCCTCGGAACCTCGTGCGAGTTTTTCGTCACTGCAGATCATGCACTTCTGGTTCACTGTCTCAGGAACAAAGGGTCTTTCCACGCAATGGACAGACTGTTGGTGTCGTCTTTTTGGTTTCGGTAATTCCCAGGTTTTGAAAACCACCTCAGTCTCTGTTGGGTCAGATTCTGTCGCAGTTTCGCAGCGGAATCCCTCGCAGGAAGACGAGGCGGTGGTGCGGACGCTGCGTCTCCACACATACACGAGTCACGTGGGTCGTTCAACAGACGCAGCCTTGGTTCATTAGGAAAGAGCTGCAGCTGGCAGCCTTGTGCTGCTGTACTTGTTTTGTTCCTTGCCTTGGGCCCAGAGGGCAACTGAGTTCGGGCACATAGGGACAGATCCTGTGATGCCTCTTTGCTTTGGGAAGGCCGAGGCTTTCTCAAGGTAATGTTTTCTATTCTGGCTCAGACACATCTTGTCGAGACTACTTGACGCGGAGACATCAAGGACACATCGTGATTCGCTGGTGATAAAGCGTGGACTCAGTGCCCAGGATCTCTGCAAATGACCAGGCATTCTGCAGGCGGTAGACACCGGGAAGCACGAGGCGCATGTAGCGACGTCCCGCGAGATTAGCCGCCGCCATCACCGTGTTGACTCGCCTCGAGCCCAGCTCACGTGAACACCAGGCAAGAAAACAAGCTGCATGTGTGTACAGGTGAAACTGACAAAGAAAACATGTGCGTGTCAGGGACCCAGTTGGCAAAAAAGGCCCCCGACGGCAAAGCAGAGGATTTGACATGACCACAGAAAGTACAGGTGTCTATCTGCACCGCAGACAGGTTGGCACTTCGGATTCACCCAGACATACACAGGGCAGCCCACAAAACATGAGTGGGGCCACATGGGTGGCGGTGGCCACTCACAGGAATTTCACACCAATTATCGGTCCGTGACACTGTGCAGACCCCGGACACCTCCCGCGCACATCTCGTCAGGCGGGTCCGATCCATTCGTCAGCGTAATCCTCGCCCGAGGCGGGAGAGCACGTAGTCGGCCGTGGCTTTTCTGCCCCCATCTCGTGCGAGCCGTGCCTGATGCTATTTACTCTCTACAAATCTTTATGGCCACTTCAGCCAGCTTATGTATTGGCATATCTCACGATTACCGTGGCCATCAAAGTCAGCACTGTCTGCCTTCAATTGGACACTTTGAATGCAAAGATCATTCCGGCAAATCCCACTTCATCACATATTGCTGTGAGGAATGGAGGATGTTGTGCGTGTGTGACCAATCATTGCCTGGCAATAGAATGGATGAACATTGGAGTGAAGCCTGTGACAAATGGAACACTCGGGGAGTCGTGGGAACTCGGGGCTTGTCTCGCTGGTCGTGACTCTGATGGACCTGCATGAGGATGGGCATGCTTCCAAACTGAAGAACCTCAAAAGGCTGTGCCAGGGCAAAACCACACTTTCATCAAAGTTACCCCTGGTTGTTCCTTTGGGAAGCCTTCTGCGCCCCATTTTCTGAGACAGATTTATTGTTTTCACAGAAACAGAGAACTCGAAAGCATGTTCACATCTCAACCAGCTGTCAAAATTTATCTTGACTGTCCAGGAACGCCGGTGTCTGAGACTTTTCTCCAGGAACAGGATGTCTAGCTGCAACATATTGAATTGCAAAATGAGTATTTAAGTCGAGCTGAGCATTGCAATCAATATCATTTTATGCGGAAAGCAGCGTTTCTGTGAAGGCTCTTATCCATTTACATGAGAACCTATTCAAATAGCTTCATGACATTAAGCGAGCGAAGCCAGTCATTCCGAACCCTGTCAGTCGCAGGGTCGCCTCGGCCCTTTTCACTGCTGTAAATTGCAACGATCAGAAAGGGTCACCCTGCACAATTGCAGCCTAAATTGGGAGTTTTCTGCAAGGCAGTTTCGCTGGCATGTAGTTCGAGAGCAGATCTGCCAGTGACGCACTCGCTTCTCCCTGGATTCTCAACACGGAGACGCAACATACAAAAATACCCCAACTCAGTAATTGCCCAATTCCAGACTCTGATTTGTCCTTGTGTTTTGAAAAGATGTCTGGACAAAACATGAATCTGTGTGTTCGTAAAAAGTTGACTTCAGTGAAAAAATTACACAGTTAGATTGGAAAGTGATTGGTGATGTTGACTTTCACCCTTCGACTGGAAAGGAGTCTCCTCCAAGAAAGAATCCAGAGCCAGCACCAGAGATAGGAGATTGATCTATTATTGAAGAGTGCACTTCAATTTAGAAAGGTAAAGAAGCAATCTTGTCGAGGGAAGTCATCTCGCAGGTTAAGGTGTTACTCCCGGAGGCCCCAAGGCCGGAGCACAGAGAGTCCGGGAAATCAGATTCACCCTCCTGCCTGCAGTGAAACACGTCACCACCGGAATCTGTGCTCCCCTAATGAGACGCTCAGAAATCCGCGGTTGAAGAGACCCTCAGTGGGCTGAAAATGATGTCTTTCGTGTGAAACAGAAAACGAGAATATCAGAGCTTTTTGCGTTCTCTGTCTCCAGACATAATGGCAACGTTACTGCATTTGGATGTCGACGGAAACTCCCAGAGGCAGTCTGCACAACATCGCCCGAGGTGTTGCTGGAGCAAAATGACATCATTTGGTAACCTGTTAGATGTTCTGAGGCGAGATCGCAATCATGTGGAAAAGGGGGTGGTCTTTGTCTGGCTGTCTCTTCGGGTCTGTGCTCCCGGGATGTTTTTCCTTTTGGGATGTTTCCTCGATGATCAGATGACATTTCCTACTAAGTGCACTGAGACCCTGTCATCTGCAGAGCCGTGCTATGGTCCGCAGGACAACCCGCAGATTCGGCTCTGTGCCCAGGCTTGAACGGAAGTGTGCAACGTGTATGTTCTGCTTCAAATGCCGAGCAGAATTAATATCCCGGGACTTTTTTCAGAAATTAGGTGACGAACGTGACAGACTTGCTTCAGCAGCTCTGTTTGCATGATTGTTTTCTTACGCAATCCTGGAAGATCCCATTTCTCTCTCACACCGACCGCAGCCGGAAGGCGCGGCCAAGTGCAAAGCAAATGTTTTCCCTCCGCACTCCATTTCACTCCCAGTTCTGGGCAAATGACGCGCCGTGTTCCTCGAGTATCTGTGTGCAGGGAGGGAGGGCTGCATGGGCTGCAGCGATTCTGAGAAGAAGGGCCTCCCCACGCGTGAGCTTCCTTCCTCAGAGCGGTCGTGTCCGTCAGCGGTTCGGCTTTGTTTGGCCTGTGATGAACATTCTAATCACTAAATCACATTAGTGCCTTAATGCCACGGAACAGCTCAGTGACTTCAATAAACATTGGTTCCGGGGTCTATTTATAGATGTACAACGGTGACCAGAATTGAAAAACCTTCCCTGCCCACTGCAGCCTGGGAGGGGAGGGAGCCTTATCTGGTCGTGTACATGTTGCTCCGGCTCACATGGATGTCCATCCCTCCCAACGATTCAGCGTTGAGATTAGCGCCAAATGATTTGTGTTTCCACAGCCCAGGACACCACAGAGGTCCTCTGTAAGGAATACAAAGGAGCCAAACCTTCAGCAACGCTCAGAGAAAGAAGCACATTGGACCACACAAAACAAGACAGAAGGGGACAGACCGTTTCTGACTCTTGTAAAGTGCAGCAGTGATTTCTTTGTTGGGCCTGTAAACGCAACTCTCCTTCCTCAAATCAAACACGGCCGCTGTCGGGCCTCCCAATCGGCTTGCTTCACAAGTGGATGACCTTTACCTGGTTTGTCATTTGCAGGACAATCCGGCAAAACACTCACAGCAGCACCTCCCTTTTGTTCGTCTGCATGGGAAGGTTAAGTACTCTGCAGATGAGAATCAAATCTCTGAACCATTCAGCAAATTGCCTTTGCTGCTGGCCTTTCGAAGCCGTGGTGGCTTCATTGAGCAAATGGACAAATCTTCCCCGCTGAACTCTAATCACTGCGAAGAGATGCGTCCACAACTCCAGCAATTGTGTCAAGGAAACCCGACGAAAAAGTTATTTTTCCAAATGTAAACAGCTCGTTGCAAAGTCAACAGCGAGTGCCAACTTGGAGCGGGAGTTTTGGCTCGGAGAGAAGGAAGCCTCAGATCCCGGTGTGGGCCGAACGTGACGAGCCATGAGATCCACTTCGTTTTCCCGGCAAATTTCTCGGCACAGCCAACTGCGCAAAGATAGGGAATTGCAGTGAGAAGTGTGCGAAGGGATTGTAAAACTGTCGGAAGTGATATGTGCGAGCAAACAAACCATTATCGCACCACATCCGAGGCAGAATTTGATTTTTGCAGCTCCAGTTTCACCTGACTCCTTCAATTGACACTTGCGTCGATGCGTGGCCGGGTTCTGAAGCGTTGAAGTTTGTGGCTTGGGTGCCGAAGTTCCTCAGCTCCAGGTTCCTCAGCTCCACCAAAAACTACACGCTCCACAAAGCGGGCACCCAACTGAATTGGGTCATGTCGGGGACTTTTTCTTTCTCCGATGCACAAAGAAGCAAAGAAACAAGAGGCGGCGCTTCAGGTTGTCCTCCTTCGTGTCCTCCGGTCTGCCCCAAAGGGGGAGGAACGTGAGCCCATGAAAACAACAGTGCCAGCACAAGAAAAACACTCCCCTGCCTTTGGACTCCTGTGTGCGTTCTGCGTGGCAGTGTGCTTCCACTGGCCAAGGCACCCGATCAGTGCGACCACACCGGAGTGATGATTCCACACGGGAATGTTTTGACGCGCCGACACCGTCAATCAAGCCAAGAACGCACCAACACAGTGTATGAAGCAGCTCTCTCAAGGCGTGTCCCACAGGACGTCGTGTACGCAGATGCTTTTTGATGTATGATGCATAATTGGCAACAGGAACATTCTGAAAAATTGCGTTTCGCTTTCGTGAGTGAACAACGACTTGGTTACAAGGCATGGTGGGGGGGGGGGGGCATTGGCTTTATTCGTGCACCAAAAAGGCCTCATATTTCTCATAGTTTTCAACGGAAAGGACTGAGAATACGTTGGTTAGTCTTTGCGCCGGAGCAGGATTGACACCCCACGTTCAATGTGTGGAAGGCAGCCAAGCACCAGGACGGCGCCTCCAGTGTCGCTCTTGACAGCTTCCTGCCCAATTTTGTCCAATACTCTCTCGGGGACCAGGTTTTCAGCGAGTTTCATGCCGGCGTGTTTCACGTCATGTCAAGTTCCTCTGGCAAACATAAATGATCACGGGAAGTTGGAAGATTGAAAATGTGTTTGCCTGGTTAGTGTAAAATTGAAAGAGCGTTTAAAGCCCCTGCAGCTGGGTTTTTTTTGTTTTGGTTGATCGATTGTTTTTACACTCTGCAGTGGTACAAACAAACGAGATCTATAATGCCTGTGAGCATTTTGCTAAACCAGCAGAACGTTTCTGCAGAACTTTTCATTGTGAGCTGCTGCACAAGACGCACAGTCTTCAAAGTTGATCATCAATGCGTGACGTGCGTCGCCTCTTTCCCTTGTGGAAAACAGTGTCTGGTCCCACGTGAGGAGAAGGATCTTGGATGAAAGTCTGAGTCCTTCTGCCCACTTCACTGGTCGGATTAGTTCCGCCCAGGTTCACCCTGCATTTTGAAGCTGACTGCAGCTCAAGTCTTCATCACCGCCCTGGAACTGGAACTGCTTCTGGCGAGTTGGAGTTCGTGACAATTGTATTCTCTGCATCATTTCAATCTTATCCCAGTCACGACGAGAAGGCCAATCTTGGGTGTTTTTCTTCCGAATAGTGTCGTGAAGTTTGTCGCGAACACAAACAGTCCCTGCAAAACGTGGAAAGTTGTGATGGATTTGCACCTGACCCCGGAGTGCACTTTTGTTGATCTTACTTCACGTGGACGAGGAGCAGCATTGTGACAGGGCCACGACATCAATGTTTGCCATGACATCCTTGTTTTCTGTGTTCGTAGACAGCGAGCACAGAGACAAAGCCTAATCTGGTGAAAAAGCAAAATCAGCCGCCTGTCAGAACCTTTATCCAGCCAGCTCACAATAATGGAACAAAAACAATGCTGTTTGTTCAGGCTGTTACTCTGCCTTGTCCGGGGCGAAGGGGCTGCGTTCATTCAGGCTTTCTCGGTGCATGTTCACGCACTGTCCTGAACGTGCAGTCCAGAATAACACCTCAGGATCGTCAGAGGACAGAGAATCCCCTGCCTCAGCAGAGCACCGCTTCAGAAAATTCCCTCATTTCAATGATGAAGCCAAAATAGCTTCGTTCAATTTCTCTGGTCGATTGCTTGCTCAAGCTGAAAAAATAGATTCCCTCCTTTTTGCGGAAGACAAATAGAGTTCTTGAGAAATTCATCATGGAGAATCTGGTCTTGAGAAATATCTCTCGATCCAGGTTTTGATGACTTGATTTTCGCGCTGTGCGACCTTCGGCAGAACATCATACAAAAAGAACCGAATATCTTCAACGAAACATTTCAGTAAAACCGAACCTATTCTCTTCTGTGGGACAATCACGGTTTGTTTGGGTTTTTTGGCGTACTCTGGTTTGTCTGTCTTGGGGATACGTGTCACCGCAGCATTTCTCCACCTGAAGCTGTCCCCTGGTTCCGTCCAAAGGGCTCAATCTCCAGGACCAATGCAATCGTCAGTTCAAGTTGCAAGGGTGAAGATTGACCATTTCGTGTTCTTTCAAAACAGCAAAGAACACAGCTTTTGTGGTCTTGTTCTGAAGACCACGCTCAAATGTGAAGCCCACCTCACGCTGTGTTCAACTTTGTATTTGGACCAGGGTTGGCCAAAGACCCCTGCAAACGGATTGGAAGGTCAGTCAATGAAAACCAACCATAACTCATTCCCTTGGTCCAGACCATCATGACGCCTTCAAGCAAAACGAACATTTTGCCATTTGACGTCGCAACATTACTGGAGCCGATTCAGGCCGTGTGGGGTTGATGCGTTGTCTGTTCGCTTGAAGCTTCAGAAAACTGAGGCAAAGAGGATTGTGAGGCGCACAACACGCCAACATCGTCCCTTTGTGCAGAATCAGGTGGACACACCACGCCATGGTGAACAGGTGAACCAACAACCGCGATCAATACTGCGCTCTGTGGCAAATAGTTCGGGTCACAGTGTTCAACACTGAACCACCAAACAGCGACGTGAGTGCCATAAACACGCTTCAAGTTTCCAAATGATTATGGTATTGTGAAGACTGAAAGTGACAAGACTCAAGAATCAAGCGATTATTCCCCTGTCACAGCTGTCTATGCGTGCACAGGTGAAGGATCAACAAAGTTTGCTGGTACAAATGGGTCATCATGAATCAAATCCTCAAAGAAAGGAACTTCCATTCAGCACCAGATTCTTTGCAATCATGTTTCTGCACGAGAGACTTTGTCTCCAAAGACAATGTCACTCACTCATACACACACAGCAATCTGATCTTTCATCAGTTTGATTTGATTCTTCGTATCAGACACAAAGACTCTCAGGACTTTTGTACGTGTACCTTTGAACCAACTTCACGCTGTGACGTTGACATCCAAAAATAGAAAGGTGTTTAATGATTCAGCAGCAAGGCGATGCATTCACTAGATCCGGAGGTGACATTTCCAAGGCCGCTCTACTGTCAAGATGAATTCCAGTTTGATGACACGGGAGGCAATTAGGCTGTGAGCTGTTTAAAATGTGGACAATAACCATTGACAAACGAAGCTCATTTCGAGCTTGTGTATTGTCACCTGTCACACCTGTCTTACTACGGAAATGCATCATCGCATCTGGGAGGACCCTCCATGGTTGTTCCCTGCAGGGTCTGCGAATTGAGACCCGCTGGTTTTCCCCTCGACTTTCAGCTTCCTTGCGCATCTCCCCTTCTTCCTCACGGCGCGATCTCGACCAACACGTTCTTGCAGAAGAGAAAGCGAGACCCTGGTTACATGTGGGCCCACGAAACGTGCCCCCTGATGCGCCTCCAAACATGTAGCGCGGCTGCATGGGCGTCCGCGGGCCCATCCCGGGCCCTCGTCATTCCAGCCAAGCAACATCTTTATGATGGAATTGATCCGCACTGCAATCAGATTACTCGTGGGGGCAGCTTACTGTAATGATAACGTGAGAAAATGTCCCGGCAATAGCATTTCCACATTATTTGTTCCCGAGGCTCAGGTCTGGGAGACGTGCACTCGCATTCATCATGGTCCACGGTCACAACTAGTTCTTGTTTCACTCTGGTTCTGTACCATACATCTCACGCTGCTGGTCGAGGGGCAAGCAGCGTAGCTTTGTGTCTGCTGATTCAGTAGCGTACGAGGAAATCGTCCTTCGTGCGAAGCGCATTGAGAGATGGCGAGGCTGCAGGGGACTGATGGAGCGCCCCGTTGATTTGAAGCGGGCGCAGACTCACGTGGGAGATTAAGTGTAAGTTAATCAAGATTCATGAAAAGCCACCCGAGTCTGGTCAACAAAACACTTCGTCTGCGAAATCAATCACAAGAAGACTCGAGACGTAAGTGATATTTCCACTGGATGTCAAGGTTGCCCATGAAGTTTGTGAAGAGAAGCAGTTTCTCCAAATCAGCTTGGAACGAACCATCGGCCTAATTGCAACACGGGTCTGTGGACCTGGTTTCTGTAAGAAGCTTCTCCGGATAGATAGATCTACATTCGCAATTAAGTGACTCAACTTCGTTTGGACTTTTTCCAACCCAGCGAGCTTGAATGGACAAATCTTGCAGAGGCAAAGCGGATCAATAATAAACAACGTTGACCATCTCCGGCTGAAGGACGTGTTTGATGTGATGACCCATTGAAGCAATATCTCATCGAACGAGGCCCTAATTCAGATGGACAGCAAATCTGTCACGACTTGGCTGCTGCTGCTTTCAGCGGTGCGTCTTCCAGAGTTGCATGGGCTTCTCATCTCGTGTTCGTCACGACTGGTTCTCAGACGTGATCCGAAACGGACCTGGGTGCGTCTCAGCCTGTTTGTCCTGAACAAAGATGAACCTCATTTCACCACCTTCTGTTGGGTTGCCTTGGCTCCTTGGTCTGAAATTCACATTCAGTGGAAGAAACCAAATTCTGTGTTCGTTGAGAACAGTGTGTGAAGGAAACACAAGGGAGCAGGAAGTCCAACACAAGGACTGACAAACACGAACTCTTTTCCATTTTTGAATTAAATCTGCGGGAGATTCGTTGAAGTTTTCCAAATTGTGTCCAACATCTTGAGGAAATGTTGACTCAAAATGTGTGCTTGTGCGGACAAGTGCCAAACAGCACGGACCGGCCAGCAGAGACGAGGTCGGTCCGGTTCCACACAAAAGGCCCATTTGTCCCAGCACCGCTTCAGTATGGAAGCGTTCCCCTCGTTCTGTGATCTGAATGCAAAATGCTTTAGCTGGCGCGTCTTCTCTGTTGAGCACAATGAATATTTAACCTGAACCCATGCATTATGAAATGAAGAGATACAGGCTTTGCAACGTGAGGAATTTCTCAAACGAACCAGGACGAGCACACGTTTGTCAGTTCATCGACCGTCACAGTCATCTACGTTGCAGGTCAGAAAATTTTGGTGCAGCAAACCTGTTTCAGGGAAGAGACTCTCAGGGACATCTTGTTCCCTTTGTGTTGGGAATAATTCGAAAAGCTTGTAAAATCAGCCACAGCAAGTGCAGTGCTTCAGACTTTGGTGGAATGCGACAGGACAATGTGGTCACTTTTCAACCCTGTGCCCAAACAAGGGTTGAAGCCACCTCCTTGAAGGATCCGAAGCCGAGAAACCGTGTGCATCACTGACATCTACAGAGAGCTTTGTGTGTGGAATATGAGGTGTTATCATTCATCAGGCAGAATGTCTACACAGCTCACAACACCAACTGGTGAGGTCAGATACACCACACCAACCATGGTGAGGTCAGGTCCTTCACGCCAACTAACGTGTGAGACCAACCACACGGCGAAGTCAGAGTCCCACGTGTGTGTGAACTCGGCGCCTGAGTCGTAAAGAGTTACTCAGGAATGCAAGATGCGCTGATGTATCATGGTTCATGAATGACAAGAAAGACGCACTCGCTCTCCGTGTCGATTTGATGTTCGTAGGAATAATGCGAAAGTCGAGGCGTGCAGTGAGTGCTCGTTCACATCATTCGCTCCCACCTGCAAAGGGGCCAAGTGCATCCATGGTGCTTCAAATTGCCTTTCCCGACGAGGCAGCTTTCACACACTGCAAACATGGACGACCTGCACCTCGAGGCGGGTTGGTCGCCTGCGTGATTCCTCCCGGGAGTTCCTGCCGCGAACAGGGTCGCTGTCGCTGTCGCATGTTCACCTGTCTGCGGGAGACATTCCCTCTGACTTGATGCATTTGCAGATCGTGCCTACCAAACAACCGAATGACCTTTTGCTGCCCAGATTTCTATTTGAGTGGGAGACAGTTATTTACAGGCTTTTTGTGCCACTCGGCGCGGCTGGAAATTGCTGTCATTGACATTTAGTCTCGGCGGAGCTCGACAGAATGCGTATCTACAGCGCGTCCTCCATCGAGGATTTTGCTGATGCACTCACTGTTGCAATGAGTCTGCGCGAATATGGCGCTCATCACCAGCCGCATCGATGCAGCGCGGAATTCAGTTTTGCATCCATTCAAAACAACAACAGTTTTTGTCCTTGGCATGAATCACCCAGATCTTTGCAATGCCACAGAAATATTCAAGTCACGAGCGATTCACGCTGCTTCTCGAGGAGCCGCAAATCGAATTGAAGAGTTTTCTGGGACGTATTTCCCACGACAAGCGTCAACAGCAGCGAACGTAGGCTGACAAACGTCACGGACCTTTCTTCAGGCAAATCACGAAACGGATGGATTTGCCGAGTTTGAGTTCCTCCCTCCAAATAACAGAGTTGATCCGGTGCACCACGTAGTTCTTGGTTGGGGACCCTCAATGGGAAGGAAGTGCAGCCAATTGCAGCTTGTTCTGCGTGCTCTTCAGGGACGTGGATCTGACTTCTGTACACGACTCTCGCATGCATGCAGTTCTAGGAGGTTGTGGCAATTAGAGAATGGCGTGATTTCAAAAGTTCGTTCAGAGCATTTGACGTGGTCAGCAGCGGATCAGTGCGTTGAGTGACAAACCAAAACTGCGTCATCTTCCGCTCCCTCCCATGGCAATCCAAATCCTGCTGTGAGGTTTGGGCCAAGACTCGCAGCCCGTACAATTCCTTTGTCAGATGTTTGTCAACCGTATCTGATGTGGCCCAGATCTTGGAGAAAAAGAACATGACATGACCATGGACAGAACCAACACACCAACTTGTCATCACCACATCACTTGGCGTGGCCACTCCAAATGAATCTTATACGCGTGAGTTTTCGCTCAAACATCCGGCTGCGAAACTTTCAGGGATCTCTGCTGCACTGCTTGGAAGGGTTTGCATTGCGTCGCCCAGTCATCATCAAACGTGAATAGTTTGTGGCCCAACAGGTCTGAAGTTTCCACATGTTTGAGTTGTGAGGCAAAAACTGAAGCGCCGTCTGGAACCAAATTTTGTCCACCATGGTCTGGTCTGACTGTCGATTTGTTCCACGGCCAAGCACAAGATGAGCTCTGACGTTGTCAGCCTATGTTGACCTTGGGTGTTCACTTGTATTTCCCAGAACTTTTCCAGGTTGTCGGCGGATCCCTCCACCAACAGGGTGAAAATCATCGCTTTGAGTCGTAAACATATCTGTGTTTGTTGGAACGAGCTCCAAAAATATTTGGTGCCATGTGGATGGGAGTGTTTCGTTTCTGACTTGGGCGCAGTTTTCAGGCCCAGACTTGTGAACTGTCAAGTGTCGAAGGCCTGTCATAGCTTGGTTGTCCTGGTCGCTTTGGCGCAATCGATAAGCAGCTCGTGACACAACACCATCAGCTGCTGAATGAATAGCTTTTTCTTGATTCCGAAAATTGACGCTGATTAAGTGCTTAGATGTGGATAAACGAAATTGTGTTCGTTTCGTGGGTGGGGGATTTATGCTTCACAGACACACAGATAGCGGCTCGGAACGACTTCACTTGACTCAAATGAAATCTGCAGATCTACTGGCGTCTGTCATGCAAGTTGCATTTGTGTTCCGTGTTGATCGTGGCATTGCTTCCACTGCGTCCCAAAACCTGTAGTTTCCCTCAAATGTGCAGAAGAAAAACAGCTTTGCACATGCACAAAACGTGGATCCACTGAGAACCTGCAAGGAAAGTTCCTTTGTGGATGTGAAATCAAGCAAACTATGAGTTTCTTTGATGAATTCCCGTGGCTGTACGAAGGAACTTTGTACCCATTCTGTTGAGTAGGGAGGTACCACACTGGGAACAACTTCGCTTTGTGTTCTTCAAGAAGAACGGTGTTGCGGTTTCTGTATCTGGTGCCTGTAGTGGAACTGAGCAATAGAACTGTTCACGAAACAAGAATCAGCCTCGCTCAGTTGGGTCACAGTTCCTTCATTTTCTTCCGCTACACACAGGACAACAGGACTCCGAGCAAAGTCGTCGCGGTTTTTGTTTGTTTTGCTGTTTTTTATTTGGGGGGGGGGATTCCAAACCCCCGCTTTGAAAGTTTGCAACAGCGCACTGCATTCCCTTTGATGACAAAATGGATAACTGATGCTGCCATGTTATTGGCTCGCGGAGGCTCTACTTGCAATTACTCAGCAAATGACTTGAACGAAAGCTTTCCGACGTGTTGAGTTTAATGAATCTAATTTCGGGCATGCAGCGAGAAGTGGGAGAATCGCGTTATTGGGAGGGACGCCCTGACGCATTCTGCTGTCGATCTACGTGCTGCCAGCTTGAAGAAGGAGCATCGTCTTAATTATTTACGACCGTTACTCGCGACTTCCATTTAGTGGTTCGTCTGAAAGACTTCGCACCACATTGGTTGGTGCCTATGCTTTAGAAGATTGGGGTCTTCTTGCCTGAGACAAGAAATCCCGGGAGAATTTTTGCAAGACTATCACTTAGTTTTGTTCCATGTACAAAGCACACATGCTCCACTGAGACATGTGGATCAAACACAACTTTTTCATTGAGAGTTTCTGGCCACTGAAAAGAATCAGGAGCAAAACGGAACGAACCCTTCGTCTCAGAGCACGCATTGACTGGTCAATGTGTCTCAAGAAGTTCTCCACTGTTCCCAGAGTTGTGAAGTCGCAATGGTTCTAGCTTGGGTCCAAGGCAGGCACACAAAAGGTGTAGCGAACTCTTGTTTGGGAATGCTCGTTTTTACGTGGTTGGAATTGTGACATGGGGGCGTTTGTTGACCAGTAAACTCCCAAAACCTGATGAAGCCTCCCGTGAGAACAAACCAAGACGATGGAGCAGATGTGCTCAGGCTTCCCCGATATACGTATCTGTTCAACATCTACTTCACACGCACAGGTCCTCACTTACCTTGAGCAATTGTAGAACGGGAGGAGGTATGTGTATTCCAACTGTGCTGGACATCCGCCGGTATATTCTGAAAAAGACAAAGAAAGAGTGAATTTTTTGAAGTCAATGTTTTGAAAGATATCTTTTGGAAGAATGTGTGTTCGAGTACATTTGTGACTCTACACAAGCGCAAGATCTGTTTACGAGGCGGTTTTCATAAGTATTGATTCCTCGGCTTGTGTACTCACGGCAATACTTTTGAGAAAATTCCAATGAGAGTTTCTCACAGCCATGGTCATGATCTTCATAT
>JAAUXT010029222.1_pt1 | contig 14686 bp, 16 predicted proteins | sample 7278171 | NCBI WGS metagenome assembly JAAUXT01 (sample SAMN14350112, study PRJNA611818) | marine sediment metagenome | isolation source: surface marine sediment (1.8m) | place: French Polynesia: Moorea | collected 2018-08 | reverse complement strand
ACAATATCTGACTAGCTGATTCTTTTGTCCGCCTCAGTGCAGACTGGCCAAGTGACTTCGCCGCTGAACATGCAGAGTGCCAGAATATGTTGTTAGATCCTCGTACAAATCACATGACAACAAAATGTCACCATCCCAACAGAACGGCAAGCGTCTCTTTGTATTGCTGTATCGGACATGAAAACAAGTGAACTGGATTTGTGAAGAAAGCAGCTGGAATGCTAGAAAAGGTACAGTGCTTTCCAAAAAGTTACTTGGTTAGTTTGCCCACTTCCGCCTGAAGCTGGCAGCAGGTGCTCTCCGAGTCGTCAGCATGACTTGCCGAATCAAATCCACAAGCAAGAAAGATTTCGATTGAAACACACACAATATTAATTGTAAAGTAGCAACGAAGGCAAACGTGTTTTCGCAGAAAGAAAATGCCTTGAAGAACTTAGAACCTCGGTAGAAACTCGAGGGATCCTTGATGTTTCAGACACTTGCTCGACGCCCCGGAAATGGCGCGAAATGGTTTCTAGGCGACTTCGTCACATGATAGGAAATTCACTATGGCGGCATGAAAAGTGTGAAGCAGATTTCGTACAAGATTTGTCCGTTCGTGGTCGAGATCAAGCGAAATAGTCTTTGAATCAAATGTTTAGTTGAAAGATCATGTGGTCAGAAACAAAACTGTGGAGTGACATTTCCGCGCAAAGGAGCCGTCAGTGAAAACTGTGGTGAGTTCGATAAAACCCCAAAAGTGAAAGACGATCTTCTTCACTTGCAATTTTGATGCCACTGTGCACGATGGTTGACATTCACGAGGTGGAATTCACCGACCGAGATCTCAATGTAGATCTATTCCATCCGAGTTTCGTGAACACGTCGAGTGAGTTCAAATCCACAGCAATTCATGATGCCAGAATCACGTGTTCTCGCGCGCGCGCGCGTGTGTGTGTGTGCGTGTGTGTGCCTGTGTGTGTGTGACCCTCACTTTCCATCTCAAATGTTGCCGTGTTGTGTCAAGGTTGTGAGCAGACCCATCTGATCTGCTGGGCAGCACATGGTAAAAGGCAGGTCCAGGTTGGGGTCGGAGAGGGGGGGGGGAGGGGGCACACTCTTTCCAGAGGTGTGTTGATTTTATGTGGTGTGACAAGAACTGGGAGAACCACCGGGGACTCACCTTAGTTTACAAGGACTACGCAACTTGAAGAATGAGCAACTCAAAATTTCTGTGATGAGTGGGCCCCAAGTTGAAGTGACACACCACAGTGGCTCTCACCACTGGGTGAGTCACATGTTTTTGCTGAATGGCTGCCTCCAGATACAATTTTCTTATGGCATTATGTCCATCATGAAAGAATCCATGATGAAAGAGTGGGAAATTCCACTCGAGTTCCCCTGGGCTCTCCCCCAAGGGGAGGGAAACAGCCAGAGCCAGCAAAATCAGTGTTATTTCATAGGAGTTGGGGGTATTTGGCTGTTCTCCATTTGTGAACATTTATGGTGAAAAATTGTAAATACATTGAAATGGCTGCCAAGGCCAGCACCCCCTGGTGGGGGATGAGTGTGGTGTGACACACCTGGCCCAATTTGTCAGAACTACTGCAAGATGGCGTGAAAGGACTCAATAAATAGGGAGATTCCCACCTCAGAGAGCAGTCTCTTCTGAGATACCCAACTGATCGTTTTGTGATTTCACTACATCAGATCAGGCGGACACAGTTCAAACTGTCCAATGCGATGTGTTCAATTCACTGCCTCAGGTCGATCTGTTGGAGAGAAACCAGTTTCATCTTGTACAATAAACAATTTAGTTTTGGCCTCTTGTTTGCAAGCAAGTTCACCAGAATCTATTTGAGGTTGGGTCACCCCCCCCCCCCTCGTTGTTCACAGGAATCTGCAGAGTTCGGGTCACCTCCCTCAAGCAGAAAATACAATTTTCAGAATGGATCTGCAGGTTTTTCCTCTTCGTCCTGACATCTACAATTGTTGGTCAAAATGTGGTTTTCTGAACTCTGACTTTGCAAGCAAATTCGCGAAGAAAATACTCCTCTGTCAACGTACTGTGAAAGAGAAAAGGTCTCGTGACCACATCACGCATGCTCTCCCCTCCACACAAGAGAAGTTTTCACAAATGTTAAGAGCCTCCAAAACAAAAACATTTTCAGCAGGTTGCAAGAAACAAAACCTTTCACCAAGTGCCGGCAACTGAGATTTACTTGTCAAGACCAAGCAGTGTGGTGTGTCTCCACTGGCAGATGTTCTTGTTGGTTTTAGTGTCACGAAAGCCGTCAAACAAGACGCTATGGACAGGATTGCTGAGGCGGAGGACAGCGATGTGCACAGCGGTGACCAAGTAAGTACGAATGGCCGTTTTCTGAACTGCCGTTTGTTTTCCATGGTCCGTGCCTTCGGAGTCCCGGCGCACGTGTTGCGCTCAATGCGGTCCAGATTCTGTGGATGGACCACGGGGTCACCAACTCAAGTTGGTGGGTGCCCTTGTCCACCCACCTCCCTGTGAGAACAATCTCTGAAACCCTATGAGACAGAAACAGGGAGAGGGGGCAGAGACAGAGAGAATCAGAATCACAGGGAAAAAAAAACACATTAAATTTGCTTCTCACAAACATGAAGGTGGACGGACCCAGCCACCTTTGAAGTGTGGTCCAAGGATCGGATTTATTGAAAAAGAATGTCAGCAAATTTCCCGGGGAGTTTTCCTGTTGCCCCCGCCTTGTGCACTGCCAGAACAGTTGGGCACGACACGTGTCGCTACGGGCAGGTGTTTGTTTCGTTGAATTGTGGACATTTCGCGTGCAAAAGCTCCAAATTTGTTGCTTTTTTACACGCGCCTCAGTACGTGTACTTTTTTGGGCCAGTTGACCTTATCAGCAGCAGTTCATGTTGCGAAAAGTCTTGTGATTCTTTCAAGCGAAAATTGCTTCAAAATATTGGCACAAGTTGCACGCGAATTGAGGATTAGAAAGTCCAGCCAAACGCGATCCTCGGTTTTGGCTGCGTTGTTGTCGGGATCATGGAAGTGATCGCCCAAATGATAAGGGCGATGAATTCAATTCTTTACAAAGACTCACTGTCACTGTTATATTTTTGCTGCACAGCTGGCTGGAAAACAAACAGGAGAGTAAGTTCAGCTTTGTTTTGCACTGGTCTATCGGTGTGTCTCTTGCGCTTTTCTGTTTGCACAAGAATCCATCTTTTTGGGTCGAGCTTCAAAACGTCTTTCAGTTTTGGCACGTTTCCTCTTGAAACTTACATGAGGGGGAAAGTTTCGTGTGATCACATTGGCGAAGCAAATTTTGGAAGCAGCCCAGTTTTCTCCTTTTGCAGTGCGTTATTTCTGTGAATAGGACACAGTGCCTTGGCATTTCCCGCCTCTTCTCTATGCACTGGAAATGTTTATCTGGATCAACTTGGTTCGGTGTTGATGTCATTTTCGCTGAGCATGAAATTACCTTTCGCAGGAAAGGATCAATCCTTGTCACATATCGGTCATTCGCGCCAACAGTTCCTCCTTATGTCCCCGACCTGTCCTGAAGGAGGCACCAACTCACTTCTGACGTTTGTTTTCTGCATTGTCCCCATCGTGCGCACAAAGTGACAGGTCTTGCAGCAGAACGGGCAGACCCGTGTACCTTTCAACAGAAGCGTGTCTCTTCAAAGGAAAAGGACTGTTATTTTCATTGCGTGCAGCTGCAGCAGTACTTTCAACTTTAGTCGTGACAACAGCCGCGTGATTAGCTATTCCACTTCAAAGGCAACAGAGAAAGGAAAGTAATTTAGCTGTGACACCTACAGGCATTGTTGCTACCTGTGTGTGCATTGTTGGTGAAGCCATGGCAGCTCTATTGATCAAGATCCAGATCTGCCAACACTTTTATTGACCGGAATTCTTGCGGATATACCTCCCAAGTTTTGTCTTTTTGTTGGGTTTCCGTGCAGTGACCTTGCCACGTTGATGATTCTGTACAATAGCGCCGTGTGGCACCATCTGAGGCAAACGGGTGTTCTGTCCCCCAAACTTTTCCTGTTCTGACTTCTCATCTTTGGTGAGAAACGGATGCTGGAGTCTGTTCGACGTGACAGTCCATACCCATTTATTGTTTTGCTGGGATTTTGTTGTTTGGAAAAGGTTGCTGTGTATTCTGAGTGCCTGTGCATTCTGAGTGCGAAAGAGCTTTTGATTTTGTGAAAGCTTTGAAATCAACACCTTTCATCGCAACAACAGCGAAACTGTCTTGATTCCGCACGGGATGGTGGAAGCGTGCATCAACATTCCAAATTTGACCAGTGTACTTTTGGACTTTCCTCGTGTGTTGAAGCCACTGGTGTGTTGCGGGGTGAGGACAGCGGGAAAACTGTGATATTTGAACTGCATGCCTTGCCTGACCCATCTCTTGATGCAGAAGCTCGGGTGAGCTAACATCCGACGCGCCCTGTGCGCCCACGCTCGTCCACGCATTATCCGCTCGTCACCTGTTCTTCCTGTGGTCCGTGCGCAGCGCCCAACTCGGGTTCACACGGTGAATGGGCTTGGCTGGCCTTTTCCTGTAGCCCTGATACTCACAACGAAACCTGGACAGACTGGTGAACTTGTTGTGGGGTGGATGGACAAGAAAGACCAGCAAAAGAGTTGCAATGTCTGTCACTCGAATGAAATGTTCGGCTTGTGAACGTGATTCAACCTGGAGAACAAGCTGAAGATCAGAAGCACACGTTGGACGAAGACAGCCTGACACGAACACACCACCTGCTGCGTCTTGTTCCTCCTCCAGATCTGCTCCGCAGGAAGACCGAGCTTGGCACAGTTGTTTCCCTTCACGTCACAACCCTGACGCGAAAACAGACACGAGAAACCGATCACCCTGCGGAGAAAAGAAAGGAAGCAAATCAGAAAAACAAGGAAGTTTTGTTTAGCAGGAATTGATTTCAGTTGCGGGCGTGTGTGTGTGTGTGTGTGTGTGTGTGTGTGTGTGTGTGTGTGTGTGTGTGTTTCTCCGGACAAAGATTGTTGTTCACTCCAATCAGCATGTTCAATTCACGTGGTCAAGGCGAGCCACACTGCACGTTGCTTGACAGCCTGGCAACGTGAGAGATCTTTCTCTGACGTGCAGATCTGTGAGCTTCCCTTCTCACCTTGAGAACCAGAAGTCGGACGGACCCATTAATTTGCACTTTTCAGCTCACGGAGCCGAGAGGCAAATTGCACAGACTTTCCGAAGGTTGTAATCAGGAGTGGTCAGCCCGTTTCATCATTGGGACTTGACCACAAGCAACAGTTCCTGACACCCACACTGCCCCTGGCAGCCATACATTTTACTGACTGCAAATACCTCAACGGATCTTGCCAAATATGGATGCGGAAGGGGTGCGGCCTGTTATTTGCTGGAAACCGAAGAAAGGAGAAAAAGAGATTTCAATCATTGTTGAGCTGTGGTGGCGGTTCAGAAAGCTACGATTTCGTGAAACTGACCAGCCCTTGTCCTGAAAATATGCAATCTGGACCCTTGGCTGTCTGCGCCAACATGACGCTCGCCTGAACCACAGCACGAGTTGAACTGAGCTCAGCGCCTTCGCGTGTGGATGGAATTCACCCGTAATGGACGAGGTTCAGGTGACACGGCGTCGAGAAGTGCGGAGTCTCAAATTCCGAGACCTCACGCAGAGTTGTGCGGGGACATCGGTCTTGATTGGGCATTGTTCGGAAGGATTCGACACACGTTGAGAAAGCCATGCCAACTGAAGGTCAATTCGATGACACACGTCATGGCATCAGGTAGAGAGAACATGGCAGTGGATGTGGGTGACTGTTGCCCTGCAGGTTCCTGGACCCATTGTGGAACATGGGATTCCATATCTGGAACAGGATGGGATTTCGCAGTGGATCACCCACGTGATGATGATGCCGAGCTCGCCTCTGCACACAAAGGAATCTCAAACATGGAACGTGAAAGATTTTTTCCCCTTTGAAGCAACTTCAAGGACTGTGGGTCTATTCAGGCGCGTCGTACACTCAAGGCGATGTAGAGGGCGTCACGTTATTTGCAGCGACTGACTTTCGTAGTTGGTCGCCAGAATAATGGAACCCCGCGGTCACAAACGCAATCGGTGGCTTCTCTGCAATAAGACGGTATCAAGAGAAATTGAATGGCTGGAAATTGGCCTCCAGCTACGCTGCTGTGAACGGTGCGCACGCGCACGACATGGTGACATTCTGACATTTCTATAGCAAGGCACGTCGTCAGGGGCAACCTTTGTTCTCAACAGAAGATTTGAAACAAATAATCTCCAATTGTCACTTGAATGGTTTGACACCTTTGCACTTGTGGTTGTCCTGACTGGTGCTTTACAACAGGTAACCAACAGAAAATAGGAGATTGATAAAATCGTCGGCTTTGCCTCGGATTCATTGATCTCCCGTTGTCTGTTGTTCATCTCTAACATTCCGCGTCAGAATCTGCGGTGGCGGGAGTCTTGCTGCGACCAACTCCAGGTGCCGCCGGATTTGCGACGACATCCGAGTCAATTCTATTCCTGTAGCAATTTGAAGAATTTCTGTCCCAAGGAATTATCAGTTGGGTGCATCCCCGACAATTTGCACGCCATGGGCAGCGTGTAGTGCACCTGTTTGCGCTCGAATGACCAAACCACGCAGAAGACGACTCGATGTTGACACTGAAGTGCACACAACTGGCACTGAAGGTGTCATGAAGGAAACGACATTGTTCTTTTGTTCCTGAAACATGTTCAGCTGAAAACAGGATGTAAAGTTTCCTTGAAAGAATCTTGAGGTTTCAGGGAGGGAGGGAACAGGGGACAAGGCTTTGTTTCTCGTCATGCACAAAAAGTGTGTTGCTGCAGCCTGAACCAAGTCTTTGCTTTCTGGGTCCCAAGTTGTGAACTGATTTTGCTGCAAGCAGCACCCACACACAGGTGCTCGTGCGAAGGTCTCCAGTTCCAATCACGTTTCGATCAGCAAATGGGAAATGTCATTTGGGTCGCTGCAGTCCGCAGGTCAGACATGATGTGTCATTGGAAAAGCTCGCGAGCTCCCCCCCATGGTGAACTGTGACATTTTGTGCTGAAAATGTTTTCCTTCGCTTTGATGGCACACGAGGCCATCGTCTTCATTTCGTGTCGCGCCCACCAAATGACATGTAGGTAAATGGCGTGTTTCCATTTGAGGGACACCGATACACTTTGTGACCGACCCTATGAGAAGGCTGATCTGAGACACGTTCAGCGCTTTGACGGGAAACAACATTGACCGGCTCTTTGTGCCTCTGTGTGAATGGTTACATGGTGCGGTCTGCAGACATTTCCTGATGTTGCTTGCTCAGTGCGTGTTCGTGTCACTGCACTGGTCTGAAAAGACGGTTGTGGGTTCCTGGGTCAACTCTGCTCGCACAGGCCTCTGCACGCCGATTAGGACGGATTGAAAAGAGTCGTCCTTGTTAACGTCAGATTGGGCAGAAGGAAACATATCTCAGCCTTAACGAGCACCGTGTTCTTTGAATCATTCGGCTCGGATGAAGTCACTGGCCTCAGGTCTGATCTGACATGGTATTTAAATGCGAAGACACCCAGTACAAAGCCATTCATCTTGTCTCCATTATCCAGTGGACTTATACAGCCCCATTTGACAGATAAGTAGTACATGTTCTGTGGCCAAGTATGGTGTAATTGGAAGTGCATTTTTGTGGGGTGCAAGTTGAGTGAGTTCGTCTCACGCGAGTGGTCATTGGGACAGCTCGTGGTGTGGCGGGTTGGACCGGGGCTGTGGTTTCCAGCCCCCCCCCCCTTCCCGGGCCAATTGATCGGGGTGCAGGATCACGGGAGGCACACGCAGCCAGGAGCCTTGGGTGTTGAAACACCAAGTGGACAACCCAAAGGATTGTGAAAGAAAATCGGCTCAGTGAATTTGAAACTGGAGGAGACCCTTGTTTGGGCACGCACAAGAACTGCGGATGCACGGGACAGCGAAGGACCGAGGTCTTTGTCACCACACCCGAGTGCACAGAGCCTGGACTACACCTGTGCAATTTACCCTGAATATTGCCGCGCTGTGCTGCCTGTTCACCGGCAGTTGAACCTGCCTGTTTAAATAGCTAACACACGGGGGAAATAACCGTTCCACTCAAAAAAACTTGGCGAGCTACACATGGCACAACATGAAAAAATATCAGCAGCCAAGGATTAAAAACACGAAGAGAAGAAGACGAAAATAGGTAAGAACTTTTCTTCACGTTGGACATTTGATCGAGGATGTCTTTTCATTGTTGCACGCTTTTATGGGTGTTTGTGCGCGATTTGATGGCCACGTGCGTCACTGTGTTTGACTCTCAAAACTCGAGTTAGAATTTTCTGTTTTGCCCAGAAAATTGGCACGTTGACGGCTTTTGGCAGTCAAGCGCTGCAGTGCATGCATCTGGATGAGTGGGCGTTGCCGTTCTGCAAATGGTCTGTGGATTGTGTGCTTTGCGTGCGAAGTTGCGACGAAACCTGAAACTTTCGAGGACAGTTGCCGCTCGAACTGGACCACAAGGTAACCTCGCCTGGGCTGGGTGGACTGCTCGGTCAGTTTCGTTGTGCTTCTGAATCCCTTTGTTTCAGGACGATCAGTGCGTGTGGTCTCTCTGTCGCAAACAGTTGACATGGATCTGATCCAATGAGGGTTCAGGTCATTTCACGAAGTGTCGCGGTAGATTCAAAAGAACACAACTCGGTTCGTCGTTGCACTTTTCATATTCTTTGGTATCTGCGCTGACTTATTTACACTCGGTCTGGGCCTGTTTCTGTGGAACTGTGTCAGATGTGTGTAACAATACTTTTTGCTCGTGTGTGTTGTACATACTCATTGTTGAGATCTTTGCTTGCACAAACCCATTACGGCTGTGTGCTCCCTCCACCACTTTGAAACGCCAGATCTGGTAATTTCCGAGACAAAAAGCTGGAAACACAGAACTCGCTGGGAGAGAGACACTCAGGAAGTGGGTATCTGGGGGGTGTTCTTGTAACGAGTAAAGGGACGTTGGGGCTGTTTCTTGCAGACGCTTGAAACGCGCCTTTGTCGTTGTTTGTTCATTACTGATCACGCCCGCACTGTTCACATTTGGCATTGCCGTGACATGTGACGAAGATACGACTGGGTTCCACGTGGGAGGAGGAGGAGGATTGTGTGTTCTCGCATTGTCGTCAAGTGTGACGCCGGTCTAGTGGAGGCTCTGACCACTGAAGCGGAAGAATTCGAGGGAAGATAATGCATTTCCATATCGAATTCCGCCTGTTGCCCCAACTCTCGAGTCTGTCACTTCAAACCAACGGAAACTTTTCAAGTGGAGCCAACAACTGAATGAACTGTGGTAACAGAGTCCCCCAGCGTGGAACATGCGAACTCCATAACAAGACAAATGTTTGCCCACCTCTATTGAGGTCGGGCCTACGTGGTGATATTTTAGATGAGAACCGAAATAGGTGAAAAAGGGTGGAGTGTACATTTCACAGTTTGAGGTGTTGTGTAAGCGTGACCGTCTTGAGAATTTTCCTCTGCAAATGTGCCAACAGTATCTTTGTGTGAAACATTTCTCTTTTCTGTCGGCGCTGGGACACGCAGCAACACTTGGAACAAATCTTGGCATGGTCTGTGGTGATGCGCCACATGTGGATAAAGCTTTGAGTTTTGAGGTGGAGGTGAGCATCGTTTCTCTGGCACCAGTTGTGAGTGAGTATTCTGACGTTTATCGAGCCCAAAATTTCACAGCGAAAATCCTTTGAGACCACGGAAGAATTGACCACAATGACTCAGATCTATGTGTCCCCAAACGCAGTTGACAAATTTGCCAATTCATCAAAAGCCGCGTTCTTTGATACTCTCAGTGTTCAGTGAGAAATCTCTGAAGTCAAGTGTAGCGAGGTGAGCAGGTGGGTGCCGCGGAGGGAGGGATCGGCGCAGGACCCGTGTGAAACGATCGGAGGGAGCGACAGGTGCTGCTCCGCTGCGATAACGATCTCAGAAGGCAACGTCTTTGGCCAAAGTTTTTCTGTTTGTCGAAGCAACAGTTGAACTGCATCAATAACTGTGACTGTCAGACCTGAGCTTGTTCTGAACTTCCGGAGAAGAAAAGGTTTCGGTTGCTGGATCCAAAAGCCGCTCGTGGTTTTCGGTTTGTGGTGCCTGTTGGTTCGTGAAACTGTGGCGAAGTGTTTGTCCCCGCTCTGCGGTGCAGTTCTCCAAGATGTCGAAACCCGTCCGTTGTCGGCAGCAGGTGGAGTGGAAAATTTGGGGAGGGATTTTGTTTGGACAGTCTTCCGGTGAGGAAACTCGGGGCCTGCGTCGAGTGCGTCGTGGTGACGTTGACCAACTTAGCGGAAATCGATCGCCCGAGTTTCTTGCTGGAGACGATCGTTACACCAAAAGCGTTCGATGGTTCCCTGGCGCGGTGTGGCAGGTCTCCCTCCCCGGCGCATGCAGGCCTCCCTCCCCAGCGCATGCAGGCCTCCCTCCCCGGCGCATGCAGGCCTCCCTCCCCGGCGTGGTGCAGGCCTTACTCCCCGGCGCATGCAGGCCTCCCTCCCCGGCGCATGCAGGCCTCCCTCCCTGGCGTTGCGTAGGGCTCCTCCGCGGTACGCGCCGAGTTGTTTGCTCGCGCTGCCTCTCGAGTCTTGGCTGTGTATCGTGTGCGTTCTCCTTGTCTGGAAAAAGTCGAGATGAAAGTGTCTTTCATGGAGCTGCAGTGGCCGTGAGGAAGGTCGCGCAATTTGTCGGCCTTTCGTACGCATCTCAGAAGCAGACTTCAGGCTGTTTAGGTTCTCGAACACCACGGATGAAACATTTTCAACGCTTATTCTTGAACAACAATGGAAACCAACTAAAAATTGATTCCTGAACAAGCCACAAGTGTCCACATCTTGAATTCAGTTTGGATGGTTGCGCCATCTGGACAACCTGTAACATGTGGATGCTCTGGACCAGGTCTGGAACCTGCACTTGACTGCACTCGAACCAAGCGTGACGATCTGTGGCCAGCAGGTCACACCAACCCTGACGATGGTAGGGTTCTCACACTGTACAAAAATGATTTCTGTGAAATCACACAATGACTTTTCGAGACCAAGAAAGATTGAACAAGAAAGAGCCCTTTTTGTCAGGTGAGAACCCATTTCTACCATGATGCGAGCACATACGACTGGTTTTGTGATCCCAGATTTGTAGAACAGGACTTCGAGATGTGGGGCAACCTGCTGTCCAACACAGGAATTGGACTCTCCCCCCGACACCTCCATTTCGAACACACTTCATCGCTGTGTGTATCCGCTGCGTTGACTTAAGGCAGCACTCGGAGACTCGCCCAACTTTCTCGCTTTCTCCGGGCGCCGCCCGCGGGCGGAGGCGCTGCGTCCCTGCCGTCCTTCCCGCGCCGCAGCTCGGCAGGGCGGCCCGGCTCCCGGGGCGAACCTGCTCCGTCAGGCTTTGATTTCTACTGTTCTGAACGAGTGAGTGGAAGAAGCCGGAGAACAGTCTTGAACCAGCGGAAAGTTTTTTTATTTCTTGGGACAGTTGTCCCACGGTGCACGTGTTGTCCTGTTGCTATTCTGCGGGTGACACTGTAAAAAGAGGTTCTGGTTATTTGGCTTGCATTTCAAAAGGCATCACTGACGCAAGGTTTACACGATGAAAGTGTCTCGTGACCAAAATTCACTTGGCAGCGTGTACTTGGCAGTGTGTGTGTGTGTGTGTGCATTTGTGTGTGTGTGTGTGCATTTGTGTGTGTGTGTGTGTGCATTTGTGTGTGTGTGTGCACGTGTGTACGCGCATTTGACTTTGTGTGTGTGTGTGTGTGTGTGTGTGTGTGTGTGTGTGTGCTTGTGGCACGTTTGTGTGTGTGCTTGTGTGTGCACGAGTTGACCGGAGCTGGCTGTGTCCCTTGTCCTGATCAGTGTCTCCCCGATGTCCGTGTCCCTGAGTCCTGCTTCTGGATCCGCCTCCACCGCGATCACATCAAAGCTCGGCACCTGACGGCGATGTCCTTGCGGATGGCATCCACTTTTTGCAGCAACTCGTCTCCATCAAGGGTAACATTTGTGCGCCAATCAAGGATGCGCAGTGGCGTGTTTTTTGTTGGTGGTCGGATTTCGCCTATTGATCGAGGTGGATGATCTTGATTCGTTTCAGGAAGTCACCGAGAGATAAAGGCAACAGGCAATCGCGTTCTGTAAAGGAGAAATTGATTGATTCAATCGAGGCGAATTGGATTCTTATTGGGTTTGATTTATGTTTTGGGTTTGGCTTCTTTCTTGCAACTTTTCTGCCATTTTCAGCAAAAGTATTGGTTTCTGGTTCTCGTTTGTCGTTCAGCATTGATCTGAAGTCGCCATTTTCCGTCGCGAATTTTGGTTTGTCCATGGAGCAAAAAGAAATGAGCCCCCAGCTGACCTCGGGCGTTGGTCAATCACCGTGAAGAAAATCCCGACGTTGAGTCTGTGTTTCTCCAGAAGACGAGACCCTTCCTTCTCTGCACTGAACTGAAACCCTCCATATCGCGAGTTTTTCGCCTCGGCAAATACAAAAAGATGCAGGCAGGTGGAACACAGGCAGCTAAACAATCATTGCATCAGTTTCAAAGGCCTCGACACGTCCACAGAAGCGGAGGCTCCAGATGCGCCCCCGGCCTTGACCAGGGCAGCTGCGCAGGTGTGCGCTTTGAGTTCCGCAGCTGAAGTCTTTTGCGCACAAGTCACTCTTTTACAAACAACAGGCTGAGTTTCAGTTTAATTGGAACCTTGACACAACAGCAAGAAAATTACACTTTTATGGGGGATTGTTTGCTGAAATGAGTTGATGAAAAAAAAGAACAAGGGAAAAGAAAGTTGTTGAAGCCGCCATTTCTTTGCTGCAAAAGACTTGGGTGCAGATTGTACTGACAAGGCTAGAATGCTCTCAAATGAAAGCACACTATTCTTCTTTCATATAGTTATCAAAGACTCAGGGGGAGTACAGTGTCCTCAGGCGTACAAATTGGAGTCTATGAGCAATAGAATACCTGCTCACAGAAGTACACATAAGGAACATTTAGCCCTCAGCAATGTTGCTATGTACACCGTGTACAACTCGGGTATGGAAAGGGCCACTGAAGGCTGAACTGTGAAACATCCGTCGCAGAAAATTCTTTGAACAAAACGAGTCTTTGACCAAAAGAATCCTCATCGTTTTCTGTTGCATTTGAGAGTGATCGACCGTCGTTTCACGCACATCGTGGCGTTTTTGTTTCAGCCTGACCAAAAAATAATTCTGCAGGCAATTCTGATCTACCCTGGATCTCTTGTCGCGCTGAGACTCGCATTTTCAGAACACGAGGCTGTTTGAAAATGTTCTGCATTTGCCTTAAAGTGGAACTTGTGTTCTTCAAATTCAAGACAGGCTCATTTGTGCAAGAAATAGTTCCCACCTTTTCAAGGCAATGAGATTGCACTGAAAGAGCTGTTTTTTGAACAGCGTGTCGTGTTTCCTTGGCTGGTGTCGCGCTGCATTGTTGGAAGCACAAAAAAGGTGTAGTTGACGTGACAGAAGTTGTGCTTTGAAAGCTTCTAAGTTGTTCTTTGAAATTGATTCCGGTGCCAGAGGATCGGGGCGTCGCGCACGTCTTGTTTCTGGGTTACAGCGAGACGTTTCGAGACACCTGCTGCCGGTTGTCTTGAAAACGGTTGTTGTCTTGACAACGCCTTGTTGCATGGACACGGCGGGCGGCTCGGTGGACTGAGGGAGGCACCTGGACCTCGCACTGTCTCCTGTCCCAGTCAAAACTTCACCAACACGCTGTTCTGGACCCTGCTGCTCGTTTTGCAGGAGATGCCTGTGCCGTATCGCTTTGATTGTTGTCTTTCCGAAACTTTGTTCAACCGGCGTGCCTCAGCCGATCTCGCACAGATTCCAGCGTGCGGCGTCTCACTGTCCAGGTGTCACCACAACACTCTTGTGTTCAGTGCAGTCCCTACGTCTTTGGAGACCTCAGTGTCAAGCATAGTTCTCTCCAAATTCTTGCAGGATGCCGCAGGTGCCGAAGCAGCAAAAGAAGTCTCTAAAACAGCAGAACAAGCGCCGCACGGAGAGCGAAGTTCGTCTGAGGTAAGAACTGCTTGCTTCGAGGGCTGAACCTCGCGATGAGATGCTGAACAAGAGAAGCAGTGCTCAAGGCAACTGCGGGCGCGATGTCCCTCTATCGCAAAAAGAAATCAAAGGGGAAGGTGAGGGTTGGAACACAAAGTGGGAGGTTGGGGTGCACAGGGACGTTGGTAAAGAAGGGGACAGGACATCTGCCCGACCTTGTCTGCACTGCCGTTCAGGTGCTTCACCGTGAAAGGGACATCGCACAATTGTTCGCAGAAGTTTGTCTCGGTTCAGCGACCTGTCGCTGCGCGGAATCAGGCGTAGATCCCTCGCGGATTGAGTCAGGAGGAGGAACACTGACGCGCTGACTGTCCCTCAATAATTGAGGATCTCGCCTGACTCGCGCTGCCGCTTCTGTGTCGCAGCTCCTGACTGAGTGCGGTGCTGGTGGAGAATCTGCTCCGGTGCAGCGATGTTAGGGTTCACCCACGCAACGCCGTGGATGACTGAATATTCGCACCACGCTCACGAGGGAGAAGATTCAGGTCAGATCACACACATGAGTTGATCATCGAGAGGCTT
>JAAUXT010030610.1_pt1 | contig 14687 bp, 21 predicted proteins | sample 7278171 | NCBI WGS metagenome assembly JAAUXT01 (sample SAMN14350112, study PRJNA611818) | marine sediment metagenome | isolation source: surface marine sediment (1.8m) | place: French Polynesia: Moorea | collected 2018-08 | reverse complement strand
TTACTGACATCGTGGTGGTGATGCCAGGAGATCACAAACTGTTCCCACGCACGAGTCCGCCTTCGCTCACAGGGCTGCAGGACATACAGCGGTGGACGCGGGAGTCTCTGAGGTCGAAGCCGTTCTCCCTCGTTCTGGGGAAGCAGTGGACGCGACGCCCCGGGCCGGGCACCGACCTCAGGCACGTCTACACCAACCTGACGATCCTCAGGAGAGGAGAGTGGCCGTCCCGTGAACCAGATCCTCGAAAAAGTGCAGGGATACGCGCAACATCTGAGATACTGGACCCGTTGAGACTGGGCGTGGTCGGCCCAGCCAGAATTCTTGTGGAAGGTACGCTTTCTCTAATGGTGCCACTACTTGCGAAAGGAACACTCAAACGGGGAACAAAACTTTGTTGTTTCTCATCATGCCTGTCGAGAAGCAGAATTTTGAACACAACTTCATTGGGACACAATGTCTTCGAACAGTGTGAATTAGTCTCAGTCGAACTGTCCGTCTGGTTGAATGTTGATCCCCACACACAAAAGTGGCGTGACCAGAGACCCACGGGGAATTTTGAAAACGCAGAGCGATGTCCATTTCAGGTCAGGGCGGGGTCGGGAAGTCGACGCTGCTGAAGCGCCTCGCCCTCGGCTGGGCGGACGCCACCGACGCCGACCTGGCGCAGTTCGATTATGTCTTCCATCTGGCCTTGAACCAAGTCAAAACGGACAGCCCCATAGAGACACACATCGTAGCGCAACACAGAGGCTTGAAGGCAAAGAAGGTCCAACCCAAAGAAATTGGGTCTATTTTGGAGGGGGACACAAAGAACAAGGTCCTGATTTTGCTGGATGGGTACGATGAGTACAAACCTGGTACGTGCACCAGTGTTGATGAGGCTTTGGCTAAGGAAAGTCTGTGGGACTGTTGGGTTGTTCTGACGTCACGTGACACGGAACAATCCGAGGCTATCACAGACTACATGGACGCTCACTTCGTCATCTGGGGCTTCAACAGATGCCAGGCTGAAGAATACATGACCAAATTCCTAGGGGACAAGGGCAAGATGTATGAACTCTTCCAGCAAGCCTCGAAAGCTGAGCTCACTCACTCCCTGTCTGTAAAGCCCTGGAGCCCCTTGGACACAGGAATCCTCCAGGTCCCAATCTTTCTGCACATGGTTTGTGTGATTTTTCAATGCAATTCATCCCTTCCTGAACGAAAGACCCAGATTTTTGAGGCTATAGCGGACAGGTGTATGGACAGGGAAGCTCTGAGGGTTCGAGGGCAGAAGGCAGTCGACAGCGCCAGGGAGGCTTTTGTCCGTCTGGGGCGGCTCGCCTGGACAGGACTGAACGAACCGACCAAGAGACTCGTCTTTGAGAAGGTGGGTCTTTTTTGCGACTGGTTCACCACTTGACCTGCGCAGACCAGCAATCTACGTCGGGACGCAACGCCAGACGCATCTTGTTGTGCAGACTCCAACATCAGAGAGTTTGAGCAAATCGCCCGCAACCCTGGAAACCCAAACGTAACTTTTGGCTTGCTGTGATAGTCAAAACTTGCGTTTACGTCTGCGTTTCCAGGTTGCGGGCTGTTTGCACAAAGTCGCCGTTGTTGACTTCCTGTCCCAGAACACGTTTTTTCGCAGGAGGAGGTGTTGGCGGCGGCGGGTCCGGAGGCGCTGGAGCTCGGGCTCCTCTTCGGGACGGAGTCGCCCTCCCCGCAGGAAGAGCAGACCGACGCGCTGTCCTTCGGGCACCTCCTGCTGCAGGAGTTCGCCGCCGGCAAGTTCCTCGCCGAGCAGAGCGAGGTACGGTCCCCGGGATCCACCGGCGGTGGGGAGAGGAGGGGGGATCTGGGGGAGTCAAGATGAGAGCAAACTTATTCTTTGATGGTGAAAATCTGACGATTGGTTGTTCGGGTATGAAGACCTCTGATACTCTGATCCATTGGAGAGCGAAAAGTTGACGCGTATGCTCTCAATGTTGACAGATTTGCACTGCAAAAATTTGTGACAAGTTTTTCAATCTTTGAGGAGCAGAGACGAACAGAGAACCAGCTCTGGTTCTGACTCTGCTTCCCCACCCTCAGTATCTTTTCTTCGTGCTTTGTTGTCAAACATCAAAAACACAACCACCGCTTGTGACAATGGCCAGGTTCAGCAAGCTTAATTTTCACGTGGCCGGTACCCCAATTGCCAGATCGCTGTCCCAGATCACCACATTTGCCCTGAATTTGATCCCAAAGCCAATGATGACAAGTGACCACGTGGTATCTGTGTCACCCATCTGGCAATTGGTACACATCGGAAAAGGAGCGGATGTGTTTGCTGAACCTCCGTAATACCTACTCCACCCTCTTTTCCCCACTCAGGAGAGCCTGAAGACGATCCTCTCATCCGCGGGTCTCATACAGGAGAACCCGGAACCCGTCCGCTTCGCCTGCGGTCTCTCCAGGGACCCGCGGTCCATCGTCGAGCTCGTGTGCGAAAAATTTGCTGAGTCAGCAAAATCAGCTCCAGACGAGAGGAAGCTGTGGGAAATCCACGGGTTTTTGCAAAAGTTTGCTGCAGAAATTCCGGCTGGGTTGGATTTTGACCCTTTGTGTAACAAGTACATCAGTGTTGTCAACGAGGAACAAAAAGGTTCGAGGAAGAGGAGCGGTGTTCGCATTGTGATCACGACAGTGTATGGGCACGGCTGCCACACCGTGTATCGTGTGGAGTCCTAGGTGTGAACTGCAAGCAACATGAACTGTGCGCAGCGCATGATGCTTCCAACGTTGAATGCGGTACATGTATCAAAGATTCTGGTTGAGCAAGTATCTTCGATGAACGTGACATTTTGTCTTCAACAGATTTCGCGTGACATGAAAATAAAAACGTGAAGTGGACAAGATTTGTTTCTCACTTCTTTATTCGCGTGTCTGGGACAGCGATTTACTAAAGCTTCACAAGACAAACTGACAGCCAACCTCTTCATGATTGTGATTTGGCCTCGTGGACACGCGCCGCAGTTCGAGACGAGGATGCAAAATTCTGTCAGCAAAATTCGCCTTTTTTGAAGACACTCTTTGACAGCAGATCGAGTTGTGTGGAGTTCACTGCGCCTACTCGTTGAGCATGTATCGACGCTGCCAACAATCTTTGAAAATGGACTGAGACGCAGAACGAATTCATTTTTGAGGTTGGTTGTTGACCTTCGTTTTTCGTGTCATTGTTGCTCAATCCTTCTTTGGGAAATGCAGAGAAAATTCGTGTCGTTTTGACCCTGGTCGTTCTCGATGACAAAGTTAACGAACTGTCTGTGAGTGTTTGGAGCAGATATCAGAACTTGCCAGACAATTTGCAAGGTTGACATCAAAACTTTCAAGACAATAGTTGAGAAAGTTCTTGTCAACCAAGCAAATGGTCAAGCAAGTTCATGAGGCTACAACACAAGAGACAGTTTGTAACCTATTCTATAGCATAGTGTGATTTTTTCATTTTCAAGAGACTGTTCTGAGAAGTTATCAGAACTGTCTGTGCTTCATTGTGATGTTTCTGAAACATTCGAAAAAATCGCACCGTGCTGTAGGCGATGTGACAGTTCAATGCGGAGTTGTTTTTTTCTGAAAAACTCGATCTGCGCTGGATCGACCATTCGTCAAATAAACGTGACTGAGCGACTTTTGCGGTCGACATCGTTGCTGAGTCATATGTCTGCGTTGGTTTGATGAAAAACATTTTTGTTGAATGTCTTTGACACAAAAGGGAACAAAAATGAAAATAGCAAAGAAGCGTGAGTGAAAATCCGAGCCCACACGCACGTACGTGTGCTCACACCCCGATGACTTCCCCCAAACAGACCTGAACATTCTTTTCCAAATGAGGAAGGTGCGTCAGCAACATGACAAAACAAGACGAAGACGAATTTTCCTGACACATTCTCTCTTCCTGATGTTTAACCTTCTGTGTGGCACATCCCAATCTCAAAAAATAACGTCAGTTTTCTTGAGAAATCAAATCTGTGAACTTGGAATCCGCGCGAGGGTGCGAACTTTAACCAGTTGTGAAGTTATTTTTTCATTAATGAGAAACTAACCATGAAAGCAGTAAGCTTCAGAGAAACAACTTCAACCACGGCTTCAATTGAATGTCCCATTTGTTTATCAACCACTGGGAAATCATGAACCTGCAAACGAAGGTCCCGTTCTTCCTGCAGGAGGATGATCGAGTTGGTGTTGTACCGCGCCCGGATCGGCTGCTTCCTGCCGAGATTGAGGCGTCGCTGGAGAACCGGGTTCCCGGTGTCGAGGCGAGCCGCCCTCATCCTCTCACTACTCGTTGTGGTGAGTAAAAATGTTCCAAATTAAAATTCAGAAACAGTTTTTGATTGAATGAGTCTTGTATGATGGGGTCTGAAAAAGCAAAGGTTCCCATTCTTATTTCAGATTTTTTGCTGTCTGACACCATAGCTCTTTTGTGCCCTTGCTATATTTGCCAGCTCTCAGAGTCAGCTCTCCATTTTCAGCTGCAAATGTCGCTGATTTTGAGCGGAGACGTTGAGGAGAATCCAGGGCCCGATCCACCTGGAGCGGAAGGAGGTGGGTTTGAGGGTTTGAGGCTTTGCTTCCATCTCAGTCCTTTGCAACTGTTGGTCAGTTTTCAAGCGCACAAATTTTCCGTTCCTGAGTGTTGGCAAACTTTACTGCTGGCTTTACCAACTGATGGAGCCAGAACCACAACATCCATCCACTGGTGGGGCCAGATTCACCACAGTTTGTCGCGCTCTTCGTAGCAGCTACTGCAATTTCAGCAGTGTGCACTTGTAAGCAGCATGCACTCAAACTTCAAGCAAACTTTTCAAACCACTTCGGACGCACGCAGTCTCTGCATGTCAGCTGACTTTGGATTTCAAACTTGATTTTCAAACCATCCAACTCTTTGTCTTGTGTTCGGATTCAAAAGAAAAATGTGTTTGATTTGCAGGCTCTGGCGGGGCTGATCGCCTCTCCCGGCGGCTGAGCAGCACGGACGCGCCGTCGCCGCTGCTGCTGCGCACCGTGGCGAACCACGTGTTCCCGGAGCACCTCGAGACGCTCGCTGTCCAGCTCGGCATCGCCGAGGCCGAGTTCCAGCGCATCAAGGCCGACCAAACCCTGTCGCTCGAACAAATCTGGAAGGTGAGTGACTTGAAAACAAACGCGTCTTTGAATTTCAAGCAGTACACAGTAGATCTAGCCTTGTATCTTGCGCAACAGATCCGACACTTGTTCTGCCCAGTGAACAGCCCTGCCACCACAGCACGTTCGTTTTTGTGGATGTGTCCGTCTTTACCGGTTTCAACAGGTTCTTTGTTTGTTGAACAGCATTTTGGATCGCTTTTTCTTGGAGAAAACGGTATTTTGTTGTGGGTTCAAAATCTGTTTTCTCGTCGCGTCAACAAGTTCAAGTCAAGTGTTTCTCAGATTGTGTTTGATGCTGCAGGTTTTGCTGGGATGGAGTGAGCGTGACTTGAGAACAACTCAGCAGATGGTGGATCTAGTTCTGGACTGGAGGAAGAAGAGCTTCATTTCCTTTGATGTCTGGGCAGAAATTTCAAAATTGGTCAGCTTCAAGATACCGGTTGAACCCAAGCCAGGCACACCCGAACACCGCAAGATGCGACCAATCTCTCCTGAGCGTAAGTGAGCAGTTCTCCTGAGAGTTGAGTTGGTTCTTTCCTCACCTCATGTGCTTGTATCTGACGCAATTTGGGAAACTATTGTGTGAGAGTGAGTCCAGACATCTGCAGGAGACATTGTTCTGCCAAAAAGTTTTGGTCAATGGGCAAAAGATCCCGTCTTTTTACAGGTCTGGACGAAATCCGAGAATGGCTGAAGGATTCATTGAAGACAAAACCCTTTTGTCTTTCCATTGGCAAAGACTGGACCAAGAAAGGCTGGGAGACGGACCTCAGGGACATTTACACAGATTTGACCCTCAAACGGAAGTACAAGAAGACTTACGGTCTTGAAGCGGAAAATCTGACGGACGTAACACAGCTTCTAAACCGACAAAAGCTGGGGCAGGACGAGGGAGAAGGTCCAGTCAGAATCCTCCTCACAGGTATATTCAAGCAGAGGACAATGTTGGTTGTCTTTTTATCACACTTGTGCCAATTCTGGAAAGTCACTGTGTTCCGCAAATATTTTTTTCACAATCCAGGTCAGGGCGGGATAGGAAAGTCCACTGCGTTGAAGCATTTGGCCTTGAACTGGGCAGATGGCACGGAAACAGCCCCGGAACTGCAGGCTTTGATTTCGTGTTCCACATCGCTCTGAAGCAGGTCAAGGACGAAGCGCCTGTGGAAGAGATTCTGATCAGACAACACAAGGCTCTGAAGAGAAACAAAATTCCACCTGAACAAATCAAACGCGTTTTGGAAGGACAAACTGAGAGCAGAGTTTTGTTGCTGATTGACGGTCATGATGAATACAGAACAGGGATAAACACAAGCATCGATGATGCGATCAAGAATGAAAGTCTCAATTGTTGGGTTGTAGTCACGTCCAGGGAGAATGAACAACTTCAAGATGTCAAAAAGTACATGGACGCTGAAGCCGAGATTCACGGCTTCAAAAAGGAACAGATTCAAAACTACATCACTCGATACCTGGGAGATGCTAACAAAACCAAAAACCTTTTGATACAAACGGTCAAAATTGGCATGTGCGAAGAAGACCCATATGAAAACGTAGACATTCTCTTGAATTGTGGAATCTGCATTGTTAATTTTGGAATTCTTGAAATTCCATTATTTCTGGAAATGTTGTGCTCTCTTTACGGTGTGAATGTCACCTTGCCTGGGTCCAAGGCCGGTCTGATGGAAGCTATTGTTCAAAATTCAATCCGAAGAGAGATGATTCGAAGGGAAATGGACAAGACAGAGCAGGAATTGAGAGTTTTGCTCGAAAGGTTGGGGAAACTCGCATGGACAGGACTCACTGAAGCCGGGAAGAAGAGACTTGCATTTACCAAGGTGATTGTGGTTCAAGCACAGATTACACGAGCTTTCAACAAATTCCAAAAAAAATGTTTTGCTGAAATTGCTGAACGACAGTCAGAAATCTTCTCCTTTTCCATTGCTTTGTCTAGGAGGAGATAGTCCGTAATGTGGGTGAGGACGCTCTGCACCTGGGCCTTCTGTTCGGGACGGACAGCGCTGACGACAGGGACTCGGAACTCTTCTGTTTCGCTCATCTCCTGCTGCAGGAATTCATCGCTGGTAAACACATCGCAGCGATGAACAAGGTAGGTTTATGGCACAGGACATTATTCAAGCTTGATTTTGTTCGGTTGTTGGAGGGCCAGAAGCTTGACGGCCGGGGTGGGAAAAGGGTAAGTGTGGACAACAGCTCCAAGACTTTCTTTTGGACTTGTTACCGCCTGAATGTTGTTTGTCTGTTTTACCTTTCTCGATGCACGTGGTGCTGTTTTGTAAGTGGTTTCTTTCTGGTCAAGTGTGATATTAACCTGTTCACTCAGGCTGACAGGAAGTAACAAACCACAGAAGAATACACAACGTGTACGAGTACACATGTGCACATGTGGTAGACATGCGCTCTGCCAAGAACTGTTCATTGCCACAAAAATACTCACCCATGTGCCTTTTTGGGGTTTTAGGACCGTCTGGAATTCTATTTTCCCAACTGGGAATCAATCAAAGAGAATGAAGAGGCTATCAAATCTGGCATCACCATGGCCGGCAAATCGGATTCATTAATTGAAGTCATTCTGGATCGCTCGTCAACATACATCTCAGAAAAACTCTGCCGTGGTTTGGAAGTGCAAGAATTGCATGAAATACTGCATTTCATCGAAAAGGAACTGCCCACAGAGAGCAAAGTCAATCCCTGCCACAATTCGTATTTTGATTACGTGGATTTATTTGAAACGACAACCAAGACGACACGGGAGAAGAGCCTTGTCCATGTGTGCAAACCCAACAGCCATAGTTGGGCAGTGATGGTTTGTGGCGCCAACTGGTGTTCGCCAGATGAGCAGGCGCACGAACGCCGAATTGCAGCGCCTTGCAGATTGATGGGGAGCGGCACCGAACTACTGCCCGAGTCCATCGGAACCCTTCTGATGAACTTTCCCCAGGGCAACTCCATCCGAATTGTGCGTGACAAAGTTGGAGTGAAAATGGACCTGAGTACTGAGACAATTGACTTGTATGACATTGAAGCTGAGGTTCATGAAATTTTCACTTTTCTGTATCAGGTGTCAATGAACCTGAAGCACTCCTTAATATTTCTGGATCTTTCTGGAAACGCCATTCGGGGAGAGTTGAAACACCTTTTCTACGACGAAACAATGTTCTGCAAACTGCAAACGTTAAAATTGGGAAACTGTCTGCTGAGCCAGTCGGATCTCTGTCACCTTCTGCTGGCGCTGCACCCAAACGACAGTGACGGGTCCACAAAGCTACGCAGTATCCGATTCATCGACATCCTCGGCCCAGCTGTGGACCTGGAAGCCGTCTGCGCGACACAACTCCTCGAAGACGACTGTTTCTGCGTCGAGCTGGACCAATTCCACGAAGGTGACGTTTGGAGTCTCGTCAGCGCAGTGCGGCACAGACTGTTGAATGTCACAAAAGTGGACCTGGCATACGGTGCGGACAAACTGACGGGTCGTTTGAAGGATATTTTGAGTGTGACAAAACCAGGATTTGCCAGCCTCACAACACTCTCGCTCGGGTACAACAAACTGAACCAAGATGACATCTCCAACATTGGTCGGGCGGTTCGGGAAAACTTGCTCCCACGGCTGACGGAGCTGGATCTTCGTGGCAACGCGCTCACAAATAACCTGCAGCACTTGTTTGGCCAAGCAGAACAACTTGGTGCAAAAGAGCCAGCATGCAGCGCTGCAGATGTAGCAACGGGCACAGTGAACAAGAACATCAAGCTCACAAGCCACGAATTTATTTCCCTGACAAAACTCTCTTTTCGAGACTGCGAACTCTGTCAAAACGACATACGTAGCATTGGTTTGGCGGTCAAGGAAAAAGCGCTTCCAGAACTGAGGGAATTGGACCTTTCTGAGAACACACTCACCAACAACGTGCTGCACTTGTTTGGCCAAAGCACGCAAACAAGCACGGCTCAGAAGCAACAGACCAGATGGAAGAAGCTCGAATCACTGAACATGGGTTACGGAAAGTTGTGTGTCTCCGACTTTTCTAAACTCACCATCTGTTTGAAAATGGGTTTCCTTCCTAAGTTACGGCACTTAAACGTAATCGGTAAAACCGGGCGTGACAGAAGAAGATCAGTTCTACTTGCTTGCGGCTCTCGACGGAATAACGTGTGGTTTGCAGAAAGAGTAATTTTCACATAAAAGTTGACACTGGGATAAAAACCAGTTGCAGTGTTTGTCGTTCAGTGCAACCTGGCTGGATGTATGATCCCTGTCTTTCAACATGGAGCCCAACTGAATGGGCTGTCTGCAGGTTCAGTAACATTGGGTCGTTCTTCCCTTGTCCCACTGTTTCACTCACATAGTTTCTGACAGAACGTGAACTCATCGCATTCGTGGTCGTGTGGGACACATTGCTGATTACAGGTGGGTGTCAAACACCAAAGAAATTTGAATCGGCTTCGGGATGATTCCTGAACATTCTTGGTTTTCCCTCCTGGTGACCCAGAAACTTTTGTGGATGGCCAGAAAATGTTCAGAAATCATTCCGGAGCAGTTTCAAATTTTGCTGATCCCCGCACCCTCTGTAAATGTAAAATCAGTTAACTTTTTGGATGGTCAAAACAAAAATGGCAAATTTCATGAGCGTCAAATCACTGCAAGAACTGTGCGCCATTTGATTTCGAATCTCTGGTGTGACAAATGAAACAGGTGTTGAAATCTTCAACTATTTTTGGTGATAAAACACCTTTATTTTCAGCAATTTGTACAAAGCCATGAAAAATTTCCCCAAAAAATAAGTTCTGCGTTGTTTTTTTTTTCTGTCGTATGACACGTACAGGAGAAACACGTCTGCATTTACTTCCGCAGCCAAGTCGCGTTTACATCGTCAAACGAAATAAAAGTACGGGCCTCAAGCAACAGAAGACACCAGATCCGTCACATTGTACTCGTACAAGGCTAAAATTATGCGGCACAATCGCTACTACAAAGGACAAACTGTATGCCCGTCTCGCTGTCCATGACTGTGTTATTTCGAGGGTTCTTCTCAAAGAAGAGGGAGAATCTTGTTGGGAGTTGGGCTCGTGCGTCAGGTGAGGAGGAAGAGGTACGGTTTTCCCTGCAGCGTCTTCCTCGCGCCGCGCGTTGCCACGAGCGACGCCTGCCGCACCTGCTCGAGCCACGCCCTCTCCGAGAACGACGTCGCGAGCTGCAGGCAGCGCGACGCGTACTCCCGCGACGTCAGACGCCGACGTCGCGCGTACTCGCGCATGACGTCATCAGTGACGTCATCGAGGCTGGAGCCGAACGGGTTGTCGCGAAGTTTGGTTTGAATGCCGCCTGATGCTGTGCGGAGATTTTCAGTTTTGGATTTTAGGCGTTGGATACTTTGTGATGAGGTCGTGGAATGAGGATCCAGTGAAGGAAATTTCGAATTAGAATTTGGATTCTGTGTTGTCCAAACTGACTGCCTGTCAAGTTGAGTGGGATGGCAAATCTGATGCACTGATGCTTTGTGGATCTTGGGAAAGGATATGGAGGGTTTTGGTGTGATAACGTCATCACAGTCTCCACTGTCCGGAGCTGAAACTGTGGAACACGTTTGGTTTGGTGACTTGAGGGACAGAGTTTCTTCAGAAAGTCTTTTCGCGATGGAGAGTTTCCTTTGTGGGCCGACTGTCACGGTGGGAAGCGGTACCTTTCCAGACAAACGTTTGTCATTGGCTTCACCGGTCGCGCATTGCGGTTCCCTCTGCGTCTGCCTCACACTGGTGGAGTTCCCCTCCTGGATTCTCATTGGTCGACTCATTTTCCTGCCTGACCTATCCACGGTCGAGTGCTTCCTGCCTGAGTGCGACACGATTCTCCTGGCCCTGCCGACCCGAGGGAACCTGGCTGGAGTCTGGAGCAGCGTTCGGAAGTACGTCTCAGGATGAGTACCTCCATACTGCTCGCTGAGGTACTCACAGAGGTGGCGCTGGACGTGTCGCTGGTGAACTGAGTACTCGTGGTCCCAGCTGAAGAAGGCGGGGGAGGCACTGGAAATGTAGCGACAGAATCTTTTGCACGCGGTGTTCATGTTGCGAACCTGACATGTATCCACTCAGTTCCTCGTTGCAGTCGCTCCGTTTGGCCCCAAAAAATGCACCATAAAGAGTGCACAGGTAGGATTGTAACATTGTTTCAGAGGACCTTAGTGCCAGAAAATAACTCCAGGCGAATTGTGGAGTGTCTCAGAGAGAACGGGTGCGTCTGAAGTAAGACAGAGATTTTTTTGCAGTGTTCGACGGCACAATTACTTCTGACGTTTCGGGCTCCCTCTTGGACGCGAAGTAAATACTTTCTCATACTGGCAACATTCAAATGTGACCAGTGGCTGGTTGGAGTGCGTCAAATGTATTTTCCCAATTTTGGTGAGCATCTCCTGCTACCGTTGTAATCAACTCTGCACGCGCACGTTGTGAAAACGGCAGCGACACCGGACACTGACCCGATCTGCGAGTAGCCGTCGACGAACACGCCGTCTCCGAGCAGCGCCGCGGCGGGTCCGGCGGTGGCGGCGGCGGCGGAGGCGGCGGGGCGGCGCTGGAGTCCCCCGGGGCGCACCGAGCTGCTGCCCGCACCCTGCCCCCGCCGCGCGACCTGGATACGGAGTAAAGAAATGAGTGCTAACCTTACAAAAAGGATTCCACGATTTGCCCACTGTTTCGATTGTCACGTACTCGTGATGTTGAGTTCGACGCACACTGCGAGTGTGTGCGCACGGGTGTGAATTTTGATTCGACTTTGAAATTTACTCTTCGTTTGTTTGCACAAGTACACATGGTGCGCAAGTCACAAACCCAAACCCGACCCCCCCCCCACACACACACCCACACGAGACGCGTACCTGTAGGCGGGCGCGGTCGGCCCATCGCCGCAGCGCCGCGTGCACCCGCAGCGGGAGGGAGCCGCGCGGCGCCACCGGGACGCGGCGCCACTGCTTCCCGAGCAGGAAGGACGCGCACGCCTTGCGCCCCGCGCGCAGCGCCACGCTCAGCGGGGTCCGGCCGTCGCCTGCGTGGGGAGAGAGAGAGTGGAGTCAGATCCATGGATATAAACGGGAAGTACATGTGTCCCGAATCAAGATGCCGTGGCGCACGGAAGGACGAAGGAGCTGAAGAGACAGTCTTTCCTCATACCCACGTGCGAAAAAATGTGGAACCACGAATGGGCACGACATGCAACACGACCAGAGACATACACGTACACGCACACACCACAAATACACCAAGACCAGAACACACAAACACAAGTTCACACACGCCCACATGAGATCAAAAGAAACACACACACACACACACACACACACACACACACACACACGGCCCCATGCGCGCACGTCTCTCTCTCTCTCTCTCTCTCTCTCTCTCTCTCTCTCTCTCACACACACACAGATGGGCACACGCACACATGCATGTACTACTCACATGTACACACACGCACACATGGGCACACGCATACATCCATGCACTTCTCACACATACACACAGACGAGCACACCCACACATGCATGCGCTGCTCACAAGTACACACACACACACACACACACACACATACAAGGGCACATGCACCCACGACTGCACTTCTCACACATACACACAGATGGGCACACGCACACATGCACGCGCTACTCACAAGTACACACACACACACACACACACACACACACACACACACACACACACACACTAACGCACCGTCGCGCACGTTGACGGCGCAGAGGTCGTGATGCACGAGCGCACGCAGCACGCTGAGCTGCCCCGCCGCCGCCGCCACGTGCACCGGCGTCCGCAGCCGGTCCGGGTGCCCCGCCGACGCGCTGCACCTTCAACACACACGGCGTTCAGACAGACAGACAGACAGACAGACAGACAGACAGACAGACAGACACCTGTGCATGGTACAGCAGAGGAGTGAGAGGAAGAGAGGGGAGAGCAGAGGAGAGAAGAGAGGAGCAGAGCTCAGTGGAAAGGACAGACAGACAGACAGACAGACAGACAGACAGACAGACAGATTGACAGACAGACACGCGCGCGTACACGTACGGCACGAGCGCACAAGCACGCAAGCGCTGGCAGGGCTCAGGGTTATGACACAATCGCAGCAAGATTACGTTTGCACGAATCCTCACCTCGGGGCGCGACAAAAACGAAAGGTCTGCAGAAAAGCATTTGAATTACACCATGTTCTTGCTTCGACTCAAACGACAGTTCGTGGTGAAAACTTTATGCACAGAACTGCAAATGCGACTGTTGACAGTCAGTTTACATGCAGCACGATTGCGTTTGTACGAATCCTCAATGCACGACAAAAACCAAAGGTCAAACAAAACGTATAATTCGAATGACACTGAAATAAACGTAAGCTGTTGACAGCCATGCTCCTCAATTGATTTGACACGCATTTTGAACATCAAAATCGGACGCGCATCGTCCCTTCATACCAGAACCGGGCGGGGTGGTCCCCGACCGGCTGTCCGGGCCTCGCGCCGAGACGGAGCAGCGTGGCCGCGAGCTCGAGGTGTCCTCCGTGCGCCGCGGCGTGCAGCGCGACCCGCGCCGCGAACCCGGCGACGCGCGGCCCCGGCGCCCGGGACAGGTGAGCGAGCACCGCCGGCGTCACGCCGCCCAGCGCCGCCGCGAGGAACGGCGTCCAGTCGGCGCTCCACGGCTCCAGCGTCACCGCGCCCCCGATCTGGGAAGAAACGCCACTCGCGCTGTTAAGTCTGAAGAAACACGCGGCACAGGGCAGATTAAGCACGACGTTGACAGCTGCAAAACGTCGCGCCAACGTCACGTCACCGATGTGACACGTGAACGTCAAAATAGCAAATTCGACGCAACGTTGACGCGACGGGGCTCCGACAGGTGATTTCAAACGTCGCGCTCAATGTGCCTAGTGACACACACACGCGCGAAAGATAACATGAATGAGAGTTGTAAATTTTTCAAAAAAATAAATAATGGTGCAGCAATTGACTGATAAGACGCACGTGTTGTATTGGTGCTGGGACACAAGTTTTCTCTGTTGAACAAATTTCTACTCAACACAAATCCACGTGCACACGACCTGCTCACCCGTATGTTGTAGTCGTCCAGCGTGTGGCAGTCCAGCATCTCGACCCGCCCCCTGGTGCGCAGCCGGAAGACGCTCACCGGAAGTCCCGTCCTGCGCGCAGCCTCACTGCGCAGGCGCGCGACGCTCGTGCTGCCCCCGAGCGGGGACCCGAGCAGCGGGAGCGGGGACCCGGTGTGCGCGCAGTGCAGCGTCAGCCAGGGCCGAACCTCCTCCCTCTCATACACCTGCGTCGTTGAAAAAAAATAGCTCCATGGAGCTCGCGGTGATTTGAGGAAATTTCACTTGCTCTGATTTGGCTTGATCTGATTTGGCTTGCTCTGATTTGGCTTGCTCTGATTTGCCTTGCTCTGATTTGGCTCACTCTGATTTGGCTTGCTCTGATTTGGCTCGCTTTTTTTGTCAAAATTCTTAC
>JAAUXT010034615.1_pt1 | contig 14690 bp, 9 predicted proteins | sample 7278171 | NCBI WGS metagenome assembly JAAUXT01 (sample SAMN14350112, study PRJNA611818) | marine sediment metagenome | isolation source: surface marine sediment (1.8m) | place: French Polynesia: Moorea | collected 2018-08 | reverse complement strand
TGTTTACCATACATAAGGCCCCTGCTGTGCCATTGTCTGAGTTCTTGTAGATTATCAAGTAATCTACTGTTTTGCAAGTGCACTGATGTCAAACCATTTAAGTCTTTTGTATTAAATGGTTTGACATGGCTGCACTGGGCTAACAGTAGAATTACTGAAAAGGAATCTAGTGTAAAGAACAAAGAGAATGGCACAGACGGGGCCTTATGTACACATCGCTTTGCAGGACGCAAGATATAAGAAATGAAGCAACTTGCATTTCTCTTCACCTCTGACACAGCGATTGCACACTGCCAACTGAACGAGGCTCGTGCCAAAATTTCAATTTTTCTGAGTGAAAAAAAAATGCAATGGGCAACGATGGAGGTACAAGACTAGCACCAGACGGGCACAAAAACTGTCTCATGAGACCGATCAAGCTGCTTTCTCACCCCAAAAAGGTGTGTGTGGTGGGGGAGGGTTGTACAACATTGTTCGTTGGCGCACAACCCACCCTCTAGTGGTTTCAACACGACCAACACAAGGTCGCTCCCTGTCTGCTGCTTGTTGGCCCAGAAGCTCCTTCTGCCGCTCACTGTTGACCGTCACTTTGTAATTATCGATGTTCTCTTGTCACCCTCAATGATCGTCCTGGATCTTCAGCAATAACACGCACGAAAATGTGGTCACGAGTTCAGCGCAAAAGTGCGCTCCCGTGTCTCAAGGGCTGGAACACATCGTCGGCAGTGCTCAACATTTTGAGTTTCTGTAAAGAACCTGATCAAATACTCGAAATTATTGGCTTGAAATACAGGACAACAGTTCGATGACAGGTTAAAGCAGCCATCTTTCTTTCTAACTTTACACCCTTTTCACTCGTGAAATTTACAAACGGGTATGACTGAGTGACTTTGAATACAGGCACAACAGTTAAACACGACGCACATTAAATGGCGCTGAAATTACCTTGTTGACACTGAAAGAGATAGAAGCACAGTGCATGCCCTCTAGGTACAACTTTCACTTGTCCTCATTTTTTCCTGTTCGCCCCAAAAAAATGTCTGGGGAGAAAGAGGATGAGTTTCCCACAAGTCCAAATGCTACAAAAGTGTAGGTTTTACTTTTTGCCTCACATTTACTGACAAAGAAGGATGGAAAAAGTTGTTGTTTTCAAGAGGAACAAACCCTATGTTTCGCACACAAGCCAAAGGCAACAGCGCACTGAGAAGCCTGAAGAAGCCATCAGGCGGCGGAAGCTTCATCGCAAGTGATCCCTCACTAGATTCTCCACCACTTGCTTAGCAGATTGAAACACCGCGGCCATGTCAAGATGTCAGCACATTCCGGTGGAGGTATCAGTGCAGTCGGTCAAACAGTGATGAGAAGCTTCTCGCCGCCTCTCATCCTCCATTGTAATTTACGCTCTTTGTTTCTAGTCAAACGTCTCTGTCGTTTTTGCCTGTAATACGGACCAGGATTTATCGCTCCCGTTTTACACTTCCTCAACACTGTTTATCATATCCAGGTAGACATGTTATCCTGGCAGTGCAATGATAAATAGCAATTGTAAGGTCAGACTAAGTTATTTATTAGAGACTGAGCACACGGTGTAAGTGGTGGAACATCCCATATCATTAGGTTTCTGTGTTACCAAAGACAAGGCTCTTTTTCCGCATATTATTGACATGATCCGAGTACTTATCACACAAGTGATAGAACCACCATTGTTGGCATTCCGTCCGCTTCTTCTTTGCTGGCAACCAACGCCTCAGGTTGTCGTCCACCACCAAAAATTGGTTAGGCACGGGTGCAACCAAATTCATACAAACGACCTGTGTTTTGTTCTTGTTTTTGCCAAGTAAAACATGCACACACACACGCACAGTTCTCCTACTAATCTCAGCCACAGACAACACTTTTTACATCAAAAGAAATGCAACAAAATGCTTTCAAAATTTGTGAAAGCTCCTTTCAAAGGGTTTCAATTTGAATACAAGGTTCTCAGTGGAAAGTTTGACAAGACTGGAAAGAAAACAGCAGATATCACAAAGCGAGTGATCCCTGACCGCTGTGTGTGGCCTCACTGTCAGGCAGAGGGTCCCAGACCCACGCACGACCTTGGCTGAGGTAGGTTGCAGGGAGAACAGGACCTACTGGGAGGCCTTACTCCTCCAAAACCTGCCCAGTTGTGCCTGGGCAGGGTTGAAGTTGGTCACAGAGCGGACGGTGGGACCTGCCCAGCAGGTCTTACCTCCTGCCCCAGGACCTGCAGTGTCCACATACACACATACAGAACACCATTGTGGCTACAAAAGACGCGATCGTGTGCCAAAAACCCTGGCAAGCTTTGAACTACTCTTAAGAAAAGGTCAGACCAGAGATCACAATACAGACGATCGCGACCGATGCGCAAGGCTTCCGTGACAGGTGCGTTGGTCCTTTCCCGCCCCGACCAACACCCAATTTCAGCCAGGGTAAATCCTTGGGCAGCACTTGCCTTGAAACTCTGTCCGTGGGGGTAGGACTTACACAGCAGGTCCTGCGCCCCCGGACCTCTACTCCAAGGACTATCCTGTCCAAATGCACAAACAGAACACCGCAGTCACCGCCAGAGCGGGCTTCGCCGAACAAGGCGATCCCGCGCTTGAAAACCTACGAGGGAACAAGGTGTTCTGCCCCTCACGTGTAATATCACGCGTCAAAACCTCGCTGATAATTTGCGTTGGATCACAAGATGTATTTTGTGTATTCTGCTAGAGGAACAAGGGGGGCTCTTCCACAAGTTTCCACAAGGCTTTCGTCTTGGGTTCCACCAAAGGTGCAGACATACGAGTACATTTCATTTCTTGTCAAAGCTGCTAGGTTGGAACTTGAGGCAGACTGTAGCTTGAGAGCCATGTCAGAATTCAGATCAGAACGAGGTTGAAACAAGGTTTGAACTGAGGTCAGAACCAAGAGCAAAACTGATACAGTGTTCAAAACCAGAGTAGACCCGTGTGAGGACCATGCAACATACGATAGCTTCTATTTGCAGTTCTGTTTGGGTACCTGAGACCAACTGAACTGTCTGATCGTGCCAACTTTGAAACTGTGCAGCCATTTTTTTCCGTTTAAAATGTTGATCCACCTGCTGAACCAAATCCGCAAATGGAGCGTGTTTCCCTGCAAATTCATTCGAAAAGTGAAACACCGTTGTCTCACACTTTTCATGCGAAAGTTACCTTGTATGAAGAAAAGTTTGACAAAGGTAATTCTGGCTTTGTGATGCCTTTGTGCAGCACAAAAACACCTTCGGAAGAACTACAAACGAGTGCATCAGTGTGAGAAACAGAAAAGGACACTCTTGGAAAATCGCTCGAGTTTCTTTTTTCCCACTGGTGTGCCGTGTTGGCTAATTGTGTATGCCAGTCGAACGCTCGCAGTCCATTTGAGCAGATATCCTGCACCGCTGGGATCCCACTGCGCCATTTCTTGTCGATTTAACGGACGTTCACACAGCTTTTGCCTCAGTGTTTTGCATTGTGGTCAAACATTGACGTGAACGGGGCGAGGCCTTTGAAACTAACTCGTTTTGGTGCTTTGGTGCTTTGTTGAAATCACACTTGGGGAGAGAGGCAGTCATGTCACTTGGGAGGGGGAAAGTTTCCTCCGGATTTTGAGATATTCTTCTGCACACTCCGTTCGCATCATGGGGTTGGACAAGGACCTCACTGTCACAAGCATGACACCCAAACCTGCCAGGGGGACGGGACTTGGCTCACTTTTGAGGTTGGTACTGAGGTAGGACTGACGTCAGGTTGGACCTATCTTCTCAAGGTGAGTCCAATGCCCCCCTCCCCCGGGAGAAATGCGGTGGGTTCTGCCCAGGCTCCCTCCGAAGGACGCGCCTGTGTAAAGAGTGAACATAACACAATGAGATGAATTTCCATCTTCTACTCCGTGCTCGACGTTGCTTCAGGCACGTTCCAAAGTTTTCAACGCGCGGCTTTGTTTCATTTCATTTTCCAACTGTTCAGGTCAGAAGAAGCAGATTCAAACAGACGCATTGGTCACGTTCTGCCTCACCTAAACAGCCATCAACCTGGAGATTCCAGTATGCCCCGAGAAAGTTGACAAAATAAATTTCAAATTTCAGACAAAATACCACCTTCCAATTTGACCACCTGGATGTCTTGCAGCCACTCGCTGAAACTGGCCAAACCTGGATCAACTTCGCGGACACTTTCGATCAAAAACCTTCACGCAATGAGACTGCTCCTATTTGTGGCCCTGCTTGACCAAAGAAATATTGTTTGATTTTTGTCGAACTCGGGAAGTTAAATATCCAAGTGAAATTGGGACTGCTGAAGTGGTGCGAGCCCTCAGGGGTCCAAAAACGAGGGAAAGAAACCCAAGTTACGTTGAGTAGTTTTCGCTTGGCCTGTTCGAAAACAAAGAACCAGGATAAATAAGCAGAATGGTTTGGCTCTGAACTGCATTTTCCACCTGGTGTATATGTTTCATTAATGTGGCTCAGTCAGAAAAAGCTCCGACACCTCGAGTCTAACATTCAGCGCAAGATTCACCACCTTATCACCAATCTACAGACAGATCCGCTTACAAGAGCTGCAACTTACATCTCAATAGATAGACATAAACATACTTCAACCTCTGCACACATGTGTACAATGCACTGAATATCGTTCTTTCTCAAACGTATTTCAGCCACAGAGAAACTGGTCAACGAACAGAGACACAGATCCAGATTACCTTCCCTCGTTGTGCAACAAGGACCGCTGAGAAATCAAAAAGTCTCAGGCCACATCTTGGTAAAAACGAAAGAGCAGAACCTGCTTCGGCCCTTTCCTGGGAGAAACCTGATCACCAAAGACGGAAACAGCCACAACAACTGCGCTCCCGCCTTCTGCGCTGCAGGTCGTGCAACATCTCCACCACTTTTCAAACTGGATGAGGTGGCAGCACCTCCCAGAGCAAGATGCCACAAAGAACCAATCTGTGCACGAAGATTACTTTCTGCGATTTTGCTCTCAATGATGATGCCAGGAATATGGATGACTTGCCGGCTACACTATACCAATATGTCACCCGACAATCAATACGCCTGAGCACCAGACCCTTGTCGAGCTGCCTCCGGACACTAAATATTTCCTGGCCTGCATTTCCGGGGCTCAAAACACAATGCTATCTCCAGAGAAAACAATATTCCAGTTGCGCTGTGTCGACGCTTTCTGTCAATTCAGCCAACAAAAACATTTTTTGAGGATTCTTGTACGCTTCTGTCTCCGTCAACAAGCAAAGACGTCCATAAGCAGTCAAAAGTGTGGGTCTATTTGCAGTGCTCGAACGCCCATTTTCCAGGAAAACGAGCATGCTTCACAGCATTGTGTCGCGCGTGCCCATGAGACAGATTACCTCTTCGACTGCCAGCATCAAAATGATACTTATGCTGACTGGTTTCGGATTCTGGTCCCGGCACTACACCCGTTGTGTTTTGTTGCGAGGGGAAAGGGACTCTGTGCCGGTTGCACGAGGCACTCTTGACCAGGAGTCTGACTGAATGACGGGGAAGGCTCCAGCAAAAGTAAGGCAGATTCCGGGCAAATTGGGCTCAGAGAGGACACGTTCTGTCCAACCGTCACCCCCTGTCGGCAAAAGAAGACCAACGAAACGAAGATCAGAAGGGAAGGCGACAAGACGGACAGTGTTTCTCACTGTAGTCGCGCGCAGAGAAAATTCTGTTTTCACCCAAAATAAGTCCAGGCTTTTTCTTGGTTTCCAGTGCCCCAGTATGGCTCGTATCTTCTGTGCTTTGAAAACGCGTCGCCGTTTCAGCTTAACGGAAGTTCTCCAGTTGATTGGACAAAACTGAGTCCGATGCGCCTTGGGTTTTAGGGTATGTGGAAACCTTGTAGGGGCGGGAGACAACTGAGCGGGCAGAACAATTCCAGCGAACCTGATAAAACCTGGAGTCCCGTTGGTCTTCCATCTCAAAATTATTTCGCGTGAGTTGAAAAAAGAAAAGTTGTCAGAGGAAACAACCTTCAATAGGCTCCGAACAATGCCTGACCTGTTGCATTTGAAAGGATTACGAATGTTTCTTTCCCTAAACCTGCAAACAAACATCGCCAAAACTGAACAATTAGTTTCACTGAAAGAAGACTGCTGCACAGTTAGAGCTCGATATCAATCGTCTGGAAGTGGATCTCCATTCAAGGAGCAGCAACAGCGTTCACAAATCTTGGCTTGTCTTGTCGAGAACAGGAACTCGCGCAACGATGAAAACCGCCAAAGACTATTTCAGCCGGGGACACACATCAGAAGATCACAAACAGAACGACCTGCACCAGCTGTCAGGTTGTCACGACTGGACAAGATGAAGAGATCATTGCACAAATCGAAGCGGTATCTTACACCACCACTGACTGGCTCTACTCTGTTCGCGTCATGACAGGTGCTCGCCAACCAGGAACCTACCTGACGGTTGATGCCTTCCCATTAGATTCTTTCGCATCCGCAACACAAGCATGGGAATCCAACAAACACAAACCAGAGCGGAAAAAAGATGGCGAACCTGTCAACGACACACCAACGTTTGGTTGCACGTCATCTGTGTGGGCAGCTGTCGCAGTTGGACACTCGAAAAGTCAGCTTGCAGAAAACAAAACAGATTAAAGTGCGGCAACCTGTGAAGGAACATCTTTCTTTTGCAGACTCTGCCACAAAATTCGGATCGGGAGAGCCTGCCACACTCGGACCAGGGGAAACTGACCATATCCACCGCGACCCACTCAACAAAGGCGCATCGAGCCCACGAAAGAGTTGGATGACCAAAACGTTGACACCAAACTGTTGAGCAACGCTTAACTACGTCAATTGCAATGGGCCGGACATCCCAAATTATGGTCACCCGCACCCGTAACTTGACCAGGCAACCAACGAGACGCACAACTGAGAAACTTTGTTGTCAGTTCACAGACAGTTTCAGTCTCATCCGTGTGGAACTTCCCATTTGTTCTTTGCCACAAAGTTGCCATTGCCGAGACTTACGTTTCTGTCAAAACGACCAAACAAGGGACAAGGATCCGAGGTGTAAAAAGTGAAGGACGAAGTACAGCAAGGTAAGCAGAAGTTTGCAACGCAAAATGCCACACAATCGCTTCTTTGTTGGACCTTCGCATCTCTTTTATTTTGTGTGGAGCCGCCGACAAAACGTCCACGAAAAAAGAGCATAAATCTGCACTGCGATCCGCCGATGACGCACTGAGTGCAGAAACGCCAGTTTTTATTGAGAGACGAAAGGTGAACGTCAGCCACGGATCCAACTGACGCGATTACAACAGCTCATCAACAGCTTATGTTACGTTCTGCGTCACCTTCTACGTGGAGATCACTGCGCCTGCCTCATGGCCAACCTTTTCACGTCGATTCTTGGAACGTCTTTCGACACGAAATTAAAATGTTACTCTTCATGTGCAGAGCCCGTAGTTTCACCGAGGCCTTTCCTCTGGCAACAGCGTTGGTTTACGAATGATGAAGCCTTCCCGCGGGACAGGAAAGCATCGGGTTTGGATGCACAGATGCCTGGGCGATGTGATGTATTATGTAATAGCTGCTGGTGCAGAAACGACGCAGAGACACGAGCAAATGGAATACACAACACATCCACAGGAACACTTTCTTTGTGAGATGATTGAACAGAAGCCGTCAAGCTGTGTCAAACACAATATGATCACCTTCCCCACGAATTGGCTGAGCTCATGAAACAGAACCTGATCTTGTGCTCAAGATTTTGTCAACAGGTGGTGTGTGTGTGCGTGTGTGCGCGCGCGTGTGTGTGTGTGTGTTGTGTGCGCGCTTGCTTGCAGTTTCTAGGAACCAAAATACTGAACGTTTTACAAACCGAAAAGTGTGGAGTTTTTGTTTCAAACCAACTTGTTCCTCGTTCTCATGTGTGATGGTGCACAACTTTCAAATGATGCTGCTTTCTACGTTATTCATCTTTGTTTGCCAAACACGGAAACTTTTCACAACAAAACGTGATGTCGCATCCCAAATGTCACCAGATAGCTCATGCTATCATGTCACCTTGTCATGCTCGTGTTGAGGTGTGTGACTTCACCACTTGCTCGGATTCGGATCGCCACAAATGTTTCGTCAGTAAGGGTTCACCACCGGGTTTCAGCGATTCGGTTTCGCAAGTGGCAGAAACGTTAGAAAGTGCGCAAACTTCCACTGGCTCCTTGATGCCGAACTCCAGCTCTTCTTTGTTGAAGACAGCCCTTTTCAACAGTCTCCCCAGTCTCGCCGCACACGGCCGGGCTGGGCAGCGGGTTAAGAGCTGTGCCACAGACTCGGCCTGTTTCTCGTCTCCCTACCATCTGATACAACTCAGATTAACCCGGTTAAACAGTCGGGTAATTCGACAACCGAAGCTGCACCTTTATCACGCAAGGTGTTTCTTTGTGAACTATGACAACAGCTACAGCAATTCACATCACAGTCACGCGCTTTCATGTCATCTGCCACCTGAATATGTCTTGCAAACTCTGACGCTGCCAGGAATCTTTGTGTCGTGGCTCGTACGACAAACGAGTGATCATCAAACTGAGTCTCGGAGTCCCGGACGCTCCCTGTGCACGTCTCCGCTGCTGCTGTTTCACAGGTACCTCCGAGGATCCGTTCAGCCGCAGCACACAGAAAGAAGCAATCATGATTTATGCATAAGAACATCGGAGCCCATTCATCACGCGAGCCTTTTCTCCCCGCAATCCATCATACACTAACAATAGTTGTGATTAGCTGGAACATTTCCCATCCGCCCCAGGAAATAATACCAGTCGTGGTGATGTCTTCATTCCAAGCTCACCAGACCACGAGGCATTCAAGAACTTCCTGTTCCAACAAAACGATGCCACGAAATCAGCCACGAATCACAACAGCGCCAATTTGCACCGCAACTCCCATTTCTTTCCGCTGTGAATTCTGCACACGGCGACTGTTGCAATCCCTTCGTCAGCGAGTTATTTACCGTGGCCCCCGCGGTAGCTGGCGAGGACAGCCTGGAACAAAATTCGGACTGGGAGCTTGGAACAAATTTCCGGCAGGGGTGGCGGAGCTTGAATTATACTTCGAGACCCAATCTGCATCTTCGAACTTGTGCTAAATTCAAGTTTCAACTCGAATTACATGAACAAAGAACCCTGAAATGAAGCGCCGCAGCTGTGGCGAATCTTCGTGGAGTCTCTTCAGCTACGAATCCACAGCGGCAGCGATACTGACAATCAGGTGTCAAACTGGATGAAATCTGCATCAGCAGGATTGCAAGGTGAGGTGCATTAAGTGTTTTCATCTGTAAACACAGACTGCACAACACTGTCAGACAAATATCTCAGACAGGGTTGCAACAGCAGCGAGAACCAGACGAGCAAAAAGGGGAAAACCATCCACCAGAAGTCGGACAGAACCCCACGCCAAACGACAGCGCACTGCGGTGAGAATGGAGGTTCGATCACCAGTGAACGTTCGACAAATGCCAGTGTGAAAACCCTGTCGTCCAAACTCTGGACTGGGTTGTGGGCTGTGCAGGAAAACGCAAAACTCTCACAGCACAGCACGCTCGCAAAGACTGCCACGAATTTGTTGTATCTGCAACCTGTGGCTTAAGCGCGAAAAACAACACGGCAACAGATTCTTATTTTGGTTTCTCTTCACCGTCACACATCCTTCAAAACTGCAGCAATCGTCATCAACATGTACAACAGTCTGAAGTGCATTACCCGACGGTTAGTTACACATTTGCTTCAGGTCCACACGGGGCGAGACAAGATGATTTATCTGCCCCAGAATTCAGACCCATTCATCATTTACAACTGGACATATTTCAGAAGCTTTCCACAGCCATACATCATCGCAGCGGCGGCAGCTCCGATCAGCCGAAACGCGATCGCTTCACACCGACCGGCTTCCCGCACAAATGTCGCCGCTCCCCGGAGCAGACAAACTGCTGCCTCGTCCGTCGTCGCCAACGTGACCCAAAAGGGGAAACTTCCAAACTGTCGTGCCCAAGATTCTTTCAGTGAAGTTTCTGTGGACAGACGTGGTCCAGTTCGGTTCACCGGTCCCGTTCGGCAGATGAAAATCTGGCCCAGAAGAGAATTGACAGGGCAGCAGACCTTTCTTCGCAATTACGTGTCAGCCTCTACAAATTTTGGCTTCCAGATTATGTTCTTCTGAAGAGAGTGCTCTGACGGTTGCAAACAGCTTTTTGATATTGCAATCAGGGCTGAATGCCGGTCGGTAATTGCATTTGATCAAATCTGCCGACTGGGAGAAGCCACTTCCCCACCAGGCAGCGCCGGACTCGTCTGGGCCCGAGCAGAATCAATGAGAAGCTCGCTTCATGCAGACCGACATCTTTGTGAAATCGCGAGATTTCCGTCATCCACGACTTGGGAGCTTTGTGCCTTGGCCCCAAAAGCGAACAAAAAACATTTTCGCGTCAACAATGACCACAAAGAAGCAATTTACTCCAAACACCAAAACTGGCGGAGTTCAACTTGGAACAGGAAGTCCACGAAAACAGCCGCAGCGATGATACTGGGGCATCGCGTGGCACCATTTAAAAATTACTCTTCTTGCCAAATGGCTCAGATTCTGCAGCTCCTTGTCAGAATCTGCCGGCTGCACTGAACCAAAACCCCGTGAAATATTTGGTATCTCTGTCGTAAATACTCCGAGTCATTTCTGCGCGATCGCCTCGGTGCCGCACAGTCTGCGCACAGCATTCAACCCGCAACAACAACGTATCAGCTGCGAGTTGCAGGATCAGTCTGGTACTTGTCTTGCACCTCAGATTAACCTTGTTACTTGTGAGGATTGCTTCTCCCGGCGCGATGAGGCCGCGCGCGCCTTGAGTCATACCAGCGATTGCGGGAACTTCAGGCTCGATAGGAAACCATTCTGATGGATTCCACAAACACGCCGGAAACTGCAGGGCTTCCGATGGTTGCCGAGATGAGAAGGGCGCTGCAGATTACGAATGCCGCAAACAGTACTCCGGGCTTGTCTTGGATAGATACTTGTACACCACAACCAACAAGAGCCACGAGCAACTTGTAGCTGCGACTAACTTGCACCCCAGTTTCTGATCCCCAAGTTCCTTCGGCCACGAAGGTCGATTCTCGGTACAGACAACAGTTCAGAAATTAGATTTTGTCAAATCTCTCAACGGGCAAAATCAAGATGCTCGCTTCCCTCTCGGCAGCACCAGACGTGTGCGGCCTGTGCAAATTGCAAACAGGAGAGAACCAGACTTCCTTCACGTTGAGCTGCAAAGCCAAAAAGCACAGCTCCCAACAGATTTCTGTCAACGAACAAGTGACTGAGTGATTGAAACTTCAGACCACACTCGACCCTGAGTAAAACAGGCAAATGCAGTTGTTCTGAAATGAACTAAGTTTTCGCAAGTGGTCAATTGAAACTATTCGCTTGGAGACTTGAGGAAATCTTGCGCAAGACAAAGGTGCACACTTTCTGTCGTGAGGTGAACATCACCAGTAAGTCTACTCAGACCATTGTGCCCAAGATTTGATCTGTGAGACTTTTTCTCCGCTTGTTTGCTGTGCTGGAGAATAAACCCTTTATGGTATTTGATGCCACAAGATGTTACAGCCGGCATGAAGAGTTTACCTAATAAACATACACTCAAGCGACACACAACCCTCACCCATTTCAATCACGATGAAAAAGGCTTTTGCCAAATTAGGCAAATATATGTAAATACATTTATCAGTGTCACACGCAAAATCAACACCACATATTAAATGGTTTATACGAAAGTTTTAGAAATGGTTGCAACCGTTCTGCACAAAGCACCTTTTCTTGTTGGTTCACCACACCGTGAAGTGAGGGGTGTCAGTGAAACACGATAAGGAACAAGTTTATCTGACCCGAAGTTTTCAAGAACTCAAATATTCACACGCTATTCACATTTCGTAATCTAACACAAAACTCAAGATCACAAATGCACAGGATAACATGGACACTTTCCCCGTGGACAGTAGGTTCCGTGCAGGTACAAGTTGCAGACAGACGCAAGAGCTCACGCATTCGTTGTCATTCAGTGGAAATCATTATGTTTTTTCACTTCATTTCATTGCCCCTTTGAGAAAACTTCGCAAGTATACCAGCAACCATTGTGTGACATTGGGATTTCTTTGGCAAAAGCAAGACGTTTGCACCCAAACACTGACAAATGGCTCTTGCAAAGTGATTCCACGGCTGTGTCTGCGCCCAGGTTTCAACACATGTCAAGCCCCCCTTTTTTCTGAGCATCCGCGAAACTCAAAACAAAATCTTCCTTCAAATTTCCACAGTTTCATTGACGTGGCTTCAAGTCTTGATCCACTTGACCCGAAAACATTGAGGACGGTTTCCCATGAAAAGCGATGCATTTCTGTGCTTGGCAGTGATGTGGAGGTTGATTATGCACAGGTGTGTAGGCATAAATTACCAGTGCACCAAATTACAGATATCTGTGGATACATCGTTTCATACATCACACATGACCGAGTACCATGAATTTGCGGGAGTGAAATATTTTGTCACATCACAACCCACACTGCCACTGGTTTACAAATGTGCAAGTGTGGGATTTCTCCCGTCTGCGAGGATCAGGCTTCCCACGACATGGACATCTTAAACATTTCAAAAGCACCAAACAGCAGTTTCCTTCCATTGACGGTGGCCAAAGAAAGTTGCCAGGATCCAAACTGAATTCCTAACTCTTCAACAAGACTCATTTTCGAGAGGGACCGTTCGCTTGTATCTCTCGATCGTCTGAAGCTTTTCATTGTGTCCTTGGCCGTGTAATCTTTCTCGCTTTGTACACCTTTGCATAAATGTCATTTCAGGTTCTATGGTAAAGTGATTTTAACATTTTTAAAAGGATCTAACCTATTTTTTTCACAAGACAACTTGGCAGGCTCAAACCCCAACATGTGCCGCTATTGAAATGGTGGTTCAAGACTGTTCTGTCGAGAAGTGCCTTGGACTCGCACTGACACTGTCGTGTTATCAAATCATTTACGTGTCACACGCTGCAACAGAAAGGAGCATTGAACATCATAATCACATTCATTCCGCAGTTGAACCGTTTACAATATTCACCGAGTCAAGGTAACTTGCGTCTGTCATTGTCATTGTCCTCTGGGTGACTTCCCAACTTCAACTTTTTTCCTGAAGCAGAAGAGACATTTGGGATTTTTGACTCTCCAGACCGTTGGTCCCGATCGAAAGAGACATCCAAGGCCCAGGTTGCTGAACTGCAAAACAACAATCAATCGCAAAAGTCTCATTCTCTCTGCTCCTCACGTCCCGAGCAAACAGAAAGTCTGCCGAAACTAAATCTCTCCTCTCTTGACCTTGTGAAATTTCTCACGACAGAAACGAATCTGTGGGCGTAGTTTTTGGGATGACTGAGCCATTACCACCACGTGCCTTTGCGAAAGGGAAGTCAACTGAAAATGTCGTGTTCCTCCCCACCAATGACGCACTGACCCCTCACAGGTTGCATGTGATGCAAGGTCATTTTTCGCGTTCTGGCCACAAAGAAACGAACAGCATCGTTGCGCGAGGAGTATTCAGACAGAGTTCTCGCACTACTCTCGAGATGAGAGGAGGAGATATCAGAACTGTCAAGCCACACAGTGGAGAGGCAAGTTCATCTCCTCCTCTCATCAAGAGAGTGTGTGAGAACTATCATCTAGCATGATGCTGGTCTTTGCTTGAGATTTTGAAAAGGAAATTGTCATGAGAAGGTTTCTTGGTGTATTAAATACACTCAATGTAGGTCAAGTTTCTAAGAGTTAAACACATTAAATACAGGTCAATTGAATGTTTGGAGAAAAGCTCAGGACACAAGCTTGGGACACTCTGAGAGGAGAGGTTCTCGCACGCAAAGACAATAGAAAATCGAAAGCAACGACCAGCATCGTGCTAGATAGTGTGTCTCGCATCTTCAGTGGTCAGGAAACAACCAAGAAAACATTTTTATCCAGCCCTGAAAATGTATCCATGTGCACTTGTTCTTCACTCTTCAACGTCAAGCCCAGGGATTTGAAAACAGGCATATCGTGCAATCGCCAACGGGTTGCCACTGAGTCTTTGTGGCAATCACCCCCACCACTGCCAGGTTGCCACTGCAGGGAGTGGGTTGATCACAACTGCCTCACCCGTACTGATTTGCTCCAAGGGACGCGCACTTTTGTGAAAATGCACAAATGGAAGAAAAAATTCCCGCTGGTGTGTCTTGCTTTTTTTCTCTTGTTTCCGAGACGACCGTGCGCTGTTCAGCTCGCGCCAGGCCATCTTTCCACATGCATGCGCTTTGGCTTCGCTATTCAACACTTCCATGCCCCACCCAGAAGCGACTTTCACTGGCGTGCTTTAACACCAGGTTTGCTTCATGGAATTCAGTGCACACAAAAAATCAGCACTGTTGACCCACAAAATGACATGACATTCTCCGCACCTTGTTGAGCCACAAGATACCACTTCATAAATGGGTGATCTCTTCACCTCCTGGGAAAATTCCCCGAATTGTACGAGGGAGATCCGCAAAGTCCGGTTCGTTGCTAATTTTGAGTATGTTCCTCAGGTTTTAACTCCCATTTGCCCACACCATCAGAAAGAAAAGGCACCAAAGATCATTT
>JAAUXT010107421.1_pt1 | contig 14692 bp, 18 predicted proteins | sample 7278171 | NCBI WGS metagenome assembly JAAUXT01 (sample SAMN14350112, study PRJNA611818) | marine sediment metagenome | isolation source: surface marine sediment (1.8m) | place: French Polynesia: Moorea | collected 2018-08 | reverse complement strand
CACAAATTTTATCCAAAAAAGGGGCATGTTATATATATTTACCGTGGCCACCCCCTAAGTACTGCCACAGCCACAGCATGGCCACGGCCAGTCATGTCATTGCCCTGGATGGAGCCACTGTCCTGAGCTGGGCACGTGACCCGGACTGCCAACGCGCAGTGGCTTGTGATGCCGTGGAGGAGGGTGGCCTGGGCCACTGGGCTCTGGCACGTACTCTGCAATGAGCTGTACTACAACATCACTACTGGGGCTTCACTCATATATACAACACTGATTTGTGAAAAATAAAAAGAAACTGAACATCTTCGACGTTCAGCGGATGTATCTGTAAATGGGCCACACAGCCTGTTCACGTTCACGTAGCCAGACGTGAATCTACCTCGATGTGTTGCGGGAAATCACGTTCAAAGAACGAGACGTGAATCTGGCGTTCTCACGTGAACAGAACCTCACGTGAATCTTGCCCAACGAAAATCTCGCGTGTTTTGACGTTCTCAAGACCCGACGGAATCACGTCGACGTGACGCGGCGTGACGTGACGTACCTTCCTGCGCTTGATGGAATCCAGCTTGACGAGCCAATAGGACGCGACGCGTGGCTTGTGCAGCTTCCAGTTCTCTTGGAGCTGCAACGGCAACAACAACACTGACACAGCTGCACGAGAAACAAGCGGTGGCGACAAAAGCGGTGGTGTGTGTGTGTGTGTGTGTGTGTGTGTGTGTGTGTGTGTGTGCACGCAACCTTCAAACTGTCAAGAATGCGTGTGCGTACGCGCGTGTGTGCTCATGCGTGCATCCCTGCTCACCCTGTCGTGGATGTGTGTGCGTGTGTGTATGTATGCGTGTAGCCCTGCTCACCCTGTCCAGGATGTACTCGGCCTCGTCGTCCGATTTGCCCGGGAACTTGATGCGCATGTTGTTGAGCGCCGCGAGGGAGCGCTGCGTGCACTCCTCCTCCGCCGAGCGCGCAGGCGCGTCCTGAAACTGAGCCAGACACCGCGTCATACACAGTGACCTCTGTAGGTTACAGCACTTCAAGCGAAAACACTTTTAATGTTCCTGCACCGCATGAAAGCGTTGGACGAAACGAATGCTTCTGTGCAAAAACCAACGCTTTTCACAGTTTCACTGGACCAATTGCAACTGCATGCAGACATATCTCAGCTGCGTGACAACGGTTTGAGGCTTGTCGCACAATGCTTGCACGCAACGTCCCTGCACAAGTGAAAGTGAACGGACGTCGCGCGATGTGCATGGCGACGCAACACACGTCCACTGACGTCACGGCGCGTGCTGCAAACCTGGCCTGATGCGCCCAAGTTTCCGTGCTCACCTCGATGACGAGTTTGTTGAGTCCCGCGCGCGCGGACTTGGCGCGCTGCGTCGGCGTGACGTCATCATTGACGTCATCACCGTCGCTGTCGGAGTCGCCCTCGAGCTGCTCGCCCGCGTCGCGCGACTGACGGTCAAGGACCGGCATCGAGTACAGCGGCTGATGGGAGAAATAGGGCGGGAAAATGAAGGCGCGACCCTTCATCTTTGGATGCGCAAGCGCCAGAGTGCGCGCCACGTCACACGCCGTTCAAACTCGGACCCATTCCATGTCCTCATCTGTGCTCAATTGTACTGCTCACTTCCACCTGTCTTGTCCCGTTTGTCCCTCAACTTCTTCCGCCATAACACCTCCCCCTGCTCAGCCCACCGCTCTAACCACCATACCGCCCAACCCATCCCCTCAACCCACCAGCCCTACCACTGGAACCTCGCCCTCGCACCTTGGGCTGCTTCCTCTCTCCCTGAGCTGCTCGTCGCACAGGCCCTCGGGTCCCTCCCACCCGGCTCCTCCTCGCGTCCCCGCCCACCCCGTCCACCACCCTTCCCGCCCACGCACCTTGGGCTGTTTGCGGCCTCCCTTGAGCTCCTGCTCGTCCGCCTCGCACTGCGCGATCATGTCCAACACGTCCGACTCCTGCAACACGACAACATCACGACTGTCATCTGGGCTGATCAAAGGTGCATCACCGGCATTAAGCCCTTCTGACTCATGCACAGGATGTCGGGATGAGGCGCTTTGCCTTCACGTCAATGCAAGTATCATTGAGCTGCACCAAATGACCTGCACGAAAAAGGCTTCAGCGAAACAGCAGCTGAACTAGCAACTGCTGCTTCAGGCTTCCTGATTTCCTGTCCCCACGATACACATGCACATACACACACACACACACACGTACACACAGCCACGCTTCCTATGCCACCCACACATTCACATGCACATGCATTTGTGCGCGCAACTCGATCGATGAAGCCCGTGCTTGTCACACACACACACACACACACACACACACACACATGCACACACACACACAAACGCGCGCGCACACACACACACACGCACACACACCTTGCACCGGACACGTGCACTCACACAGGTACGCACGCACATCTCCCATCACCACACTCAGAAGTTACACGCGCACACACACTCACACTGGCACGCAGGCACACGTCGTGTCCCTGACCTTGTACGTGTCCTTGTAGGTGCGGTTGAGCTCGTCGTGCAGCGCGGGCGCGCGGGAGGAGAGGAACGTGGAGAAGGCGTGCTGCAGCACGGCGGCGTAGCGGTCCCGCCGCGCCGGGTCCGTCACCGGGAAGATCCGCGAGAAGCCGCCGGCGTGCCGCGCCTCGAAGGCGTCGCGCAGCGCGTCGCGCCGGATCCGCGTCAGCAGCTCCCTCTGGTGGGAGAACGGGGAGGTGAAGGTCAAAAAACGGGAAAACGGAACAGCAGGTCCTTCTGCCGGGGTCACTGCGATGAAGGTCAATCCGTGACCCGGGTACCACCGCCCAACCTGGACACTCAGGAACTGTATTTTTGCGTTCGACATTTGCCACGCCATCCCGTTTCCTGCAAACCCCTCAAGTGCCACCTCGCTCGCAGGCAGTACCGTGACCCTGGTGCTACCCTGCTCCCCGGCGCCGCCCCTCCCCCGCCCCCCACCGTCTGACTCACGAGTTGCTTCTTGCGCTCGGCGTTGCCACGCCGCCCCGCGCCTCCTCCCCGGCGCCTCCCCACCCTCTGCCCCCTGCGCCGCCCCTCCCCCTTCCCCCATCGGATACTCACGAGTTGCTTCTTGCGCTCGGCGTTCCCGCGGCGCCCCGCGCCCTGCTCCCCGGCGGCGTCATATTTCTTGCTCGGGCGCAGCAGTCGGCGTTGCGCCTCCGCCTTCTGCGCCGCCATGTTCTTCCTTTTATCGCTCGCCCTGCCAAAACGCCACGTGTTCAAGTCATACTACCTCACCACCAATCGTGCTCTGAACACTCAGACAGACTCACAAGGTTCCCGCACTGAGAATCTGGAATCCAGCATGCTGAGGAAGTCTGTGCTCGTGTCAGGATGAGGGAGTCACTTTACCTCTCAGTAAATGCGGAGCAAAGAGAGTCTCTTGAGCAGGGTGAGTGCTGAACGCTGCAGGGTGAGGGAGTGTCTGAATTCTGCTCACTTGATGTTGAGCAGGGTGAGGGAGTTGAGCAGGGTGAGGGAGTCATGTTGAGCAGGATGAGGGACTCACGTGATTTTGAGCAGGGTGAGGGACTCACTTGGTGTTGAGCAGGATGAGGGACTCACTTGATGTTGAGCATGGTGAGGGAGTCGAGCAGCAGGCCTGACTTGATGTCGTAGTCGAGTTGCTCGTCCGTCCCGAAACTCGGAGACCGGTTCACCTACCACAGGACAGAAACCATGAAATACAGAAAGACTCTTCTGCTGTTCTACGTCCCTGCTCGCAGACGCTACGTCAACGCATGACGCACGCACACGCCTCACCTCGAGGAGCCAGGGCCGCAGCTTCCTGTCCAGCAGGATGTCGAACCCCAGAATCTCGAAGCAGACGGAGTCGCCCCCTGGCGCCTGGCCCGGGCGGCACATCCGGTACGCGTGCAGCACGTGCGGCTGCGCGACGAGCAGCGTCTTCACGATGATGTCGCTGCAACAACCAATCAGCGTCAAGGATCGCGCCAGGGGACAGGAAGATTTTGCATGCGCACTTCATACACACACGCGAGAGTGCGAAGACAGACAGACAGACACACACACACACACAACGTCTGAGTTCCTGTTGGTGAGGAAGTCTTTGGCACAGCTCTGAACGCATACACACGTCCCCTCCACACACACACGTGTGCTCTCACGCACATGAACACACATTCACACGCACATACACCTGATATTCTTCCACAGGTGGGAACACAGGCACACAGACATGAAAGCACGCACACCCTTCCACACACGTACACACACACAGACACACACACACACACACACACCTGATGTTCTTCCACAGGTAGGACACATCGTAGTCCTTGGACGCGAGGTAGCCATTGAAGTACTGGAGGCTGCGCTTGGACCCCGAGTCGACCGTGTTGGTCTTCTCGAACGCGTCGCTGTGCTTGTTGATCGAGTAGTTGGTCAGGTGCATGTACAGCTGGTCCTGCAAACAGTGAGAGCGTTTGATTTGAGGGTTAAACGCACCGGGAGCCCCTTGCGCTACGAATTTGTGCGCCCAGTGCACGAGAAATGCACCGGAGAGCCCCTTGCGCCACTTGGTGCACTATGAATTTGTGTGCCCAATGCATCACGAGTTTGTGTGAGTGTGGGATTGGGCTTTCAGGGTCAGGGAGTTCGCACGCCAAACTCACGGCTCACGCCGGCAGGCGCGTATGTTCAATCGGCCGGTGTGCGCCGAGTGCACAGAGGGTCGTGCGTGTCAACGTGTCCACTGGGGCGAACGGAGCACGATGTGTTCCGTGTGAATCGAGTACGCACAATGATTCACTGGTGTGTGTGTGTGTGTGTGTGTGTGTGTGTGTGTGTGTGTGTGTCTGTCTGTGTGTGTGTGTGTGTGTGTGTGTGTGTGTGTCTGTGTGTGTGCACCCGACGAAACAGGCCTCGCAGTACTCACGGAGTTGGAGTCGTTCGGGTGCACGTATCTCTCGGTGGCGAGCCTCAGCAGCCCGTCGTGGTACAGGAACACGCGCAGCGGGTCGCACGACGTCACCAGCACGTAGATGCGCATGTCACACTTGTAGCCGTCCAATAGCAGCGGCTTGTCGAGGTACTCCTGCACGATGACTGGCTCCCCCTGTGGGATCTTATCCGGGTTCTTGTACAGCTGGATCCTGTGGTGGGAAAACAGGCGAGGTCACGTTTCATTTCGGAGGGTCACTCAGGCTTTCTACGTGTGTCCACACGCCTTCACAAAACAACCTGAAAGGACCCCGTGCCCACCTGCCAAACAAAATTCGCTCTCCTGGGCTCAGATATATTTCGGACAAGCCGCTTGAGGTTTGGTTCTCCCAAGTTTTCGTTGACACATTGCGCCGATGCACAACAAGATGGAAGACAGATCGAACTGACAGGCGAGAAAACTGCTGTACGTTTCTTTGAAAACTGGCGCACATCAAGCGCACCCTTGTTCATCCACCTTACTCCCCAGGCTCTTGCCAAAGGCTTTGCCAAGTGCAACTGATCCTCTTTGGTGCAACATACCCAACATGAAGATCATCGAAGAACGCACTTTCTGTCCGGTACCCTGGGTTTGGCCCCTCCCCACCGTTGCCAAGTAACGGCGCAGCGCCTGCCCGTGGACTCACCCGTTGCCCATGGCGCCGTTGGTGGGTTTGACGATGAAGCAGCGCGCCTTGCGGCGGCGGCGCAGCTCCCGCACGTACGTCTGGAACGCCGACGCCTCCGTAGGGAAGATCCACGTCTTGGGCACGAACGCGAAGTCAGTCGGGTACGTCTTGGCCATCCTACAAGGGTACAGGGTACGTGGGTACAGTGATGCAGGGCACGTAGGCAAAGGGTTTCTGGGTACACTCGTGCCAGGCATGTGGGTGCAGTGGTACAGCCGTGGGTTCAGGGAACACGGGTACATTCAGGGACAAAGTGGTTCACAGGATTATTGCCATCCCACTTTGGTGCATGCCACGGTGTTTGGGTTCAATCTGTGCGTACCCGCAACTGCGTTGGAGAGAACACCAAGATCCCATTCGGGAACCCAACTTTGGCGACATATGTCAGTCTCTTTTCAGTTCAGCACATGACGCACACTGTCCGGAGAACAGGATTCAACTTGCCATTTCAAAGAGTGACGTTGCGTTCACACGGCATACATCGTGCTTTGCGTCCCTGTACGTCTTTCTTTCCGCAGTTGCCATTGACCTGCATGGGAACGCGACGCGTGACGCATGCAAAACGGACAAACAATCGGAACCAGATTGGCCTGGATTAGCTTCGCTGGAGCTGCGATGCGGAGGATCCTGGAGACAACAATACATCAGGCGCGCCCCGGGATCTATTGTCTCGTATCGACGACTCTATCGAACTGACGAACTGCTTTCTCAACCAATCAATCACTGACACGCAGATCATCTCTCCTTGAACAAACAAAGCTATGTTTAGCATAACTGTCATAAACCTGAATTCACTGAGGATCTTGTCACGCCGGAAAGGAAGATCTGGATCTATTTGGATTGATTTTGTGGAAAAGTCAACATGGACTGGAATCGAAACTCGACCAAATCTCTAGTGCACGAACCAAACGCGCTTTTGGCAGACACATGTTTCCTCCAGTTCTTGGAAGTCCACAGTTTGAGGATTGTCTGGATCTTCATAACGAATTTCCCTGTCTTGACGTGGTCAAACGAAATGGCTCAGAATTGTACGGGGTAAGCCTGTCCCGGACGACTGACCCAGGTCGGACAGCCTGCACGCCAGACTCTGGGCTTCGGCCAAATCCCAACAGGCGTGAAAACAGGTCACGGTCAAGTGTGTTGGGAGATGGAGCAGCTCCAGGTCTTTGATCTGAGGTTGACTGACCCTGGAGGTGAGAACTGATCCCGGTCTGAAAGGCCACACCGGAAATACGATCAGAACCAACGGCAGCCGTGTCCGATGTGAAGACCTGACCCCCAAACTGGATTGCAATGTGAAAAAACGTCTCACTCTCAAACCACACTGGATGCGCCACGCACTGAGTCAAAATGCCGCACCCTGTGTGAACAGGCCTCATGGTTGTGGAATGATCGAGTGTTCTGCGTCTCTATTTTTATCCTGCAGATTCACAGCACTGCAATAAAGAGAGGACCCCCGCCGTCTTCCTTGTGATCCGTGTGAATCACATTGAAATATTCATGCTCTCTCGCTGATAATTGCCATGGTCGTTCCCCCCACACAGAAACACTGGTTCCTCGTTGGGTCAAGAAAGGCACGGGTTTGAAAGGAAGCAGCGGCCGGGCTCACGCGAGCTGGGCGTGCCAGGTTGTCGGATATTCAGCAGTGGATGTCTTATGCGTTGCGCCTCCGCGAATGGTCCACAAGTAAAGGGACGCTGACTCGTTCTGTTGACGCACCGATTGCGCACAGGTATATTCAGGAACGCAACGCACAACGCAGAGACCCCCTCCCGCCCCCGCCCGCCTCTTTGAGGCCGAGTCCCTGACTTCAACGCCATGTCACCTGGAGGGGTTCATACCCCTCACTTCAGTCCCAGATCTGCTGGAAGGGCGGCGCAGTGCTGTAGTACTCACTTCTGCATGTTCCGGGCGAGGCAGTCCTTGCGGCAGATTTCGCCCATACCCGGAAAGTGGTTGATGCGCTGGTAGGGCTTGAGCTCCGAGATGCGCTCCGTGGCCACGAAACTGTCGTTCCACACCAGGTAACTGCGACAGGGGAGGAAACACGCGTCACAGAGTGAATACAGGCGGAAGGGCGGGCGAAGAACACACTGCGTCACGGATTGCTTTGCCTGCACAGGCTGCTGCAACGGAGAAATGCGCTCAGAGAACACAGACGGACGGGAGGGGCTCACACTGCGTCGTGCAGTGCCGCCAAGCAAGGCATTGGGTTTGCAAGCAATTTGTATTGCAGCGTCCGATCACGTGCACAGGGACACGATGCGAGACGCATTCAACATGAAATTAGTCAAGAACAAAACAAGAGGCTACTCCGACACACAACTTTGCACGTTCCAAAGAGCGCTTGAACGTCAGGCACGATTTCACGCTTGCGAAACGCCATGAAGACTCGGTCTGATGTACAGTCAGCCTCGCTCTCGTGTGGCGGCAATTCTCTTCACTCACCAGGTGGGGTCGTCGTCCTTCCCGACGGTGAAGCCCAGGGTCTCACAGATCTCTCGGACTGGAACACACGAAATGAAATTCTGCAGTTGAATCCGACAGAATACAATGTGTGAAAACGCAATGACTGTTCTGCGCAGTTTGACTCAAACTATCCGCGGACTCAGACGAATCTTGGTTGACCCTATTTTACTTTTAGGATGTTCAAATGGATCTACACAGCAAGGACGCACTGCATTTCAATTCAACCCGCACCCCCACGACCATGAGATCCATCCCGCATAGGATCCCTGGGGGGTCCACCTTCCCTGGCCCCAGCAAACTGACATTCCTGCCCTGGTTTTGCACCTGTGACGCGAAGTTCTTCATTGTGGTGTGTGTATGTTTTCAAGATGGAAATCGGCCACCCCAGGGACGCCCCCGACAACATCTTGGTCCACCTCTACCCTCCCCATCCAGTTCCTCAACAGTGTACACAGGGAAGGGGCCCAATTCTGGATCTGCTTCTCCCACCTCATCCGGTGCTTACTGATGTCGTAGCGCGTCCCGCCCAGGTTACACGTGATGCGCCGCCGCTTCTTCGCTTCCTTCTCACTCAGGTGGTGGCGCCACCGCTCCTCCTCCCGCCAGGGGGCATCACGTGAGTCACGTGACCTCTGCGACCGTCGTGTAGAGGAAGGCGGGGAGTAGCGGCTGTCGTGGATCTCAGGCATGCGATCCCTGCTTCCGTAGATGTGCTCCCTGCTCGCTCCATTCCGCCTGAAGTTGTCATAGTCCCTGCTGTTCCTGGCCAGGTTCTCTCGGTTGTAGTCTCTGTCCTGGCTCCCGTACCCTGAGTCCTTGCTTCTGTAACTCGGATCCCTATTGGAGGAGATGGAGCCTCGTTTTGAGTTGGGGTCTCGGTTCACGTCATATGACCCACGTCTGTTCCGGGTATTTTGTTGCGTGAAGGATCCACGTTTCCCAGCACGACTATTCAGATCTATATTGGAGTCATATCTGTCACGGTCTTTGCCCACAGGACGCTTGTTCACGTTGGCTCCGCGTCCTTTTTCACGCTGATCCCGCTCCTTTCCACGTAGCGTGTTTTTGCGCGTGCGCGTCTCGGAGTCGCTGACGTCACTGTTGTCGCGGGTGCCCCGGCGGTCCAGGGGGGTCTCGAGGTAGTTGCGAGTCGGGTTGTCGCCCCGGGAGCTCCGCGCGCCCTCCCGGGAGAAGCCGCGCCCGTCCCCGCCGGGACGCTCCCGCGAGTCCCCGGGGAAACCGCCCCGGCTCGAGCCGTAGAGGCTGCCGCGACCCGAGGTGTCGAGCCCCGAGGAGCGAGAGAAGTCTCGCGCGTACGACGGCTCTCTGCGAGGAACACGGAAATATGGATGATCACACACTATTTTGCACTGGACTGGCTCGTACTGCCTGGAGAAAGCAGACCAAAGGCAGGAAGTGTTGATATCTGCGTCACACTGAGACGTGACCACCCTGCATACGTTTTCCAATCACACGCCAAACTCTTGCCTCTTGTATAGGACAGCAGCACATGGTGCATTCAGCAACAGGCTAAGACTGACCCACCTGCTGTAGCCCCCGGAGGTGTTGGGTCTGTACGCGGAGTCCCTCCCGTCGAGGCGCCCCCCGCCGGTGTAGCGGGCGCCGTCGCGGCTGCCTCCGTACCGCTCCCCGCCGTCCCGGGTCCCTCCGTAGCGCTCCGTGCCGTGGCCTGGCGTCGCGCTGCCGTAACGGTCTCCAATCGACGAGTAGCGCTGAGAATCTACCCGAGCAACACAACAGAGCGTTAATGGTCTGGCAGACACAGCAGTGCTACCGAGCACGCAGGCACGCATACATGACCACACAAAAGCACACACACACACACACGCGCGCACAGTGGAACTTTTATCACAGTGAAGGTGCGTCATTTCCAAGGGATCCAGACAACAGGTGTGTTTTTCCAACCGGATTTCTTGTCTGACAAGATGATTTCGTCGCCAGACACTGATCCATTTGTGCACTCAGTGCTGCGTACACCCTTGGGTTCCACAATTGATATCCCGGAGGCGCAACACTGCGCCTGAACGCCACTCACCCCTGGACCCGTAGAGCCCTGAGCTCCGCCTCCCTGAGGAGGAGTAAAGCGCGTCTCTGTCTCGGTCTCCACTCGCGTTCAAGTCAGACCGACCGCCGTACAAGTCTGGAACACGAACAAATCGCAGTGTGAAGCTGGAGATACACAAATTTTGACGGGCTTTCCTGTGCAATTGAATTGCAGTTCCAAATCTATTGACACTTCAGTGACGGACGTGCATGGAAAGGGCGTTCTACCTGGTAATAAATTCAGATTTACTGGCAGATCTAAACTTGTCACAAGTGAGTCGGCTCCGACTGAGCCAAAGCCAAACCAAGGCAACCAATCTTGATTCCTGCAGACTGTTGGCTGCCTGTGACACGCGTTTGAACACAAATTCATCTGGTTTTCTCTTTCTTTCAAAAAATGGCTTTTTATGCACCCGAACTTGGATGGTGTGGTTGTTCTGGTGTGAGGTCACAAGGGTCAGGCAAGAAAGATCATCTGACAGGTGAACGAATCACACATGACCCCAGATCTCTCACCTCGGTTCTTGTCGAGCGGAGACAACGCTGGGGTCCTGATGTACGGAACAGGCATCGTTCCAACAAGTTCGCTTCTGGAAAGAAACCTCGAAATCGGCGAAAAGTTTTCAGTCAATCCCGCTGAAACTGGAAGCGCGGAAATGGATCGATGTTGGGTGTCTGTTTCTTCACAACAATCGAATTCTTCGTGGCGCCAAATTCGAGACTCGTTTCTGCACAAAAACAATCTCAAATCCAAATAACTCACCTTCCTAAAGTTTCACAGAGGCCTTAGAATTGTAGCAAATTGGATATTATCACTTTCGCTTTCGTCAACTTGAAGATATTTGGAAATGTAGTGAAAATTTGCAGCGAAGTTTTTCTGCAGGCGCCATATTGAAATTCCTGGGTGTGACGTCACTGCGGGCCAACGAGGACGCTCAGTGCCTGACGACGCTGTTGACACTTCAACACAGACACCTGTGCGCGCATTTTCACTTCACGATCTGTTATCAAAAGCGTCCTTCGATACGGTTTACGAGAAGAGAGTTCAAAAGTTCCTCTTTTGATGTCAGGTGACAATTTCTTCGCGTAAATTTAATTGCCAAATGGCATTTCAGTTGCCAAAATACACCGTGAGAAATTTCTTTAGAAACTTGTCCAGCTGCAGACAACGAAGAGCAAACTTTCACATGAAACTCGATGCGACACTTCAACAGGAAGAACTACCTAAACTGCTGTGGTCCTGCAAAATTTTATTCCGGCAATAAAATTCCATTTCAGTCTTGTTGGCGAATCACAGGCGTTCAACGCAAGTGTCCTCATTTTTCGAAAACATCTGCACACAGATTCAACACAGTTAATTTCTCACATACAAACATTTACGTGTGGCAACAAAGATGAAGATCCACAAACGTACGGATGTCAAACAGCGAAGGTGCGAAGAAATCGCGTCGAAACCCATCAAAGCTTGAGTTACGAGTACAGAAAATTGTTGGTCAACACCACAAATTGACCCGTTGTTGGGTTTTACGTCGTCGTCAACCTCAGGAGAAAAATTTGTTGCCTTCGTGGCAAAAACAAATGTGTAACAACCATTGATTCGCGTGAAACCACAAAGACGACATGTGATGGCCATGATTCTGTTCGCACAGCCACACGCTCACAAGTTTCAGCCAGAGTGATCGGCACACGATTACCTTGTGGCCATTGGAATCCCAACTATGAATCTAGTCTGAACCAGACCCATTCTGCGTGGAAACAACTGAACTCCGTGTCCAGTTCAAAATTTCCGCACATTCGAAGACCTTGCTCCTTTCACAAATTGGGTGTGTCCGATTGGGCACAGTCATGAACTGTTCCTCTGTGATGTACGGAGTGAGAGCAGCGTTCAAAACATAACTGTTCTCTGCTGTGCAAGTCCAGGTTGACAAAATCCAGATCGAGCTGTTCAACGGAAGTTTTTGAGCTGCACCTCCGAAGACTTCCCACAGGCACAATTCCACACAGCACCACCAGACTTCACTTGGTCCAACTGACTTTGGGAATGTCGAAGTGTTCTGTCAACTGATCCAAGCGCTCGTTGAAATCCTGCGAAAGATGAAATTGTGTTCTCGTGTATGTGCCGATTCGTGCTGTGTGTTATGCCCATTTTTGACGCAGAACGTTCTTGGCAAAATTTGCTGAAACTGCCAGATGCCGACAACAAGGCTTTCAAAGATTATAAAAGGGCTCCCGTTTTTGCTCACTGCCGAGTACTCACCATAATTCTGTCCTTGTGTGTTTTCGAAGCCCTTTCCAAAATCGTCTGAGCATCCTGAAATGAAGAAAATGGAGGCATTGAAAATGTGAACGGAAATGAAGCTACTTCTGAAGTTCGGTCTTGTCTGAACAGCCTGTTGAACACTTCAACGCTGTTGGAAACACTTCAACGCTGTTGGAAATTGACTCTCGAGGCCTGTCTTGCACCGCAATGCCACAGCGTATATTAACTTGGCGAACTCAGGAAGACAAGTCTCCATGGTCTCACTGGTTGCGCGAAATACTTCAATCTGGTGCAGGTCACTTTTCAAAACAGCAAAGACGCATCTTGAACGAAAACACAGTCAGATTTCAGAGGCCTGTTTGTCTCTGGAAGTGTTGCGCATTGCGTCCAGCACAACGCAGTGTGCATCCAAAATGAAACGCTGAAGCTCACTCACCCGCTTTTCCCGCGCTTTCTGGAAGGCGATTTCGGCGGGAGTTCTCTCGTCGACGCGGCTCGTCGTCGGTTCCACATCCACCTCACTCTTCACAGCCTCAGCCAACACCTTCTCCTTCTCTTTGTCCTTCTTCCTCTTCTTCTTCTTCCTGCCAAAAACAATTGGGATTTAGTCCAGTCCCTCAGGGACAACAAATCACGAGAACAATTGTGTGTAAACAAATAAGTGAAAACACCAATGACGTGCTTTCAATCGATTTGTAACGTGCACTGTTCTTTCGCATGACCCACAGGACGCCCTGCAACACTCGAAAGCGAATTTAGGTGAGAGGAGGACCTTTCGTCTCTGCTCTCGTCAGTTTCAGCTTTCCATGTGCACTTTCTCTTCAAATTTAGAGATTCGGTGACCAATGTGAAGAGCCATCAACGACCAGTTTGCTTTCTTCAGTTCGTTGTCTGCTCCAGACAACTGTAAATGCCCCTGTTTCAATTTTCACGTCACACAAACACCCACAAACTGAAAGAATTCCCTCGGCTGACCAGTGAAAATTGTATTTTGGAGACGAACAAGTGAGCAGAGTCTGAACTTTTTGCAACGAAAACTTGTGTCGCAACAAAAACAACGCTGAGCGATAATAAAGATCCTCGCAGAACATCAGAACGGTAGAGAACAGCAACAATATTTTTCAGTAGTGTTTTTCTACATTCCAGAGTTCAATCAGAGGCCTACTTACTTTTTGATTCCGCCATCAGCAAGACCTTTTATTTTCAGAGAACTTCGCTGAACCTGTGCGTACTGATCCGCCATCTTTCCGTGTTTGGGAGCAGTTTATGAACAGAAACTCAAGAAAGGGACGTTTTTGTCGTTTTACAAGATAGCAATGTTTACAACTCTATTTATGAAAATAGATTAAATAATTATAAATTTCAGTTGGCTTTTTCTGAAGCAAAAAAGTGATTTTCCGGACACAATTTCAAAACTGTCAAAAAGTATTAAGACTGCTCCCCACTTCCGTCGTTGGGGCGGCCATCTGTCAACAGCAACCGCAGATTTCTAAAAGAAACACAAAATCAATTTTTCTACCACGATCGAAGATGCCTCGAAAAGCTCTGCGGTGTTCTGTTGAACTACAAATACATGCTGTATGTACTTAACTGTTAGATTTTGAAGAATTTTTTCGATTTCTCTAGGTTGGAGCTGTCTTCTTCAGGTTGCCATGCACCTGTTGTTTTCAGCTGCTCTAGAATCAGAAATTTATGTTGTTTCGTGTTGAAAGTGGATTTTTTGGCTTTTCGGCTTCTCAAACCCACTTAATGCGGGTGTCACCTTTATTTTGGGGTCTGGGTCCATATTTTATGCAACTGTGTTGAATTCACAAACAGCTGGTGGAGATTTCGTGCCAAAATTTCTTTTGGAGTCGGGTGGTGTGCATCACCCTGAGTTCAGAGCCAGATTGAGACATCGGATTTCTTCCAACATACCCCAATTTGACATGTATTGAGACTGGCTTTACGTTGGGTTCACACAGTCCTGTCTTTGGTTTCCGTTGCAAGAGGAACATTTCAAATTTGGAACATTTGTTACGCACAGGTGTTTTCGAGCCACGGTTGTTGGTGGCTTCAGTTCAGTTGTGTTGTCATGTGATTGGTGCCCATGGACACGTGGACGTATAGGTCGACCGGGCAGTCTCAGCACGATGAATTTTTGCCGTTATTTCTCTCTCATGTGGAATTTCAGACAACAAATAGGCTCTTTCTCTTCTTTGTAGCTTGACCT
>JAAUXT010063509.1_pt1 | contig 14693 bp, 10 predicted proteins | sample 7278171 | NCBI WGS metagenome assembly JAAUXT01 (sample SAMN14350112, study PRJNA611818) | marine sediment metagenome | isolation source: surface marine sediment (1.8m) | place: French Polynesia: Moorea | collected 2018-08 | reverse complement strand
GTCTGTATGTGTGTGTGTGGACATGTTGAGTTTGGAGGGGGGGGGAACTCAACATGTCCACACACACACATACAGACTGATGGTGATTACACTGAGCGTGCTTCGGGACCACACGCTTAAAAATGGGGACTTGGAGACGTAGACCTACGAGCACCACTGACCGAATGTGGATGCCTGTGAACCAGATTCCCGCACAATGTTGACATCCAACCCTCACGCCCACCTACTCGTACGTACATCAGCTCTGGAGTCAAAAATGCTTCACTACCAAGAACGCACTGCACCCTCGTTTGCTTTGAAACAGTTACAGTTGTCCTCGAAAGGTCACAAGCACAAATTTGCCAGCGGATCATCATCTTTTCTGACAAATCATTCACTTCAACCTTCTGAACACACTATATATTTTTGTCTGCGTCTCCTGTTTGCTTGTTCAGAGCAGCCGAGAAATACATCTGGTCTGCAGATCAGAGTCCAGATCCACACAGTCTAAAATCTCGACAGTGGAACCAACAATACCCTTCCCACCCACCCACACTTCCACGCCCCAGTGTTCCGTCCCTTTCTATATCAGCTTTTTTTCCAGAGGACAGACAAACCCGCAACTGATTTCGACTCTTTGATCACCAGCACCTGGCTCGTGAACACAGATCTTGTCAATTCCACAGACGAACAGGGGAGGGTAGGGGATCCGCACCGGCTCTGTTTACACGTCGACTTTGGACACAAATGTACGTGTTTGCCCCTTACCATTCAGCGGTACAATTTCTACACTTCACAGGGACTGCTTAGCACAATCTGCTTTGAGCACAAGAGCAGAGCTGTCTTACTTTTGAATAAAATCTGAAAACTTACCATCTTCCAGCTCGGACGATTCGACGTGGCTCTCTCAATGCGCGTGCGCCACCGGAAGTTTTCGCTGCTCCATGACATAACAGGGCCTGGTGATATTCAAGTCAGGAACTGGACTTTTGTGCGAAAGAGAGTACCACAAACTTAAATGGTGTGTTTTTGGACTTTAAAAGTAATCCACCAAATATGTGCAAATAATGAAAATATTGAGTCTTCAGTGAAAGTCTTTGTGTGACGCTGAGGATTGGGGATCACCAGACCCTAGTGAGAATGCTTGTCAAAACCAGTCCACGCACCTGTCAACCGCAAAACTTTGAAAGGATAAAATACGAATTTTTGTGTTTGTTTGTGAATTTGGGAGGACTCGGGGAAAACATTTGGATCAAGTTATGTACCGCTGACCACTGCAGAACTGGGCTAATCCATGAAGCCTTTGTTCAATGGGTGAAGTGGTGGTCACCAATGCAATTTCAGACGTGTTCTCTGCTGACAGCTGCAGGATCGACAGGAAGATTCAATTCAGGTGTTTCCTACACATGACAGTCTGAAGGGCTCGTTCTAGTTGCTGTGGAAACTGACGTCGAAGTCAACATGTCTCTGTCCGGTTTGATTCCTGCCAGATTTCTGACCATCATCGCTCATCTGGTCATCACCATCGTTATCCTCTGGTCAAAGGTAGAGTTTCTTCTGAAATTCTGTACTCTTCAGATTCAGGTCCATTTTTGTTGCTCACTTGGAGGCCCAACATGCCGTGAGTGAAATTTTTCAATTTCGCAGTGACTGCTCTGTCAGTGAAGTGATGACAATTTTCTATGTTCCCAAGTGTACAGAGAAAAGATTGGTTTGATGAGCTTTTCATGATGAACTGAAAACGTCGAGAAATGAGACAAAACAGTTTTGTCAGGACCTATGTTGAACTGCGTTTTGTTCCTCCCTTCCAGGACGACAACATCAGATCTTGCCTTCCGAGCAGCTTCACACAGTCACAGTTTGACGACAAGGATCTCGAGTGAGTTCGCTTTTCACGGCTGAGAAACACCTCACGCTGCCTGCTTGTGTTAATTCTGCAGGTGGATATGTGTGGATATGAACAGACACCTGAAGTTTCAATTGTTCAAGGATCTTCCTTCTTTTGTGGAGAGACATCACAGCAAGCACGCTTTTACCACCTGTCTGACATTTGCAGGCTGTGAACGTTTCTGTGAAAAATACACTTTTGAACAGTAGTTTGGAGTTACCGGTGTGTGATAATTTCTAAACCCTTCCTTTCACATTGCTGTTCACTTTCTTTTTTTGTTCTTTCAGATTGACCATCGGCCTCTCCGTTTCCCTGGGTCTGTTTGTCATCGAGTTGATCGGGTTTTTCGGCGGAATATCCATGTTCTCGCCAACTCAGGCGCTCATTTGTATCCTTTGCGAAAAGGGATTTTGGAAGCATTTGCGGAGAATAGACGGTTCGGTCTCTTCAAAAGGTCTGGGAAATGCACCCTTTTGCTGTTTCCCTTGAACTGAAGTCAGTTTCGACACCGCCGAACACCCTAGCCCTGGGCTCCAGCCCAAGAGAAAACTATACAGCACATATTTGTCTCTTCGTCCACACTAGTACTTGCTTGCTCATTGATTTTTTACTGTGTGTCTCAGCCAGTGCCGTTCAGTCGCAAATCTTTGACCACAAGGAAACCCTTGACACATTTGCCAGCCATTGCGGCACACGCGAGCGCCTCCGTGTCTCTCGCCTACTTCATCTTCGAGGAGTGGGAGTGCTCCACCTTCTGGTGGATCTTCGGCTTCTGCAGCTGCGTACCGGCACTCACCGAGGTCGCCGTGCTGGTGGGGGTGCTCGTGCTGAACAAGGGACTCTGAGGAACAGTTTTCTGGTGTGACTCACAGAGCCCACAAAAAGGTCGGACAGTCACTGTGGAGAAAAATGAGCGATGAAGTGAGAGAACCACATTTCTTCCACGCCTCAGTTTGACGCTGAAGTCCGTTTGCTGCCTCATACAGAGACGATCTCGCAAGAAGGGACAGCGAACTTCTGTTGTCCGTCCTCATTTCGAAGACCAAATATGTCAGACTCTTTATCCGTCCACTTGCACAATTGTTTCATTGTGTCTGCTCGTCTTTTCTGAGAACATGTGACAAAATACAATGCGGTTGTGCTCAAGTACACCCAATTTTATTGCACTGACACTTACAGAAGAACCGACAAGAAAGTGTAAGATTATTTATTCAACTGCTTCCTCAGACTGTCTGCGCTCGATCAGAATGATTTGCCAAGTGAATGATGAAACACAAATCTACGAGAGATGAGCTCTTCACAAGCCCAAGCGTGATGCGCTTCAAGATTTTATCACTGGTGCATGAAGGTGCACGTCCAGGAAATGCAGATTTGCACAACCGGCAGACAAGCATTCTTGCTTTGCGTCAACTTTGCGAGTTGACTCCCCCGTCGTGCTCGTTTCGCTTCGTCAATCGCTCTGTGGATTTTGTCGAGCAGTGACCCGTTCGCTCCCGGAGTACCCTCTGGTGGCCGTTTCCACATGGTGAGCTGTTGATTGTTCCCTCTATCTGCCGGTGCGCGGCGCTCTACGGGCGCCGGGTCGCTGGAGTCTTCGTGGCCACGATGACCTCCTCTCCCATCGCAGACTGAACCGTCACCTGAAAGCGAAGCGATGGTGCTCGGCTATTGTTTTGGGTCTTTCAATCGGCCAACTCCAACGACAAAATCGGGGTTGTGTTCAAGTTGATCTGTTCACCTGGAGTTGCTGCTCGTCGTTGAACTTGTCGCGGATCTTGCTGCCCAGGTCGTCGTCGCGCAGCTTCAGGTCACTGCGCAGTTCCCCGAGCTCGTTCATCAGGGTCACGTAGCCCTCACCCGACACGTTCACCAGCTGCGAAACGACAAGAAACTTTACACCCTGTGTGCTGAAATCAAAAATGGCAGGCCACGGATCCAGACGACCGTCCTCTCTGACCCCCCGAAAAGAGAATTTTCATTGAGAAACAAGAACACCACCCAGAATTTTCTTTCGCGACGACCCTGCAGCCGCACTTTTAAGACACGCGGGGAAAACGCACGCGCCAACGCTTTTGCAAATGGGCGCAGATCGAAAAATACGGGAAAACTTGTGTCCGGAAAAAAGTGACGGTCAAGCTGTCAATTGTTTGGATCCACATCCACAAACTCAATGTGAATGCCAGACTTGTTTTCACAGAAAATCACATGATTTTGTTGATCTGAACCTTTTTTTTCGCGGTGGTCAGATTGGCCAATTCTTATCACTGATTATGTCACGCGAATGCGCACTTGTGAAATGACCGATGTCAATCGAAAAGGTCAACTGCTCGACAGTGAACGCGCCACCAGTGAACGCCCAGAACAGTTGTGTTGGCGTCACACGCTCGGTCAAACCTTTATCAAGAGGCTTCCTTCGACCCTCACCACAGTTGAGATTCGCATTCAACACAGGACTGCAGCAACGCACATTTGGACTTGCAAGTTTTACACCATGCCAGGTAAGAGTTCGTTTTGTGCCCAATACGTGTGGCAAAAATTTTGAAAACGTAGGTACCTTGTACTCCTGCTTGCGAACGTTCGGGACTTCCACGTTGTGAGTGGACGAAACGACGTACTGCAGCTTCTTTCCAGTGAAAATGTCCAACCCAACAAAACTGGTCTGAAATGAAAACAATGTGTCAGTGAAAAACATTTGTTTGAAAGTGTTCGCTGTGAACAAACAGTTGTTTTCAGTTCAAAAAACCTTGGCGTGGCCGTGTTTTCCCGGCTGCGACCGAGTCATCTGGACGATTTTGCACGGTTTCTTGTTGATCACGATGAACCCGCCTTTTCTCAGGGATGAAGCCTGAGCTGGATATGTGTTGGATGCCTCAGAATCCCCGTGAAAAGCCATATCTACGTAGAGCTCTGCAAAAAAATGAAAACGTGGCACCGTTGACGCTACATTTGATGAATCGTTCTTTTCACACGTTGCAATTTCTTTTTCTCCATTGACCCCCCCCCCCAACCGGGTGAAACCTGCAACTTACAGTTTGTTCGCCTTGGCCTTCCTTCTTTGCACTTCTGAAGCAAATTGCATGATTGGGCTGGGACCCCACCGTTTGGATCTTGGCTTGTGAATTGCACAACATATTGCACCATCAGTCGATAACAAAGGAGGTCGTGACGAAGCCCTGATGTTTCGGTTGTGTGAAGGAAACTTGCGGATATTTTGAACAGCTTTTCTGACGCGCTGTGCTGTCTGTACCCCTCTCAGGCCGCCAAGAACCAAGTACCAAAGGGCAAGATAATAAATTTTCCACACGCGCGCGACGGCCAAATTTTCCCGCCATTCCAATTTCCCGCCATTTGACGGTCGCTTTCCAGCGTTGCGTAGGTCCCCAATCATTTTCCACTTGAAGTGGAAAAATTTGATTTGATACAACTTTAGACCATGCTTGTCTAATGCCTAATTTCGTGTTATTTCCGGCCTGTTCGGTCAAGATTTTGTTCAATATTCAAGAATCACAAGATAAATGGGCAGTGGTGACCTCTGGTGTGCAATGTTTGATAGCGCCATCTCGTATTGCATCAAAAGAATGGGCAAAAGTAGGTCAGAGAAATTCAGGCCTCTAGAAGTAAAACGACTTTCCGGCAGCACGTAAGTTGGAACTTTTGAGGTTCATTTTGGATCCCATTTGGCTTAGTGAACGATTTGTATCAGCTCATATTCTGGTTAAGACTCTTAAGATAGGGAATATTCCATAAATTGGTTGATTGAGGCAGTTTTCGCACTGAAATGGACCACGATTGAAAAGTGTTCAAACACCCGGGCGAAGATTGAATGAATCATGGGCAATTTTAGATTTGTTTCGGAGTTGAGCATCCTTGCGGTCTCATCTGTTGCGTCACCAGTGGTCGTGAGGAATTGGTAGATTTGGTCAGTCAGTTTCAATGAGTGGTCACTTTTTCAGACGAATCAAATTGATCTTGGTGCTGCCTTTCCCTCGTCTGAAATGATCCATTGATTCAATATGGCCGCAGCCACGTGGTAACTCGTGTTGAAATGCGTTTGGAATGTTGTGGACACAGATGCCGGTGGCTGGATGAATGGTGAAGTTTGGCAAAATGTGTGGGCAAGGTCATATATAGAGAAAACTTGATCTCCACTGGAGTTCAAATGACCTGGACCAACAGACATAAACAAAATCTGGCAGTGCCGTTCTTTTTTGCGCTCCGAAAGACTCGGGAAGTGCCAAGATTTGGAGGCAAACGATCACTCCAGAACATGAAAGAGGACTGGGCCGGGTTCACACACGCACACACACTGGCGGCCAAATAATTTCTGGTATGAAATGAGACGCGGGTGTTGCAGACCCTAGTGTCGGCCACACCGACATCAGTTGACGCACGCCAGTCTGACGCAGGATGTGAGTCTGGCCATTTGACATCGATGTGTTTTGATATGTGGAGTTTGGGAAGTTGACAGTGTTGTTGAGAGTTCTATGTCCATTTGAGCAGCTCGACTGTGAGTTTTGCTGATCTCCCAAGCCCCTCGATTCTCGGTCGTTCAGATCGAAATCTTCGCGTATACGTAATCGGGGCTGTTAGTTGGTCAGGTTCTTGTGGCTTTGTTCAAACAACTTTGTCAACAGGTTCTTGTGTGGTCTGCAGAACCAAGTCGTGCTTGAAATGGAAGAGGTTCACTTCCGGAATAAACGTTAATGCTTCGTCTTTGCAGCTTCAAAACCAAAAATGTCTAAAAGTGCGGAAGTCGACGAACATCAAACGTTCGAGAGTGGAGATGCTGACGCTTCGAAGACCATCCCCATTCAGGCTTCAGCCATCCGCAAAAACGGGCACATGATGATCAAGGGCAGGCCCTGCAAGGTTGTGGAGATGTCTACTTCCAAGACAGGGAAGCACGGACACGCCAAGGTAAGGGTCACAACGGAACGAAATGACTAGACACAGGGTATTTTCAGGATGTCCGCCTGAAATGGCCAGGCACCCCTCCCTGAAATCAAGGGTCCAACACAGGCTCCTGTCCCTCATACCATACCTCCCCATTTTACTTCACACATCGATACCAGTTGGCTGGGTTACGTCATGCCAAAGGTCACACTGGCCCGGCTCCTTGCTCCTCATGCCTCCCGATTTCAACTCACACGAAAACATCAATTGGCACAGACATGTAACTCGTGAGATTTGTTCAGTTGCATTCAGAGCTCAATGATAATGTCATTGACACTTGATTCACTCGCCAGAACTGTGGGTAGAAATGCCTGGGTTGAAGGCCGTAGAAATACATGGGGTGAAGGCACAAATGCTCTGCTGAGGCTCCAGCCGATTGAACTGAAGAGGCACAAGGCAAGGAACAGCCATGACCTGTTCAACCCTCTGCAGTAGATTTTGGCTTCACCCCATGCTGGCTCACACCTCATGAGACTGGCGCCTCGACAAGACAAGTGGCAAGTTCCAGGTGACAGATACATGTCAAGTGATCAAGCTCTGAGTGTCATGTGTCAGCTGATATCAATGTGTGAATTGAAATGGGAGGTACAAGGTGATCAGCAGGAGCCCCGCGCGCAGCCCTGGTGGGGGGGGGGGGCGGTGTCCCCTGCAGATACGATTCCAGGGCGGCTCCAACGACAACACAAGCCTCGCAACGCCGCTATGTTCTACGAAGCTCTGCTTTCTTGTGCAGTCATCAGGGTGATGACCACAGTGTGGTCGGAACGAGAGACGACGTGGGGAAGTGGGGTGATCGTGCACAAAATCGTTTGCCGTTGTGATCATCACCCTGAAGATGCGCCTGTGTTCAGAGCATCTCATTCAGAAGTGACCAATCCTTGATATATCTTGTGGGCTGAAATTCGAAGACAAGTTCACCACTGATCCTTTCACTGATGTCTGAACCGAATGCTCAAACTCGGAATAAAATTTGTCTCACAGAGCAGTTTACAGCTGTTGTTTTGGAACAAATGTGACGCGCTGGTTGCCGGTTGACAGTGGCTTCCAGACTTGACAAAATATTCTGAGCTATCGGGGGTAACGACAATATTGGGTCTGCGTGTCTGTGTCTGAGATTTCTTGCTTTGGACCACACTGCGAAGAAACGAGGCAAAAATGGTTCAGAACGTGAGACAGTTCATGCAATGCTCGTGAGAGAAGTAAAGTACCACACTTGTGACATGACAACGAAACTTGTTGCAGATCCATTTCGTGGCGATCGATATCTTCACGGGGAAGAAATACGAAGACATCGTTCCCTCAACGCACAACACAGATGTTCCCAACGTCAAGCGCACTGAGTACCAGGTGAGCAGGCCGCACGATCAAGTTCTCAGGCCGATGACACGCTTGACCAGAACTGGATCTGAGAAATGGACCCCTTCCTCGTTTGTCCGACTTTCTGATAACAAACTAGTGTTGAGGGTAACTCTATATATGGTGTCTGACCCATCCTACCGGTGTTTGGTTTTCAGCTCATAGACATTGCTGATGGGTTCATGTCGTTGATGACTGACAACGGCGAGACGCGCGACGACATCCGCCTCCCCGACAACGAGCTGGGCGAGAGCATCCAGAAGCGTTTCTCAGACGACCAGGACGGACTCATGGTCAGTACCGGGCCTCGACTTCCTTTCGCGACACTGGAAGCGTTGAGGGCGGACCCAGCAAACAGGGGAAAGGGGAATCATGTAAAATGGCCAGACACCCTAGGTCAGGAGACGATGGCTTCTTCAAGGCTGTGAGCAGTGCTTTTCATGGGTTTCCAGCTCTTTCTGGCGTTCTAAAATTCACCTGGTACACCCGGAGGAAGGACGTTTGTGCCAAATAGGGGAGTCTAATTTGGGCGAGGCAAGGGGGTGACTCCCAACTGGTATCTTCAGCTGTGTGGGCCAAGTCTCAACAAGAAAAGATGCGGAAAACATTTTGGGCGAAGACTCCAGGGTCAGATACTCGGTGTATCTGTGTCGCGTATTCACCAAGTGGTCTGGTGGAAATGTAGATCAGTTCCAGAATACCGTTGATATCTTTGTTCTTCTTTTCGCAGGTCACTGTTCTTTCTGCCATGGACGAGGAACAGGCAATTTCCGTCAAGAATATGCCCACAAAATAGAAGACACTGGAAATTAGTTTATGACTAACCATTTTTTCTACAATGGGATGATTTTTGTTCAGCACAGCATGAACTGTCATCGCTCGAAAACTAAAAAGAACATCTAAGCAAGAACATCAGTGTTTGTATGTCAATTAGAAGTTGCAAACTTTCCCGTTTGAACACCGGATATCGAAAGAAACATCGCAGATTTTATGGCGTGCAGAAGTGACGCGAACTGTGTGTTGGAACTCGTTGGAGATGGGGCTTTGTTTTCGAGATTCGAATGTGGTCGTCCCCTTCACGGTGACCAATTCTGTGAAAAAGAAGACTTTGGGGACTGAAATGGGGGAGTATCCTTCATATTCAAAAGAATAAACTCGAAGGCGAACCACCCTGCACTGATTTGAATGTATCCTTTGTTTTTGCATTCAATGACTTTTGTTGTGTATGTTGGTGGGGGTACCTGCGCGAGAATATAAGTTTCTGGCAAGACTTAGCAAAATTGACCCTTTCCAAGTCATGCGTTTTATCCTGCTGTGATCATTTCTTTTTCCCTGGGCGCTCGTCAAACACACGAGCGCCCGAGCAAGACGCGAAGGCAAAAGAAAACCTTTGTCATTGTCAGTTCACGGTGCGAAGAAAGTTTCCTTGTGGGCCAACATCAGCACATTGTACGTATTGTTCATTCAGTCATTACCGTTTGTAATCCGATGTGAATTGGATGAATGCTGCGGTTGATGTTTGTTGTGCCTGCAGTTTGGTCCCGTCGCTATTTCCGTTGTTGGGACCACGGTTTGGAGAATTTGGCGTAAGACTAAAAGTTCAGATCACAAAGCCACATGTTGGTGTCAACAGAGGTTTTTCCTGCATTTCTGTATCGTGTTTCTTTCCTTCTGACAGAGGGACACGCGATTATTTTCAAACAGTATTGTAGCAGTTGTGCCACAATACATCGTGAAAGCAGGTACCTTGACCCAACATGTGTTGCTTGATCACAAATTCGTTCATTTATGCTGTACAAAATATCTGCGACAATAAAACAATTTCCTTGGAACCATTGAGATTTTGGTGAGTTGCGTATGTTGACTGGACGTCTGCCGAGGGTCTGGTCGCAGTGCTCCTGCCCGTTACCTCATGCCTCCTCAATTGAACTCGTGCATTGACGTCAGCTTGTTCGTGTGCCTGGCCATTTTACCTCTGAACTGAAGGGCCAGAGACCCGTGCCTCATGGGGGGGGGGGGGGGTCTGGCCATTTTCGTTGCACCAGTAGTCATGGTGGTGCTCTGGGAGCTGACTCTTCAAAGGCGGTTTGGGGTCAGCAATGCTGGGCATCAAAATTGAGAAACAGCCCCAGGTCTATTGCCGAAAAAAAACTGCCACAAATTGCTAGAAAGTTTGATTCTTGGTTGTATCAATGCTTGGTGCCAAGCAGGAACATTGTTCTTGTCGGACCCTGATCCATAGAACCGGAGCCAGACCCGCTGAACCAGACCCAGAGGGAACTGGACCCAGGAAGATCAAAATGTTGCATTCATCACAATGACACTTTCTTCCCTTGGTTCTGAGAATGAATTTGGTTTTTCCTCCCACAGGCTTCTGTTAAAGAAAGCTCTGAAAAATAATTCTCAGTCCTGAATGCAACCCAACTGTGCTGCATCCCAGATGTACGAGTTTACGAGTGGCAAGGCTATCATGTTACCGAGGCCACACGAAAATCAAATTGGGGTAGTGATATCACAAACGATCAGTTTGGTATCTCAGAAGAGACTGTCTTCTTGAGGTGTGAATCTCCCTATTTATTGAGACATCTCATGCCATCCAGTCACAGTTGTGACAATTCAGGTCAGGTGATATTGCACCATACTCCTCCCCCACTTGAGGGTGCTGGCCTCAGTGGTAATTTTTAATGTTTCAACATAATTTCACAAAAATTATCTTTATACAGACAACAGCCAGTTTTAGCCAATTTCTATGAAATATTACTGACTTTTCTTGCTCTGGCTGGTCCCCTCTCCCTCAAGGGGGCATGGGAACCAGCATAATATCACATGACCTCTTTTGTTCCAACATGCATCTGATCAACCAGGACCTTCTTAAGTTTTTGAAACAAAACATAGTCAGGAAACTCCTTGAGGAAAGTGCCAAACAAGGCCTGCCTGTGACTCATCCAAGGGTGAGGGCTGCTATAGAGCAAAGATGTTTAAGTTGGGCCGCATTGAAGTCAGGCTGCATCTAAGTCAGGCCACACAAAATTGCTGTTTGTAGCCTACTTGTGATATTTTCCCTCAGTTTTTCTGCACAAACAAGAAGGTTGACATACAGAGTAAGGTTTGTCTGTATCATCATATCAAATATTTAGTTACCACAAGCTCTGGGGCAGTTTGAAGTTGACTCTCAATTTTCACTTGTTTCTCAGAGGGGTGTGAAAATGCATTTTGCTGTTTTCATATGTTTTTGTGAAGGCTGTTTGGTATTGAAATATTTCAAAGAACACTTTAAAAATGATTCAAATGGAAAGAAAAAGACATGCAGTTGTCAAATATTTTTGATTTTTTGCAAAAATTTTGATTTGCAGCTGAATAGCAAGGTTGGCCTGACTTAGATTCAGATTTTGAGCATGTTTCTAAGTTGGGCCAATGTCATAAATATCATGTTTTCATCATGTTTTTTTTCACATACACCACATAAAACTGGAAATGCCTTGATATATAGATACAAAATATTGCTTTTTAAGATGAACACATTTTCCAATGAATTGTGGGGAAGTTTTATATCTTACAGATTTTTGCCTCTATTTTTCCTTGCAAAAGTTGCTTGAAACATACCTTTCAAAATGCCTCAGTTCTCTGAAACTGCACATCCAATTTTCAAAATCTCAAAACTTTTAGAAAGCCAAAGACATGTAGTTTTTCATTTCTTTTTATGGAAAGAAATTTCATATTTTGGATATAAAAATTACTGGCCTGACTTAGAATCATTTCTCAAGCAACTGGTCCAAGTTAGAATCAAAGGCCTGAATTAGAATCATGGAGTGGTCCAATAAAATAGCTGATTTTCCAAAGAAGGAAATTTTTATCAGGGCTGGTTTTAATATATTTAGTAGCCCTTTGACAGAGCTTTAATTTGGTCTCAGTTTGGTTGAAATTGATTGATTGGTTCCTGAGATACGAGTGATCTCCCCAAAAGTTGTTAAAACTGGCCCAACTTAGATGTGTCTACTCTGGTCAGTTACTTCAATGTTGGCCCAGTGAGGCATGGGAATTTTGAGGCACTCATGCACCAGCTTTCATTGACCTGCTGAAGGTGAGACCTGTGGTTTTCCTGAAATTTCCAGCCCTGGTCACACCACATGGTACAGGCACTCAGATCCTTTTTTATTTTATAGTCACAGAAATGCAACCAATATTAGTATGTGTCTGTCTGGAACAAGGTAGGAACCCCCCCCCCATATATAGAATTTTGGCCCTGGAGTTAGCATAAGCATCATTTGCAGGCAAGCAGCTGAGTTGATATATCTATCTCATAGCATTGTCAGTCTGTCAGTTGGGCCCATGAACCAGCACAAGTGTCATTTTGAGGCCCTGGAGCCAGCAAAAGTACGTGCCATTTTCATGCTAAGAAGTTCCCTGCAGGGACATCGGTGACACAATGCTGTGAAGCATTCTCGTTTTTCCACAAAGCAACACCTTTGACTTTCAAGCAGACCATGAGCCGCGCTTGAACCGAAGTTAGCGCCTGTACGCATTGGTCCAACCACATTCCAGTGGTCCCAAGAGTAACCCAGGGACTCAAATTCTGGAAGGCCAACCAAAAAAGACGAAGTCCAAAATATTTGGGTAGTGGTGGTCCATGGTTGTCTTTCCCAGAGACCCAAATTCTGGAAACCAAAGACCCAAATTCAAAAAGCCTGACCAAAACAAGAAGGCCACGCCAAAAAAGCGCGCAGTTCACATCAACCTTTACCAGTTACGGGCCATGTTGAGTTGAGCCAGCAGCCCATGGTGAGTAATAGGGAATGGGGGGGGGGACTCAACATGGCCCAAAAATGAAAAAAACTCAAATGGCCTGAAAATGATCCTGGCTAATTTTCACCATATTGGGCCCCCCCCCCCCCAAGCAACTCAATATGAGCTGGCCAACTCAACATAGGTAAAAAAAAAAGAAAAATGCTTGAAATTGCTCAAAAATGATCCTGGCTAAATTTCAAAATGTTTAGTTACCCTCCCCCCATGACTCAAACATGGGCTGGCCAACTCAACATGGGCCAAAAAATATAAAATGCTTAAAATGGCCTGAAAATAATTCTGGCTAATTTTCAGCAGTTGAGTTACTCCCCCATAAAATAACAAGTGCACACACATCCATGCATACTGATGGTGATTGTGCGATGTCCCTTTAGGGAAGAGCACTTAGTGGTGTGCCAATTTTTTTTTTGTATACATGCCACTTTGGGGAAGATGTCCCTGTCCCATCCTGATTTCCCCCCTTGGAGGGCTATTGGTGGCCTATCTCAGCAACTGCTGAAAGTACAGACTTGATCTGAGGCTCATTGGAAAGGTCTTTGAATCCACATTTCAAATTTTGAAAAATGGAATCTCCATGGCACCTCCCTAGCAACCAGATGCAAAACTCCTTGGCAACCAGATGCAAATGGCCAAATCTCAGGTTCTTTTCATGATAGAGACATAATATATGGCTCATATAAAAGGTATTTGAAAGTAGTTTCCAGTCAAGTTTCAAAAGAATGTCAATGGCAACTTCCCTAGCAACCAGATGCAAAACTGCCTAGCAACCAGATGCAAATGGCTAAATCTCAGGTTCTTTTTGTGATAGAGACATGATCTATGGCTCATATGAAATGTATTTGAAAGTAGTTTGCAGTCGAGTTTCAAAAGAATGTCCATGACAACTTCCCCAGCAATCAGATGCAAACACCCCAGCAACAAGATGCAAATGGCTAAATCCTGAAGATCAAAGGGGGACATCGCACCCGCAGTTGCCTTAGCACTGCTTCTCTTGTTGACTGTTTCAAAGCTGAATCGGCTTTGATGTCTTTGACTTTGTTCTGAAATCATATTCCAATGTTGGATAAAAAACCATGCAAAAATGCACGACATTGGACAACATACCACAGGCAACATCTAGTGAGTGTGGGTGATATCTGGGGGGCAGTTTGAAATAAAACACTAACATGGTGTCAGAAGTCTAAAAGACTCACAAATTTTAGCCAATTTCCAAGGATGGTGGAAGCTCTTGCCCAAAATGGACCTCACATTGACTTCCGCCCAGGACCAAACCTCCATCAAAGGCATCTTGACTGGATTGAGGAAGCAGAGCTAATGTGCAATGGACCATTACAAAGCAAGTCAAGTGCAGTGAAGGCAAACTATGTCAAAATTTGGGCAGGAAAAACAGAAAGACAACACATCAAGTCTCTACATCCCACTGAAGCTCAAAACACCAATCCAACTTGGATCATGGAACAGCTGAAGACAGATGAAGCCAAGAGTAAACCAGATTGCAGCAGTAGCAGAGTTTTGCTGGCTTGAACAAGGTACTGACACTTTGGCTGAATACATTGAAGCAAGTCCGCGGATACCCGGTTCAAAATCGTTAATCAGATGTCACATAATTTGTATTGACTCACTCCTGCCTCTATTCACCTTGTATTGATGTTTTTTGTGTTCTGCAATGTCTGGGCAATGACCTTTCAAATTTTCAGCATGATCCATGTATCCT
>JAAUXT010025878.1_pt1 | contig 14694 bp, 19 predicted proteins | sample 7278171 | NCBI WGS metagenome assembly JAAUXT01 (sample SAMN14350112, study PRJNA611818) | marine sediment metagenome | isolation source: surface marine sediment (1.8m) | place: French Polynesia: Moorea | collected 2018-08 | reverse complement strand
CAACCAGCGTACTCTCCTGACCTAGCGCCTTCAGATTTCTGGCTGTTCAGCAGGTTGAAGCGCAACTTGAGGGGTATCAGATACCGAAATCTGGAGGAGCTCAAGGATGCCATCGCGGATGAACTGGGTCAAATAACTGCAATGGAGTACCGACACAGCATCATGAATTCATGGCCAAGACGTTGGAGAGCCTGCCTGCAGGAGCAAGGCAACTACTTTGAGGGTCGCCACTGACGTCTTTTGCTGTGCTTTTGACTCATGCCTATTTTTCACTGTGCTTTTGGACAACAAGGTCAATTGTACACCTTTGTTTGACAACAATTGTCCGACCCATTGTTCATTAAAAGTGCGCAAGAGATATTAGGTTAAATACCTTGGTCGTCATCAGTGCGTCTCAAACATGACGGACAGCAGAAGTGGTTCCACCCTTGTATTTACGGATTCGTCGTCAGTGCGAGTTTCCTTTTCGGAGTTGCAAACACTCGTACAGATGGACAAGCGCGCGAGATTTTGAAATTGCTGTCTTTCTCAATTCTGTGTGAGAATGAAAAAGGCCCAGGGGTGGGGTCTTACCTTTTTGGAAGTGCCTTGGGACTACAGTGTCGGCACTGCTTTGGAGACTTGAATGGCTTGATGCGAAGGGCGTCTGTAGAAGCTTTAGCACGACCTTTTGAAGGCTCGGTGAAAACAAGAACACCTCCGGTGTTGATACACGCCAGTGACGAAAATGTGAAAGTTGTGAACGCAATCGTTCCTTGCGATCAAACAAAAGCGACATGGTTGACCTGTGTGGGCTTGGCTTTTTCACTTTCCACTGATTTTTCTGAATTTCATTATGTTTTGAGCTTCGAATTACTTTTTGACGATCGTTGGTTCGATCACTGGTGCGTATCGACGTAGTGCTGAATGATATTGATGAACAATGTAATTTTCGAATTGTTCTTTTCGCCCAGAATACGTTTTATTTGGCAAAGAAAATTGACCACCTTTTGAACCTGGGTATTTGACGAAACATTTTCCTGTTGAGCAAAAAAATCGGGGCAATTTTGGCGAAATTTTAAAAGTCCGACAAAACAAAGAATACCATCGGGAATCGACAATTGAAAATGTTCAGAGGAACAAGATACGTGTTTGCCTGCCCCTACCCCTCTCTTCAACTCGGGTCCTTGAGACTACCTGGTGGTGATTGTCTTCTTGCGATTGCGCTCTGCGCCACGCGGCTCATATTCAAACGTATGGTTTCATGTTTGAGTGACCTGTCTTTGCTTGACCGATTCCACTGGATATCGATGTTTCGTGGTGGGCGTGACTGATCGTAGAACTGTTTCTTGCAGGCTGGTGGACAGGCGGGTCAGCCGGGTCAGCCCAACCAGCCGCCTAGTCAACCCGGGCAACAGGGCACCGCTGATCCGGAGAAGCGCAAGCTCATCCAGCAGCAACTAGTATTACTTCTTCACGCGCACAAGTGTCAAAGGCGCGAGCAGGCTACGCATACGCAGGTCAACGGGGAAGTGAAACCGTGCTCGCTCCCTCACTGTAGGACAATGAAAAATGTCCTCAACCACATGACCACTTGTCAAGCTGGCAAAAACTGTCAAGGTAAGTCACAGTGTGTGTGCGTGTGTGTGTGTGCGCGCGCGCGCGGTTGGGGGGGGGGTGTTTGGTGGCAAGGGTCCAGAATGAAGGGCATTCCCCATGTTCAAGTCCACAGTTGTCATTTCGCTTGCAAAGGAGCCAGTGGTCTGTGATTGACGTCACGAGTGTGCTTTTTCCCAAAAAACACCGGCGTGTCGTTCGGAGCGTGCCTGTACACAGGCATTTGCTGGAGGCATGGCATTGTAAGGGCGTGGGGTTCAGTTGGATCTGCCGATTATTGGGTGTGGCACTTACTTACCCAGTTGAGTTGGTCCGTTCCCCCCCCCCCCACACCAACAAACACACACGCACACACCATTATTATTAGGGTTGGTCCCACCTTACCAGGAAGGTGTCGGGGTTGGGTCTTACCCACATTTTCAGCAGGCCCTGTCCTCTCGGAAGAATTTCAGGGTTGGTCCCACCCCAACACCAGCCTCGAAAATGTGGAAAGCCTCTGGACGCGCCCGTGTTCATAAATTTATTGTTGAAACATTTACCTACCTGGTGTGTACCTGGTGTGAGAGGTGAGGTCAAAAGGTTTCATGCCTTGCCATTTTGTGCCATTGCAGTTGCTCACTGTGCATCTTCACGACAAATCATCTCGCATTGGAAAAACTGTACGAGAGGAGATTGTCCTGTGTGTTTGCCATTGAAAAATGCAGACAGAAGCAAGCCAAATAGTGGAGGTTAGTGTTTGATGAGCAGAAGGTTCAACATACGCTGAAAACAGATTTCTCTGACAGATTCATTCAGGGAACGTGTCCCTTTTCAAACTGAATACAAAAGGTTGACCACTTTCGTCTACAGCAGCTCAAACAATGAACAACCAGCAGGCGACGTCGGTTGCGAACCCAGCTCCAGCCGATATGATGAGAGCCTACGCGGCTCTTGGTCTGAACTATCCAAATCAGACCAACAGACCCACGCTGCAAACAGTCTCACAAGGTCAGCTGCCTTCTCTCGCCGCAAAACAAAAAACAAAAAAACAACCAAAAACACGTATGACCTGAAATATCCCGCAATACACGTCAACATTAAAATTTTATTCGTTCATCAATGGAGGAGAACGTCAGTTCGACCGCAGTGGACGCGGCTGTAGATCTTGTAGCACAAGATTCCTTTGCAGGCAACGCGCAGCCAGGTTTGCAAAACCTTGGACTGACCGCCAACCAGCTCAACTCTGGCAAGGGTGCCTCAGGCCGACAACAACTGTCCACGTTGAACAACCCTCAAATGCCCCTGCAAGCCACGCCAGGCTCTGCGGCGATCCCCGGAGTGCCCGGTGCACTCAGCGCTGCAGCCAGTCAGGACGGCGCCATGAGCGCAATGGCAAATGCCAGCAGACCTACGAAGGAGTGGCACAATGCTGTCACGCAGGATCTTCGCAACCACCTTGTACATAAACTGTAAGAAAATGCTCTTTCACGCTTTACGAATGTTTCAAAATGTTGAATTAAAAAATGGCCAAAGATAACCCTTGCAAAGGCAGAAAGCCTGTCCACCTCCAAAGCCAAAAATTGATGCCCAAAAATCAAAACTGGGGGAAAGCATTCTTGAGAGTGCATCTTACAAGGTCCCAGCTTTGTCAACAGATGTGTGCATTTTGAGATGTTGTGTATCTGTACATAAAATGAATGTAATTACACTTAGATGGTCCAATTTATTTCTTTGCAGTATCCGTGCACTATTCCATAAGTAAGTTCTAAATTCAATAATCTAATTAGCAGGGGTTAGATTTGGCCAGTACGTTTGATTTTTAGCGTGCTGATTCCCTGATCGACTGGAAATGCTGCCCTGATTTCATATTCGAGAGCGAAAAAGTGCTTTCTGTGAATTTCTCTTGCAACCACAAGTTTGTGGTGGTCAGTTCAGATTTTTGTCGAACAAACAAAAAAAGCCACCCCGAAAATGCATTGCTGATTTGCTGCCGGTGTGACGGGGAAAGATTTCTTGTACCTTCAGTGGGCCCAGCACGTTAAAACGTGAACTCTGTTTTTTTCAAAGAAAAAATACTTCGCCGAGAAAAGTAAAACGTACGATAATAAACTCCTGCTCTGAAATTTGATAGTGTGTGGTAGGGTTTTTTTTTTTCTCTCTTTTTTATTTTTTTACTTGTTTATTTTTTGACTAGAATGTTGTATGAGTTTGCATTTTATCTTCGTTTTGTTCCAAGGTTCTAAGAAATTTGACATCTCACTCCGCATGTGTTGTCTGTTGGCATGCTTTCGATGGTGCAAAACTTATTTCACACTTAGAACTGACATTGTCTTGTGTTCAATTTTCAGTGTTCAAGCAATATTTCCCACGCCCGATCCAGCAGCGCTAAAGGATCGACGTATGAACAATCTAGTCGCTTATGCAAGAAAAGTCGAGGGTGATATGTACGAAACTGCAAACAGTCGCGTAAGTACTGGTCTTCCTGAATTCAGTTTGAATGTTTCGTTGATTCCACGAACCGATCGATCAGTGCATAGTGACTGAACAATGGAGAAGCAGAGGAGTAACCGCAAGTGCTTGACGTGCAGGAGGAGTATTACCACCTGTTGGCGGAGAAGATCTACAAGATTCAGAAAGAGCTAGAGGAGAAGCGAATGAAGCGGATGCGTGAGCAGGGACAGGTTCCCACGGCGACGCCGGGCGTGCAGCCTCCGCAGAACCCACAGCAAGTGCTCGCCACCCTACGACCCCCACAGAGTAAGTTCTCGTGCAAAAAAAAACAACAACAAAGCAACACAGAGTGATAACGTGGTTCCTTGCTTCGGGTGTTGGGATTGCTGTTTGCCCCCTTTTACAGTTCTCTTTGTGGACACACCTCCCGGCAAGTTGAGTTGTGAGCGTCAAATTTTCTGCAGATGGACCATTGAATGCAGCAATGGCTGGACAACGACTGCCAGGTCAGAACAGCATTGCAGGGGCGACCGATCCTTTCCGACCAGGTTTGGTGCCTGGAGCTGGGGGGATCCGACAAATGCAACCACAGACTTCCATGAATCAAGGGGTGAGTTGAAGCTGTTTTCAGTTCAATTCGTCATCGGCTACAAACAAAATCGCATTTTGGACAAGCAGTTTTGAAACATTTGCGGTGCGGTGCGGTGTGGCAAGAAATTTTACAAATTTTGTAGCTTATGACCAGCACCGCACCCAACAGCACCGCGACAAATGCGCAGCAGCAGCTGCAGGAAGCGCTCAAAAACGCTCGGCTGATGCAGTCGCCACAACAACAGCAGCCTCACATGCAGGTGACTCAGCGCATCGCGCAAAGCCAGCCCAATGCCGCGAACGCTGCCGCTGGCCAGATGAACTCGACGCTGGCCGGTCAGCTCGTTCCGTCCCCTGGTACTGCACTCGCTACTCAAGCGGTTACGTCGCAGCAGCAGGCACAACCAGGCATCACCACTCCATCTCCCCAAATGAGTCAACTGAGTCAGCTGGTACAATCTGCTGGTGTGGAGACCGGTAAAGGCGGCAAGAACGGACCGTCGTCTCCGGCTCAAGGGGATTTGACTTCGAGGAACAGTAAACCCATGCTGACGGACATCAAACAAGAATTCCCAACTGCTGAACCTGGGTGCAGTAGCACAGATTCAACTGACGTGGGTGGCAAGTGTATAAAGAGTGAAGTCAAGGAAGAGGTGAAGGAAGAACCCATGGAGACTGACAAGCTTGACAAGAAGCCTGCGGTGAAACCTGAACCTGCGACTCCTGGTGGCTCAGACTCTTCGAGTGCGAATGTCAAGAGTGAACCCAGTGAATCGAAGCCTGGCACCCCAGGCTCTACCTCCATGCCTCCTACAGAGCCCCCGCCACCTCGTCAGAGGAAAGGTAATGTCACCACTGCATGTTACTGAAACTCACTGTGAAAAATACCTTCTGTGTGATTGATTCAGATCTGAAAGTTTGTGTTCGTTTTCTTGCAGAGTTCACTCCCGAAGAGTTGAGGCAAGCTCTGATGCCCACTCTGGAGAAACTCTTCAGGCAAGACCCAGAGTCTGTGCCATTCAGGCAGCCTGTCGATCCCGTTCTCCTGCAAATTCCTGTAAGTGTACAGAAAAATACGGACCTCAAACAGAAAAAGAAAGTAAGACTTCATGAATATTGTACGGTGCATGTCTCTGGATGTTGTAGCGCCCATAGTGAAAAATAGGTTTGGTGGTGGGTGCCTGTTGGCGGTGTCACAAAAAGAATGAAATTTCTTTGGTACCAGACATGCATTTTACAGTTCATGAAATCATGTTGCCGGTGCTTTGCTTTGGAAAGTTGTACAATACTGAAGAGGGTGAACTGGGAAACTGCTCCCTGTCATTGGGACTGAGTCAGTCGTAACTACTGCAGTGTGAAAAGTAAGACTGGTGACCGAACCTTAAAAGTTTGATCTTTGTTTTCAGGACTACTTTGACATCATCAAGAGACCAATGGATATGTCAACGATCAAGAAGAAGCTGGACCTGGGACAGTACACCGACCCGTGGCAGTATGTGGATGACGTGTGGCTGATGTTCGACAACGCCTGGTTGTACAACAGGAAAACATCGCGCGTCCACAAGTATTGCACCAAGGTATGATAGCGTACGCTGCCCACCCATTGACCGTACTTGGTGCACATCATCCAGAGTGATGTCATTTGGTTCCTTTTTGTGTCAGTCGGACGTTCTGAATGCAGAATTGGTCTCTGGCAATAACTAACGCCACCACGTGTTGAAAGTTGGTTCTTGTTTGCAGTTGGCGGAAGTGTTCGAGAGTGAGATCGACAGCGTGATGCAGTCCCTGGGCTACTGCTGCGGTCGCAAATACGTGTTTCACCCACAAGTGCTCTGCTGCTACGGGAAACAGCTGTGTACCATTCCGCGCGATGCTACTTACTACAGTTACCAAAACAGGTCAGTCCTCTCTTACATTTTGTGTGCAGAAAAATTAGATGCCTGGAAGTTAGAAGTTGACCAGTCCTCGTAAAAGTAACCAAAGGAACAGAACAAGTGTTTTTGTGAAATTCTTGTGGCGGTTTGCAGAGTTCCCGCACAAAAGTCCTCTGCACTTGTTTGCTCACCTACATTACACGCGACTTGTGTTTGGGCGGTCACTGTCTTGGCTGAAGTTGAGATATTTTGTTCAGAATATCTTTATGCTTGTTGCCTTTGTTTGTAAGATATTTGACTCGTCAAATTGATAAAAGATTTATTGCTTTGCATTATTGTTTCTTCACCCTGTCACAATTGTTGATTAATGATTGGTTCGTTGCCTATTTGCTTGGGTCTGGAACCAACCCTTATTTGTGCACTTTTCTCCCCACTTCTAATTTTTGTGTGCCTGCTGCGCCTGCTGTTGTTTGTGGTTGGTTCGTCTGGCTGTGTGCGTCCGGTGGCTGTGCTGTGCGTTGTGGTTGATGCGGAAGAACTCGATCAACGACGCTTTTCTCCGATAGATACGTGTACTGCGAGAAATGCTTCGACGACATCAAAGGCGATGAGGTGGAGCTCACCGATGACCCCACGCAACCCAGCACGTGAGTACACGCGTTCCCACTGTTTTTCACCCGAGATGGCGATCGACGCATTGTTGTACCGGACAGTGCAGAAAGTTACATCACAGCAGAAGAAAGATACAAGAATCGAGCCCGTTGTCACCAACGTGGTTTTTAGTGAAGACATTTGAGCCGAACAGCTGTTAGAAGTTGTCGTATATTGACTGGAGACTCTCTTCTATTTACAGTAAGATAAAGAAGGACCAGTTTGAGAAACTGAAAAATAATGAGTTAGAGCCAGAGAAGTAAGTGGTCTGCTTGTGCCTGCGACTTACTCTTCCCTCTCTGACAAACAACCACATCACCCACGTTACGTTGGCAAGAAAGCCACAGCAGGCAAACAATTTTGTGTTTCGGCAAGAATCTTTTGGCCAATTCCGCAAAACTCTGGGAATTTGATGGGGAACATGGTGTGATTGGGGAACAAAGTTGAAAGCTGCGGTCTTCCGGTGTGTTTGTTTGTCTCTCTTGTTTCTTTTATTCACAGTGTTATTCTAGATTCGTCGTTGTTTGTTTCTTTTAGTAAGATCAAGAAGTCAGAGTTTCTGAAGGAGAAGCACAATAAACTTGATTATGAACCGTAAGTGAAGTTTGGCCGACTACCTGGCGTCAAAATTTGCGAAACAACCTTGCTGACCAGAAAAGGTTTCAACTGCCGGTTCTTCACATTCACCGTCCACGTTCAGCCAAACATCTGAAGCCTCTAGCTAAATGGCGGTCTCATTTGGTTTCATTCCCCCAGTTGTGGTTGGTTCTCAAGTGGGTTCTGAAGTCCGTGCGTCAAATTCACCAAGGATTCGAAACTGTAAAAAAGCACATCTTGCGAGTTTGCAGTTTTAACATTCAGTGCAAAAGTTCACAGTACCAGCGGGTAAAAATACAGACGAACTGATGACGAACGTTGTGTGTGTTCAGGTTCTGCGAGTGCGCGGATTGTGGTCGAAAGTGGCATCAAATTTGCGCGCTTCACTTCGAGCCGATTTGGCCATCTGGCTTCACTTGTGATCACTGCCAGAAAGCCAAAGGACAGAAGAGAAAAGAAAACAAGTACACGGCGAAACGTAAGTTGCTCCTGTCGAACTTCACTCTGGTTAAACTATCGTTTGGGGAACAGCAGAGTTCACAAGGAACCTGAAGGAAGTGTGGAAGTCACTGGGAAAGCTCTGTGTCCCTTTTGCGCAAGTGTGTCGTGGATGACGGTCATGGGAGTCCTGAAAATGTACAGATAGTCCCCACCCTGTGGGAGACGCACAGGATTTGCGGTGCCCTTCACCACAACAGTGCTCTTGAAAGTTTCTTTGGTCCATCGAAGGTGGGGGGGGGGGCAGTTGGACAGAGTCGCGGTCATCTGCGAAATTTTTGTTTGGCGATGCGCCTGTGTTCAATGCATAACATTCTTGTTAGGACTTCCGACAACAAAACTGGGGACGTACCTGGAGAATCGTATCAACTCGTTCCTCAAGAAGAAGGACGCGGGCGCCGGAGAAGTTACGATTCGTGTCCTGTCCTCCTCTGACAAGATCGTTGAAGTCAGAAACGGGATGAAGCAGAGGTACGGCGTCACTCAAGTCGAGTTTTGCACTTCAGCATTGTCGTGGGGCGATTCTCAGGCACCCAGGATACACAACTGCCTTGATACGATTTCAGATTCGTCGACAGTGGTGAAATGCCAACATCTTTCCCCTACCGAGCCAAAGCCATGTTTGCCTTCGAAGAGATCGATGGAGTTGATGTTTGCTTCTTTGGCATGCACGTACAAGAGTACGGGTCTGACTGCCCACCGCCAAACACCAGGTGAGAATCATTTTGAAAGGTGTGATGAATGAGACATGATGTTTTCCAGACTGCAATCAAGTCACACTGCATTTCAAGCTTCTGAAATGTGTCTGTTCCTTTCAGACGTGTGTACATCGCGTACTTGGACAGCGTTCATTTCTTCGAACCTCGTCACTTCAAGACAGCAGTGTATCACGAAATCCTCATCGGATACTTTGATTACGCCAAGTCTTTGGGGTATGTTTCTCAGACATGTTCAGTGCAGCAGTTGTGTTTCCGTTGTCTTGTGACTTGCACTGCATTTGAAATTTGTCATCTCCCAGGTACACGATGGGGCACATCTGGGCCTGTCCGCCGAGCGAAGGGGATGACTACATCTTCCACTGTCATCCTCCCGAGCAGAAAATACCCAAGCCAAAGCGTCTACAAGAGTGGTACAAAAAGATGCTGGACAAAGCTATCATTGAAAGAGTCGTCACGGACTACAAGGTGATTTGAAATCACAAACGTAAATTATCGGAAATGACAAGTTGTTGGCGCTGTCCCGGTTTCAGCGAAGTTGCAACTAATTTCGAGTTTTCTTCTGCCACAGGACATCCTGAAGGATGCAATCGAAAACCAGGTGGTCAGTGCGTCTGAAATGCCGTACTTCGAGGGCGACTTCTGGCCGAACGTGCTGGAGGACAGTATCAAGGAGCTGGATCAGGAGGAGGAGGAAAAGCGCAAGCGGGAAGAGGCGGAGGCAGCGGCCGCTGAGGAGGCCGACCTCACCACGGAGATCGTGGAAGGGCCTGATGTAAGTCGTGATGAAGTTTGTTTGTTTGTCCTAGTAATTTGACACATTCAACATGTTGAAGATAATTCCAGACTCTGGCCTTGAGAGTTACACGTGATTGATTCTCTTTGATTTCGTGTCAACAGGGTGAAGGGAAGAAGAAGGGGCAGAAGAGTGGCCGCAACAAGAAGGCCAACAAAAACAAGATGACGAAGAAGAACAACAAGAAGTCGAACTTGCCTCACGGTGGAAACGACTTGTCTCAGAAGTTGTTTCAGACGATGGAAAAGCATCGAGATGTGAGTTTCCCTTTTCATTGTGTGCGTGCGTGGTGAAGTGTACATTGTCAGAAATTCTTTTGAACGAAATGTTTGTTTGCAGGTATTCTTTGTGATCCGGCTCCACACCCTTCAGGCCGCAGCAAACCTGGCCCCGATCCAAGACCCGGACCCCGTTCAAACCAGCGATCTGCTGGATGGCAGGGACGCCTTCTTGACCATGGCCAGAGAGAAACACTGCGAGTTCTCCTCGCTTAGACGAGCCAAATTCTCCACAATGGTCTTCTTGTATGAACTTCACAATCAGGGAAAAGATGCATTTGTCTACACCTGCAACACTTGCAAAAACAACGTCGAGACGAGATATCACTGCACCGTGTGCGACGTGAGTTTCTTTTGCGGTCGTTATCCTCTCGCCCCAACAAAAAATTGCCAGCAAGCACACTGCTCATAATAAACTTCCAGCTGCTGTCAGAAACATGATGACCAACATACCTGTTGTATACGAGGTTTTTGTGTCGGTTTCAGGACTTCGACTTGTGCGTGCCGTGTTATCAGAAGGACGGACACGAGCACAAGATGGACCGTCTGGGATTCGACCTGGATGGCGGGTCCAGCAGCGGCGACAAACCGCAGAATCCTCAGGAGTCGCGCCGCGCGTCCATCCAGCGCTGCATCCAGTCCTTGGTGCACGCGTGTCAGTGCAGGGACGCCAACTGCAGACAGTCAAGCTGTCAGAAGATGAAACGAGTCGTTGCTCACACCAAAACTTGCAAACGAAAGACGAACGGTGTCTGCCCGATTTGCAAGCAGCTCATCGCTCTGTGTTGCTACCACGCCAAACATTGTCAGGAAACCAAGTGTCCCGTTCCTTTCTGCGTGAACATCAAGCAGAAGTTGCGGCAACAGCAGTTGCAGCACCGCCTGCAGCAGGCACAGATGCTGAGACGTCGCATGGCAACCATGACAGCACGTACTGCAACCATGTCATCACAACCCACCAGCCAACCTTCGCAGGGCATAAGCAGCTCAATTCCACCGAACACTATGAATCCCGCTCAGGCTATCAGCCCCGCAGCTGGCGGCGGAAAGCCGGCCCAGGCTCCGAACCCTGCGGCCGTGCTGGCTGCCAAGCAAGCACAGCAGGCCGCCCAGAGACAAGCTGTCAACTTCCCACAACAGCCACCACAACAACCTCCTCAGCAAATGCAACAACTACAGCAGTTGAGGCCTCCCGCTCCTCAAGGACAGATGAACCCCAACATGCAGGCCAACCTGCCGCAGCGCATGGCCCCACCGCAGCTGGATCAGCGGTGGCCACAGCCGATGTACCAAAACCAGATAGGTGGAGGTGGCAAGCCGGCGCAGATGCCGACCCAGGCAATGTCGGGTATGACAATGCAGAACCCAGGCGTGAATCCGGGAGTGGCGACACAGAGGCCGGCGGCGGTGCCGCAGCAGGCTCTGCAGCAACTTCTCACGACGCTCAAGTCACCACAAACGCCAACTCAGCAGTCTCAAGTCCTCCAGATCCTCAAGAGCAACCCGCAACTCATGTCTGCCTTCATCAAACAGGTAGGCCTTGTGTATCGGTCTGAAAATCATGCAGACGAAAACTGAACTTTTCCATTTAACATCATCAGACCTGCACCAATTGTTTGAAAACAAGTGTTCTATGATCGATGAAACACTTTTGCAGCGAGAAGCACAAAAACAGCAGCAGCAACAACAGCAAAATCGACCTCAGGTGCCCGCTGTCAGTCAACAGCCGTTGGGGCAACAGATGCCGGGGCAGAACCAAATGCAACAGCAGATGAACCCGATGCAACAGCAACAGGTCAACATGCAACAGCAAATGAACCCGGCCGCCGCTGCGCAGCAACAGCAGCAGCAACAGTGGCTCCGTCAACAGCAGCAGCGTCAGCAGGTCATCCGTGCACAGCAACTGCAGCAGCAGCAGCAACAACAACAGCAGCAGCAGCAGCAGTTTCAGCAGCCGCCCTACCCCGGCCCGCAGGCGCAGCGGACGCGCATGCCATTTCCTGGTCAGCCCCAACAACAAAACTTTCAGGTACGAACACTGTGAAGCCTTTGTTCATAGCTATCGCCTTGTCTACAACACGTTGATGTTTTTATTTTCATTTGATAAAGTTTACACATACGTCTTCCAGGGCAGCAAGAAATAGATCAAGTTGCCCAAGATCAAGTTACTCAGTGCAAGTATGAAAACATCAGAACTCACCTCTTTCAGACGGACGGAGGCATGATGCAATATCAACAGCAGCAGCACTTGATACAGCAGGTTCAACAGCAAAAGGCGCAAATGCAGCAACAGATCAGTGGCGGCCAGCCCATGTCTCCGCAGCAGATGATGGCGGCGCAGTCACCACTGCACCAGGTGCGATCTCCACCGGCGTTGCCACCCACGGTTCGCTCGCCACAGCCCGTGCCCAGCCCAAGGCAGCACACGCCCAGCATGATCCCGTCTCCGCGCGCTCACCCGGGCAGCCACCCCTCGCCCTCGCCTCAGTTGAGTCAAACACATTCCCCGCATCCAACCATGAACGGTCCCCATCAGGCGACAGTGACGCAGCAGAACCCGATCAGTTCTGAACAAGTGATGCTTCCACAGTTGGGACAGACTTCTCATGTTCCGAACCAGGACTTGGGCCTCTTGCACCAGCAGCAGGAAGAGGTAACGCCCCTCACGCCACAAGACCAACTGTCTCGATTTGTGGAGCATCTATAGTACATGCAGTGAGCCAGTGAACACTGGTTTAATTTATACCTTCGCTGTGTTTCTTTGGACATGATGTTGAACATTTCAAGATGTTTTAAAATATTATTTTTATGGTCAAAACAGATGTGTAGTTCGCCATCACATGTAAAGATTTCTTTGACGTTGCGGAGGTAACGGTATGTAAATGAGCAATGAAATTCTAGACTTGAACATAGTGTTCTCACTGAATGTTGCAAGTTGAACGCTACATAACGGCCGTTGTAAAGTTGAGCCCGATTGTTGAAGATTAGCTTGTAGTTGTGGTTCTTCCACTTAGCTTCGTAGCATGGACCTGTAGATATGATGCACCGACAAAAGAATTCCTGCTTTTTCATGCTATTTGACTGTGTTGGACTTGTGTACAAATCGTGCGAGGCGCACACTGTTGGTCAGGTATCGGTGTTGAAGTGGAATACGGGAGGGACGAAAAACGACGGGATTCTAAATTCCAAGAGATTCCTGGTGAACGTGAGAAGCACACGCGCTGATATGTGTAGCATTGAAAAATCTTCTTGTAAATGTGTGCGCATCTTAATTTATAGCGTCTCTTTGTACGTTTGTAAGAAAACGGAACGTGTACCATACGAATGAAACGTTATTAGGCAATGTGAATATAATTTTAACGACAAGAACTAGTTTTGTTTTGTTGCTGATCTTGCGGTCCCCCATTTTGGACACACAATCTCGCAACTTCTGTCATGAAAAGTCTGGCCGGAAGTTCTATTTAGGCTGCGCTCGGGACGCGTTCCCACGTTGCAAAGCGCGGATTTCTTTCTCTGTCTGGGTTTGGAATTGTTCATTCCACCAAGACGAATCTCAACGCGCACAGACATGTCAGTTCGACAAACCCTGCAGCGAACAGGACGCAGGCGACCTGTTGTCGAAATGACGTTTTCGAACACTGCAAAACTCAACACAAGATCCGTGGGTTTGGCTCGTTCAGAAGTTCTCGAAAAAAGGCACTTTGTGATGGCACAGTGCAAGACATTGTGGGGCAAGACTCCGCCACCACCACCCCCGTCGCCGCCTCGTGAAGTATCTCATTGGTGACAATGCGAGTCTGTAGAGACGTAACAATAGTCAGGGGGAAACGCAGCATGGAGGGGGGGGGGGCAAAGCCTGAAAATGAGTTGCCTACGTGAAGAGAACCAGTTGGTAGACACATGCCAAACTGAACTTGGTCGAACTGAGCCGAGTCCCACAGAGCCCAATTTTTGGATTCGTGGGTGGCGGTGGTCCCACGAGGCTGAAATTATTAAAGTCCCAACTGGTGCTTCAGAGCATAAGTTCATTTTTGTACAGCGGGGGGGCGGGGCTGAAATTGCCTAAGTCCCAACTGGTGCTCCAGAGCCTTAGTCCCTGAGATGTTTCTTCAGCTGCCAGACTCCAACTGAGCCCAGAGCCCAAGTGAAATTTTCGTATGTTACGGGGGGGGGGTTCCCATGAACCTGAAATTTTCTGATTCCCAACTGGTGCTCCAGAGCCAAAGTCCATTTTCGTACTTGGGTTCGGGGGGTCCCACAAGGTTGAAATTTTCTCAATCCCAACTGGTGCTCCAGACCCTAAGTCCCTGAGATGTTTCCTCAGCTGCCGGACTCCAACTGTACCCAGAGCTCAAGAGCCTCAGTCCAAATTTTGCAAATGGGGGTGGGGGGGGGGAACAACATGAGACACTTTTTTCAAGTCCCACTTGTGCTCCAGAGACTGAGTCAGGACTTTGGGACCCTACAGCATGAGAGAGAGTGAAATTGAGTGGGAGGGGGCAATGTCTTCAAATTCTGAGTTGTCAACTTTTTTGGGGGGTTCAGATTGTCCTTCAAAACAAAAATAATTTCGTCTTGGTAAAACAAGAATGCTACGCATAAAAAGCGTGTGGTCCATAAAAATGTTCGCAGTTCATAAATACCTAAATACCTTCACTGATCATTTT
>JAAUXT010151037.1_pt1 | contig 14699 bp, 18 predicted proteins | sample 7278171 | NCBI WGS metagenome assembly JAAUXT01 (sample SAMN14350112, study PRJNA611818) | marine sediment metagenome | isolation source: surface marine sediment (1.8m) | place: French Polynesia: Moorea | collected 2018-08 | reverse complement strand
TGTTCATACTCTTGGACACATTGAGTTAACACAGTTCTGTCAGTACACAGGAGACAAATTGATCATGATTTTGCACGCAATTCATTCGCCAGAAGTTGAAACATCCTCGTAAAGTGTCCGACTGAAAGCAAAACTTGCGCTGCTTTACAGAAGCAACGCGGAATAGAGAGCGATGAGAGCGACGAAGAAGAAGAGGAGAAAGGAGCGAGCAGAAAGCCAGCGTCGTCGGGTGCTCCTGGAGGTAAGAAGGGACGAATGCTTCATTTGGCAAGCCCACAAGATTGAGACATCCAGAACGACAAGGTAACGCCTAGAAGTTGGTTGACAGAAGTGGCATTGGACAAGAAAGGAGTTTGTCAATCGCAACTCAGATTATTTTTCGTGCGAAAATGACATTTTGCACCCGACTCAAAATTCGTGGCGAGGCCAGGAATTTATTTTGGAATTCGGGCACGGTGCCCCGGGATGTAACCTGGTTTATGATCACAGATGAAGAGCAGCTCAAAAAAATAAAATAAAAATACAACTTTCACTTCAGAATTACCGCCTTCGAGTTCGGAGGAGGAGAGCAGTGATGAGGAGGGGCCGGAGAAGCCCAAGGGTGTGGAGCACTTGATCGAGGTGCAGAACCCGAACCGTATGGCAGGGAAGCAGAACAAGAAAATCAGCGAACTCAGCGAGGAAGGCACCGCGCAGCTGTCACGCAGGGAAAGGTGCGTGTCTGGGAGGAACAGACTTCAAAACTGTTTACTGTTTGGGTGGCTGTTTTCTGTTTGAGTAGAATTGCAATGTGTGCGATTGTCCTTTCAAGTCAAGAGCACTGAGTGGTTTTGTCGATTTTTAAGCCCGAAGTATTTCGGCGAGCCGTGGGCTCAGCGTAATCACGATGGTGTTGTGACTGTTGTCAAGTGTGTGTCTGTGGACCATTGATTTACTCGGCAGGGGAGAAAAGGAAACATTTTCACTATCTATTTTGCTGTGGTTTCTGCAGTTGATCCCCCCACCCCTTGGTGTCAAAACAAACATTTGTAATTGTTGTGTTGGTCTGGCCCAACATGACACCTTGGTTGGTTTACATCCCCCCATCCTGGTGAGATAACTAGTGGTTCGTGGTAGGCAGGTAGCCAACCGTGAGCATAATGCTTGCTGTGAGGTGCCGTGGGCTCGGTGGTCTTTGATCTCTTGTCATGACATCTCATTCTTGGCTTGGATGTTCAAATCCAGTGTCTGCATGCTGTGTGTGGCGTTCGTGCTGCCGCTTCGCGTATTGCTGTGAGCAAAGAGGTTGCGATTCTTTTGTAAAGAAGCCACTGGTCGTCACCTTGAAAGATGACCGTCTCGCGTATGGAGCGATGTGGTTATTCAGCGAGTAGTACGGTGAGAAGTTGAGTTGTGTGTGTGTTGCAGGGAGGAGCTGCAGAAGCAGCAGGCGGCGGCGCGCTACCGGAAGCTGCACGCCGAGGGCAAGACGGAGGAGGCGCAGTCGGACCTCGCGCGACTCGCGCTCGTGCGGAAACAGCGCGAAGAGGCGGCGCGGCGCCGCGAGGAGGAGTTGAAAGGTCAGTTCTCCGTCATTGCTGACTCCAACTGAATTATTTCAACCAGTCTGACGAACGATTTCGCGAGGAAACCGAAGTCGCAAGTCGAGAGGTTTGTGCGTTGTAAGCGAGAAAGGCTCTTCTGTGTTGGTGTTCTGTGCGAAGAGCTCGAAGGAAATCAGTTGAACTGTAGTCCGGTGCCTCTTGTTTCTTGCACGTGGTGGGGTGCATCTGAGGCTGCAAAAAGAGCCCAAAAGGTTTACCAGCTTGGGTCCGTTGATTTCGTTTGTGCTCTGCTGACATTTGGAAAAAGAGCACCACAATAGCGTCATGCTTCTGCGAAAATGGAAGACCAACTGTAACCCTCACCATCTGTTGCTTTGTTTGCAGCAAAAGCAGCGAAAGATGCCCAGAAGAAAGCGGCGAATAAATAACACAGGGGGTCGTAGACAATTGGATAACTCTCTTCACATTCACCAGTCTGCCTGCATGGCAACGCCTCCGGGGCTCCGTCTCCATGTGCGTCTCCATGGTAATGTGTGCGTGATTGGGAAATGACAAGCACGACATCGGGGTTTGCGTCATCGGCAGTTTCCGTTTGTGCAGAAGCTCAGCTTCAGTGTCAAATTTGGCATTTCCAAAATTTTCTGGAGAACTATTGTCTGACCGCAAGAACGCACACGACAGATGTGATGGGACAAATGGCTGTGCGACTTTGTGATTTCATCCTTCAGAGTTTATTTGTTCCTGTTTGAATTGTGGTCTTCGGAGTCGTAATTTTATGTTCACTGCAAGTTCGTTTGGTGGCAGAAAACAGCAGTCCTGTTGGGAAAATCATGGGGTTCTTTGGTCATTCGATTTCGGTTCTATCTACGGTGCGTGAGTTACATGGTGAGCAGCAAGCACGTACAAAAGGCAACAAATCTTACAAAACCCGGCGGGTGGATCAGTGAACGTGAACAGCTTTGCCGAACATCTTCGCGAGTCAGGTTCGAGAAAAAGACCCGAATGATCCTTCGATGGCTTTCTGTGCAGACAATCAGTGACGCTGTCGCAGAGGTTCTGTGTCGTGCAGCTCCAGAGACGTCGTTTGGTGTTTCGTTCATTGTATGTTGGAAACAAATGATCGTTATGTAATGTCAGTCAAAACAAAACCAATTAGAACCAAACGAAACTATGCTTGTCCCCAGAGCTGGTCTTGAATGGTGATTCCGAGCAAGTGCACAGGTTGTGTGTTTTGCGATCATTCATGTCAAACGTACATTTTAAGAATAAAAGGTCGGTAAACTCCAACAGAGGAAGTGTTGCTTTCTTCATGTGACAGTGGTGCAGTGTCCATGACGTACGAGCATCGTTGCCGGGCAGTTTTCATTCATTCAGCGCGTTTTGTTGTGTCGCTGGTCTAAATCTCTCTCTCGTATGACAGTTTCGTGCTTTCACATTGGGTCTTTCATTTGTTTTGCGGCAACTGGTTTATGAGACGTCGGCGAAATAAATCCGACTGAACTGTCACAACACATCAGCGCTGTTCGTTGGACAAGCGACAGCTGCAAACAAAAGCAGGACTGGCTTCGGTCTGGCACAAACAGAACATCACAGACAAGGGCGAATTGGAACAACGGGTCAATTTGATTCTGATGGTTGAGATTCTGCAGTCGTGTTCGTGAGAAAACAATGATTTCGAGTTGAACTTCTGATGCATGTCTTTGTCCACAGATTAGAAGAGTTACTTGCTCTTGTCTGGATAAATCTCGACAGACTTGACTTTTGATCTGTGATGACGAAAGACGTTTGAAAATATTTTGCGCGACGCTTGCAAATTGGGCACGATCAAGGAAGAATATCAGCTGACGAACAGCCGGAAGGAAGTCAAACACAGAACTTCTCCCGAATCTGCTCAGAATCGTCACTTTCAGCTGCGGTTCCTGTCAGTTCCGGTGAGTGCTGTAAAGTTCTTCGCAACTCACGCTGACCTTCACCAACCGATCAATGCTTTTTGATGGCAAGACAAATCCACTGTAAATCGCGATCATGTCGTGTGTCTGTGTGTGTGTGCGGTACTTGTGGATGGTATTTGTGTGCATGTGTGTGGGTACATGTGCAAAAAGAAAAATTAACCATGCGTGTGTTATCAGTATACTTTTGATGCACCGTTTCCCTGCTGAAACAGTCGGTGTCGATTTGCAAAGTGCGCGAGAACAGCGAGAACAGTCAAACACAGCATCAGTACAGACATTCCTGAGTGATGTCAAACCTGGGATCAGACGGAATGGGACTGGATCGAATCATTTGAGGGAGGTACTCGCCGTGCATAAATGATGTCCAAAGTTCATGCACGTTGTACATCACTTTGCATTTGCAGAGCAATAGTGTATCAAGCGCATGCGTGCAGAATTGTGATCGCTACTCCTATGAACACCCTGCAGTAGTTTCAGCCCATTTCGGAGTTCCTTCTTCTGGTTTGATCCCACATTGCAGTTTATGATGGACACACAGAACCACTGAAATTGGAATCAATGATATTCTTCAAATTCGTCAAAACCAGTGTTTCCTCATCCTTGGAAGCCAACAACAACGGGAATTTTTGGTGTGACCCTCAGTGGCTGGCTGTTTACTTTCTGGCACTATTTCACAAGTTTACACACAGCATTGAGCCTTTAGCTGCACAGAAAAAATAGGATGTGTTTGTGACTGCTTGGAGAAACAACACAGCGTGATTACTTCTACTCAACTGGTTCAGTGATTTTGATTTTTATTGCAAAATGTGCAAACAGAGAAACACTACCTTTTCTCTGTGGCAAAACAGGTCACATGCACCGAGGCCACGAACTGCCAGAGATGCAGAAACTGGCTGACATCCGTATACCCGTATACAACTTCAGTATACGCGAATCGCCACTTGACTTTTCGAGCGATGTTCTGTTGCCGCATCAGTGGCAAATCGAAAACTTTCACGATCGGCTGCTGTTGGATCTCGAATTTTGCGATGTCTGTGTGTTGTACGAGTACCCCAAAAGTAAACGCTTGTGTCTTTTTGCATTTCATCTGAATGGATTTTTATTCCACGTTTGTTGATGGAACGGAGACAAAACTGTGTGCAGACATTTGCCTGACCAATTGCCGGTAACCCTCGTTTTGGGAAGCCAACGTTTCGACTTTTTTCACCAAGATAAATTGTTCATGCAGGTGTCAACTGAGATTTTAGTCAGAACCACTGGATGCTCTTCAGTTCGCAGTGATATGCTCGGGCAAAACACAAAAGTATGTGTGCAAAATACTGTTTTGCAGTTGTTCGCCTTCTTCGTTTGTGCCTTTGTGGAGAAATCGAACACACCTTTGACCAAAATTTACGAAATTCATAACATGCAAATTATTTCTGCCGCGAGTATCAAAATCCACAAGGTTGTTCATTTTACAATGCAAATTGGAATGACCGTTTTCATCCGTGAACAAGACGCGTATTCTTTTGGCCCAAATTGAAACATCAAAAGAAGGAATACTTTTTTTTCCAGCATAGAATCTGGGATGAAACCATTGTTTCAATGAGATCTCAGTTCCAGAAAATAGAAGCGAACAATGGGTGTGTGACAAACACTTGGGTGTGACTGCTTCATGGGGTGAATACGGTCTCAGTGCAATGTTGCTTGAATGTTTTTCTGAAATGTGTTGACAGTTCCGTGAATATTTTTGGGTGCATTTTTGCATCTCCAATCCAGAGATATATTGTCGTCGTCAATTAAGGTGGGGAAACTCGATGAACAACTCCTTGAACTGAAAAAAGAAGTTTTGTGCATGAGCCTGCTGCCCAGCGAGGGTTGGTTGCTGTTCTGTTTGATGAACAAACGATGAAATTTTGGTTTCAGGTGCAGACGATTCTCAAACAAGTGTGAAAATGCAATGGTGTTTCGCAGCCTGTTTTCTTATTGTTTTTCACTTTTCTTCTCTTTTTTTCCTTTGTGCATCAAGTGGCGTGAAATGTGCGAGGCTCATGAACTAAACCTGCTCGTAAAAATTTGTTGTTTTATTTCCAGAAGCTGATATCCAGTTGACCTTCAGTTTCAGAGAAAGGAAAAGCCCTTCACATGCAGAACATCCACGTCAAAATTTCAATTGCATGATTTCAGCCAAGGCCCAAACAAATGCACAAGTTTGGGTGGTGCAGTTGGGAGTATTTTGCTGCCAAAATGACGCTGGCATGCAGAAAAATTAAAGAAATCGGACTTTTACCCTGTTGCCGAGCCGGAAAAAACTGTTCTTGTGTCGTCGTTCAGTTCTATCTGTAGGTCAGAAGTCAACCCATTTCATCAGACTATTCACCTCGAACGCTGGTTTTGACTGAAGGAGTTATGCAGTTCAAGGCAAGCGAAAGTTCCATTGTCCTTCGTGGAGACTTCAACTTCGTAACTGAAGCGCGTGTTCTCGTACTCGTACGACTGACGACTCTGGACGGTGAACGTGAACCTGCAACTTCAAGAGGGTGAAAATCAATTTGCACAGTGCAGCAAATGAAATTAACTCTTCATTGAGAAGGACTCCTGCTGTCTTGCGGAAAGTGAGGACACCAGGGCAACAATTCGTGCATTGAAGGAAAAAAAACAGTGGTGCTGCGGAAATGATGAGGAGAGGTTCAGAAAACAAACATTTGGTGACGCCCGGATCGTCCCCGTCCTCGGACCCGTCACTGAAGGAGACCGACGCGAAGGCGACGAGGAGACGAGGGGCGGGAGCCGTGGGGATCGACAGCGGCTCGATCCACGAAATCGACTCCGACGGCTCCGGGGATCATCTGGCAGAAACAAACATCGACACGGGAGTGACCAGAAAAGTGTTGCTCGCAGATGATGTCGGGGAGCCCATGGTATGCCTGCCCGTGCTTGTGCGTGTACGCAAGCATGTGTGTGTGTGTGTGTGTGTGTGTGTGTGTGTGTGTGTGCGTGTGTGCGTGTGTGCGTGTGAATGTGTGCACGTCGTGTGTGTGTCACTTTGAATCAAGGTGTTTCTGGGCGATCTACAGGTTTTCACACACATCTGTTGAACTGTGATATCCAACCGGAGACTGAACCAAGTACGAGGGGACTTTCCTTTCTGACGAGAAATGTCCGGAGTGTACTGGGCAGGTGCTTAACACAGAAACCGACATGTACTGAAGGAGGACAATAGGCAAGCATGTTTTGTTTTGATTTCAGTCATTGTTGATGTACACAGAGACCAAAACAAATGCGCAAAAGTAGTCTCTCCATGCAACACTGTCAAAATTGATTTCTGTTCAGTTCTTCTTTTTCAGTGTATTCCTTCGAAATAGTTTCCCTGTTGTGCTTGACACCTTGCCCACCGTGCCGGCCACTTCCTGAGCATGCACTCCTTGTATTCATCTGACCGGATCATTCCCACTTCGTCGACTGCCTCCTGGAGATCACCCAAATTCTGGAACCTTCTTCCTTTGAGACCTTTTTTTAGGCATGGGAAGAACCAGAAATCGCTCGGAGCCAAGCAGGCAAGTAGGGGGGGTGTGGGAGAACAGTCCAGCCCAAATTTTGGAGATGTTGCAAGGTTAGCCCTGCCGTGTGTGATGGGGCGTTGTCCATATGGATGAAGTGACATCCTCTGATGGTACCCCTGGGTCTCCTGTTCTCACATGCGATGTCAAATCTGGTCACAATCTGTCTGAAAACCAACTGTGTGATGGTCACTGGTCTCCGGACAAATTCTCTGTAAATCAGGCCTTGGCTGTCGAAAAAGGATATCAGCATCACTTTGCCTGTTGCCAAAGTTTTCTGAGGCTTCTGTGGATGGTTCTCATGTGACTGCAACCATTCTCAGGACTGCTCCTTGCTCTCTGGATCATATTGGTAGACCCAAGACTCGTCCATGGTTACGGCCACCTTGAGAAGTCTGGGTTGGTTGATCCTCAGCCTGGTCCAAAAGTCACAAATTGTAGTTCTCCTGACCATCTGCTGGGCGGTGAGCATGTGTGGGACGTACTTGGCACACCTCTTGGAGAGATGAAGGTCCTTGGTGAGAATCCTGTGCAGAGTTGTAACAGACAGGCCAGTCTGGACTTGGAGCCTGGGCAGGGTGATGCGCCGGTCCTGAGCAACCAGAGACTCAACTGTCCTGATGTTCTGCCTGGATCTCCCTGTCCTGCGCTTCGGAGCGCAGTCCAAGTCCACCAGCTGGACGTGCCCACCTTGGAACTGTCCAATCCAGTGGTAAATCCTTGGATCACTGAGCCTCTGTTGTGTGAAACACAAATGGAGAGCAGCTTTGATTTGGGCGAAATCCCAACCCATCTTCACCCCAAACCAAATGCAGACACACTGTGTCAGTTGCGGAGAAAGAGCTCTGCATCTCTTCATGACGATGGTTTGAGACTGTCTCCTTGCAATTCTGGTCTGAGAGTGAAGGTCACAGACAGTCTGCACCGATGACCAAGGTCGCGCAGAGTGTCTCTACTCAGCGCTCAGCATGACCATTTATCGACAGAAAGGAAAGTCCCCTCGTACGTAGATGACGCTGTACAGTTTGGAATGCACACGCAGTGTTGCTAGAGTTCAACATTATGTACTCATCGGATCACTGGAGGCAGGCCTCTCGAACGCCTCTCCAAAACTGTTCCCACCACCCCACAAAAATTTGACGCGTCAAATCTTCCTCTGCTGGGATCGCCACCCTTGGTTGCAGCCCTTCACCAAATGTTTGGCCTCCCGTGGCAGCTTTTGATGGAACTCGAAAACGAAATTCCCGGCCTGACCAATTGAATGTTTGTGCCTTGCTTGTTGAGATTTACGATTTTGGCCACGTACCAGGTGTCCAGCTTTTGTCCCGAACGTGCACCGCAAGCTTATCCGACGGGTACGCTCGTATCTCGTCCAAAATGCTTCTAATTTGGTTTTGGCTCGTGGTGACCAGATTCCTTTTCATCATTGCAGCTCAGGGAGACAGAACCGTCGACACACTGCCTTGTTCGTTGTGTTAAGAACAACAAAGGAGTGGTCTGCTTCGTAGGTTTCCTTCTCGTCGTAGTCTGCGTACTGGCGATCATGTTCTCTCGTGGCATTGAATGGGGAGAAGCTGTTCCCTCTTACCTGCCGGAGTTGAATGCAGGGATGCACGAGCTGGACAGATTGGCGGAAGTTGGAGGCGCAAACGAAGGGAAAAGCGACATCAAGCACGGTGCACCAGGAGGAAGTGAAGGGTTCGGGACTCTGATCAAATGGCGTCAGGGAGCGAAGTCCAGCTTCACACCGAAACCACCACCAAGCACTGGAGACGACGGCACAACCAAAGACTATATCGAAACAACGACGGACGGAAAGATTCTAAATTTGCGTGACCTCATCCCGGATCAGAGAAGCAACCGAGATGACCCAAAGAGTGACACCAAGACCTCAGATGACCTGTCCGAAGCAGACCGCAGTGGTTCGCAGTCATTCTTGAATGGTGTCAATCAACCAGACACAAAAGAACAGAGTTCACATGAGGGAAGAACTGTGGGCGAGATGCAGCCACCTGGTGTTGGGCGGAAGCTCTTTTCAGCTGAAGCGGAACTCGACAGCGCGTGCGACACAGACACCGAGCTTCTTCATAATGTCCAGACAACTGCTGAGGTCAATCGACAAAAGGAACAGTGCTCAGACGAGAAGAATGAGCTCAAGGATGAAGGACGAACAGTGTTGCTCATTCAACACAAAAGGAAGCTTCTGCAGTTGGGCGGTGAACAGAACGCAGAGAATGTGGGCCACGACACCAGCTCCACAAACCCTTCGCAGCAACGTCCAGAAGGACCCAACAGTGGCGACTCCAGAAATCAAAAGGAACTTCATGCACAAAACAAAGATCAGTCCAACGACAGTGCATCAGTGCTTCGGGCTACTGCCGCACGGAACGACTTGGAGCCCGACACGCGGAATTTTCTTTTGAACTGTGAAGCCCAAATTGAACAGCTGCTCCTCAGTGACACCGCAGACCAATTGAACTTCAGGACCAGGATGCCTGGATGGTGGAAAGGTGAAGGCCAGGGTGGGTTGGAGGGAAACACGACTATTCACCACTATCTTCAAGGAGCAAACTGGGATGACATCCCTCTGCGACGATTCGCTCCGAGTTCTGCTGGCCTGGACCCTGCTGACCCTGGTTCGGACAAAATACAGCAACACCTGGAACATCTGCAAGGTGTCGTCACAACCACTCCGTCCCCGGACAAAATAACGCACGAGAGTCTGGTGTTCTATGCAAACAAGATACACGAAGCGAAGGAAGCAGCGCAGGCGAGCGTTGAAAGAGATGAACCCGTGTTGTACTGGAGATCACACGCACCGACAATTGCGGAAAATTACTGCTGGTACTTCTATTTTTTGGAAAAGCTCCTGGAAAAATTGTTGAAGACAACTCCTATTGTGGTCGGGTATGTAAACCTGTGATACAGCAAGCTGTTTGGTTGCACCCGTGCACTCACCTGCCCCTTCATGCAAACAAGTTTTGTGCACACGTATGTTCCACCAATTGGTATAGCTTTGCAAAAAATTGCATCACGACAATAACGATGCTTCAATTATTAACAGATTTCCGCTGGTGGTGCCGCAGAAATTTCCATTCAATTTGTTTCGAGATTGTCGTCCTGGCTGTGAAACCAGTTTGCAATCCCAGGCATTGAAAACCAACCGTTGGTGTGTCCAACCAACAGTCCACACCGTGTTCCAGCAGCCAACACCTGGTCTGTCAATTTCAGTAGGACAGGTCTTTCGTTATTTGCAGCTTGAAACGTTGTCCACAAAACTGAGTACCGGCCCCATTCAGAACACAACCTGCTGCCTGCGAATTCGCCAAATGGACCGTCGGATTCTGATCGTGGTCGTCGTGGTTGGGGTGCTGCTCGTGGCAATTGTAGCGATAGCGCTGGGAGTTGCGCTGTCGCAGAGCGGAGGCCCCAAGACGTCGGAGGAAAAGGCTCGCGACATTCTCAAGAGGGTGCCACTGGTGGACGGGTATGTGCACATCCGGGGAAGTAGGATCTCACAGCGAAACAAGCGATAGAACCAAGAAATCGGATGTATCTTGTCAAAATGACCGACATTGTCCAACAAGCAGTGGAAAATTAACAGACGAGAGCCTACTTCTCATCGCACAGGTGCAAGTCATTGGTGGATCCAGGCGTATTTTTCAAATTGTGAAGGAAATCTCTGACCAAGCTGTTTCAAAGGCATTGTTCATAGATCTAATTCTGGCAAATATTGCAATCAACACATCTTTCTGAACTGCTCGTACAACGAAAAATCACCGCTCGGCAGTTTGGAGCAAGGGTACTTGTAGAATATTTTTCAAGTTTTCGTGAACTGTCTGAATGTCGTGGATCCGCTGATGACGGAGTTTGGTGCTGCGGCTGATTCCTCCTTTGTGGCTTCTCGGTGCGAACTCATGAAGACATTTCCTGGATCTGCCAATGAGATGCGCAGTGAGATCAACAGAAAGGAAAGAACAAGGAAAAGGCGTTGTCTGTTTGAGGGGCAAAGGGTGTTGGTCCCACGTCAATTTCTCGCCCAAACCCCTGAAACTGGATCAACACCACTTGCAAGGATCAGACTCAAAATTTTGGTTTCGTTGGCAGTTTGTTAGAACAGCAACCAGATTCACTCGCCTAAATTTCACAAAAAAAAACCTCAGATTATTTGGCAGTGAGAGGCACGGCAGCTCAAAAAGAAGTGTAGAATGAGAATTTACTGTGTCAATACAATACCACTGTGGAATGCCGCCCAGAGGCGTTTCAGTTGCCTGTACGAACGAGTCCAAATGTGCATGGTTGTGCATAATATTATGTTCCAGCCACAACGACCTGCCGTGGCAGTATCGCAAACGAACGCGGAACCACGTGTACTCGGTGGACCTGGACAAGGACCTGCGCGAACAGGACAGCTGGGTGCAGGCCGTCGGCAGCACCGACACTCACACTGACATCCCCCGGCTGAGGGAGGGCATGGTCGGAGCCCAGGTGTGTGCAAGCCAGTCCAAGTTGTGAGATGCTTCACACACTTGAGGCTTCACTGTGAGGTTCAAAGCGTGCCACAGCCAAACCTCGTACGAGTTCTGAGAGCAACTGCGTCTCTTGCGAAGTACACAGTGGGTATACCTTTCGTGAGATCGCTGGCAGAGTGTGCTTCTCTTGTGGTGTCTCTGCAACCCTTGTAAACAGCGAGTAAGTAGTACCTCTGTGGCCTGACGGTGGCTCAGCAGTGAGGTTGGTCTGCAAAGCAAAAGGTCCAGAGCTCGAACAACAGGTCACAATTACAAGTCGGTCTCCATGAGCCTCAGGTGGGCAGACGCACAAGGAAGCGCTTGGAATCGTTTGGGTGGTGGATGATATTGGACGAGTTGTTGACCCTTGCTTCATTCACAATGCAGTTTTGGGTGTCTTACGCGTCCTGCAACACGTCCATGACTGACGCGGTTCGTGTTTCGCTCGATGCGCTCGACAACATCAAAAAGTTCGTTCGCCGCTATTCGGAGGTCTTCGAATTTGTCACCACCGCCCAAGGTGAGCATGTTGACCTTTCAATACATCTTGGTTTGGAAAAAGAATGAAGAGCGAAGGAACACAAGAAGTTCCTTGGGTTTTCTCCGGTGGATCCAGGGTCGGAGTTGGGTCTACTCGCGCACCGCTTTTTGAAACAGCCACACATCAGGAAGATTTTTTTTGTTGACTTGCTACGTCAATCCTCACTTTTGCAGCTGATGCAAGTGAACAAGTGAGAGGACAAGGGACCCTGCTTGGAACTTTAGGCAAAAATCTCAGCTTGGTCTGAAAAGTGCTCCCATGATAAACAATGGGCCTCTTGTTCACAAACCGTTTCAGAAAAATGAGTTGTTCAAAACCTGTGTCCTTCGTCAAAATGATTGTCTAAAAACAGACTTTTGGTGCCCTTTTGGTTGCACAGAAATGTCACATTCAAGGTGGTGTGACAATGAGAGGCGTTTTGGTCACTCCAAGAACATTTTAGAATCAGCTGAAAGTTGGTTGCCCAAAGCGAAACTTGTGGCTGTGGGGGATTGCTCTAAAAAGTTCGTCTAAAGTTCAGAAAGACAGGAGCGAGCGGGCCTTGAAAGCTTGTACGCCACTGGTGCACAGGTAGCACAGCAAACATAGACTCCATCAGTTCCAGCAATGTGACGGGGCCGAGTCTGATTCTTCTCGTAGTTTCTTCGCCTGCAGCAAACATCGGTTTCTGCAGGTTGGTTGTGGTGGGAAGTTACTTCTTCGGGGTTTGAGAGCCGGACCTTGGACCGCGAGGGTGGTTCGTGACACCAGTCCAACGTTGTAATTCTTTGCCTTGTTTCTCCAGGAATCTGGGATGCTTTCAACCACAACAAAATCGGTAGTATGGTCGGCCTGGAGGGAGGTCACTCGATTGACAGCAGCCTCGGCACTCTGCGCATGTTCTACGAACTGGGTGTCCGCTACATGACCCTGACACACTCGTGCAACACCCCCTGGTGAGTGGGGGTCGCAGGAGCAGACCAAGGGATCTTGGTGACCCTGCAGATCCGCTCCACGCCAGTCCTCTTGGATCCCAACCTGTAGATCTATCCGCAGACAACGCATCAATGGGTTTGAAGCAGATCACCACACCGTGGTGTCCAGTAACCGACCAAACTGCATGAAAGCACACACAGTGCAACTTGTTCACCAATTCGTTCCGAGCTTAATTTCATCTCTGCAGAGTTTTTGCGTTCAGTCTGGAAAGAAACTTTGAAACCAAAGCCGAACACAGTTCGGGTTCTTGAGAGATAAATTTTGGCTCACCTGGTACTGGAAACTTGGATTCTGTGCATCTCAGTTGACCAAACTTTTGTACTTTAGGGCGGACAACTGGAGCGAAGATGATGACGGAGACATCACGAACGGCCCGCACGGAGGACTGACGCCATTTGGAGAGGTACAGACCCAGGACCCATGCTCCGAGACGAGGACTGGCAATTGAGGCCCAGTTGTTGAATGTTGGGATCAGTTGAAAGGCCGACGGTTCCTGGTTGCCGGTACCAAAAGGGATATCAAACACTGAATAATCTTTGTATGCACGTGTCATGTGACTGGGAGTCCACCTCAGCAGAGACGAGAAAAATCAGCTGCGAAGCCAACTGCGGCTGGTTTGAAAGCTGCTTGAGATATTTCAAGGACGGACTCGACTGATGTGTATTGAACTCCGTTGCCATTGCCATTGCTATTTTGCGACGGGTTGCATAACTTCCTGTCACTTCTGGTGCAACCCATCACAAATGAATCATGTTGCATATGTGCAACCTGACAGAAACACAAAATTTTCAATACAACTATCATGTTGCACATATGCAACTGGTCAAAGTTGTGTTATGTTGCATACATATGCAACCCATCAGTAAAATAAATGTTGCATATGTGCAACCCAGTACTATTTTGATGTGTTGCACATATGCAACCAGTCAAATTTGATCATGTTGCACATATGCAACACATCAGAACCATTTGTGACAGGTTGCACAGGAAGTGACAGGAAGTTATGCAACCCATCACAAAGTAAATGTTGCAACACGACAGGATAGAACTGGGTTGCATATATGCAACATTTACTTTGCTGACAGGTTGCATAGTATTCAATGTGACAGAATTTTAACTGGTTGCATATATGTGCAACAGGACAGTAGTGTTGAAAATTTTTAGTTTCTGTCAGGTTGCACATATGCAACACATCAGGGCCATTTGTGACAGGTTGCACTGGAAGTGACAGGAAGTTATGCAACCCGTCACAAAATGGCAAAATGGCAATGGCAATGGCAACGCGACTTGATCGCCTCACTCAACTGGGTTCTGATCGCAACATTGGACAAATGTGTTCTGATTCTCTTGACTCGAATCAACCAAATTGGTGGCAAACTTGTCGCCCCTGTCGTGCATTTACGTTCACTACAAAACTAAACGGAGAATAATTTTGCGAATCTCCTGTTTTCTCCAAATTCTCAGTGCAATTACGAAGGTATTGTTTTGCATGTAAGTATTGCACGTGGACCATTCGTTCACCGACGGGGGGGGGGGGGGGGGGGGGTGGGGGGGGGGGGGGGGGGGGGGGGGGGGGGGGGGGGGGGGGGGGGGGGGGGGGGGGGGGGGGGGGGGGGGGGGGGGGGGGGGGGGGGGGG
>JAAUXT010103067.1_pt1 | contig 14700 bp, 16 predicted proteins | sample 7278171 | NCBI WGS metagenome assembly JAAUXT01 (sample SAMN14350112, study PRJNA611818) | marine sediment metagenome | isolation source: surface marine sediment (1.8m) | place: French Polynesia: Moorea | collected 2018-08 | reverse complement strand
TACAAGACAAAGGCCCAAACGTACAAGACAAAGGCCCAAACGTACAAGACAAAGGCCCAAACGTACAAGACAAAGGCCCAAACGTACAAGACAAAGGCCCAAACGTACAAGTTGAACCACGACGACGCATCAGCAACACAAGCGTCTACGCAAATGTAATGGCAACAGCAGAAGAGCTTGAAACGATCGCGTCCACCACGTGATTTTTGATGCAGCTGGCTATCGAGGCTGAAACTGGCTATTGAGGCTGAAACTGGCTATCGAGGCTGAAACTGGCTATTGAGGCTGAAACTGGCTATTGACTTGTTCAGGGACCCAGTCCACGCCCCATCCAGTGCGGCCCCCGCAGTCAGCAGCCAAGACGGATGATCACAGAACACCTGGCTCCCTCCGTGCGTCGCCTCCGTGACCCACATCCACACAGCCACGTCGTGTGATCACGTCTCTCCAGAAGGAGGAGGAGCACCACGGCGTCCTCAAGACGCGACGCTTTGCCGCACGTCGCTTCAGCCCAGACCAGGTCACGTCACCTGGACGTCGCTGATTTTCTGAAACTGCAGCTGTTCCTACTCCAAGCGCGGATCCAGAAGTGGGGAGGTCAAACATGGATCCAGGGTCAGAGCCCCGTCAATGTTTCCCCTTTTTGTGCAAACAATTTGAAGTTGCAAGCGAACCCCACATGTACAAGTCTCCCCGAACCAAATTTTGAACCCACCCAGGATCGTCACCTTGAATCCCGGAAGAATCAGTGTACCCCTCTCATCGTACCACAGGAGCACTTTTGCCACACTCGTTTTCAACGAAACAAAATTTCCAAGCCAAAGTCGGACCCTCCACACACACGCACACAAACACACACACGCACGCACACACACACACACACACACACACCAAATCCTTGACTCGTCCCTTCGTAGACTTTCAAATAACAAACGAGGGCTCTGCGAGACAAGCCTTTCTTTCCCACGGGAGAATTCCGCAATGCAGCGCAATGTGTCAAAATCCCCAGCACATCCCACTCAGCAGTGACAGCTAACGACGCAAATATCGCACATCTCCACAACACAACACAACAGACAGGTGAGACGAGCAGAGCAGAGATTCTACAATATCTCATGCATAATGGATGCTCCACATGAAAAGCTCTTTGCCGAAGTCAAAAGGACGAATAATCAAAAAGTCAATGTCGTATTTCTGCCGGGATAAAAACGCGGCAGTGGCGTAGGTGACGCGGGTTTTGTGCGCGGAACGAGGAAGCGTGCGCCTCCGTCGCCTCGGCCGCGGGAACGCGAGTCGGAAGGGAAGGAAGCTGCTCCCAGCCGCAGCGCTTTATTCTACCTGTGAAACTCGATACTTCGACTCAACTCGATCCGAGGCTTCGTCGGGCGACGCGACGGGTCGGTCGTTGCAGCTCCTCCTCCAGCGACGCCGCCGCCGCGCGGGGAAAAGTGTCCAGAGAAATCAAAACGTTCTGAAGATGTCTTGGACTCATCACGAGGACAAAGGAACAGAAAGGTTCCACACCGCAATACATGCACACAACTACCGGCAGTCAGAACGATCACTGTGACACAAATATGAGGATCCGAATCTCGAAGTCCCCTCCAACTCTCCAACAAAGAAGGCGTCGTACGAGTACGTTCGATCCGGGCTCGCACTGAACCACACGTGTGTCCTCCGTAAACTGACAAACAGCTTGCATCCAAATTTCAATTTCAAACGAAAATCGAACCTGGCACCCAATGAACGTGAAATACCAGGGAAAGCTCGGGTGTTTCGCGCGGCCTGAACTTTTCAGCGTCTGTGCTTTGGGTGAAGCGCGATACTCGACTGAGCCAGGCCGCCCGCTTTAACGTCAACTGAGAATGAAGTATGGTCGGATGAGCACCCACAACAAATTTAACACTGTGTGTGTGTGTGTGTGTGTGTGAGTGTGTGTGTGTGCGTGTGTGTGTGTGCAGGTGGATTCGTCAGAGGAGTCTGCGAATGATGTGGAGTTTGTGCACCGCGCTACGTAGGTCTACACAAAAAGCAAACATAACTTTTGGCTTGCTGTGATAGTCAAAAGTTACGTTTGCGTCTGCGTTTCCAGGTTGCGGGCTGTTTGCACAAACTCGCCATTGCTGCACCGAGAAACGCTCTGGACTGAGACTCAGGCCAAATTTGTCGAGTCCCCGCGGATTCGTGTCAGGGCCTCATCAGACGCGGCTCGTCCGGACGGCGCGTCGTGCTCAGGTACAACTCAATTAGCCGGCGCCTCGGGCCGCACGCGACGCCGCGGAAACGCGCACGTACCGCCGCTAATCACGCCCCATCTCCAGCCGGCGTCACACGGGATGCGTCACGCGCTGCGTGCATGTGAGGTACGGTGCACGTTGGATGTGTGACGTCAAGTGCATCAATCCTGCATGTTGGATGGATGTGTCAAGCGCTGTGTCTCTGTCAGGCAAGGTGCACGTTGCGTGCGTGACGTCAAGCTTTGCAGCCCTGCGTGCTAGATGCGTCAAGCGCTGTGCACCTAACGAGGGCAATGGGTGCCACGCATCCCTGCTCACGCAGTGGCGATTGACGTACGTACACGTACGGATACAACGCACGACTCTTGCAGCGCGAAGCAGGCTCCATGATGGCGCTGCAGTCCCAAGGTCACTAGTTTCTCGTCGTGCGGAAGGAAGCCGCGCGACGCCGTCTCGGGGCCGTTTCCGCTTCCGGCGTCGTGACACGCGACGTCCCGGACGTCCGTCCCCCGCGGCCGCGAACCCTGCCTCGAGCCTTATTCACACCGAGATACGCAGCGAGCCACGTCTCTGTGTTGTGGGCGAACCACACAGGGCGCTTGGGTGTCGGGCTGTGCAACACAATATTTTGGGACAAAAGCTGGGGTATCGCGCTTGATGACACAGAACGCGTTGCATTACGTGTTGGCACTGTTCCCAATGTGAAGAACAGAAACTTTCCACTTCTGTCTATTTGTAGTGGCATCAGTGTTTCTGAGGCTTGACGTCAACGCTCGTCGCACCTCCTGACGCCCTCGCGCTCTGTGTGGCTGGTTCCCGTGTTAGTTAATGGACACCGCGCTCATTGACCTGCACAGCGACGGCGCATCCGGAGAGAGTGCGCCCGGCCTGATAGCGACAGCTCTTTAATCCTGGGGAGATGAACAGGGGAGGTCACCCTTCCGTCCTCTCCGCACCGTCCGCCGCAGCGAACATCAGGTTTACTGCGGGACGGTGCGCTGAAGCGAGAGAAGCGGTTAAAGAAGAGTCCGGTCCGTCAGCGCTGCTCCGAGACCCAGGCTCCGGCCCCGGAGCTCCTTCCCCCGCGGGTCGCGCACGGACCGGCGGCGGCGGCGGGGCAGAGCGGCGGAAGCCTTGATTCCGACACCCGCGTCCGAGGCCCTCAGGCCTGGTTCACACAGGGTGCGTCAGACGTGTCCCCGCATTGGGCGAACCCACGTTGCATTGCAAGCGATGAGGGACGCCCACTGACTTACGTTTGGAGGCAATGCGTGACGTACAGCACATGCAAACGAAGGTTCACACTGCAGATGCACTCTGCATTGCGCCCTGTCCATGAAACAGCATCAAATGAACCACGCAGTGCCAATTGACTTGCAACAGGGATGGAACGCATTTCTCATCCAGCGTGAATCTGGTCGAAGCGCGCGGCACAGAGGGTCACATCGACATTCACAGCAGCGGCCACTGTCGATACAAAAGACCGGATGACTGGTGATACGTCAGTCAAGTGGACTGCTGATCAAACGGCTCCTTTGGAAAAGCCAACTTTGGGGGGGGGGAAATTATTTCGGCGACGAAACACACGTTGTTGAGAACTGTGGGATACACAATGGGGCGCACAAGTGTTCACACACCCCTTCACACCGCCCCTTTCCCTTTGTCTCAACAACGTGCACTGAACGTCGTGCCAAAACTTTGTTCTCATTCAACCGTTGGACTCAGGCTGAGCACAAAGGAACCAGATTGAGAAAGATCCTCCAAAAGAGCCGAAGATCTGTGGCGCATGACAGCCGTATTCCCGGCTCATCCCCTTCTTCTTTGAACACGTCTCAGGCCAGTTTGTCGACCAAACACGAGCGAGAATCCCGCTTCAACAAGGAAAACAAGGAGGCAAAAGGGAAAAAGAGCCTTTGAAAGCATTTTATATTGGATCTTTCTCCTGCAGCTGCTGCCTGTGTCTGTCTCCCTATTCAGCAGCACGTCTCCGACAAACACTGGCCCTGTCTTCAAAAGCGCGGGGAGTTGCCTTTTGGAGTGAAACCCTCTGGTTCTGCCTTTGAAGCCATTCACGACGCGACGCGGCGCGGGGAAATGAAGCGGTGAGCCCGCTTTGCGCGGGAAAAGGAACATTGGTTCAGGCTGTTCACAAACCCATTGAACGGGCACCCGCAGGAGCAACACTGGTTCCCGGAGGAGCAACACAGCTCCGCGACAGATTCGCACCAGTTCCGGCCACGTTCACACTGGTTGCGTCGTGCGCAGAGTTGTCGCACAAGTCCAACAGGCGCTGCGTCATCCAGCCCACGCAGACCACTATTGACTAACCTGCACAGGGACACAACATATGACGGGCCCAGTGTGAGACAGGCCTAACACTTGCTCTGTGAGATCCATCAAATCTTTTGCTCCAATTAGCTTGTGAATAACCAGGAAATGCCTCAACACTGCGTCTTCTCAACGGGTTCGCATCACGTGACCAATTCCGTTTCTATTGACTCGTACTAAAGTGTCACCTTCAGGACGTTGGATCTGCCGCTCAAAAAAATTACACACGTTTTCATCAGTGGCTCTGCTGCAAACACCAGAGGGACAATCAAAATTCTAATTCGTAACACACACACACAGTGTTGAAATCTGCGAAAGAACAAGACGTGAAAAGCAACGAAAAACATCTCGATGTTTTCATAAATTTTTCCATCTCCTCCCGACAGACACGTCATTAAAGTTTTATCTCCCGAGATCAGATTCATCACAAGGGAAATTTTCAAATAACGGCGGAACAGTTGAGTCTGTCTCTGGTGTTGCGCACCATCCCTCACACTCATATTAAAAGCTGTCACATTCTGACACCGCGAGTTTTAAGACTTTGAAGATGAGATTAAGCCCTGTAATTGGCGCATAAAAAGTGCATCTGCTTCCACGGAACTACAAGGACGTGGCGAATCGCCGAACGACGACAATCCGCAGGTCTGAACGTGCCACTGCGCAATGATAGCTGTGAGCCGAGACGTCATGCACGCACACACGCACGCACAAACTCGCACGTTGGACGCACAACCACACACGCACGCGCACGCGCGAGCTGTGAAGCGTTGGGCACAAGCAACACACGTCAGCCACGTACGCACGCACACACGCACGCACGCACACACGCAGACAGACAGACAGACAGACAGACAAACACACACACACACACACACACACACACACAGAGCTGTGAAACGTACATCGCACCGAGGTGCTCAGTGCCCGTGCGTTGTTCGCATCCTGCCCGGCACTCGCCCAACCACCCGAACACTTGCATCGTACACAAAACATCGCTCGCGCACAATTGTGCCAGTCCAGTGAGACGCTCATTCCCCTCACATCCCAGTATTTTTAAAACTTACAGAAAATCGCCATGGAGAACCACGTCCCCCCCCCCCCTGCGACGGCTCCTGGGGCTCAGGGGCCGGTTCCACGCAGCGCCCATTCACCGAGCCCAGAGAGCAGCGTCGTGCAATTAATCAAACCCAATCAATAGCGCAAATACTCATTAAGCATGAAGCTGCCTCCGGCGTGCTCAATGAGCAACAGACGGTCGGGCCGCCGCGCGCAGTTTTTATTAAGAGGCGTCTTAATGCACGGAATAACAATGCGGTTGGAGGTAGGAAACGCCAGCGTGCGTGCATGGATGGCTTGACGGCAAGCTGAAGCTGGTTGACACGCATCGCGTCCCAGTCAGGTCAAAGGGCGCTGTGTGCACTGCCCAAAAATCATCTTTCATCACGGGAGCGGACCCAGTCCCAACTCCAGAAAGAGAAGGACGACAGGGAATAAGAGAGGAGGGAAGGGAGAGAGGCAGAGAGAGACAGAAAGGTCCTGGTTGATGTGTTGTCCAGGTCAAAGTACAAATACCATGCCAGAAACACCAGGACCAGGACCACGGCTTGAACCCCACGTGGAACATGTCCGAGGTGCGTGAGGGGCAACGAACGACGAGAGAATCCGTGGCACAACCCACAAAACTGACCTGTCTTGACCCTGATGAATCCAGTTTGACCTCACAGCTGAAGGCATTCAAGACGGACACACAGTCAACAACTCGCGTCCAAGATCCAAAACTTCGGGGGCTCTAAACAATGCCACCGTTCCGAGCAAGTCCTGTGCGCCCCTGGGGCAGATCCATCTGCTAATCAGAACACGTCTCCCGTGGCTCTGCTCCCAGCGACACGTGTGCGCCGACACACCACCGCAGGAAATAATGTGAGCCAAGTGCGTGATGATATCGTTGGCGAATTAAGTCATCGGGCCGGGCCCGCAGATTTTATTAAGCGGCTCCCGAACGGCGGGAATAACGATGCGGCACTTCTCGCCTTTCCCGGAATCCGCAGCAGCTGCTGAGGGGATGATCTCCCCCGGCAAGCCCGGTGCGCACGGTGGGGTCGGGTCCGGCTGACCCGGTGCACACGGTGATGTCGGGTCCGACTGACACGAACCTTCACCACTGAATGCAGCCGGGTCCTCATGATACGTTCACTCTTGACTCTTGCCCAAGGCAAACCCGGTGGACAGAGTCCGCTATGGTCTGGTCCAGCCAACATGTGCGAAAGCTCAGGTCCGGCTGAACGCTCTGCACTGAATACAGGCACGTCCTCATGACACGGATCACTCGCGACCAACAACAGACGCAGATTGTTTTTCACTTGGGAAGATCAGGCCAAGCAGCGCCGTTGACTTGCACAAAGATGCCACGCGTGACGGACCGGTGTGAACCGGTGTGAACCAGACATGACTTGTGTTGCTGACGGCACAACGCGAAACGCATGCAGTGTGAACCAAGCTCTGACGTGATACGCGACGCATGCAGTGTGAGGCAAGCCTCGACCTAGTTCACACGCACGCAGATTTCTTGCTTTCACGTGACACTGCATTTTACCTGAACCAACCCACGCCAACGCAAAGCGCTATTTCCTTTGTGTCATCCGCCAACGCAGCGCTTGGGAAGATAAATCTTTGAATGGAGAAAACTTCCTGCGGTGCGAGGCTTTTATCTGGGATGGAGTTGGCGCGCTGACTGCTGTGGTATTGATGCACCTTCAGGCCCGTATCACGCTGCGTCAGTGTCAGCCCCAAGTCAACGGGCGTCACGTCACAGGCGACGGCGCAACGCCCGTTGGGCTGTACAGGGACAACAGGCACGACGCGTCCAGCGAGAACGAGGCTTGAGACTGTGCCAGGACGAGGCTGACGATCAGGTTGGCATCTCAGCCTGTGGTTCAGGCGCCTCGCCCTGTGGAGGCCGAGGCTGGGTGCACGCCTTGGGCGGCACGGGCGTGGCGTCCTGTGGCCTGGAGTGACAACGCCGTGAATGATGCACGTGTGCAACGAGCCCCCTGCCTTGAGCTCTGTGTCAACTGCCAAACAACCAAGCACAACGTCCAAAGGACAAAACCTACAATCATCCACAACATTGGCAGCTGCACACAACACAGTTCAGAGTCAATGAGATTTCTGTGATTTCTCCCACTCCCCCTCTCGGCTGACTCCGACCCTACCGCGCTGATTCCACCTCTGCAGGAACGGTAGAGCCCCCGATCAGCAGTGACTGAGTGCAGCAGGCTCCCCGCGGGATCGCGCGGGAGCCGCGTCGTATTCAGGGGATGAATGCATTAGGTAATTGACGTTTATCCCGACGTGATGACATGGCTTCGTGACACCAGAACAGCGGTGTCGTTTCGCCTCGTGCGGCTTTGCAGGATGACTGTGCTGCTGCAAATTCTGCAGGGGAATGCTGCTGTGGCCCTGCAGGGAACACTGCTGGAGCCCTGTAGGGACACTACTACAGCCCTGCAGGGGAACATCGCTGTAGCCCTGCAGGGACCACATTGCAGGGAACGAATTCTGGAGTTGTGCGGGTCTTGCCTTTGTCGAGTTGAATCCCGCCTGAACGTCACACACACAACGCAATAGATTCCTCAGTATTTCCCAACCAAAGCATTGTCACTCACTTGTACACAGAAAGAGTGTTTTCACAGCAATCGGATGACAGAAGCTGTTTGCAGTCGAAGTTAAGCACAGGATGCGCCGTGCGTAGTGACCCTGGACAAGTCAACTGGGTACGTCGTCCCTTCCGACGCAGCGCCAATGGACTGGCACAAGGATCGCAGTGCCCTTTGACGTGCCCAGTGATGTGATGCCCATTGATACAGAGGGACTCAGCGCCTGTTTACGTCCCAGGGACGCGGCGCACGACGCGCCCGGCGAGAAGCAGCCTCGGTGCCGCGCGGTGCTCTCTCTACCTGTTGACAGCACCGCGTCTCACGCCTCCCTAATGACTCTTGACATTTCCCTGTGACACGCTGGCACCAACAACCCACGTCTCCCCTTTCATGTACCGACGTACGAGTACCACTGCTGTTGACAAGACGAGTTCAACGAAGAAACCTGGCACTACCTGGATGTGTGACAAAACAGGTGAGGTTTTGCGTGACACCAGTCTGTCCTTCCTTCTCGGGACCAGTCCAACAACATGGAAAGAATCGGACGCACACACCTCCACATCTCCATTCTGGTGCAGAGTCAAAACGTTCAGTCAAAAGCTGAGGCACGAGACAGAGGGTGAACTGGTGTGTGTGTGTGTGTGTGTGTGTGTGTGTGTGTGTGTGTGTATGTGTGTTAAAAGAGAGAAAGAGTGAGAAAAGAATGTGTGTGTGTGTGTGAGAGAGAGAGAGAGAGAGAGAGAGAGAGAGAGAGAGAGAGAGAGGGGGGGGGAGCAGCATAGCAAGAATACGTTTCCACCTCTTCCCGGCTTGTGCCACACGTCTCGACCCCGCTTTTGATCAGTCTTGTTTCGTTGAAACAAAGGAATCTATAGGAATCTCCTCAGCGCTGCGGCGGGACTGCGGGGCGGACCACTCATCGCCTGACGCCGGATTCAGCTCGACTTTCTCCTGATTTCCCCGCAGAGCTTCTCGCGTGTTATTTGCTCTTCAATAAACGTCGGAGTGAGAGTGAGGCCAGCTTCACACTGGAGGTACCGTGAGCTACGCTCGTGTCCAGGTCAACGGGCGTTGCGTCCTTGTGCAGGTCAATGGGCGTTGTGTCCTTGTGAGGTCAACGGGCGTTGCATCCTTGTGCAGGTCATCGGGCGTTGCGCAGGTCAATGGGCGTTGCGCCATTGTGTGCGAGCATTAGGTCGTTGAGTGCGAGGCAGCATCCATCGCTTGAACAGGGACGCAGCGCAGAACGCATCCGACGTGACCCGCGCCCAGACGCCGTTTGCGGTCGAGCTCAAAGCAGATTGAGTTGGCAGGATCAGCGCAAGTCACGGATCAATCCGAATCAGCGGGTGACGGGTGGAGGCGCGGGACCCAGGTGAAACTAGACCGCAGCGCCAATCAAGTGATAGACAAGCCTCAATCAGCGCGTCTCGCGAGACAGACAGCTCGGGCCCCGGGATCCAATCAGAGGGTCGGAAGGGGCCGGGGCTGAGACACAACAAGCATCCTGCGATGTTGGGTGACAAGACAATGAGCGACTGTAGGAGGAAACTGGCGCAGATGTGTCCAGCCGCGACTGGACACTATGAGGAACACTACAACTGGAGACGTTCTCTTGGCCCATACTCTGTTTTCCTTGACCTTCTGATGACCTCCAACATATGGGTCAATCACAATACTGTGAACGTGCACAGGGTCAGATTCAGGATCTGGTCAAGAGGCGAACGCCAATTTTGCCTGCAAATACTTCGCCTTGTGGGCCAACTTCAACTGAGGACAATTTTGCCTGCAAATACTTTTCTGACTAATCCCTTCTCCCCCAGTGCCGAATCGAGGAGTTGCATTGGACAGATCACAGCATGAAGCAGATCGAGATGTGATCAATGATGTTGCGGTGAAAGGAAGCCCAGTCCCCACCATCAGCATCACAAAGCTCCGAACCCACAAAACGTAATCCAGTATTCAAAGAAAGCAATTTGAATACTTATTGCAAAATTACCCACGGAAATATGCCATTTCAATTTTCTTTGAGCAATTGAATTTTAAGTGCCATTTAAATTCAATTTGCGCGACGTTTTCATTGAGCTCATTGTGGCCTTGTGATCATAACTCAGTTTTATTTCGTGTGCGTTTCTGTTTCACAGGAATAAAGTTGCTGTGACAACCTGAGCATGACTTCGATATGCTGGAGTTCGCTTTAAATGAGAACCTGTTATTAATCTCTCAATAAATCACACGTCTCAAATGAACTCATCCGCTTTTTGAAATTTAATGCGAAAAAGCAGTTCAGAAATTCGTTTGAAATTTACAAAGTGTGAAGCTGTGAGTGGCGCTGGTTTTTTCAGCGCTGCAAACGTTGTTTGTCGTCGTTGGTGGAGATGATCGTCGCACGGCCGATCCCAGTGGACGCTTCTCCAGCTGGAGGTGAGAACGAACGGTGCTTCAACCCCAAACTGGAAAGCGAGGAAGAGGAGGAGACACTTCCACTTCAGTGAAACAACAATGTGCAGGAAAAGCAACGTGGTAAAGGCTTCGTCCTCCGACCAGCTGCACGTTGAGGACCGTCCCCTGCCCTCTCCATACGTCACAGCGACAGGCGTCGAGTCGCAGGAACCTCGTTAGCTCAGCTGTCCGTCTGTCCAGTTAGTTTTTTGACCCCGCAAATTACCCAGTCCAATCGGAAATTGCCCACAGTGCAAAAGGCCCGTCACTTCCTGTGGCGTCCACCGTGTGATCCGCACCATTTCGCGCACACTGCGCCATCCACAGAGTGACCAAGGACAACTCGGGCCACACCCCATCGCGACGTGTTCGCCTTCAGCGACACTCGTGCGATGCGGGGTCACGTCCTGATCAGAGCACCTTGAGCCTCGACGACTCTCAAGGGCAGCTCCGAGCTTCGCGATGACCTCAGTCACAGAGGGAAAAGGACAGATTCACACTGGGGCCATGGGCGCATTGCGTCCCTATGCAAGCAAAGGGCGATGCGTCATCGCCTGACGTACCCAGTGTGAAGCAGGCGTGACGAGTCCGCCGACAGAACGCCAAGACTTCACCTGTTGCGCGCGGTCGGGTGAGAGCAACTCGCACTGAAGCCTGTCTCTCCTGACGTGACTCAGCATGGCAATGCAGAAGCGCATCTCTTTTCGAGTGCTTTCAGAGACGCAATGCACGATGCATCCTGTGTGACACAGGCAAAGCCAATCTGTCTGGGAAAATGTCCCCAATGCCACCAGTACAGAACACACAGCACTCCCGCATCCGCCCCTCAATCTGACACAACATGGGTTCGCAACGCCATTCAATTTCTAGCCATGATTGCGAGCCATTTGCTGTTGCAAATTCACACTGCTTCAGTTGGTGCCCCAAAGCGACGGGATCTTGCGGTTTCTCCAGTTGCTGTTGCAGATTTAGATCCACACGAAGTTTCAGTCCCCGCTGTTTTGACAGCTTTGCCCTTTTGTGAAAACTTTCAGAAGACGTGCAAAGCCAGTTCGGCACAAGGCGCTTCAAGACTTTCTCACGGAGCTGTGTGCGCGTTATTGGATGTAATTATTCCTGTAACATGTGTCGGTGTGTACACACGCTGCAGCAACCGCAATTTGACGGAGGAAATTGCGGATTGCAATTACCGCAAAGATGCAACATCTGCGACACGGCTCATCACTCTCTGTCGTCTCTGTCGTCGTCTCCGGGCGGCAGCGAATCCGAGCGATTCACGCGTCCCACAATACTCGAGTGTCGTGGCAGCAGCTGCAGCCCCTGTTCTCACACTGCGGATTCTCCTCAGGTTCACAGCGCATCCGTATCCGGCGCATGTTCAGTGTCTTCCTGCCTGCGGTGGAGGACGCGTGTCCCTGAGACGGTGGGTCCATCTGTGTTGCGTCCCTGTCAAAGTTGGGATGCTGCGTCGCAAGCGATGATGATGCACCTCATTCTTGCACAGGGATACAGCACGTGACGCACGTGTGAAACTGGCCTCGTACACCACACAGAGACGCATCTGCAGCCGTGTTAACCTGGGCTTCCGAGTGTCTCCAGACACAGGAGTCACTGAGTCGAAGGGCCACGCTTGCGCCAGACACTGAAGTCCGGAGGCAACATCCGCTCCAGACAGCGGAGTCACGACCCAGGCACGATGCGCAGCGAACGTCCAGGGTCGATGTACGTAAGTCAATCAATGAAGCCAACGCGTCGCACACAGACTTGGATCGCAACGCAACGCATCACTCGTCCCGTGGGCCTCTCCACTGCCATCTGGTGATCACGTGGTCATGTTCGCGGCTCTGACTGGTCTGGAACTCATTGGTCCAGAGCCCCACCAGATGGCGCCGCGATGCGCTGCCGTCACGTGACGACAAAACGCACGTGACGACAAAACGCACAACACAACCAGACATCAAAACCACAAAACGTGGATCTTTCTGATTGTGCGGCGGCGTTCACGTCTGGGTCGAGTTTCGCGTCGCAGCCGCAGCTCGCGACGACAGGCACGGAGCACGAAACCCGACTCCCCGCTCCACAATAGAGCCGTTTCGCAAAAAGCACGCAAATACGCGAAACCTTACACCTGGAGACGGCGGCCGCACAATACCGCAGACATGGATTAAACACAATTGCCTCTGCTGCACCGAGCCAGCCTCGCAGTCTGCACCTGCAGACCGTGCAGTTTAGTTGATGCCGTGCTGTTTGCCTCCGGTGCTTTTCCTAACGACCCTTCTACCTGTTGGTATTGCGTTGTTTTTGATCAAATGAGAATCGGAGGAAAGCAGCTCTGAGTTCGGCACAGAAATTCCTTGATTGCTGGAATAGTTTGCACGAACGCTGGTACATCAACAACCTGCACGTTTGGGTGCAACAAATGTCCAGTCACCAGGCGACCTTTCCCAGTCTTGACCTTGACCATGATTCAGGGTTCTGCGCGAGAGGTTCTAGTTCCAGCACAGCGCCCTCTCCCACACTGTCACGCGCGAGGCGACGGCGCGAAAATCACGTACCTGATAAAGTGACGAGGAACGCAGCAGCAGCGAGCGTCGTTGCGTAGCAACAGCTGAACGGCGTCGTTGTTGTCATCGTTACAGCGTCGTGTGTGGCACCAACAGTTCAGTGTGTTACTTTCGGGCTTGGAACCCAAGACGAGCTATTCCAGGCCATTCCAGGGCACAGTCAGGCGTCCGTCTGCATCAGCGTCCTTTGCTATGATAAATCACTCAGTCTTCCCTGGTTCACCCTTTCCGAGACACGTTCTGGCCTTCAGTCCTTCTCTCCCTCAGTCTCTTCCCACTCGTCATCCGGTTCTGGAACAGACAGAAGACAGGAACATCACATGTGGGTCACAACAGGCGCAAAGTGGCGGAGCAGGGCTGTGCGCTGCATTCCAATGACAACGCAGTGTTACAGTTCACCTGAGGAGCCCCACATCTCCACCCACACAACAGACTTTCTGCTCTGTTTCGCGCTCATCAAAGGCATCCTGAAAGACATCTTGAATGCGCATCAGACGCATTTTAACGGTTTGTGCACAAAACGAACAGCGTGATCTCTCGGAGAGCGGACAGCCACCGAAATTCTTCCATTTTCTTCCATTATCTCTGGAGTTGGTCCAGCGAGGCTCTGATAAAAGCAATTCCCCCCCACACACACACACACGCACACACACACAACACATCCAGACACGCACATGTTTGAGCTCCAGGAGGCAAATGGGATATTCTTAAAAAAAAAATTTCGAGTGGACATCCAATTGGGGGGTTGGGACTCCTGAACAGACCACCTTCAACGACAAGTGACACAGGAACACAACCAGTGCAACAGAAATGTCCGTTCTTTCCTTGTCCGTACTGCAAGCGCTCCGGCCTCACAGTAGTTTTGCATTACCACTTTGACACGACAATCAGAGTCAATCTGACCGCTGCTCCGTCCGCCAGTCCCAAGGAAAACATTTGTGAGCGCCGCATTAAAAAGCCAATTTCGGAGCGCTGTTCCTGCGGGGCGCCCCTGATTGATTCTGCCCGCGAGTGAGGCGAGGGCGTCGGCGGGAGGGGGGTGCCGCCCCCGTTTCCCCCACCCCCGGCCCGCGCCACCCGCAGCCCCGCACGATGTAATTGCCCTTGTCCGACACGGCGTTGGCCTCCAATAACACAATCAAGAACCAGATATGGATTAAGGATTCCGCCTCCTTCACCCCTCCTAGACAGGCGTCGAGCAACCTCAAATATTCACAGAGTGCGTTCAGTGGTGTTCAGAGCACAAATGCAGGTTTCGACTGTCAAAAAGAGTGGTGTAGATGAAGAGCTGGGCTTGGGTGGCAGCTTACACCGCTGACACTTGTCGCCGTCGTCAGTGTGTGTGTGTGTGTGTGTGTGTGTGTGTGTGTGTGTGTGTGTGTGTGTGTGTGTGGAATTGGCTGAGAATGGGGCCTGCACATTACAGGGTGCTATATAGATCGCCGGTGAAAGCAAACCTTGACTGTCTGTGCG